>JAEEGL010230917.1_pt1 | contig 54447 bp, 58 predicted proteins | sample 9134231 | NCBI WGS metagenome assembly JAEEGL01 (sample SAMN16246548, study PRJNA631951) | gut metagenome | biome: gut microbiome; feature: rumen; material: fiber-attached | host: Bos | place: Iran: Karaj | collected 2018-10
GATTTATTAAAAAGTTTGGACTTTAAAACAGTCGCTTCAATAATTTCTGCTTCATCTTCTATTGGTATTTTAAGTGGTCTTAGCAAAAAGCTATATTTTGATAAAAAAGTGAATCCAACAAAGCCTGATGATCCGGAACCTCATATAAAAGACGATGATAAAAACAAAGATAATCCAGACTCTCATAAAAAAGAAGAGAAAAAAGATGAACCGGGTCCTTCACCGGTTGCTCCAGAAAACGAAAATTCTAATAAAAAATATATATGGATTACTTTAGGTGTTTTTGGATTATCAGCATTAATTGTTATGTTTATACATAGAACTAGGATTATGATAAAAGTTCTTGGGTGGGAAAAATATGTTAAAAAATTCCGCAGTAGCTGGAATGAACTCGATAAAAAGTATTTTTATAGAGAATATTTTGGTTTTAAAAAATATAAGAAAAAATTTCCAAAAGACTGGTTTGAACTATACACTGAAACCGAAGGACTCAGTGATTTTCCTGATGATTTGGACCCATTTAGCGAAGAGTTTGAAGAAGTTTATTTGAGGTTGTCTGGCTGTTTTAAGAATAGTAAAAATGAAGAAGGAGATTTTTTAAAGGAAAAACTAGAAATTTTGGAAAAAAATTGTTCGATATTCTAAAGAAAAGTAGAAATGACGCTTATTTCATGTTAAGTTGTCCTGATAAATGCAAATGGGAAGTAGTTAATGAAAAGCTGTTAGTAGAAATTGATGGAAAAAAATTAAATTTTTATATGGTAATAGCTGCTTTTTCCAAAAATAGTGTTTATGCTGTTGAAATTTTTTTCCCTAATAAAGTTTTTCTAGAACATGCTAAAGAACAAATCGGTACTTTTTTTGTAGTCAAATCAGGAGACAATTTAGATGAATTACCAGCTAATGTAATAAATAATAAAGTTAATAATGATATACCAAATATGGCACGAGCCTTATTAAGCATGTTTAATAATATGGGGGAAGAAGAAGAACAACTTTTAAGGACCTATATAAATTTAGATAGTTTTATGTTAAAATTTTGTAACTGTAATGATGATAATAAAATTAATAAGGATTGCAAGGATTTTATTAAAATGAAATACAAATCTTGGTACCAAAATAATGAAAAATTTATTGAAAAATTTTTTAAGGGTAAGTACGAAAATGCTAAAAATAATGGAAAAGACACGTCGAAGCTTGAAAAAGAATTCAAAGAACTTAAGAAACGTGCGTACTTTTTTATGGATGAAAAATTAAATGATAAAAAAATTCTTGATATCAATTCATTAATTTTTGATACTGATTATAATATTTAAGATAATACTAAATAATTTGTATTCATGTTTATAATTTTAGCAAACATGAATGATAAGTATTTATTCTCATTTTGATGTAGGTAAGTTAGTTCTGTATTAGACTGTAATTGAAGGCTATTAATATAAGTTAGTGCCGGTCAATTTATATGCGGTATGTATAAATAGTAATGTGCGAAAAAAGTTTTTAATGACCTATTTACAAGTATGAATAAGTTTTTAAAACTTAAATTCGAAAATTTTGATGATAAAGATGAAAAGAAGATCTTTGTGAATAGAAAATTAGAGTCAATAAAAGAAATTATTAATAAAGCAAATAATGGAATAAAAAAAGCATTTGAAGTTTACCAAAAATATAAGGGTTTAACGGAAATACTAGAATACCTTAAAATAAATTTTCTTGCTGATTACATACTGCTTGATAATGATCAGCTAAAACAAAAATATAACTTTTTAACATATGAAGATTTAAAAATTGAGCCTAAACCAGTTGAGAACATAATAGAAGTTGATAATATTATAAATAATAATCCATGACTAAAGTTTTATTTTGTTTGCCACGTGTTATAAGTGTATGATACAGGTTGATTATAAAGAGTAATATTTTTATGCTTTACAGCAAAAGGGAAAAATAATTTTTTGTCAATAAGTCTTTACTCTTTTGGATTTAACTACATTTTAAAATAAAAAAAACCTCAGTTGTTTATCTGTTAAGGTTTGGTAACGCCACCTTTTAGTACTGTACCGTGTTCTAAAAATGGCAGTGCTTTCTAGCTGATAGATTTGTATTTTGTCTCTTCATAGGTGGTTAAACCAAAAAACAAGTTTGTATTATTAAAGTTTATATTATTAGTAAAGAAAATTGGTTTTTTCTTAATTTGGTGTGCATAAAGTGTTACTTGTTAATCTATCTATTTTTTAGCATTACTGTCTCTACTTGATTTTTACTTAATTTCCCAGGTTAAATATTTTTAAGATATAGGATTTTAGTTATTTAATTAGGTTTAAAATTTACTGGCATATTATTTCTTTGCACAACTAATTTTATTTTATAGTTTTTATAATTTAACTTTCAAAAAGCTCTTTCTGACTATCTAACCTTTCACTGTTATAATTCGGAGTTACATAAAAAGTATTACTTAGCTGAATTTTCCTGTTAACTGTATCTTCTAGCACAGTTTCCAAGATATTAGAAAGTCTTTTTTTTAAATGTTCATCTTCAACTGGGAATATAACTTCTATTCTCCTTTCTAAATTTCTTGGCATTAAATCTGCACTTCCCAGGAAAAACAAAGGCTCACCACCGTTTTCAAACTTATATATCCTGCTGTGCTCTAAAAATCTTCCGACTATACTGTGAACAGTTATATTTTCACTAAATTCTTTGATGCCAGGTACTAAACAACAAATTCCTCTAACAATTAGATCTATTTTTACTCCAGCACTGGATGCTTTATATAAAAGTTTTATTATGTCTATGTCTACTAGCGCATTAATTTTTATAACTATCCCACTTTTAAGGTTTTTCTTTTTATTTTCTATTTCATTTAATATTTTTTTCTTCAAAAAAGACTTCATGTTATCTGGTGCAACAATTAATTTGTTATATTTTTTAGGTTTTGAATATCCTGTTAATAAATTAAAAAGAGCAGATACATCTTCTCCAAAAGATTCTTTGCAAGTAAAAAAGCCAATGTCTGTATAATTTTTGGCAGTAAAATCGTTATAATTACCCGTACTCATGTGGACGTACCGGACCATTTTATCTTTTTCTTTACGCACAATTAACAAAAGTTTACAGTGAGTCTTTAAACCAGGGAGTCCATATATAACATGACACCCGGCTTGTTCTAATTTTTTTGCCCATATAATATTATTTTCTTCGTCGAATCTTGCTTTAAGTTCAACTAAGACCGTCACTTGTTTACCGTTTTCTGCTGCTTTTATTAATGAATCTATTATTAAAGATTTACCACTAACTCTGTATAAAGTCTGTTTTATAGATATCACATTTTCATCTGTTGACGCTTTTCTAATAAAATCCAGCACAATATCAAAACTTTCATATGGGTGATGTACTAATCTGTCACCTTTTTTTATGTGAGCAAAAATGTCTTTACAATCTTTAAAGTCTTTTGGAGGATTTTTTGGCTTTGTTTCTGAAAACCTGTAATCGTCTAAAATTTCAAGTTCCGAAAATTTAGAAAGAAAGGTTAAATCTATTGGTCCAGGTATCTCGTAAACATCTGAGTTTGGTACGTTCAAGATATTCATTAAAAATTTTTTAGTTTTAAGGTCATTATTTTTAAATATCTCGAGTCTTACTGGAGTTCCGCGTTTTCTTTTTTTTATAGATTTCTGTACAGCTACAATTAAATTTTCTTTGGCTTCATCTATATTAAGGTCAGAGTTTCTTGTGATTCTAAAAGGAAAAGCTGCTTTTACTTTGTATGGTTCGAATAATTTTTCAATTTTTTGTATTATTATGTCTTCAAGCAAAATAAAAGCAACATTGTTATCTTTTTTATTTTTAAGTTCAAGAAATCTAGGTAATGCATTAGGTACCTGCACAACTGCAAAATTAGACTTTTCATTTTTTTCTAAACGTGCAATTATATTTAAGGTTTTATTTAAAATTTGTGGGAAAGGTCTACTTTTATCTACAGCTAAAGGAGTTAAAATTGGGAAAAGCGTATTTTCGAAGTAAGAGTCAACTTCCTCCTTTTGAGATACAGTTAGTTTTTTGAAATTATCAACAAAAGCGATACCGATATTTTTTAAAGTTTTTTTAATATTTTCTTCTAAACAAAAGTACTGTCTTTTTAGAAATTCTTTTATCTTCAATGTTGTTTTTAAAAGTTGTTGCTTAGGTGTTAAACCAGAATAATCCTGTTTTTTGGATTTTTCTAGTGCTTTATCCATTACACCCGCGACTCGTACCATAAAGAATTCATCTAAATTAGAAGCACTAATTCCTAAAAACTTAAGTCTCTCTGCCACTGGATTTTCATTTTTAAAAGCTTGATCAAGCACTCTAAAATTAAAATCCAGCCAACTTAGTTCTCTGTTTGTATAAGGAAATTTGTGCTTACCTTTATTTTTCATATTTTATATTGCCTTTTTCTTATAACAAAATAGAAACATTATGCTTAATAAAATTTTTAAGCTCATTTTTAGAAAATATTTAATTAAAAAACTAACTTTAAATTTAAAGTAGAATGCTTAAAATAAAATTGATTAAAATTCACAAAAATAAAGATAGTTAAACCAAATACTTGTGTAAATACATAAGTTTGGTGACACTTTCGTCACATAACAGTAAGATTTATTAAAAATCTAATGTTCTTTATCGCTTTGTATGTTTTAACAAAAAATTTAATTAAATTTTAAATTACAGATTAGTGAATAAATTTCAGGGTATACATATAAATTATGTATTTTTATATTAATAGTTACTAATTAAAAACAAATAATTTTTATTCTTTCTCATTTTCTATATTTCCGTAATCTCCAAATTCTTCATCGCTTACGTAATGGTCCTGATAATAAGATTCTGCACTTCCTATTGCAGACCTCATAATCGACTTTTGTGCAACATTAGCTGCTATTCTTTTGCCGAAATCAGGCGAATCTGGTGAACCCCCAACTACTCTTGCTGTTTCATAGACTCTTTGCAAAGATGGATTATTCAAATATTCAGAAAATTCTTCACAAGTAAAATCCAGACCTATCTCCTCACCAAGTGGAATAAGTTCTTTTAATATAATTTCTTCACGGTTAACATTCTCGTACTCTGGTGAGCTATATTTAGCTACAATATTGTCTACTTTTTCTTTAACATCAAGTTCATGGTCCATTCTGTAAAATAGATCGGCAACGTTCTTTATAGACATTTCTGTTACCTCCTCTTTGTTTGCTGTAAATCATTTATTGTGTTTAATAATTATAATATAAATTATATAAAAAGTCAATATTTCGTATATTTTGTACAATATAAAATATAACAACATAATTTTTGATGAACACTTATAATGAAGTGATATTTAAATAAAATTATAAATTTTTAATTTTATATTTTTAAAAAATTTAAAATTTGGACAGTAGTAAAAGTAAGATTAACAAATAATACCTTATGCACCTTAAAGTAAAAAATTTTTAAAAACCAATTTTTTATTAACAAATTTTTATTTATTTTTTGGTTAACTACCTATGAATAGACATAATATCAGTCTATCTGTTAGGATTTAGTACTGCCCATGCTACTAAAGTATTTTTATTCTCTTTTGATTTGGAGTTTAGAAATATTACTTTTTATTTTACAAACGTTTAGCATCGCTAGACATTAATATTTTTGACGTTTGCCTTAGCTTATGTTAGATTTATTCAATATATTAAAGTGATAGATAGGCGGTACTAAAAATGTCAGAGATTAACGTAAAGTTTAGCGATGGTTCTTTAAAAAAATTTGAAAAAAATATTAGTATTAAAGATGTTTTGTCTAGTTTAAATATAGAAAATAATAAAAAGTTTTTTTGTGTAGCTAAAGTTAATGGTGTACTAACAGATTTTAGTGCTACCTTACAAGATGACTGTGAAATTGAATTTTTAGATTTTGAAAACAGTAAAGATGCTAAAAAGACGTATTGGCATACAACAGCGCATATAATGGCACAAGCAGTTGGTAGATTGTTTAAAAATGTTAAATTTGCAATTGGCCCTGCAATAGATGAAGGCTTTTACTATGATTTTGATTTAGAAAAGCCAATAAAAGAAGAAGATCTAGTGAAGATTGAAAATGAAATGAAAAAAATTATAAAAGAAGATCTTCCCGTACAAAAAAAAGTTCTGCCTTCTAACGAAGCTTTAGATTATATGCAAAGTCATGGTCAGACATATAAAGTGGAGTTAATAAAAGATTTAGAAAAAAAAGGTGCAGATATCGTTTTTAGAACTCAGGGCGAATTTACTGACCTTTGCGGAGGAACTCACCTTTTAAGTACGGGTAAAGTTAAAGCTTTTAAGCTTTTAAGTCTTACTGGCGCTTATTGGCGAGGCGACTCTAAAGGAAAGATGCTTCAAAGAATTTATGGGATATCTTTTCCAAATGAAGATGAACTTAAAAAGTTTTTAATAATAAGAGAAGAAGCCAAAAAAAGAGATCACAGAAAACTTGGTAAAGAGCTTAACCTATTTATGATTTCTCCGGAAGGTCAAGGGTTTCCGTTCTTTTTGCCAAATGGAATGATAATAAGAGATAAATTAATTGATTTTTGGCGTAAAGAGCATAAAAAAGCAGGATACGTAGAAATTAAAACTCCCATGATTTTAAGTAAAGATTTATGGGTACGTTCTGGGCATTGGGAGCACTATAAAGAAAACATGTATATAACAGTAATAGATGATGTTGAACATGCAATTAAACCTATGAATTGTCCTGGAGGAATGCTAGTATACAAAAATTCACTGCACTCATACAGAGATTTACCTGAAAGAGTTTCCGAGCTAGGGCTTGTACACAGGCATGAGCTTTCTGGAACATTGCACGGACTTATGAGAGTACGTTGCTTTACCCAAGATGATGCTCATATTTTTATGACAAAGGAACAAATTGAGTCTGAAATTTTAGGTGTAATTAAGTTAATAGACAAATTTTATTCAACTTTTGGATTTGAGTATTTTATTGAGCTTTCTACCAGACCAAAAGACTCTATGGGTACAGATGAGCAGTGGGAGAAGGCAACAGAAGGATTAAAAGCAGCTTTAGAGCATAGTGCCAGAAAATATAAAATAAATGAGGGCGACGGTGCTTTTTACGGTCCGAAGATAGATTTTCACTTAAAAGATAGCATAGGTAGAACCTGGCAATGTGGTACAATTCAGTTAGATTTTAATCTTCCTGAACGCTTTGACTTAACTTATGTTGGTGAAGATGGACTAAAGCATCGTCCGGTTATGATACATAGAGTAATTTTTGGCAGTGTAGAAAGATTTATTGGAATTTTAACCGAACATTTTGCTGGAGATTTTCCTTTATGGCTTGCACCTGTACAAGCTATAGTTTTACCAATTAGTGAGGAGTATCTTAACTATGCAAAAGATGTTTATAATCAGTTAGTTTCTAAAGATATTAGAGTAAAATTAGATTCTTCTAATGAGAAAATCGGTAAGAAGATACGTCAAGCAGAGCTTAATAAGATACCGTACATGCTTATAGTGGGTAAAAAAGAAAAGTCTAATAATACCGTAAACGTGCGAACTAGATGCTCTTCGCGCGAAGAGGAAATAGAGATAACTAAATTGTGCGAAGATATGTTAAATGAGATATTTATGAAAGAAATAAAAAACAAAAATGGAAGTACGTAGTTTATGAAAAATTCAATAAAAAAATACTGTGATATAAACTTAGTGGTTTGTATCATTTTATTGTTTAGTAAGATATCTTATATGCTAATAGTTGGTAAAAAAGAAAAGGCTAATAATACTGTAAACATGTAGGCAGTGCTAAATCTTAATAGACAAACTGGAACTCTGCCACTTTAGAGATAGTCAAACTAAAAAATTAAGTGAAAATTTTTGTAAAAAATTGATTTTTAGAAGTTTGTTTAACGTGATGTTCGTAAAATATCGTCTATCAATACATATGATTTTATCGCTGCCAAAGTGAGAACTAGATTGTATTTTTGCAAAGAGGAGATTTAAATTAGTTAAATCTTCGAAGGCATACTAAAAGAGATATTTATAAAGGAAATAAAAATAAACAATGGAGTATATAATTTATGGAAAAGTTAATAAAAAAATATTGTGATATGAACTTAGTTGTTCGTATAATTATTGGTTTTGTGTTAGGCGCTATTTTTGGAATCTTTTTTAAAAATATTTCCATAATAGACTCTTTGGGAGTTTTGTTTGTTGGCTCTATGAAAGCAATTGCTCCTGTTTTGGTGTTTTTACTGGTTTGTTGTTCTGTTGCTAGTGCTTCTGATAGTATTGGGAAAAAATTTAGACTTGTTGTGTTTTTATACATACTAAATACTTTTTTGTCTGCAATTGTCAGTGTAGTTAGTAATTTTATGTTTCCTATTACTGTGGAGTTACCATCAAAAACTGCAGATGTTAACTCTACATCTGTTGGAATATCTGACGTTATTAACAATTTACTTACAAGCGTAGTTGCTAATCCTATATATTCAATATCAAATGCTAACTATTTAGGTATTCTTTTTTGGGCAGTTATTATCGGTATTTGTTTAAAGAAAGTTGCTAATAAGGTTACTATCAGTGTAATAGAGGATTTCTCTGAAGCTATGAGTAAGGCTGTAAGTGGAATAATCCAATTTGCTCCAATTGGAGTTTTTGGTTTAGTTTATACGTCTGTAGTTAAAAGTGGAGTTAATATTTTTAAAGATTACGGTAAATTATTACTCTTATTAGTCGGATGTATGCTAGTTTGTGCTTTAATAATTGAACCATTAATAGTCTTTACATTATTAAAGAAAAATCCATACCCCCTACTTTTTAAGTGCTTTAAAGAAAGCGGAATAACAGCTTTTTTTACAAGAAGTTCCGCTGCAAACATTCCAATAAATATAAAGCTTTGTGAAAATTTAGGTTTAAGCAAAGAGTTTTATTCCGTCTCGATTCCTTTAGGTGCTACAATTAGTACAAATGCTGCTGCTGTTACAATTTCTACAATGACATTAGTATTAAGCAATACTTTAGGAGTATTAGTAGATATACCGTCTGCTATAATTTTAGTAGTTATGTCAACTATAGGTGCATGTGGTGCTTCAGGTGTAGCTGGTGGCTCATTGCTATTAATTCCTATGGCTTGTTCTTTATTTGGTATTAGTGATAATCTGGCAATGTATATGGTCGGGGTAGGTTTTATTATTGGAGTTATTCAAGATGCAGTTGAGACAGCTGTTAACTCTAGTGGTGGAGTTTTGCTTAGCGCAACTGCTGAGTACTGGTATAAAAAGAAAAATATTAAAGATCTGAATGCTTTAAAAGATGATTCTAATAAATAAGTATTTATTTTAAACTTTATATCTTAATTTATGCTTTTAGTTATTTATGGAGCGACCGCTGTTAAAATGGAAAAGATATATAGAAAGTAAAAGTTTACTAAAAAGTTAGTCAATAAAAAATTGAAATCAAAATTGGCCGATTAAAGCGTGTATTTACTTACAAGAGTGTAAAAATCTGCAGACAGCTAAAAATACTAAAAATAATTAAAAATTTCTATCAATTCGATTTATTAATTTTGATCCTGTTTAGTTTATGCAGCTATAGCGTTGTTACCGGCCCGGCCTCGCGACCAAATGTGATCGGCACCCTAATAATTCTAATTTGTACCGATCGCATTCGGAGCGTCGGCCGGGCCGGTATAAAAAATTGCCGCCTTTGAAAAAAGAAACCTTTTTTCAAAGGCGGCAAAATCATCTAAACTATCCACTAAACAATAATCACAAAATTATACAAATCAAACCATTACAACCCTCATTAATTATTTTTTCAATGGTTTCCTTAAGTTTTTCTCTGGCATCCATAGGCATACGGTACAGTTTATTATGAAGTCCTTCATTAACAAGTTCGTGAAGAGACTTCCCCAAAATATTAGATTCCCAAATTTTACCAGGGCTAGATTCAAATTCCTTTAGAAGATAATTAACTAATTCTTCAGATTGTTTTTCAGAACCAACAATCGGAGTAACCTCGGTAGAGATTAAGGTTTTAAGCATATGAATAGAAGGGGCAGTTGCTCTTAGCCTTATGCCGTACTTTCCATTTTGCTTAATAATTTGTGGCTCTTCCAAGGTAAGTTCATCTTTTGTAGGAAGGACTATTCCATAACCTGTTTCTGTAACATCGGTATAAGCCGAACTTATTTTGTCATATTTTTTCTTTATTTGAGCAAGGTCAAGCATATTTTGTAGTAATGTTCCCTCGTTTTCTATGTTAAGACCTGTTTTTTCACTTAAAACTTTATAGAATAAATCCTCGTTGAGATTTATTTTAATTTTACTACTACCATCAGAAAGATCTATATTGTCGCATGTAGATGAATTAATATATTCGCATGTATTTAAGTTTTTAGTAGTGTTTCTTATTTCTTTTACTTTTTCAATATTTTGGAAAGATTCTTTTATAGCGGAATAAACACTAGCTTTAAGCCAATGATCTTTTTCTAAAGAAACAAGCCAATTTGGAATATTAATTTTAATTTCTTTTACCGGAAATTCAATTAATACACTAGATAATATTTTTTTTATTTCCTCTTCATCTAAATCAGTGCAATTACTTGGTATGACTGAAACACCATACTCATTACTTAATTCTTTAGCTAAATTTTCAGCATGATCACTTTTAGGATAAGCACTGTTTAATAAAACAACAAAAGGTTTATTTAATTCTTTTAATTCTTTAATAACTCTTTCTTCAGCTTCTTTATATTCTTCTCTAGGTATATCTCCGATAGTCCCATCTGTAGTTATAACAAGGCCAATAGTTGAATGCTCAGTTATTACCTTTTTTGTACCGATTTCAGCAGCCATATTAAAAGGGATAGGATCTTTGTACCACGGAGTCATCACCATTCTTGGGTTATCATTTTCAATATAGCCTAAAGAACTAGGTATAATATATCCTACGCAGTCTATTAACCTAACTTTAAACGTTATATTTCCATCTAATTTTATTTCTACAGCATTTTCAGGCACAAATTTAGGTTCTGTAGTCATTATGGTTCTTCCTGCTGCAGATTGTGGCATTTCATCTATTGCTCTATCTTTTTTTAACTTAGTTTCCATATTAGGTATAACTAGATTTTCCATGAATTTTTTTATAAAAGTAGATTTACCTGTTCTAACTGGTCCAACTACACCCATATAAATATCGCCGCTAGTTCTTTTTGATATACTCTCGTAAATATTGTCTTTATTGCTTTTCTCCAAATTTTTATTACCTCCTGGTATTGTTCTAACTTAGGGTTAATTTAATTTTTATGTTTATTAATAATTTTTAATTTTAAATTATAAATAATATGTGATTTTCTAATAATATTTTTTAATATATATTTATTTTTCTAATTTTTATTTTCAAAAAGATATTCTTTCTGAAACCTAATGAGTGCAAGCTTTAGTTTGGTATTATAAGCATAGATTTAGCTTCTATTATTTCTTCAGAATCTGAAAGGTCGTTTTCCTCTTTAATAAGACTCTCAGGGATAAAATATTTTTTAGAGATATCCCAAATTTTTTCATTTGGCTCTGCATAATAAAGTGTTAATGAAGAATTTTTATCTTTAGTTATTTCTTTTTCTTCATCTGCTAAAATATTTTCAATTAAATTTATATTCTGAGTTTTATGTACACTACATAAAAAGTTAATGTTGGTAGATATTTCTAAACTCTTATTTTCATTAAAGTTATATTTTATAGAATTTATATTTATGTTTGGTTCTAAGATTAGTTCCTTAACGTCTTCATTTAAATTATACAAATATTCAAAATCTATTACTTTTTCCAAATATGATATTTCATTTTCTAAATTTATATACAAAATGCAAATGTTGTATTTACCGGTAAACTTTATATTATTTCCATCATAAATTGCATGTACACTAGAAAGTTCATTTCTTAAATCTGTTATTCTTGAAATATCAAGATTATTTAAATCTATCCTAGGCTCGTGATTATATTCTACATTTATTTGTTTTGAAAATGTATTTATTGAAGTTTCTTTTTTGCTTATATTAGTTTCATAAAGCGTAGAATACGCATCTGTTAAAATTTTTATCTCTTTATTTTTAAATGTGAAAATGTTAACCAAGAATTTTGAGTCTAATGTCAAAAGTCCCGCTTCACCCGTAGCATCAGATTTAAGATTTATGTCATGTGTAATTGTGTTTATATCTATATTAAAAATATCTTCTTCGGACAGATTTTCTATATCCACAATCTGACTAAACTCATATTTATATTTTAAAGAGTTAATTTCTCCTGTTTCTATGTTGTTAATATAAAGGACATTTAACAAAGCTTCGCAGTTAAGTATTAATTTGTTTGTTATAGCTCTATAGTCTTTTATTTTTGCTTTTAAATCACTATTTATTACGCTCTCTATTGGAAGAAGTTCTTTTTCTAACTCAAAAGTTTCATTAACTGTAAATTCTTTTTGTGTTATAGATTCTAAGTTGTTTAAGTTTACGCTCTCTAGTTTTTGTTCTATGTTTTCATCATCTACTGAAACTGTGAGTTCAATTTCTTTTTTTACTTTAATTTCTGTATTTACAAAAAATGCACCATGAATGTCTAATCTTCTTTGTGTTATTGCCCTACAGTTTATATATTCGACATCTGGTTTTGAAAAAATAGCAAATTCATTAGTATTTAATGGCTTTTTTAGTTTATAATTTACCGAAAACGGACTAGTATGTTCGCATGAGTGAATTGTTAATTTTTCTGCGTCCAAGTATATTAAATTAATTATTGTTATCCCTTCAATATTAAGTTTATCTTCATTTAAATTTTTAGATATTATTTTTGGATAAGCTTGGCATTTAAGGATTTTTTGAATGTCTGGGCAATAGTCTGGTAAATTGAAATCTAAGTCTATGCTTTGTTCTATGTTACCCTTAAAAACTGTACTAAGTGTGTTAACTGTTTGAGTTTCGATTTTGTATTCCAAAAATTTCGCAACCTTTCTTTTAGGGTGATTATTATGAGTAATGTTTATTCAAAAAAATATTAAGTTATGCAAATTTAAAGGGAAGTTGCCGCCGCCAAAGCGGCACGCTTTGGCGGCGGCAAAATTGCGCGTGGCACACAGCACAGACGCGGGCACGCATTTTTTATTTATTTTGTATCGTGCCCGCTTTAAAGCTTGTGCGCCACGCGCAAACTGTAACTTAAAATTTTTAAGTATATGTAATATAATAAAAACAGTAATTTAAGGCAGCTCTAAAAATGCATAGATAGCACAAAATTAAGCTTTTAAAAAATAAAAATTTAGTATTTACATTTAATTATTTTAGGGACTTTGTCTTTGTTTTTCTCTACTAAATAGGTTTTTAAATTTTTTATTTGTTTCACATTTTAGCAATTTTTTACTTCCAATAATTTAGACCCAAACTTATATATTTAAATTTAGCACTACTTGGTTTAAGAAAGTGTACGTTTTATGTCAAGCTTTTGTTATAAAAGAAAGCCATTAGTAAAAAGAAGACACAAAGTATATAAAAAAAGGCTTTTATTGTATAGAATCAAATTAATAATCAAAGTTTCTTTATTTATAAGTTTAACCACTGTTTTGTTAATTATTTTTAAAAACATTTTTAAAATCAGAGAAATTAAAATAAATTCAGATATATCTTTTTATAAACATGAAGACTATATTAAAGCCGGAAATATAACAGTTGGTCGAGATTTTTTATTTTTAAATACAGATAAAATCAGGCAAAATATTGAGGAAAAACTTCCTTTTGCGAAGGTTTCAAACATGAGCAAAAAATTCCCCGGTAAATTAGTATTAAGTATAAAAAAAGCAGATAGTTTTGCAGCTTTTAGGTGGAACAAAAATTTTGTTATTACAGATCCATATTTAAAAATATTAGAGATTAAAGATAATATTGAACCAAACATAAACTTAATAGAAGGAGTAGAAATATTTGAGCCAAAGCCTGGATTTAAGATTAAAATTAAAGACAATGAAAAAAAATTACTAACAGAAAATTTGTTACATTTAATGAAAGATAATTCTTTAAATTGTTCATTGAAAATAGACATCTCAAATAATGAAAATATAAACTTAGTTTACGAAGACAGGATATTCATAAAATTTGGTTCCAGTAAAGATTTAGAGCGAAAAATTAAAGCGCTAAAAGAGATATTAAATAACAAAATAAAAATCAAAGAAAAGGGTAATTTAGACTTTACAATGTTTTCTGAAAATAACAAATTATATTTTATGCCTATAAAGGAAAATGGGAAACAAGATATATAGCTTACGGTACAAAAAATTGTTATAAAAATAAAAAAATAATATTATACAGATATATTTTATCTAGAAAATAATTACAATTTATATTAAATAGCAATAATAATTCAAAAATTTGATAACATAGTATTTTTGTATTTATAATTTACTGGTTCATTATAATAGGTAATAGTAAAAATGCCTAGAACCAGGAACATATAGCATATACTTAATGCCTTCAAATGTATGGATCAATTCTTGTACAACTAATTTTCCCGATCCGTAGGAAAAATTTACTGACAGTAAAAAACACATTTATTTATTAAAAATTTAGTTTTTCTGTTAATAAATTGTAATTTTGTTTTTTCTATGCAGTTATTAGTACTTCCATTTAATTAGATTTTTATATTACCTTAAATACTCTTTCTCATTATTTAAAAAATATTTTAAAAGACTTAAATTTAACTAATTTAAGTCTTTTTATTAAAAAATTTTTAATATATTTTATAAATATACACGATATATTTAATTTATAGTATTAATTATACGTAGTACTTCATTATTTTTTACTATTTTTGGTATATTGAAATGTGTTTAAAAAAATGCTAAATTATAATCAGGTTGGATTATATAATTTTGTCAATTATAAGTTTTGGATATGAGCAATATGCTGGGGGTTTAGTTTGATGCCTTTTGATTTTGAAAATGAAAACAGCGGTACAGATGTACAAATAAAGGTAATAGGTGTTGGAGGTGGTGGCGGTAACGCCTTAGATGGTATGGTAACTGCGGGAGTAAAGTGCGTAGATTTTGTGGCAGTAAACACGGACAAGCAAGCCCTTTTAAAGTCGAAAGCTAGTCAGAAAATACAAATAGGAGAAAAGATTACTCAAGGCAAGGGTGCCGGGTCGCGTCCTGAGGTTGGTCAAAAATCTGCGGAAGAGAGTCGAGAAGAGATTAGCCAGGCTATTAAAGGTAGTGACATGGTTTTTATCACTGCTGGAATGGGCGGAGGAACGGGTACTGGTGCAGCGCCTGTAGTTGCAAAGATAGCTAAGGAAATGGGGATTTTAACTATTGGTATAGTAACAAAGCCATTTGCCTTTGAAGGGAAAAGACGTATGGCACAGGCTGAACGAGGGATATCTTCTCTTAAAGAGCACGTTGACTCGTTAGTTGTGATTCCAAACGAACGTCTTAAATACGCAAGCGAGCAAAAAATAACTTTAATGAATGCGTTTGCTGTTGCTGATGATGTTTTGAGGCAAGGAGTACAAAGTATATCTGAGCTTATATTGGTACCTGGTCTTGTAAACTTAGATTTTGCAGACGTCACTGAAATTATGAAAGAAGCGGGTTACGCGCACATGGGAGTAGGTAAAGCTTCAGGGAAAGAAAAAGCTGAGGAATCTGCAAAGTTAGCTATCACTAGTCCGCTTTTAGAGACGACTATTAAAGGTGCAAGAGGAGTAATAATTAACATTAAATCCTCACCGGATATTGGTCTTGAGGAGATAGAGCTTGCTTCAAAACTGATATCTGAACAGGCTGATGCTGAAGCAAATATCATTTGGGGTGCATCGATTGATAGTGCTATGGATGATGAAATGAGTGTAACAGTAATTGCAACTGGATTTGCAAGTGAAGATGGTGCTTCTAATGGCGGTACAAAAAATGGAGAAGATGTGTTTTCCAAAGCTCTTAACTTTAGTGAGAAGACAGACTTAGGTAGTCGAGCAGGCCAAAAACAGATATCAAGATCACCGGAAGAAGATACTTTTTATGACATAATGTCTATTTTTAATAAAAAAAGTAGTGTAGAATAATTTATAAAGAGATTAGCCGCGAAGTTTATGAAAATGAAAGTTATTGAGCAGTACTAGATTCCTAATAGGTAGGTTGATATTTTGTCTCTTTAGAGATGCTCAGGCCAAAAGACAAGTGACTACTGTCGTTAGGTTGTTGGTTTTTGTAAGCTTTTTATGTGATGTTCATATGGTATCATTTATTAATCTGTGTACTCTTAGCGCCGCTATGTTTAGAGGTGCTAAAAGCAAAAGTGGGTGGCAATTGTCACTAAAATGTTGATTTTTGGAAACTTTTTTTAACGTAATGTTCATTAAGGTATCATTTGTTAATCTATTTATTTTTAGCACTGCTATATAAAATCACAGGTTTTTGCGTTAAATTAATTCTTACCTTAGTTATTTTTCATTCCTTACCTCATTACTAATTGATATATACAATTTTTTTGTATCGATGGTTTTGTTTCTTTTTAGCACATAATTTTTTTTCTACCTATATTCATTTTTGTGCTTCTAGAAACGATTTTTGTTGCTTTTTATGTAATTATGTGGTAGCATCGCATGTGTGTGTATTTATGTATTTTGGGTTTTAAAACTAAAGTTCTTGGTTTTAAGTAGAAAATCAAGCTTCTTTGTTGGTACTTGTGTTTTCTGATTTTTATGTATTAAAGTCCATAACTTTTCTTTTAAACGCAAAATTTTTTAAACACCCATTGCTTAGATTGTTCTTTGCAATATCTTTTTAAGAAGGAGGCAAGGTTTTATAACGTGAGCGCGTTGAGCACAAAAAAAATTCGTGTAAGGCTTAAGGGATATGATCATCAGTTGGTAGACCAGTCTGCCAAGAAAATAGTAGATGTTGTAGAACGCACTGGTGGTTTGGTTTCGGGCCCGGTTCCTCTTCCTACAGTACGTAAAGTAATTACGATACTTAGGGCTGTTCACAAATATAAAGATAGCAGGGAACAGTTTGAAACTCGTACTCATAAAAGAGTGATTGATGTAGTAAACCCTTCAAATAAGACGATAGATGCTCTTTCAAGTTTAGATATTCCTGCTGGCGTTGAAGTTGAAGTTAAGGTTTAAGTATTGTTTTTTGAATTTTTGAAGTTTTGTGCCCTTAGGGGTCAAGTTGATTTTGGGGTCAACCTATAACCTACTTAAGGAGGAGTTTGCGGTTTTGGTTAAGGCTATTCTTGGCAAAAAAATAGGCATGACTCAGATTTTTGACCAGAACGGGAATGTTGTACCGGTGACGGTTTTAAATGTTGGGCCGTGTGTGGTTTCACAAGTAAAAAGTAAAGAAAAAGACGGATATGAGGCTGTTCAGATTGGCTTTGGAGATATTAAACTTAAATATAGTAAAACTGAAAGGTCTGCAAAATTTAATACTAAACCTATAAACATTACTATGCCGATGCAAGGTCATTTTCTAAAAAATAATGTTGCACCAAAGAAAGTACTTAAAGAGTTCAGACCAAGTGATATATCTGGCTTTAAAGTTGGAGATGTTATTAAGGCTGATATTTTTTCTTTGGACGATAAAGTAGATGTTGTAGGTGTTAGCAAAGGTAAGGGTTATGCTGGTGTAATAAAACGTTGGAATTGCAGAAGGCTTAAAGAGAGCCACGGTAGTGGACCAGTTGTTAGACACGCTGGGTCAAACGGTGGTTGTTCTGATCCTTCTAGAGTGTTTAAAGGCAAAAAGTTACCAGGACACTTAGGTGCAGAAAAGGTAACTGTGCAAAATTTAAAAGTCGTGTTAGTGGATGCAGAGAACAATTTAATTGCACTAAAGGGTGCGGTTCCTGGCCCATCCGGCGGAATTGTTATGGTAAAAGATAGTGTAAAATCTAAAACTAAAGTTGCTAAAGCAAGTTAGTTATTTATTATTTTTGAGGAAGGAGGATGAAATTTGTGCCAAAAGTAGATGTTTTTAATATGAAAGGTGAAGTTGTTGGCAATTTAGATTTGAACGATTCTGTTTTTGGAATAGTACCCAATGAAACTGTTTTACATGAAGTTGTAGTAAATCAGCTTGCTAATAAAAGGCAAGGAACTCAAAGTGCTTTAACTCGTGCAGAAGTTTCTGGTGGCGGAAGAAAGCCTTGGCGTCAAAAAGGTACTGGGCATGCTCGGCAGGGTTCTATTAGGGCACCACAGTGGAAGCACGGTGGAGTTGTGTTTGCGCCTAAGCCTCGTGATTATAGCTATACAGTTAACAAAAAAGAGAGAAGATTAGCATTAAAATCGGCACTTTCTAGTAAATGTAAGGACGGTTTAGTTATAGTTTTAGATTCTGTTTCGCTTTCCAGTTATAAAACTAAAGTTATTGCTGAAATGCTGGATGCTCTTAAGATTTCAGATGGTAAATCTTTGATGGTTCTTTCTAGTTTGAAAAAGGAAGTAGTCGGGTCTTCCAGAAATATTAAAGGTTTAAAAACTTCTCAGGTAAACACCTTAAATGTTTACGATATTTTAAATGCTAAACATTTAGTTTTAGAAAAAGAAAGTGTTACTAAAATTGAGGAGGTGTATGCGTAATTATGTCTTTAGCACACGACATTATTATTAAACCCGTGATTTCAGAGAAATCTATGCGGGATGTAGATGGCAAAAAGTATGTTTTTAAAGTGCAAAAAGGTGCTAATAAGTTTCAGATAAAAATTTCTTTGGAAGAATGTTTTGGTGTAAAGGTAGATAAGGTTAACACCGTTAATGTTCGCGGACATTTTAAAAGTCAAGGAAGGGTTGGGGGATATACTGCTTCTTGGAAGAAGGCGTATGTTACGTTAAGTGAGAATAGTAAATCTATTGAATATTTTGAAAGTGTAATGTAGTAAGCAATGTTAGGTAGCATTTTAATGATATTAGTTAACAAACTTGAAGGAGTTAGTTTACCCAGAACTTTTGGGTATACTTGCGTTTTTGCTTTACTAACCTTAAGTTTTGCTAGTACTGTTAAGGGCTGGAACTATTTATTTCCTAGTTATCTAATGATTTGCGCTTTATTATTTTTTATTTTTACAAAGAAAAGTAAGTTTTTTGGTGCGCATACTGCGAGAATTGTTGCACTCTTTAGCTTCAGTTTTTATGGTAAATTGCTATATAACTTATTACCAAAAGGCGAATGTAAGTGGTATGGCGATTGTTTAATGACAGATAACGGTAACACAGAAGTACAAAGCTTTTTTAGTTTAGTTTTGGCTTTTTTGACTTATTATGTTACTAAGCATTTAGTTTACAAGTTTTCTTTTAATAAAAATATGTCTTTAAGTGATGTTTCAGCCGAATTTAAAGGTGATTGTTCAACTGGATTGGAGCATAAAGTTCCCGTTTTTCATTTTAAAGATAGGTTTAACAAGTTTTTGACATTATTAAATAAATTAAGTTTACCTCATAAGTTTGGTATGGGACTTTTTGTTATTTGTGTTTTAGGGCATATATTCTTTGGTTTCACAAACGCACATCTTTACAATGCATGTGAAGAATATAATCACTTTAATAATGTTAGCAATCCTGTGTATTCTATACATTCTTGGCACGTTATGGACGTATTATTGTTTTACGTTTCAGTATTATTAGCGATATTTTCTTTTAAAGCTAAATATAACGGTGCGCTTTTTGTAAGACTGTGCACATTTTTTGTTTTTTCAGTTTTAAATCTTGTTTTAGGTTATGTTTATAATCTTAGATTTGTTTCTTTAGTGACTGTTTTCACAATAACAGCTGTTACCTACTTTGCTTTACGACTCATAGTTTTAAAAATGTTAATTAAAAGTAATGGCATTTATGGAGTATAGTACTTCGAAAAGCTAAAAGAAAAGGAGAGAAATTTTTACTATGGCTATTAAGACATATAAGCCGACTACGAAATCCAGACGTCATATGTCTGTTGTGGATTATTCTGGTCTTTCCAAAGTTAAACCAGAAAGAAGTCTTTTAGGTAAACTGAGTAATCATTCTGGTAGAAATAGTTATGGTCGTATTACGGTACGTCATAAAGGCGGACGAAATAAAAGGAAATACAGAATAATCGATTTTAAAAGAACAAAAGTTGGTGTATCCGCTAGTGTATTAACTTTAGAGTATGACCCGAATCGTACGGCTTTTATAGCTCTTTTAAAGTACACAGATGGTGAAAAAAGTTACATTATTGCACCTAAGGGTTTAAAAGTTGGAGATACCGTTATAGCTGGCGATGACGCTGATATTAAACCGGGTAATGCATTAAGACTTAAGTTTATTCCAGTTGGTACTTTTGTACACAATGTTGAGCTTACTCCTGGTAAGGGTGCTCAGCTTGGAAGGTCTGCTGGTAATATGGTTCAACTTATGGCTAAAGAAAACGGTATGGCACTTTTAAGGTTACCATCAGGTGAACTTAGAAACGTTCCAGAAGATTGTATGGCTACAGTTGGCGAAGTTAGCAATGCAGATAAAGAAAATGCTAAGCTTGGTAAAGCTGGTAAAAAGAGACATAGAGGTATAAGACCAACGGTTAGAGGGTCTGTTATGAATCCGTGCGATCACCCACATGGTGGTGGTGAGGGTAAGAGCCCGATCGGTAGACCTGGGCCAGTTACTCCGTGGGGTAAACCTGCGTTGGGATACAAAACTAGAAAAAAACACAATAAGTCTGATAAATATATTATTAAGCGTAGAAACGGTAAGTAATTAAAGAAAGGAGGATTTATATGAGCAGGAGTACTAAAAAAGGACCTTTTGTTCAAGAGGTTTTACTTAAAAGGATAAAAGAACTTAACGAGAAAAAAGAAAAAAAAGTTCTTAAAACTTGGAGTAGAGCGTCGACTATTTTTCCTGATTTTGTTGGGCATACGATATCGGTTCATGACGGTAGAAAGCATGTACCAGTATACGTAAGCGAAGATATGGTCGGACATAAATTAGGTGAGTTTGCGCCGACTAGGACTTTTAAAGGTCATGCTGGTGCAAAGACAACTAAGGTTAATGGTTAAGTTTTATTGTTTTAAAGAAATAAACTTAAGAAAGGAGAAACTTTTACATGGGAGCATCAGGAAATGAAAATAAAGATGAAACTAAGGATTCAGCTAAGGCAACTAAAAAAACGGTCGCAAAGCCAGTAAAAAAACCGGTAAAAAAAACGGTTGCTAGCTCGGCGTCGAAAGCAGAGACAGAAGTGAGAATAAAAACAGAAAAAAAGGCAGAATCAAAAGTTGATTCAACTACACCAGTAAATGTAGCAAAAAAAATAGAGGCTAAGGTTGATCAAAAAGAAGATGATGGTGAAAAAAGAGCTGTAGCGCACGTTAAATATATTAGAATATCGCCAAGAAAAGTTACTCTGGTATTAAATTTGATTAGAAATAAACCGTTAAAACTGGCTATGGCTATTCTTAAATATACACCTAAGGCTGCGTGTGAATATTTAATTAAGCTTTTGAAATCAGCTAGTGCAAATGCTGAAAATAATAATCATATGGATGTTGAAAAGCTTTATGTTTCTGAATGTTTTGTTACGCCTGGTCCGATTTTAAAAAGGTCTAGGGCTAAGGATCATGGTAGGTGTCATAGGATTTTAAAAAGGTCTTCTCATGTGACTATTGCTTTAAAAGAAAAAGTTGAGATTAATTAGAAATTTTGTTTAAAGTTAGGAGGTAAGTTGAGTTTATGGGGCAAAAAGTTAGTCCACATGGGCTTCGTGTTGGAGTTATAAAAACGTGGGACTCTAGATGGTTTGTTAAAGAAGAAGATATTGCCAGCAGTTTATACGAAGACTATAAAATTAGAAAATTTTTAAAACAAAAACTTTCTAATGCCGGTGTACCTAGAATTGAAATTGAAAGAGATTTATCTAGAATAAAGATTCATATTCATTGTTCTAAACCTGGTGTTGTTATTGGTAAGGGTGGTACTGAGATTGAAAAGTTAAAAGCTTTATGTGAAAAACTTTTTAAGAAAAATATATTTATCAATATTATTGAGGTTAGAACACCTGATATTAACGCACAGTTAGTTGCCGAAGGTATTGCTTTCCAGCTTGAAAAGAGAATGTCTTTTAAAAGAGCTATTAAACAAGCAATCGGTAAAGCAATGAAACATGGTGCCAAGGGAATTAAGGTCAGAGTAGCCGGACGTTTAAATGGTGCAGAAATAGCAAGAGCCGAGCATTATCATGAAGGCACAATTCCACTGCAAACTTTAAGAGCAGATATAGATTACGGTTTTGCAGAAGCTAACACCACTTATGGGAAAATTGGCGTTAAAGCTTGGATTTATAAAGGTGAAGTCCTGAAAAAGTCTTTTAGTACCGGGAAATCAGATGTTGGTAACTTAAAAAGTAATTCTAAGCCTGTTTTAGATGAAGGTAAAAAAATTTATAGCCCTAATAAAGCATCTAGGGCAAATAATCTGAGGGCTGGTTCTAGGTCTTATGTAGAAAATAAAAGGGCTGTTACTACTAGGGACGCTTCTTTTAATAAAGAGGAAGGAGGCGCAAATTAGAATATGTTAATGCCTAAAAAGACGAAGTATAGAAAAATCCAACGTGGAAGAATGACTGGTAAAGCTACAAGAGGTAATAAAGTAGCGTACGGTGATTTCGGTCTAGCTACGACTGAGCCAGCTTGGATAACTGCGAATCAAATTGAAGCTGCGCGTGTTGCAATGAATAGGTATTGTAAACGTAGTGGTAAGGTTTGGATTAAAATTTTTCCGGATAAACCGACTACAAAAAAGCCATTAGGAACTCGTATGGGTAAAGGTAAGGGAGCACCTGAAATGTGGGTTGCAGTTGTGAAACCGGGGAAAGTTATGTTTGAAATTGCAGATGTTTCTGAGGAAACTGCTAGAGAGGCTATGCGTCTTGCTGCAAATAAATTACCTGTACGTTGTAAGTTTTTGCGTAAAGAAGAAACGCTTGATACGGTAAAAGAGGTGAGCGCATGAGTAAGAAAAAAAGTAATAATTATTCCGATTTAAGTATTGATGAACTTAATAAAAAATTAAAAGATTTTAAGACAGAACACTTTAATCTGAGGTTTCAGGTAGTTGTAAATCAGCTTGAAAATTTAGCTAGGTTCAAGGTTGTAAAAAAAGAAATAGCTCGTATTAAAACAGAATTAAATAAACCTAGTAGAAAAAGTGAACCTGTAAAAGCTTAGGTTTTAGTGATTGGGATAAATAAGTAGTTAATGATGAAAATAAGAAAAAATGTAAAAGCATTAAAGAAAAAACGAAGTAAAGTAAATATTTTGAAAAATAAAACTGTGAAAGCTTAGCTTTTTAAAAATTTGAGATAGGAGGTAGTTAATCTTGGAAGTAAAAGAGGTAAAGACTCGAGGTAAACGTAAAGAGACCATCGGTAAAGTTGTTAGTGACAAAATGGATAAAACCGTAGTTATTCTGGTCGAAAACAGTGTAAAGCATCCTTTGTATGGTAAAATTGTTAAACGTAGTGTTCGACTCAAAGTCCATGATGAGAAAAACGAATGCCGTGTTGGCGATAAAATTAAAATAATGGAAACAAGAAAATTAAGTAAAGATAAATACTGGCGTCTTGTTGAAATTTTAGAAAAAGCAAAATAGTTTATTATTTTTAGTAGATGAAAGGAGGAAAATGTATATGATTCAGCAGCAGTCTTACTTAAAAGTAGCTGATAATACCGGTGCGAAAGAAATTATGTGCATTAGGGTACTTGGTGGCACGGGGCGTCGTTATGCACGTGTTGGAGATGTTATTATTGCATCTGTTAAAAAAGCTAATCCAGGTGGGATGGTATCTAAAGGGGATGTTGTTAGAGCTGTTGTGGTTAGAACAGTGCAAGCAATACGTAGAGCTGATGGAAGTTATATTAGATTTGATGAAAATGCAGCTGTGATAATCCAAAAAGACGATACTATTAGAGGTACACGTATATTTGGACCAGTTGCAAGAGAGCTTAGAGAAAAAAATTATAATAAGATTCTCAGTTTGGCTCCTGAGGTGCTTTAGGGAAGGAGGATATTTAGGATATGGCGTTGCGTATTGGTAGGAAACCTAAAGTGTGTAAATGCAAAGTACACGTTAAAACCGGCGATGTTGTACTTATGCTTAGTGGTAAAGATAAAGGTAAAAAGGGAAAAATATTAGCTGTTAGTCGTAGAGAAGGTAAAGTGATCGTAGAAAAACTAAATATGATTACAAAACACGTTAAACCTACTAAGGTTGAACAAGAAGGCGGCAGAGTTAAGGCTGAAAGTGCAGTATATGCTTGTAAAGTTCAGCTTGTTTGTCCGCAGTGTGGTGAAGCAACTAGAATTGCGCATAGCTTTTTGGAAGATGGCACTAAAAAAAGAATGTGTAAGAAATGTAAAAAAGCAATATAACAAATTAAGAAAGGAGGTTTATTAAATATATGGCTAGGTTAAGAGAATTATATAAAGAAAAAATAGTACCTGCGCTTATAAAAAAATATGGTTATAAAAATGCTATGCAAGTGCCTAAACTTTTGAAAGTTGTCGTTAGTGTAGCTACAGATGAAGTTAAAGATAATTCTAAAGTGATTAATTATATATCTGATGATATTGCTTTAATAACTGGTCAAAAGCCGTTGGTGTGTAAAGCTAAAAAGTCTGTTGCTAATTTTAAAATTCGTGAAGGTATGAATATTGGAGTTAAAGTAACTTTACGAAGCAACAAAATGTATGAATTTTTAGATAGATTCTTTACTTTTGCACTTGCACGTATAAGGGATTTTAATGGAATTAATCCTAAATCTTTTGATGGTCGTGGGAATTACAATTTAGGAATAAAAGAACAGTTAATTTTTCCGGAAATTGAGTATGACAAAATAGATAAGATCCGTGGTATGGATATTTGTATAGTTACAACAGCAAAAACTAACGATGAAGCTAAAGATTTGTTAGAGTTATGTGGTGCACCGTTTAAGAAACAATAATTTTGAAAGGGGATAATTTATTTGTGGCGAAAGCTTCTTTAAAGGCAAAACAAAAAAGAGAGCCTAAGTACAAAACAAGAAGATACACTAGGTGTAATATTTGCGGAAGACCGCATAGTGTTTTGAGGACTTATGGAATATGTAGGATTTGTTTTAGAAATCTTGCTTACAAGGGAGAGATCCCTGGTGTAGTTAAGTCTAGTTGGTAATATGGGTAATTATCTATAAAAGGAGGTAAATAATTTTGCAAATTACAGATACTATTGCAGATTTGTTAACAAGAATCCGTAATGCATGTACCAGTAAACACGATTTTGTTGATGTTCCTGCATCTAAAACTAAAAAAGCTATAGTGCAGATCCTTTTGGATGAAGGGTATATATCTAAGTATTTTTTATTGGTAAAAAAGAATAATCAATATGTACTTAGAATTAGGCTTAAGTATACGTCTAATAAAAAACCGGTAATTGCTGGAATTAAAAGAGTTTCTAAACCTGGGCTTAGAATTTACACAAATGTTGAGAATATGCCTAAGGTAATTAGAGGTCTTGGCATAGCTATAATATCAACATCTAAGGGCATTATGACGGACCGCAAAGCTAGACGTGAAAACGTCGGTGGTGAAATAATGGCGTATGTATGGTAAGAAAAAAATAGAGAAAGGAGGGAATTATTAATATGTCTAGAATTGGTATAAAGCCTATTACAATACCGGATGGTATAACCGTAGATTTAAAAGATAATCTAGTAACAGTTAAAGGCAAAACAAGTACATTAACTCAAGTAATACATTCTAATATAATCGTGGAAATTGCCGATAAAACTGTAAATGTTAAAAGGAAAGATAATAATAAATTTAATAGGTCACTTCATGGACTTACACGTAGTCTTATATACAATATGGTTGAGGGTGTAAGTAAAGGTTTTAAGAAAGTATTAGAAGTTAACGGTGTTGGTTACAGAGTGCAAAAACAAGGTAAAAATCTTGTTATGAATTTAGGATATTCGCATCAGGTTACCGTACCGGAAATTGATGGCATTAAATTAGAAGTTGAAGGTAATAACAAGATCATAGTAAGCGGGGCAGATAAACAAAAAGTTGGTCAGATAGCAGCAGAAATTAGAGAGAAACGTCCACCAGAGCCTTACAAAGGTAAGGGGATTAAGTACGAGAATGAGCATATTCGTCGTAAAGAGGGTAAAGCTGGTAAAGGTAAAAAATAATATGAAAATTAATGAAAGGAGGAGATAGTTTTATGCTAAAAGTTAAGAGTAGAAATGAGCTTCGTCTTATAAGACATAGAAGAATTAGAAATAAGATTAGCGGTACTGCTGATGTGCCAAGACTTAATGTGTTTAGGTCTAGTAAGAACATATTTGCTCAAATTATTGATGATGTTAAAAGAGTAACATTAGTGTCTGCTTCGAGTATAGATAAAGATTTTAAAAAACCAGAAGGTCCAGGTAAGATTAGTACTGCTTTAGCAGTAGGTAAATTATTAGGCCAAAGAGCAATAGAAAAAGGAATAACTAATGTAGTTTTTGATAGAGGCGGATACGATTATCACGGTAGGGTGAAAGCTTTAGCTGATGGTGCTCGTGAAGCTGGACTCAGATTTTAAAAAATTAATTGATGAAAGGTGGGGTGATTTTTGGCTAGGTTCAATAATGAAGCACAAAAAAGCGAATTTAAAGAAAAAGTGGTAGCTATAAATAGAGTATCTAAGACTGTTAAAGGTGGTAGGATTTTCAAGTTTTCAGCTTTAGTCGTTGTAGGTGATGAAAAAGGAAAAGTAGGTTTTGGAATAGGTAAGGCTTCTGAAATTTCGGATGCTGTGAAAAAAGGCATAGATGAGGCTAAGAAAAATTTAGTTGAGATTTCTTTAAGAGGTACAACAATTCCGCATGAAATTATAGGTGAATTTGGTGCGGGAAAAGTTTTAATGAAACCGGCAGCACCTGGAACAGGTGTTATTGCAGGAGGTGCAGTGCGTGCGATTGTTGAAGTTTTAGGTGTTAAAGATATTAAAACTAAAGCTTTAAGGTCGAATAATCCGTGTAATGTTGTTAGGGCTACTATGGATGGTCTTTGCAAATTAAGAAATGCGGAAGAAATAGCGACTATTAGGGGAAAATTGGTTAGAGAAATTTTATAAATGAGCGGGTAGATTGTTGTTATTGTAGGAGGCTTTGTTTGTTTTTTGAAGTTTTAGGAATTAAATATATTAAAACTAAGGCTTTAAGATTCGGATGTTTTTGCAACGTGGTTGGAATTATGACGGATGATCTTCATAGATAAAAAAGATAACGATTATTGGGCGAAAATTGGTTAAGGAAATTTTGTAAAGAAGGGGGGTTAGTTATTATGAGCACTGAAAGTAGTGGTAAAGTTACGATTACCTTAAGGAAGAGTCTTATTGGTTATAAAGAAGATCAAATTAAGACGGCTCATTCTTTAGGTCTTAGGAAAATAGGATCTGCTAAAGAGTTTGATTATAATAAACAAATTGAAGGAAAAATAAGGAAAATATCGCATTTAATTAGTGTTACTAAACACTAATAACTTTAAAAAGATAGGAGGTGAGTAATGCACATATGGGAGTTTGTCTTTGTAATTTAAGACCAGCTGTAGGGTCTAGAAAAGTCTCAAAAAGAATTGGACGAGGAATTGGTTCTGGGCAAGGTAAAACAGCTGGTAAAGGTCATAAAGGACAAAAAGCTAGGTCTGGCGGAGTTAGACCTGGTTTTGAAGGTGGTCAGATGCCGCTTCAAAGAAGGGTACCGAAACGCGGATTTACTAATATATTCCGTAAAGAAAGAGCCGTTATTAATTTATCTCAATTAAATAAATTCGATGATGGTAGCATAGTAGATGTATCGGTATTAATAAAGTCTGGACTTATAAAAAAAGCACCGTATGGAATAAAGATTTTAGCATTAGGTGAATTGTCTAAGAAATTAACTGTTAAGGCTCATGCGTTTTCTAAGGAAGCTCTAAGTAAAATAGAGAAAATTGGTGGAAAGGCAGAGGTGGTTTAAATTGTTAAAGACAATAATAAATGCGTTTAAAGATGCAGAGATGCGAAAAAAAATGTTTTTTACCCTAATGGTAGTAATAATATTCCGGATTGGGTCGGTTATTCCAGTGCCGTTTTTGAATGCAGATGTTTTAAGAGAATTAATGAACGGTGCGACAACCGGAAAAAATTCAGGTTCATTTTTTGATATGATGAACATGTTTTCTGGTGGTGCTTTTGCGAAAGGTACGTTGTTTGCATTATCTATTCAGCCTTCAATTAATGCTTCGATTATTATGCAGTTATTAACTGTAATAATTCCTTCACTGGAAAAAATGAGCAAAGAAGGTGAAGAAGGCAGAAAAAGGATGGAAGGTATTTCCAGATACTTAACTGTGGCAATTGGTATTTTGCAAGCATTAATGTATTATTTATGGCTCAGGAATAGTGGGGTTGCACTTTATAGAGATGGTTTTGAAGGAACCTTAACTGGTTTTATTATAGTTTTGTGTTTAACTGCAGGTACGGCACTTATTATGTGGCTTGGGGATCAGATTAATGATAAGGGTATCGGGCAGGGAACATCTATTCTTTTATTTAGTGGTATGGTTGCAAGAATTCCATTGTTAGTGCAAACTCTTTATAATTACTTGGGTTGGGCGGCAGGATGGCTTAATCCGTTTGACCAAATGAAGATGATGATGACTAACCCCGTTGGAAATAGACCTTTGTGGTATTTTTATATATTTGTTCCGCTTTTCATTGTTATGTATTTTACTGTGATGTGGCTTATTGTTTTTACGAACAAAGCTGAACGCAGAATTCCAATACAGTATGCCAAAAGAGTAGTTGGCAGAAAATTATATGGTGGGCAGAGTACTCATATTCCGGTTAAGTTTAGTGGTTCTGGAGTTATGCCGGTAATATTTGCGCAGTCGATTCTTTCACTCCCTTCTGCAGTACAAACTGTTATGGGCGCGAAGACTCCTTCTTGGTTACAGAATGTTAATAATTCGCTTTCTCCGTTTGGGTGGATTTATCCGAGTATTTATTACGTTTTAATTTTGTTCTTTGCGTATTTTTATTTGTCTATTCAATATAATCCAATAGAGATGGCTAATAATCTTAGACAAAGTAGTGGTGTTATTCCCGGCATGAGGCCAGGTAAGCCAACAAGTGATTTTATTGAACGTGTTCTTTCAAAAATTACTTTAATGGGTGCAATATTTCTAGGCATTGTTGCGGTTCTTCCGTTTATATTTGGTGACTTGACATTTATGTACCAGACGATATTCCTAGGTGGAACTTCGGTAATTATTATGGTTAGTGTTGCTTTAGAAACTGTAAAACAGCTTGAAAGTCAAATGATGATGCGTCACTATAAAGGCTTTTTGGAATAAAATAGTAATTGTTATTTGTTTTGTATTCATTTAATAGTGTAAGAAACTTGAGTGATGATAAGTAAAATCATTTAGCCGTTTTTTGGTAGGTTGTTTTAAATGCACTGATATTATTTAATGTTTAGATTCAATTTGTATCGTTGATTTATTTTTGTACAGAAACTTTAATTTGAAATAATTTTTAGACTTTTGTTGATGATTTAATTTTTTAAGTGTTGTTAAGATTTTGGTATAGAGGACTATATTGTGTTTGTTAGGTTGGGTTTGTGAGCTTTGCTTTGTTTGTATTTGAGTAAATTGTAATTATTAATTTGCAATCAAAATGTTTTTTGGTTATTGGTTTTAAAGTACCAGAAGTTTTGATAAATACCGTAAGATTTAGATTGATTAGAAGTATATTTGTTTATTTATAAAATATTCTTAATTGAGCATCTTAGAGTTTGGTTATTTTCGATTTGAATTTTTAAGTAGAGTCTTTATTGGGTTAATATTTAAGGATATGTTCGTATTTAGATTATTTTAGTATTTTTAACGTACGAGTTTTATTTGTATTAAAGTTTTAATTGATTGTTTTAGCTAGGTTGAGATGGTAATAAGCGTTTATGGTTTTTTTTAGATAAGTGCTTGTGTTTAATCATACAAAAAGATTGATGTACAAACTAAGGGTAGAATAATGAAAAGGTAATTTTGAAAATGGAAGTAGGTAGAGTAGTAGTATTTTTAGGGCCACCGGGTGCTGGGAAAGGTACGCAGTCGGTTACGATCGCTGAACATTTTGATATGGGACATATATCTACTGGGAATATTATGAGGTCAGCGCTAAAAAGCGGTTCTGAGCTTGGGAATAAAGCTAAGTCTTTTATTGATAAGGGCGAGCTTGTACCAGATGAGCTTGTAATAAGACTTATTAATGAGGTATTTAGTCTTAGCCCTTCTAAAAATGGGTATGTTTTAGACGGTTTCCCAAGAACTATAGCTCAGGCCGAGGCGCTAGATAATATGGGTATTAATATAAGTAAGGTTGTCTTTTTAGATGCTAGCACAGAGGCAATAATTAACCGTATGTCTGGTCGCCGTGTTTGTGAAACTTGTGGCAAGAGTTACCATTTAGTAAATAAAGCGCCAAAAAAAGATGGTATTTGCGATAAGTGCATGGGCACCCTTATTAAGCGCTCTGACGATAATTTTGAGACCATAGTTGAAAGGCTCAAAGTTTACAATAAAAATACTGCACCACTTAAGCAGTATTATATTGATCAAAATAAACTTGTTTTTATTGACGGAAATGGAACAATTGAAAATATTCAGGAAAATATTATTAAAGAGCTTAGTAGTGAGGAATAGTCTAGTTGGTTATATTAAAAAGCAAACGAGAGATATCTTTAATGAAGGCTGCCGGCGAGATTGCGGGTTCTGCATTAAAGTTGGTTGGTGAGTATGTTAAGCCAGGTGTTTCGACGCTTGAGTTAGATTCTATAATAAACAAATATATAACTAAGAATAAGGCTGTTCCTTCTTTTCTTAACTACAACGGATTTCCTGGAAGTTCTTGCATTTCCGTTAACGATGTCGTCATACATGGTATTCCCAGTAAAGATTTAATTTTAAAGTCAGGAGATATTGTTAGTATTGATGTTGGAGCATTTTACGACGGTTTTCATGCTGATACTGCCTGGACGTTCCCGTGTGGAGAAATTTCTAGTAAAGCAAAAAATCTTTTAGATATTACATTTAATAGTCTAGGTGAAGGTATAAAAAGGGCAATATGCAAAAATAGAATTGGAGATATTTCAAACGCTGTTCAAACATATGTTGAAGCTAGAAATTGTGCGGTTGTTAGAGATTATGTTGGGCATGGAGTTGGTAATAATATACATGAAGACCCCTGTGTACCAAATTTTGGAAAACCAAATAGAGGCAGATTGCTTGAAGATGGTTTAACAATAGCAATTGAACCTATGATCATAGCTGGTAATGATTATGGTGTTGAAATTTTGGATGATGGTTGGACAGTTGTGTCAGTGAGCGGTGAGCCTGCTGCACATTTTGAGCACACAGTAGCAGTGACCGAGGATGGCCCAATAGTATTAACAAAAGTATAAATAGATTGCCTAGTTTTGTGTGAACTTTTGATTTTGTGTTGATATTTTACGTAAAAATTTACCTATGAAGTGTGTTCAGAGCCTTTGGTATAAGTTTTATTGATTAAAAAGAAGTTATATATTTATATAGTGCTAATGACAGTTGTTATAAAGGTTTTTGTTTTTTATGGATCTATGTAAAGGTTTAGTTGTTAAGGCAAAAGCAGGAAGAGATAAAGACGATTTCTTTATTGTTATGGATTTTAACGAAAAAGAAGCGTTTATATGTAACGGCAAGCGTAGAAAGATTGAAAAACCTAAGAAGAAAAATATTAAACATTTAGCTTTAACAAATACAGTTTCGCCATTAAGTGAGTTAACAAGTAATAAAAAAATTAAATCTTTTTTAAATAAATTTGAAAAATAATATGATTATGTAATATAATTAAATATCTGTTTATTTGAAGTGTGGTGGTATATTTGGCTAAACAAGATGTCATTGAGCTTGAAGGTACGGTAGTTGAGGCTTTACCGGGAACTAAATTTAAAGTAGAGCTTCCAAACGGTACAGTGATTTTAGCTCATATTGCTGGTAAACTAAGGATGAACTATATAAAAATTTTACCAGGAGATAAAGTTACTGTGGAGATGTCGCCAAATGACTTAAAGCAAGGTAGAATAACTTGGCGTGCAAAGTAAGTTTTTGAAATAGTGTTAGCTAGCCTTAGGGCTGTTATATTTGGCAAATTATGGGAAGTTTTTTAGATGTTTTTTAATAGGAGGATTGCAGATGAAAGTTAGACCTTCGGTGAAAAAGATGTGCGAAAAATGTAAAGTAATAAAAAGGCATCGTAGAGTGATGGTGATATGTGAAAATCCCAAGCATAAGCAGCGTCAAGGTTAGGAAAGTTTTTTAAGGAGGATAAGTTTTAAATTATGCCAAGAATTGCTGGTGTAGATTTACCTAGAGATAAACGGATTGATATTGGTCTTTCTTATATATTTGGAATAGGCAGGAAGACCGCTGTTAAAATTTTAAATGAAACAGGTGTTGAGCCTTCAACTAGAGTTAGAGATTTAAACGAAGATGATGCTACAAAACTCAGAACATATATAGATAAAAATTGCAAAGTTGAAGGCGATCTTAGAAGGGATATCGCATTTGATATAAAAAGGTTAATCGAAATAGGTTCGTACAGAGGCACAAGACACAGAAAAAAGTTGCCTGTTAGAGGGCAAAGGTCTAAGACTAATGCAAGAACTAGAAAAGGTCCAAGAAAAAATGCGATAGCGGCTGTTAAAAAAGCTTAATTAATATAGAAAGGAGTTAATAGTAAAGTAATATGGCATTACAAAAAACTGCGAAGAAGCAGGTTGTGACTAGAAAAAGAAGAGAAAGAAAAAACATTGCTAATGGTCGGGCACATATTAGGGCTACGTTTAATAATACTATCGTTACTATATCTGATATTGCTGGTAATGCAATATCTTGGGCGAGTGCTGGTGAGCTTGGTTTTAAGGGGTCTAGAAAATCTACTCCGTTTGCAGCTCAATCAGCTGCTGAAACTGCAGCAAAAGGTGCAATGGAGCATGGTATGAAAACTGTTGAGGTATATGTAAAAGGGCCAGGTTCAGGTAGAGAAGCTGCAGTTAGAGCTTTACAAACGGCTGGACTTACGGTAACTTTAATAAAAGATGTTACTCCAATACCACATAACGGTTGTAGACCACCAAAGAGACGTAGAGTTTAATTAAGTATATTAAAGTAGGAGGTGTATTTATTTAAAATGGCTAGGTATACGGGTGCTGTTTGTAGACTTTGCAGAAGAGAAGGTCAAAAGCTATTTTTGAAAGGCCAAAGATGCTTTACTGGTAAGTGTTCTGTTGCTAGACGTGCTTATGCACCGGGTCAACACGGGCAGGGGAAATCTAAGACATCAGAGTATGGATTACAGCTCAGAACAAAGCAATCTACTAGAAGATATTACGGACTTCTCGAAAATCAGTTTAAGAAGTTTTATAATTTGGCGCAAAAACGTGAGGGTAAGGTCGGCGAGCAACTTTTAGTTGTTCTTGAGTCTAGGCTTGACAATATAGTTTATCGTTTGGGTTTTGCTGATTCTAGACCCCAGGCACGTCAGTTAGTTAAACATAATTTCTTTTTGGTTAATGGTTCGAGGGTGAACATTCCTTCGTATTTGGTTAAACCAGGTTTTGTAATATCTGTTGCCGATAGCAAACAACAAAATGAAAATATTAAAAAAGTAATCGAGTCTAACTCTGCTAGGGTTGTACCTAAATGGCTAGAGTGCGATAAGAATAAGTTTGAAGGTAAGATGATTTCTTATCCTGAACGTGGAGATATTGACTTTGAGGTAGAAGAGCATCTTATTGTTGAGCTTTATTCTAAGGTTTAGTGTTGATATTGCCTTGAGTTGTACTCTTTTACATTTTGTTTGATGCAGATTTTGTTGAAATGAAGTTGTTCTAAGTATTTTTGTTGAAACGTAATTTAAAATGATGTTAGTGTTGTGCTTTTTGAATTTTTGTAAGATTTTATGAATTAAATTAAGTTATCGATTTTAGGATTATGTTGAGCATAATTTTTTGAGAGATGTTTTAGATATTTTACTTACTAATATTTAGTTTTTATTTGCACTGAGTGTTTTGTTTTTGTAAATAGAGTTTCCAGAGGAGAACAAGTTTTTAATGATAGAAATAGAAAAACCTAGATTTGTTGTTTTAGATTCATCAGAGGATGGTTCTTATGGGAAGTTCGTGCTTGAACCATTGGAAAGAGGATTTGGTACTACGCTCGGTAATTCTTTAAGAAGAGTGCTTTTATCTTCTTTACAGGGCACAGCGGTTACGTCTATAAAAATAGACGGTGTGATGCATGAGTTTTCAACTGTTCCTGGAGTTAAAGAGGACGTTACTCAAATTGTGTTAAACATTAAGGGAATAATTGCAAAACTTTATACTGAGGGACCGAAGTTATTGGAAATTTCTGCTAATGGGCCAAATGTTATTACGGCAGGTAGTATTAAAAGTGACCCAGATGTTGAGATTCTTAATAAAGATCACGTGATCGCGACGCTAAACGATGACGCGAGTAATTTTCGTATGGAACTTTCATTGGATAAAGGAAGAGGATATGTTTCTGCGGAAAGAAATAAAGAATTAACGCGTGAAAAAGTTTTAGGTCGGATTTTTGTTGATTCTATTTTTACCCCGGTGGTGAAGGTAAACTACAATGTAGAGAATACCCGTGTGGGCAATATTACAGATTACGACAAATTAACACTTGAAGTTTGGACAAACGGTGTACTTGCAGCCAGACAAGCGCTTTCTATGGCTGGTGCGATTTTGTTGGAACATTTTAATCTTGTTGTTAGTTCATCGGATGTAGAAAATGTAGTTAAAATTACTGAAACTCCGGTTTCTGTGAAAAGGTGTTTGCCAACTTCCGAAATTAGCACAATTGAAGACTTGGATCTTTCTGTGCGTTCTTATAATTGTTTAAAGAGGGCAGGTATCACGACTGTAGAAGAGTTAGCTAATACTACTAAAGAAGAACTGGCTAGTATTAGAAATCTTGGTAAGATGTCATTTAATGAAGTGATAGAAAAATTAGAAAGTTATGGATATTCCTTAAAAGAAGATAATTCTGAGTCCGAAACTTTTTAGAATTTTGTTTAAAAAAGGAGATTTATTATGCCTGGCACAAGAAAGCTTAGTAAAGACTCTGCCCATAGAATTGCGATGCTTAGGGCTATGGTTACGTTTTTACTACAAAATGGTAGAATTGAAACGACAGTTTATAAAGCCAAAGAGGTTAGGTCTATGGCCGAAAAGTTTATTTCTCTAGGAAAAGAAAATACTCTTCACAATAAACGTTTAGCTTTGGGGTTTATTACTAAAGAGGATGTTGTCTCTAAGTTGTTTAATGAGATCTCTCCAAGGTATAGTGCGCGTAGTGGTGGTTATACAAGAATTACTAACGTTGGTCCTAGACGTGGTGATGCTGCTAAGATGGCTATTGTTGAGTTGGTTTAGTTTGTCTCTTTGTATACTAGTTGTAATTGATGCTGTGATGCTGCAAAAATGGTAGTAATTGTCGATTTAGTTTAGTTTGTTTTGTCTCTCGGTGTGCTGAGTTTCGTTTGTTTGTTAGTTTATAAAGTGGAATATTTTAGAAGCTTGTGTGAACAGTGTTTTGATGCTGTTCGCTTGTGTTTTGTATAAATAAAGCTTCCTGTAGTTGGGACGTTTGCATAGGAACTATGATTTAATTTTGAGAGATAGAAGTTTAGTTTATTTATTATTAAAACACTATGTGTGGCAGTTCTAAAAGTGCATAGATGACATTTAATTACTACACATAAACAGAGAAATTTAATTTTCGACTAACACTAAATTTTTTGTACAAACAAACTAAGTAGTATTTAAGAAATGGATTTGTCTGCTTATCGATAGTCAAGAGTGCGATTTTTATCAAACCATACTTTGAATTTCATATTATATAATTTAATAACATACATCTAATTTTAGTACTGCCTTATGTGTTAGAGTCTTTTACAGTACAAAAGTAGTGCTAAAAGTAAGTAGATTAACAGATAAAATTTTATTAACATCACGTTAGAAAGAGTTCCAAAAACCAATTTTTTAGTAACTATTTCTACTTAGTCTTCTGTTTTGAACACCAATTTAATAGTCAAAATATCAAACTATATATTACTGTCAGTATAAATTGTCTATTTAATTTTGACGTTTTTTTATATATTAAAAAAGTTCTGTAAATTGTTATTAGCGTCGAACGAGAAATTAACTGCGCAGAAAATTAGTTTATGTAAAAGTTGTATTGCAATTATTTAGTAAGTATTTAATTTTCATTCAGATACCTATGAAGGTTTTCGTTTACTATGTTGTAATTTACCATGACCTTTGCGACCGACTGTTGAGAACTCTAGTACTAAGTCTCCACCCACGAAAATCTGAGGAATAACTGTGCTCTGACAATTTTCATTAATTTTAATTACATTTGGTTCTTTACAAAGTAATTTTTGCTACGGATAAAAAATTTGGATAAAATTTCTCTTAGCAAGCATTTAATTTTCATTTAGATATTTATGAATATTTTTGGCCACTGCTTTGCCATTTGCCATAGCTTTTGCAACTGTTGAAGGACCTAATACTAAATCCCCACCCACGAAAATCTGAGGAATAACTGTACTCTGATAATTTTCATTAATTTTAATTATATTCGATTCTTTATAAAGTACTTTTCTATATGGATCTTCTTCAGATAATAAACTTCCCATAGAGCCAGCACATATTACCACAGTATCTATAAATATTTCGTATTCAGTATTTGGCAACTCTATTGGGATAGGCCTATTACTTTCATCTAATTTATTTGATATTTTATTTTTTGTACATATAATTTTCTTAACTTTGCCAAACTTATCGCTAATTATCTCTTTTACATTAGTTAGCGTTTCAAAGTTTATGTTTTCTTTTATTGCCTCTGTTACTTCGTTTTTATTTGCTGGTAGTTCATTTAAAGATCTCCTGTAAATTAAATAAACATTTATATCTTTTTTTAATTTTTTTATACATCTTGCAATATCTATAGCTACATTACCACCGCCAATTACAGCAACATTTTTGGTAGAATTTAAAATTTCACCTTTTTTGTCATTTAAAAGAATTAAAAAATCTACGAAATTATATATCCTTTCTAATTCTTCACCAGGAATGTTCAATTTTTTGGCTAACCATGTTCCAATTGCTAAAAAAATCGCATCAAATTTTTCTTCCTTCATAAGATCTTCTAAAAATATATCTTTACCGACTTCTACTCTATTTCTTATATTAATTCCCATTTTTTTTAATTTTAATATTTCTTTTTCTAGTACAGTTTTTTTAAGTCTAAATTCAGGTACACCATAATAAATCATGCCACCTAATTTTGGCATTTTTTCAAATATAGTTACATCATAACCCAACTTTTTTAAAAAAATTGCACAGCTTAGTCCTGCAGGTCCAGAGCCAACAACTGCGATCTTTTTATTAATATGTAATTTTTTATCGTCTTTAATAAACGATAAATCAAGTTTATTATCTAAATCAATACATTTATTAGCAACAAAACTCTCGATTTCGCCAATATCAACCGGATTTCCTTTTTTACCACGTATACAAGCTCCTTCGCACTGTTTTTCCTTTGGACAAATCTTAGAACATATTAGTGGGAAATAAGAGTTTTTACTAATTATTTTGAAAGCTTCACTTATATTATTATTTTTTACTTCATAAATAAACTCCGGAATATTTACATTCAACGGACATTTCTTAACACAAGGTGCCAAAGAACATTTTAAGCATCTGTTAGCCTTTTCTAGAACGCTTTTATCGTATTTTAAGTTCTTATCTAAATTGTTGTAACTATCTTTGTCTTTAATTTTATTCTTCATCACAATTACACGCTATATGAATGTTTTTTATAAATAAAAAATCAAAATCTAAGTAACATTATATTAAACTTAAGTAATTTAGAGAATCTACTTAAAATGTTTTTTTAATAATATTAGATCAAAATTGGATTTTTATTTTGTTATCATATTTTTGAGATATATTCTATATTTTTTGTTTGCTATTTAACCTAACAAACTCGAAGATAATTAAAAAACAATGTAAAAACAATTTATAATTAGAATAAAGTGCAATTTTTAGAGGGTCGAATGTTACACAAATTTGTTACGTTTAACTTATTAAATAAAATATCTTCACAAAATTATTTTTATTGCTTTTTAAAATCTTTTAGCAAAATTTTTATTTAACGTATATTTAATAAGTTTAACTATTAAGTTTAAATTAAATTTTTAAAATAGTTTTGGTCTTTTAATTATTTTTTAATAGATTGTTATGTATAAAACTAAATTTGTGTGCTAATTAAATGTGATTTTATTATGTATATTGATGAATATAACTATTAAATTAATAAAAAGTATAAAAAATATTTTTTTATTTTAATATTTATTTTTCAATAAAACTAGAAAAATTAAGTTTTTGTTAAACTTATTTTTATACTTTAAGCATAAAATAAAAAAATAATTATTGACTTTTTTAAGCAAATAAACTATAATTATTTCATTATCAGTCATCGACTGGTAGAATACATTTTTAGAATAGGAGTGATTTGTTATGGCAAAGACAATGGTAGCTATTGATGACACAAAAATGTCCTCAGGTGGTATGAAGATGGAAGTAGAGGGGGAAGAGGTTGTTCTCGAAAATGATGGAAATAGTGGGTTTAAATGTAATGTAAATGGAAAAGAGTACAAATTTTCTAACGAAGAGATTGCTGCTATGCTTCATGAGCAATTGAGGAAATAGTTTTATCTTAGTTTAATATCAAGAGTCACTTTATTGTGACTTTTGTTTATTTTTTATATATTTTTTTATATTATTAGTTTTTAATTAATATTTAATATATTTAACAAACTAAAACGTTTTATTTTAGGCAGTGCTAAAACTGCATAGATAGTGCAAAAATACGCTTCATAAGCATAAGAACTACGTTGTTAGTCTTTTCAAAATATCTTTATTGTTTGCTATTGAAGTCATTTTTTATTTTTTTTTCTAACATAAATTTTTGGACTTATGTTTTAACAAATCTATTTACTTTTAGCACTGCCTTTTTTGTTAGCACTTTACATTTGGTTTTAAATAAATTTGACAGTAATGTTGTATTAAAATTTTATAATTAAAATGCAAAACTTAAATTGTAAAACAGCTTAAGGAATTTGAAATAGATTCATTTTAACAATGAATTATGATAGTTTTTTTACTTTACAGTTTTAACTAGAAAATTTTTATATTGCTATTATTATTTGGCAGTGCTAAAAATACATAGATAACAAAAAACACGAATCATGAAGAACATAGAAACTGAATTTTAATTACTTCATAGCTTTTTACTGACAGTAAAACTTCCGTGAAAACCAGGGCTAAGTGGGTAATAAAAGTGCATAGATAAAAAATTACCACTCATGAACATAAAAATTGAATTTTCGACTAACATCAGATCTTTTGTATAGACTGAATTAAATTAGTAGTGAGACAGCGATTTTGTCCGTTTTTCGGAAGTATGCAATTTTTATTAAAATATATTTTGAACCTTTAATATTACATAATTTAAAGTATCTATCCGCTTTTAGCACTGCCATATATTTTTTCATCGTTTTATTTTTATATACCAAAAGATTCTAAAATTTAAATTTTATTATTTTTTATTAATTTTTATATATTGAGTATTAATTACCCGTTAATGTTGAATTAGTAGTGTCGTTACTTAGATATATACTAAAAGCACAAAGCAGCTTGTATATAACTTATACAGAGCCTTTGCGTTGTGCTTAAATAAATTTATCAAAAATATGTGTAGTTTCCTAAGTAGCAAACGTCAGTTTTAAATTGTAAAAATTCCACCTAAGTGTGGGCAAGTTAGCATAAAAATCAATGAAACAAGCGTTGCTCCCATTGCTACAATCAAGAGATTCTTGCCTTTGTAAGACAAAATCACAGCTGTTAAAAAACCAAAAATTGTTGGAATTTTACTCATACCTTTTATGTCAAAAACTGATGGAAAAGTAAGAAAAGATATAACGGCAAACGGTATATAGTCTAACAAAGACCTAATAAACTGATTTTTTATTCTACCTTTAACAACCATAATCGGTACACTTCTAGTTCCATGGGTAACTAAAACTGCAATCAATATACATACTAAATTGTAAAACACATTACTTTTACTCAAAAACGTCACCTTCTTTATTTAATAAAACTCTATTTAAACATCTTCAACATTTTTGGGAAATTTTATAGCAATTATTGCCGCACTCAAAATCGCACCTAAAACTAAGGATATACTTGGAGATAACACAAAAGAAATAATTTTATTTTCCAAAAAATATGGGCTTATCCACTTAAATATTGTGCTTAAGATTCCGGCAATAACTATTGTGTATAAAGCAGGTCTGGATTCTTTTGCGCTTGGTACTAAAGCGTACAGAAGCATTCCATATATCGCCATACTCATGGCTACTGTCAATATTTCTGGTAAAATATTACCTACAATTGAACCTAATATAGCACCTACTATCCAAGTAATCCATGGAAAAATAGTAACACCTATGTAATAGTCAGCTGAAATTTCTCCCTTATTTCTAATTGCAAATGCAAAATTTTCATCTGTAATGCCAATTCCCACAAGAAATTTTTTCCATAGTGGAACCTTTGTTTCTAGCCTTTGCGAAAGCGCTAAAGAAAGCACAATATGCCTTAAATTAAGGAGAAACAAAGCAAGAAAAATTCCTAAAAAGTTTTCCCTAGTAGACATTAAATTCGTTGTTGTAATAGTTGCCATGGCACTAACACTAAGTGAGAATAAAGCATTAGTTATTATGCTAAATCCTTTAGAAATAATGCCCATACCGACTGTGAAAGCTATTGGTAAATACCCTAAACCAATGGGTAAACCATCTTTAATTCCTTTTTTTAACTGGACAGTGTCGATTTTCAAAAAAATGTACCCCCTTAACTTAATTAAATCTGAAAAAACATTCAAAGGCAACAAACACACACCGCACAGCTATTTTATTAAATAAAAAGATTCAAATCAAGTAAATTATGTCTTTTTAACGTTATATAACGAGATATAACGCCACTGCAAAGAAAAACTCTTACTTTTAAAATATATCTATTAACTTTTTTAAAATACAGATTTTAGTTTTATAAGTTTTGATATCTAGAATCTGGCATATCGATTGTTTAGTCAAAGATTTAAAAGAATTAAAGATTAATTTATTTGGCAGTGCTAAATCTTAATAGATAGTTTGGTATTTTACCTTTCCTGAGGTGGTGGTCAAGCCAAAAAACAGGTAGATATCGTTACTAATAAAATGGTTTTTAGAATCTTTTTTAACGTGATATCCATAGTATATCTACCTACTTTTAGCAATGTAGAGTAAAAACCTCAATTGAATTTTTATATTAACCTTACCTTTTAGCATAAAGTTTAAGTCGGTCTATTAAGAGTTTAATACTTCGACTCAAAAAATGCTCTATATTTTTAATACTTTTTTAGATTAAAATTATTTTTTCTATTAATATGACAAATGTTTATTTAAATATGCCAATTTATGTTAGATATTAAGTTGTTTTTACCTAATCTTTTAGGATTATAATTAATCGCAAAATCAAGATTAAGTTTTACAAATTCAGACATTATCTCCCCTTCTTTCGGGATCTTTTTTTATTAGATAGATCACTATTGAATAAAATAATTCGAAATCGACTTAACCCAAGCATTTTTAAGAGCTCGTCACCCTGCGGAATTTTTGTCTTTGCTTTTTCAATGCAATAATCCAAAAATTGCTTTCCAAATTCTCTCTGGTCTTTATCTTTATACTTTTCATTAAGAAATTTATCAATTTCAGTTGTATCACTTTTTACTTCAAAGTTATTATTAACGTGTTCATCAAGATACTGATTGCTTTTATTGTCATATTATTAATTAAGTCTTCCTTCATCGCCCCAGCATAACTACCAAACATACCCGCACTAAAAATTGCTGCAAGACCTGACGCAACAAGCCTTCTAGATAAAACACCTTTTCCCTTTAAAAGATATTTACGATACATACCTTCACTTTCTTAATAAATTAAGAGGGGCACACAACCACACGTGAAAATTGTAACATATTATAGATTTTTTGTAAATATAGGTGAATTTTTGGCGGGGCTAAAAACGGGTAGATTAACTATTAAAGTAACGTTAAAAAAGATTCAAAAAATCAATTTTTTAGTAACAGTACTCCACTTAATTTTTTTGTTTTTAACACCTTTAAAAGATACAAAATATTAAATTTATCTATTAAGATTCAGCACTGCCTATTTTATTTTTATTTATGTACTTTCGTTAACATATTTAATGCTTATTTAATGCTTAAAAAAACACGGATGCATCTATATTATGATTTATTTAGGACTTATGAAAATTTAGAGTAATACCAAAGATAAAAAAATATACAGAGGTTTATATATTATCTGGTTCTTTATGTAAAAAGATAAAGATTCCTCAAAATTTTTTTATAATGATAACTTAAAACAAAATATTACATATTTTTAAATTTGTTTTTTTATGTAATTTTTTTCTACAAAGTTTGGCATTTTATAGATTTTAAAAACAAAGAAAATCTTTTAACCACGTTATGAGCTGTCTCATACCGTGTTAAGGATTGAATTTTTTAAAAAATTTAATTTTTTGCCTCAAACGACTCGCAATCTATGCACTTGCAGCTCATAGGATTAGTATCTTTAGTGCCTATTTTTACAGAATTTAAAGAACAATAATTTTGGGAATTGCAGTGATTTTTACAATTACTAACATTGCATTTAATACTTTGATTAGGACTTTTGTCGCTCATTTTAAAATCTCCTTTAATTGTAATGCTTTTGAATTTAGGGTCCTGTTTAAAAACAGTATTTTCAATATTTTTTTATTTATTCAGTATAGAGCTTTCTTACATAAAAATATAATCAAAAATTAAGTCTAAAAATATAATATAAAAAATATTAGTCTGATTTTACCTTGGTGGAAAAAATTAACACGAACGCACAATACGGAAAAATATGTAAAAATCGCTTGCTTTAATTAAAAAATTTACATCTTTAGATTGCTAAAAACGCATAGATAAAATATTAACCCAGACAAAACAGATTAAAGGCATAAACACTTTCAAATATATAAATCGACTATTACTTCACTACTTAGATCGGTTTGAACAAACGACTTAATGATAGTCAAAAAATATGAAGTTATTAAAATTATCTTTTACGTTAGCAAAGCGTAGTTTTGTGTTTTTTGTGCAATTTTAGCATTGCCAACCTCAAAATTATATTGTTATTTAATTTAAGCAATCACTTATTATATTTTGCATAATATCGATGAATATATAAAAATACTAATTTATTGTAATTAAATTATATTAAAGTTGATTTCAAATGCACTAAAGATTACTATTTGCCTGTTATGTTGATTAATAATTAATGTTCAAAATGTTGATTTTGACTTGGCAGTACTAAAAGTGAGCAGATTAACAGATTAAACCTTATGAAAACATCAAGTTAAAAAAGATTCCAAAAACCAATTTTTAGTGACAATATCCACTTAATTTTTTGTTCGGCTAACTCTTAAGAGACAAAACATCAATCTATCTATTTAAGATTTAGCGCTGCCTTTGACTTTAATAACTTTACTTGTTATTTTTTTGCATGTTAAAATTTTTCCAGTATTAATTTGATTTTAAATGTATTTGAATATTTGGTGTATAGATGAAACGTGTTTTTCTCTTAGTGTTAGATAGTTTTGGGGTAGGCGAAGCGCTAGACGCTGATTTTTATGGAGATGAAGGTGCTAATACACTTAGGTCTATTTTAAAGACAGGGTTTCTTGACATTCCGAATATGCAAAGTTTAGGTCTTTTTAATTTAGAAGGTTTACCTAGTGATGTTAGTAAATTGGCAGTTAAGGCTCCAATGGGTGCGTTTGCTAAAGTCTTGGAGATTTCTAAAGGAAAAGATACAACGACTGGGCATTGGGAGATTGCGGGTGTTGTAACGGAAAAAGCGTTTCCGACGTATCCTAATGGATTTCCACAGTCGATTATAAAAGAGTTTTCGTGCAAGGTAAAAAGAGGAGTAATTTGCAATAGACCTTATTCTGGCACTAAAGTTATTAATGATTACGGTCGCCAGCATATAGAAACTGGAGATTTAATTGTATATACTTCTGCAGATAGTGTATTTCAAATAGCTGCGCATGAGGATGTTTTAGATTTAGAAGAACTTTACAGTATTTGTAAAGTTGCTAGAGAAATTTTAGTTGGTGAAAATTTGGTTTCCAGAGTAATTGCGAGACCATTTGAAGGTGAGTATCCTAATTTTGTTAGAACTAAAAATAGGAAAGATTTTTCCGTTGCTCCACCTCACCCAACAATGCTAGACCTAATTTATGAAAATAATTTAGAAGTTATATCAGTGGGTAAAATTTCAGATATTTTTGCAAATAGAGGAATAACTAAAAAAATAAAAACGAAGAGTAATGAAGAGGGTTTGTGCTCGTTAGAAAAATGTTTAGAAGAAAATTTTGAGGGATTATGCTTTGTAAATTTAGTAGATTTCGACATGATTTATGGTCACAGAAATGACGCTAAAGGTTATGCTTTAGCGCTTAATTTTTTCGACAAAGAATTAGGAAAAATTTTACCTAAGTTAAAAAATGAAGATGTTTTAATTATTACGGCTGACCATGGTTGTGACCCAGGAGATATCTCTACGGATCATACCAGGGAATATGTGCCACTTTTAGTTTATGGTCAAAATGTTAAAAATAATATTAACTTAAGAGTTTTGAGATCTTTTTCGTGCATTAGTGCTACAGTTTTAGATTATTTTAATTTAAAAAATAAATTAAGTGGGCAATCATTTTTAAATGCTGTTTTAGCATAACAACTTATAAAAATTTAAATAATATTTATTCATAAATGATTATTAAAGGTAGTTAAGACTAGTAACGCTGTTAGTTTTTTCTGATTTTAGTAGCTGTTGTTTTGAGTTTTAGCTTAATTTATAATTTGTACGATTGTTGTCTTTTAATGAGGTTCTATCTTGATAAATAAAAACCTGAAAAATTTTTGTAAAAGTTTTAATTGGACTAGCGTATTTTTATCGGTTATAGGAGTTTTTTTACTTGCAATTGGAACAGCAATTAACTTTTGTGCTGATCTAGGTAACGATGCTGTAAGTGTTTTTTTTGCTGGTATAGGTAAAAAGTTTAACTTAAATTTAGGTATTGCCGTATATTTAATAAATACGGTAGCTTTTTTTATCTCTTTAATTTTTGGTCGTAAAAATATAGGTGTTGGTACCATTATGTATATTATTTTTACAGGTAGGATAATAGATTTAGTTGTTCCGTTTTATAATTATCTTTTTCCATGTCAAGGACTGATTTTTCGTATTATTTTTGCGACACTTGGAAGCTTAGTTATGATTTTTGGTGCATCCTTAATGGTGTTTTCAAAAGCTGGAGCTGACGTTTGGACTGCTATGGCAATAACTATTGCGGAGTATTTTAATAAAGATTTTAGGAAGATTAAGGTTATAATGGACTGCGTAATGTGTTTTTGTGGTTTTTTGATTGGAGGGAAGGTGGGAGTAGTTACCATAGCGGTTTCTTTGCTTGGTGCACCTTTGCTTAAGATGATAGTAAAATGTTTAAAAAAAATTAAACTTAGCAAAAATAAAATTTAAGGTGGTGGTAAGAGTGTAATGTTTTAATCTAAGGCATTGTTGAAATAACTGTATGAGTTCCTTTTTATAGTTTGTTTTTAGTCAAAATTGTGGTAAAAGTTAAAATGAACAAATTTTTATTATATAGTAAAGGCAAGGTGATATTTTTCTGAATAATTTTTGTCTCAGTTAAAATGTTTATTTTTTGTTTTATTCATTTTTTTTCTATTCTTTTAAGCAAGTTTATAGTCAAATAGTTAGTATTTAAAATTTATAACAATGAAAGGTTACGGTGCATACTAAATGAAAAAAATAATTTCTAAAGTTTTAAGCTTAATGTTAGTAATATTTTTGGAATGTTCTAGTGTGTTTAGTATGATGTCTCCTATTAGTAGTGCTAGGATAGAAGTAGTTAAATATATGGAAGCAATGGCAAAAATTTCTTGGACACCAAAAGAAGATATACTGTACTGGAACAAAAAATTTGGAAATGTTTATAAGAAAAATATGAACTACGAAGGTATACCGTATACTCAATTTGAAAGATACACTTCATTAGGACGTTTTACAATTAATTTAAAAGAAGAAAATGGAAAAATGATTTACAACGGACCCTACGAGGGCGGACAATACTTAGGTACAGATTGTTCATGGGCAGTAACTTTAGCTTGGAGCGAAATTGTAGACCAAAAGTTTCGTTTAAATGATACTCATAGTATGTTTATGCGTTTGAAAAACGGAATAATTGGGGAAGATTCAGGTGGTATTGTTCCAGTAGGAATTTATAAAATTGATGGAAAAGAACCTAGTACTAAAGAAATAGCTGAAAATAATGGTGAAGAAATCATGTTTAAAGCGTATTCGCAACTTAAGCCAGGCGATGCGTTATTAAAAAATGTATATTATCAAAAAGCTGATAAATTTACCGGTCACATACGTTTGGTGAAAGAAGTAGATATAAAAAATAAGACTATTAGTATAATTGAGCAAACTGGAGTAGATGATTATGGAGTGCTTAAAGGTAATGGAGTAAGTTCTTGGAGAGATGGTTTTAAGATAAGTTTTGAAGAATTTTATAACGATGGTTATATTCCTGTTGGGAACGAGAAATTGATTTCTTTAGACAAAAAGGAAAATGAAAACATAGATATGGCAAAAAAAAATATGGTGAATTTCCTAAATAATGATTACTAATAACACTATTTAAATGTTTTGTACTTAAAAATGTGTAAAAAATAAATATTTCGGTGGGCTTTGTATAGATTTATTTTGGAAATTCAGGTATAAGATATAATGATATTATTTACTTGATGAGTTTGGTTAATTTATAATAATTTAGAAGTTTTTAGTGTTTGGGTATACTATTAGAGGTGAATTTTGATGGAGTGTTTCTGTTTTTACTTATAACTTATAGTTGTTCTAGAGTTGCAAAAAGCTTTGAGTTAATTAAACGTAGGAGTATAAAGTGAATAACAGTAGGACGTCTATTCATATTGAAGCAAAGTTTGAAGAAATCGCTAAAACAGTTATTTTACCTGGGGACCCGTTGAGAGCTAAGTATATTGCAGAAAATTTTTTAGAAAATTTGGTTTGTTTTAATAGTGTCAGAAATAATTTAGGTTTTACCGGAACTTATAAAGATAAAAAAATATCTGTAATGGGCAGCGGCATGGGCTGCCCTAGTTTGGCAATATATGCTAGTGAACTTTATAATTTTTATGATGTTGAAAATATAATCAGAGTCGGTACTGCTGGTGCACTCAAAGGCACCTTAAGACTTAGAGATATAGTTTTAGCACAGGGTGCCTGTACCGACTCTAACTTTAATGCGCAGTATAATCTTCCAGGGGTGTTCGCACCTATTGCTAATTATGGTCTTTTAGAAAATGCTGTAAAAACTGCTAGAAATTTGAATTTAAGTTTTGATGTAGGTAATGTTCTTTCTTCAGATATTTTTTATGTTGAGGATAATAACGTATATAAAAAATGGCAAAAAATGGGTGTTTTAGCAGTAGAAATGGAGTCTAGTGCTTTGTACTCAATAGCAGCTAGATATAACAAAAAAGCGCTATGTATTTTAAGTGTGAGTAATTATATGTTTAAAGATGAAAGTATATCGTCTGAAGAAAAAGAGAAGGGACTTATAGATATGATTAATTTAGCACTTAATACTGCAATAATTTGTTAAAATATATAAAGTTGTTTTCATTTACAGAAAGAGGAATTTGATGTTAAAAAAAGGATCCATTTTATCTTTAACGGTATTGTTTACATCTATACTTTTTTTAACATCTTGTTCTTTTAATAATAAAAATGTTAAGGATCCACAGAATTCTAATTCTTTTAAAACCGTAATGATAACAGACATTGGTGGAGTGAATGATCAATCATTTAATCAGTCTGCATGGGAAGGACTTAAAGAATTAAAAAATGAACTAAAAGAAAAAATAGATGTTTCTTATGTAGAACCCAAACAGACTATGGATTATACTCTTCTTTTGGATAAGTTAGCAGATGGAGATTATAATCTTATCTATGCAATTGGTTATGCATTATGTGATTCTTTATATGATGTTTCTACTTTAAATTTAGATAAAAACTTTGTAATGGTAGATTACGATTTTGGAAAAGATACTCCAAATAATGTAACCTGTGTAATGTTTTATTCTCAGGAAGCAGCTTTTTTAGTTGGGTATATTGCTGGTAAAACAACTAAAACAAATAAAGTTGGATTTTTAGGTGGAATGAGAGGATATATTATAGACCAGTTTGAATATGGCTATAAATCTGGTGTTAACTTTGCAGAAAAAGAGTTAAACAAAAAAATAGAGATAGTAACACAGTATGCGGAAAGCTTCACTGATGTTGCCATAGGTAAAGCGATTGGAACTAAAATGTACAATAGTGGGTGTGACATTGTTTTTCATGCTGCAGGGCCTGTAGGTTTTGGCCTTATAGAAGCTGCAAAAGAGCACGGTACATACGCAATAGGCGTAGACAGAGATCAGAGTGATATTGACCCTGACCATGTGTTAACATCAGCTGTTAAGAATGTTGGTAAAGCGGTTAGTCTTGTTTGCAAAAGTTATTTAAATGGAGAAAAGATAGCTGGAAAAACATTAACTTATGGTGCAAAGGAGGGTTGTGTAGGAATACCGGATAATTATCGTTTAATGGGTAAAAAAACATATGATTCTGCTTTAGCACTTCTTAAAAAAATAAAAGACGGTAAAATAAGTATAGGTAATAAAGAAGTGGTAATCCCATACAGTAAAGACACTTATCAAAAATATTTAAGTGATACATGATTTTTTTGACTATTTAATTAAAAGAGGAACAATTATTTTTATTTATGGGTGCTATTGTTAAGATAACTAGGAAGAAAATTAAGTTTTTGATATTTCTCTCGTCTTTAGTATTTATAATTTCTGGATGTTCTAAACAAGACAGTAAAAAAGCTGACATAAATAAAGATACATACAAAATTGCAATGGTCACAGATTTAAGTGGAGTTAATGACCAATCGTTCAATCAGTCAGCGTGGGAAGGATTACAAAGTTTAAAAGGAGAACTGGGAGAAAAGGTAGAGGTTTCCTATACTGAACCAAAACAAAGTTCTGATTACACTCTTATTTTAGATAGGCTTTCGGATAAAGATTATAATTTAATTTACGGCATAAGTTTTTCCCTAGGTGATGCTGTATATGAAACTGCACTACTTAATCTTGATAAAAATTATGTTCTAGTAGATTCAAGTTACGGTAAAGATACTCCAAACAATGTAACTTGTATAACTTTTTGTTCTCAAGAATCTGCATTTTTAGTTGGATATATTGCTGGAAAAGTAACTAAGTCTAATAAAGTTGGTTTTATTGGCGGACAAAGAAGCGAAATAATAGATCAGTTTGAGTACGGATTTAAAGCAGGCGTAAGCTATGCTGCAAAAAAGTTAAATAAAAATATAGATGTACTTAGCCAGTATGCAGAGAGTTTTTCGGATGTTGCTAAGGGAAAGGCTATTGGTTCTAAAATGTATAGCAATGGATGTGATATTATATTCCAAGCAGCAGGAGGAACCGGATATGGTGTTATAGAAGCGGCTAAGGAAAATAGTAAATTTGTTATAGGAGTAGATAGAGACCAATCTGATATTGCGCCAGAAAATGTTTTAACATCGGCTTTAAAAAATGTTAATAAAGCGGTAAATTTAGTAAGTAAGAAAATGATCGAAAGGGAAGATATTTTAGGTAAGACTTTAGTGTTTGGAATTAAAGATAATTGTGTAGGTATACCGAAAGATTATAGATTAATGGGCAAAGAAGTTTATAATTCAGCTATAAAGTTAGAAGAAAATATAAAAGATGGTAACATAGAGGTAAACGGTAAAGTTTTAACTATTCCATTTAGTAAAGAGACTTATAGCAGCTACCTAGAGAAACTTAATAGATTTTAATAAAGTTTACTTTAAAGAGAGGAGGAACATAAAAAATATGAAAGACATTGTTAAAGAAAATATTGAAGAAAATACTAATGATTATTACCTGCAAATGAAAAATATAACTAAATGTTTTGGTAAATTTAGAGCTTTAGATGGTGTTAATTTAAATGTAAAAAAAGGTTCTGTACACGCTCTTTTAGGTGAAAACGGTGCTGGTAAAACAACTTTAATGAATATTTTGTATGGACTTTACCAGGCGGATTTAGGGGACATATTTATAAATGGTGAACTTTTACAAATTAAAAATCCTAGTATAGCAATAAAAAATGGAATCGGTATGGTGCACCAGCATTTTAAGTTGGTGCATAATTTTACAGTTGCTCAAAATATCATGCTTGGCAGTGAACCAACAGGATGTTTTGGTGTTTTAAACATGGGTAAATTTTATAATAAAATAAAAAAGATAATAGGTCAGTATGGTCTTAATGTAGATTTAAAAGCTAAAATTGAAGATATATCTGTAGGTATGCAGCAAAGAGTAGAAATATTAAAGACTCTTTACAGAGGGGCAGATCTTTTAATTTTAGATGAACCTACGGCAGTATTAACTCCAATAGAGATTAATGAACTGATAGAAATTATATTTAAATTAACTAAAGATGGTAAAACAGTAATAATAATTACCCATAAATTAAAAGAAATAAAAGCTGTGGCTGAGTATTGCACTATTATTAGAAAAGGCAAATACATAGACACATTAAAGGTTAAGGATACAAATAAACACGAACTAGCTAAAAAAATGGTAGGAAGAGATGTAAAATTAGTTGTAGAAAATCCGCCGGATCACCCAGGAGATGTTGTTTTTGAGATTAAAAACTTATGTATAAAAAAAGACTCTGCTGAAAACTTATTTGATGTTAATAATCTTTCGTTAAGTGTAAAAAGGGGCGAAATTTTAGGTCTTTGTGGAGTTGAGGGGAACGGTCAAAAAGAGTTAGCAGAAAGTATAATGGGCCTTAGAAAAGTTGACTCGGGTGAGATTTTAATTAATGGTAAAGAAATACAAAATCTTACTCCGAGTGAAGTTATAAAAAATAAAGTGTCTATAATTCATGAGGATAGACACAAAAGAGGGTTAATCTTAGATTTTTCTGTAGCAGAAAATGCAGTTTTAGAAAAATACAGAGAAAATCCATTTTCAGTAAATGGTATTTTAAATTATAAATCTATTAATGCGTTTACTAAAGGTTTAATAAAGGAATATAGTATATCTCCAGAGAGATGTCATAGAAAACGTATACGAAAACTTTCTGGTGGGAATCAGCAAAAATTGATTATTGGTAGAGAAATTTTTAATAATCCAGATTTGCTAATAGCTGTACAGCCAACAAGAGGTCTAGATGTTGGCGCTATTGAGTATGTACATAAAACACTTATTAAAGAGAGAGATAAAGGTAGAGCTATATTATTAATTTCTTTAGAATTAGATGAAATTTTAGCACTTTCTAGTAGGGTTGCAGTTATATATAACGGGGAGATATTGGGCATTTTTAATAGAGATGAGGCAACTGAAGAATGTATTGGCTATTTAATGACGGGGGAGAGTGAAAATAATTAATGAAACACGAAAATAAAGTCCTTTTAATAAATATATTAAAAAAACCTATTGTTTCTACCATTTTGGCCATTATATTTGGGTTTTTAGTTTCAGGTGCAATTATTGGTATTTTGGGGTATAGTCCAGCAGAGGCTTTGAGTTCTCTATTTACTGGTATTTTTTCAAGACCTAAGTATATCTTTAAAGTTATAGAAAAAAGTACACCTATGATTTTTACCGGAATAAGTATTGTGTTTGCTTTTAAAGCTGGCCTTTTTAATATAGGTGCAGAAGGGCAGTACATAATTGGCGCAATAGCATCTACTGTTGTTGGAATACTTTTTAATTTTTCCCCAATAATACAGATACCTTTAGTTATATTTTCTGGAGTTTTGGCCAGTAGTATACTTGGCGCCTTAAATGGTTTACTAAAAGCAAAATTTGGAGTACATGAGGTTATATCTGGGATAATGTTTAACTGGATTTGCCTTTATTTATGCAATTTTGTTGTAAACTCTCCTTTTTTTCACAAAGCTAGCACATCTAAGACTTATTCTATAAATAAATCTGGATTTATAACTTTATTTCATGAATGGAAAAAATCTAAAGAAGGAATAGAATTTTTAAGAAATAATAGTTTTCTTTCAGATGTCTTTCTTAAAACAGATTTAAATGTTAGTTTTTTAGTAGCCATATTAATAGCAATTACAACTTGGTTTATCCTTTATAAGACAACTTTAGGTTTTGGTATTAGAGCAGTCGGACATAGTACAAAAGCATCTGAACTTGCAGGCATAGATGTAAAAAGTAATATAGTTAAGTCTATGGGCATTTCCGGGGCAATATGTGGTTTAGCTGCAGCACTTAATATTGCTGGAGTCTCACCACATGCTTTGTATCTTTTGAATATGTTCGAAAATGTTGGTTTTAATGGGATATCAGTTGCGTTAATTGGTGCAAGCTCGCCGATTGGGTGCATCTTTTCAGGACTTTTTTTCGGCGGGTTAATTTATGGTGGAAATAATGTGCAGTCGGACTTAGGTATACCGTCAGAAATAATAAACATAACAATAGGTGCAATTTTGTTTTCCATTGCTTTAACTAAGATAATCCCCTCAATAGTCAAAAAATTTATATTTAAAATAAAGGAGAGTGATGATATTTAATGTTTGCATTGTTAATTCCAATTTTAACAACTACTTTAATGTACTCAACACCACTTATTTTTTCAGCACTTGGCGAAGTAATTAGTGAACGTTCAGGTGTAATAAATATAGGTATTGAAGGTATTATGACGATAGGTGCATTTGTTGCTGCAAGTGTAGCTTATTATACGGCTAATCCGTGGATGGGTCTTTTAGCTGGTGGAATAGTAGGTGGCGTGGTTGCGCTTTTACATGCTATAGCCTCAGTAACTTTTGCAGCTGATCAAACAATTTCAGGTATTGCGCTAAATTTTATTGGCCCGGGGCTTTCAATATTCTTATGTAAGATTTTTTTTAATGGTCAGACTAAGACATACCCTATACAAAATAAACTTCCAAGATTATTTTATACCCTGGATATAACAGTACTTTTAGCATTAATTTGTGCTTTACTTATTTATTTTATGTTTAAAAAGACAAAATTAGGCCTTAGGATTCGCGCTATTGGTGAAAACCCTTATGCAGCTGATAGTTTAGGTATAAATGTGTACCGCATGAGATATTTATGTGTGATATTTTCTGGAATACTAGCTGGTTTAGGTGGATCTGTTACTACGCTTTCAGTTGTCTCTCAGTTTTCACCATCTGCAATATCTGGTCAAGGATTTATTGCCTTAGCAGCTGTAATATTTGGCAAGTGGACTGCTTTAGGAGCATATTTTGCCTGTTTGTTTTTTGCGTTTGCTCAGGCTTTAGCCGTTACGTTTGGCGGTGCTGATTTTATTCCATCTGAGCTTTTAAGTACAATACCTTACGTTTTAACTATACTTATCTTGGTGTTTTTTGTAGGAAGATCAGCATCTCCTAAGGCAAATGGAAAACCATACATTAAAGGTGAAAGGTGATTAGTTTTCTGAAGTATTAATAGTATAAAACATCTGGTTCCTAAAGCCAGGTTTTAGAAAAAGTAGCAGCAATTAATAAATTAATTGATACACGTTTTATACCTATAATACTTTTACATTCAGTGTTACTTACGTATCTACCTTCATTCAATTTACATTTTTCGAAAAGCCATCACCCGCCAAAGGGACGAATTATCACAATTATTCATACGCTAAAAACTCCATTTCCTGCTGCAAAACAGCATATACATATATATATATATATATATATATATATATATATCAATTCTAACTAATTCTTTAGAGAAACATACAAACTGAAAACAAAAATAAAGTAAAATTGAGATATATTTAGCATTATAGAATGTTTTAATTTGGGTGTCAAGTAAGATTATTTTAGTTTTATTATAAAATTAAACTAAATGTTAAACGGTAATATAAAAACACTCTAAAATTTATGTAATAAAAATAAAAATTAACTAGAATACAAAAA
>JAEEGL015856336.1_pt1 | contig 54446 bp, 35 predicted proteins | sample 9134231 | NCBI WGS metagenome assembly JAEEGL01 (sample SAMN16246548, study PRJNA631951) | gut metagenome | biome: gut microbiome; feature: rumen; material: fiber-attached | host: Bos | place: Iran: Karaj | collected 2018-10
CCGAAGGAGTTGTCCTCGATGGTGCCGCCCCAGTTGTTGTTGCGCAGCGACGGACGCTTGTCCTTCGGGCCGATGCCGTCCATCCAGTGGTAGTCGTCGGCAAAGCAGCCGCCCGGCCAGCGCAGCACAGGCACCTTCAGCTCCTTCAGGGCCTCGAACACATCCTTGCGGTAGCCCTGGATGTTAGGAATCGGCGACTGCTCGCCCACCCAGAGGCCACCATAGATACAGGTGCCGAGGTGCTCGGAGAACTGTCCGTAAATCTCGCGGTTGATCTTGGCTCCTGCCCTGTCGGCATGAACCGTAGCCTTGACAGCATCAGCTGCCGATGCACTCACGGCGAAAGCCAGTGCAATGGCTGTAGTCAGAATAGTCTTTCTCATATTGTTTGTTTGATATTGCTGAACCAGCAGTTTTACACTTAATCCCATTTCTTGAGTCATTTTGAGTTTACTGCTGCAAAAATAGGCAATATTATTGAGAAATCCAAATAATTTACTACTTTTTCGCTGCCGTCCTCTTTTCGTAGAGCTTGGACTGACACTCTATGATGTCATGCGCCTCTACCCCCTGACATCTAGTTGCTATCTGAAACCGTCAGCAGATTGAAATAGGCGTTCAGCTGTATGCACAAGTTTTTATGCCGTATGCAATGTTATCTAAGTCACATGGGATAATTTCTGACAGGTAAACCTCATATTTATTGTAATAACCTTCTGCAACGTAAGCATAGTCCCAGTCGACGGACTCCACCTCTACATTGTGAAGTTCTCCTCCGTCATAGAATCTAACACACGGGAGTTGCCCAAGACAATTACGGGTAAAGACAAATTCCATTGTTCTGCTAATTCCGTAATCGAGGAAAAGTGAGTGAAGCATGCTAATGGTATTTATTGCCGTTTGGCTACAATCACATAGGCGGTCGTTGTCCTCCTTCTGCAGGTAATAGGACGACAGCTCATCCTCTTCCAACTCTCCAATGCCAAAGGCATGATGTCGCTTCAACTCCTGGCGTAGGCCTGCGTAAGCTTTAAATATCATAACATTCTTGCAATTTGGTAGCAAAGGTACAAAAAAACAAGGAACAACAAGAGAACTTTCCGTCTTTTTTCTAACCTTTTAATAAATATTGGCAGATTCGCATATATTTTCATTTCACGTCGGTCAAGAGGCTATGACAAAGGCACTGGCTTATTACATGGCTCAACACAGAAAAAACCTGCATTTCCTGCACCTAAGCTGAATATCAGTAAGTTACACGGATTTTCCTGCACCTAAACCTGCACCTAAACCTGCACCTGGAATTACGACAACGGATTTAACGGATGAAACGGATTGTATCTACCCTGTCATCGTTCAATGGTCGGCCTATCGGCCTCAAAATTATAAAAAAATTATTCAAAAAATCATCAAAGCTGCACATTGTGGTTGTTTTTAAAATTAACATCCGTTAACTACCGTACCAAAAATTATCCATGTTGCTGGGACTGACAGTCCAAGCTGCTTGGACACACTGTCCATGCTGCATGTAGCCACAGTCCATGCTGCATGGACTGAAATAATCCATTGCATTTCTGGAAAAAACCGTTGCATTTTTGCAGTAACCTACACAAATAATCATGTAAGCCTCTCGTTTTCGTCTGCAGCACGACTCCGTGCCAGTTTAAGAACAAAGGTTATTATATCATTGAACTTTTCCACCTTTGAGTTTCTTATAAAACAACATATCGAGATTATCTACACAGGTCAAAAGAAATCCGTTTAATCCGCATTAAATCCGTTGTCGTAAAAATCGGGTGCAGGTTCGGGTGCAACTTAGGTGCAGGTTTAGGTGCAGGAAAAACGGTGCAACTCGCTGATATTCAGCTCAGGTGCAGGAATGCAGGTAATTTTCTTGTTATAATGTATATACAGGAATTGTAGTCGCTGTACAGATTGTGACAATTGTGACAAAGAGACGTCCAAATATAATATTTGTTTTATTTCCTTGGAAAATTGAAAACTTTATTGTACTTTTGCAGAATCTAATGGCAAACTTGTTTTATTTATTAATGTATCACTAATACAAATTAGCTTATGAAAAAATTATCTTTATGGATGATGGCTGCCATCCTGATCTGCAGTTCAGTAGTATTAACGTCGTGTTCATCAAAAGACAATCCCGTTGAGGATCCCTTGGAGGATGCGACAAACGCCGACCGTGCTGTCTTTGAGGAGATTCTTTCCGAAAGACTTGCCAGGGCCGCTAATGATATCCGTTTCGAGTCGGCTATGGAGTCAACAAAGGCTTTGTCTGACTTCCTCAGCGCCCTGGACGAGGCAGCCTTGAAGGAGCAAATCACTACATTCCTCGTAAAGGTTGCTACCGGCGGCAAGAACGTCGAGATGAGCAGCCTCTCCGATCAGGACAAAGAGGCTGTTGAAAAATGCCTGAGGGATCGCTTCAACATGACCGACGAGGAGTTGGCATCTGTGACGTTTTTCCTTCAGCTTGATGCCTACAAGACGCTCAACAAGCTGCACCTGACTTTCGAGGACGGCAAGTGTAACGTCAGCGAGGATGCTGAAGGATTCACGGTGGAGATTGTGAAGTCGGCCACTGAGCGCTCTGTTTTCCAGATTCTGTTTGGTGGAGACGTCGAAGAAGGTCTCAGTTTCTTCCCAACACGTATTGGCGGTGTAGTTCCCGTTGCCCTTCAGTTGCCTAAGTCTTTCCTTGTTTCTTTGACCACGGCCAAGGGTAATTTGATGAATGGTGTCGTCGATCTCTCATCAAAGGCCAGCTCAAGCTACGTCAGCATCAAGAGCGACGACTGGTCGATTGGTGCCATGCTGACCGCTACGGTTAACGGCCGTGACGAGACGATTGCTGCACGACTGAGCCATGGCACGGACGGCAAGTACGACGCAGAGGCAGCTGTCGGCATCAACGACAAGACGATGATTGCCTTTGCAGCACGTGGCCTGAAGCCTGAGTACACCGCCGAGTACATCGACAGCGACGAGTTGAAGCAGCTGCGCGAGATGGGTCCTTTCTTTGCTGCCGGCTATGAGGTGGTGAAGGCCCTCAAGGGTAAGTCCATCGAAGAGCTGTCAGTCACTCTCGAAGACGACCTCGTCATCAGCGGCAGCATCGACGATATAGCAAAGAGCCTGCTCGCACTTGGCCATATCCGTCAGCTTCATGGCACTATGCCTGGATTCGACGCCGTCGATGCCTATACTCAGGAGTTGAACAAGTATGTTCACTTCACCGTCTACCAGAAGTCGTCAGATATTACGGCACAGGGTTCGCTGCTTACCATCCCGAAGGGTTCTAAGGGCGAGTATCAGCCTGGCCTGGCTCTTAGATTCAAGGGCGAGACAAAGGCTAAGAGCATGTACGAGAACATGTCGGAAGAAGACCTGGCCAACTATAATAAGGTCGTTGGAAACTTTAACGCGCTGCTGAAGGAATGCACCACGCTGGTTGAGACTTTCTCTGGCAAGGTAAAGTCTATCGCTTCTGCCTTCAAGCTGTAAGGTTCACAGATTCCACGGTATAAAGTTGTTCCCCGTATCCTCACAAGCCTTGGTGAGAATACGGGGAACATCTTTTGTACGTAGGGAATTACTACTCTGTCTTGCCGTTCAGCGACACGAGCCAGTTCTTCTTGTTGGCGAACTCCGGGGTCGTACCCTTGTAGTAGATGGCCTTGCCGGCAACGACAACCTCGTCGCCCACCTTGATCTGGCTCTGGCCCTCCTCCCACGGCTTGTTGTCGAAGAAGTAGCTGCCATAGACGGTGAACACGTTATCCTCCTTGCCGTCGTCGGAGATGTTGTAGGTGGCCGTGCCGAACTGTGCGCTGTAGGTGTATTTGACACTCGAGATCTTACCCTTCACATAGATGTCGGCCTCCGACTCCGTGTCGGCACCGAGGGCCTTCACGAAGGCAAGCATGCCTGCCACATTGTAAGGCTCGGCCTTCGTACCCTTTCCGCTGGCAGGGCTGGAGACTCCCTCCTGCTTGACAGTGGTCTCGGCAGCATACTTCTTGCCGCCGCTGGTGGTGGAGAAGCCGATGGTAGCCGTGCGGCCGGCAGACTCGTTGGGCAGCGCGCGGAAGGTGACCACGGTAGTGGTGCCGTTGATATTGATGCCGCTGATGAAGAGCCAGTCCTTGGCGTCGTCGGAGATGTTGACGCTCACGCCCTCACCCTTGTTCTCGAGAACGGCATTGAACTGTCCGCCCTGCTTGGGGATGATGTTGCCCTTGATGTCGAGCGAGTCGATCTTGAGGAGCGACTTCTCGATGCTGATGACCGACACGTTGACCAGCTCGACCGTTCCGTTATAAGTGGTCTTGGGACCCTCGACGGTGACAATGTCGCCCACGTCGATGCCAAGGCTCAGGAAGTTCTTCTCTCCACCGTTCTTGTCGAGCGTGCCATAGATGTACACCTCGCCAGTACCGTCGTTCAGATACCAGTTGCCATACGTGGTGTTGGCAATACGTGCGACGGTACCCTTGGCACGGAACGTCTTGCCGTCCTCGCCGGCAAGGACCTGCGCACATGTTGACAGGGGCACGTCAGCCTTCTTGGTGACCTGCATGACCAGCAGTTCCTGCGTCGTACCGGCACAGACAATCTTGAGGTTTGCCTCACGGCTGGCTGTGACAGCGTCGGCCTTGAAGTACAGCGTGACATCGCCGGCAGTACCGCTGGACGGTGTGACGGTCAGCCACTCGGGAATGCCGGTAATCTCCCAGTCGGCCGTTGCGTGCAGCTGCACGTCGTAGCCCGTCTCGCTGGTACCCGAAGCGGGCAGCGGGACGATGGACTCCGACACCTTGACAGTTCCCAGATAGGAGGGCTTGAAATCTTCAGAGCAGCTGACCAGCAGGGCAACTGCTGCTATGAGCATGGGGATGAAATATCTTTTCATAATTGTAGGCATGATGATTAGTTGAAGAAATACTTAATGCCAATAGATGCGTACCAGCACTGGCCCAGCGAGTGGTAGGGCTTCCAGTTGTTGGTGCTGCCGTTGATGGCGGCAGGCGTCGAGAAGGTGGCATAGCCGTCGGCATCGTAGCCTTCGAACTTGAGGATGCGCGAGTACTGCACACCGCTGGAGGGTGACGAGCTATAGTCGAGGTTGGCTATCTTCTGCACGCCCCAGCTGGAGTTGAAGAAGTTGAGGACGTTCTTCATGTCGAAGCCGACCTGCAGGGTGTGCTTGGTCTTGCCGACGTTGATCTTGAAGTCGTGCTTGTAGCTGAAGTCGATGCGGTGTACCCACGGGGAGTAGTGGCTGTATGCCTCGGCATACTTGCCCTGGCGGTCCTTCAGGTAGTCGTTGCCGTGGACAAACTCCATGAAGCGCGTACGGTCGTCGTCGCTGACGAAGCGGAACTCCTTGTTGGCCACCTCCAGGTCGGTGGGGATGTAGGCCAGGTCGTAGGGGAAGCCGTCGCCGTTCATGTCGTTCTGCACCAGGTAGGAGGTGTTGTTGCCGCCACGCCAGGTCTCGTAGATGAGGCTGTAGTGGTTGTTGGCCTTGTCGTGAATGGTGGCGCTGGCCACGATACGGTCGGGAGTGACAAACTGCGAGTTGTGCAGACGCACGTGGTTGGGACCCTCGACGGCAGGGATGTAGGTGAAGGCCGACGAAGCGTCGGAGCCGGGCATACCCGTCAGCTCCTTGCTCACCGTGTGGGTGTAGGCAGCCATCAGGCTCATCCACTCGAAGGGCTGTGCGTTCAGCGTCACGTTGAACGACCATCCGTAGCCCTTGCTGGTGTTGTCGAGCACGTAGGCGTTAGGCAGTGCCTTGCCTTTCTCGTCCCTCAGCTTGAAGTCCTGGTAGATGGGGCGGTTGTCCACGCCGTTGAAGCGTGCGAAGCCGCCGGCATCCTTGATGCTCCAGTCGGAGATACACACGGCGTTGATAGTCTTGTTGAAGATGAACTCAGCCGTAGCGGTGAAGGGGAAGGACACCGGTATCTGGTAGTCGACGGCAATGGACGACTTCCACACCTGTGGCATCTTGAAGTGGGGGTTGACGGCATTGATGGTCGAGCCAGACTCACCGTCCTCAGGACGGATGGTGATGGGACCCATGGACTGAGGGTTGCGAACGACGTTGCCGTCGGCATCGGTGATGGTTGCAGGCACCACGTTGCCGCTGGCGTCGTGCGTCGTGACATAGTCGCGCAGCGTATTGCCCGTCATGATGTTGCCGGCAAACTGCGACATATCGACCTGCTTGCCGGAGTTCTTGCCGGTAGCATTCCAGATACCCTTATACTGCACCATGTTCGAGTTGGTCGGCATGTTGGTGAAGAACACGAGGGGCAGGCGTCCCGAGAAGAGACCCGTACCACCGCGCACCTTCAGGCTCTTGTTGCCAAACACGTCCCACGTGAAGCCGATGCGCGGCGACAGCGTGAACGTCGACTTCGGCCATGTGCCGGTGTCGATGTGGCTTCCGTTGTATTCGTAGTCGTAGATGGCCTGGTTGGTCATCAGGTCCTTGTTGTTGAAGAACAGTCCGTCGATGCGCAGGCCGTAGGTCAGCTTCAGTCGGTCGGTGGCGTTCCACTCGTCCTGTGCGTAGAAGCCCAGCTTGTTGAACTGCACTCGAGCGGCAGGGGCTGTCTCGCCGTCGTAGCCGTAGGTCAGTGCCACAATCTCGGGAGTGCTGCCGAACAGGCGGGCAGCATCCAGCACACCGTTGTTGTACATGCCGTCGGTCAGGTTGTAGCGATAGTAGCCCGTACCGTTACGCATGTACATATTATCTGTCATCTGGTGCTCGAAGCTCACGCCGGCCATGATCTTGTGCTTACCGCCGTAGTAGGTGACGTCGTCCTTGATGTTCCAGACGGTGTTGTGTACGGCATTGTTCCATGTGAACAGCTCGTAGCCCAGCGAGATGTAGTTGTTGCCATCCTTCGTGATGTCGATGAAGGGGAACGCGCTGGAGTCCGACGAGCGGATGTCGTCAAGCTTGGAGTAGGTGAACAGCAGCTGGTTGGACAGCTTCTCGGTGAAGCGGCTGTTCAGGTCGAAGGTGAACGAGTGAACCAGGTTGTCCATGGAGTACATTGAGTTGGCGTACGACATGGCGGCCTCCGACATACGGGCGTCGGCCATACGCGGTCCGCCGTCCATCGACGACTTGTTGGGTGCGTTCCAAATACAGTTCTTGGTGTAGTTGTAGCGCAGTGCCAAGTGGTGGCGGTCGGTGATGTTCCAGTCCAGGCGAACCAGGAACTTATAGTTCTTCTCGTCGGCGGGGAAGCTGGTGAAGCTGCCCGTGTTGTAGTCATAGCGCTGGGCCACATAGTCGGACACGGCCTGAAGGTCGGCCTTGGTGGCACGCGAGATGTAGTTCTCGGCATCGGCAGGGTTGTCGGCGTCGGCACCCTGCCAGCGGTTCACGACGGTAGGAATCTTGATTATCTCACCATTGGCGAAGAAGAACAGCTTGTTCTTGATGATGGGGCCGCCGAACGTGAAGCCGTAAGTGGTCTTCTGGTCCTTCTCGCGGGCACCGTTGATCTGCTCGCGATAGACGGCGTCGCCTTGCATGTTCTCGTTCTGGTGGTAGATGTAGGCCGAGCCCTTGAAGGTGTTGGTACCCGACTTAGTGATGGCATTCACACCACCGCCGATGAAGTTGGTCTGGCGCACGTCGTAAGGTGAGATAACCACCTGTAACTCCTCGATGGCATCCAGCGAGATGGGGTTGCCACCACCCGGCAGGTTCGGCGACAGTCCGAAGTTGTTGTTGAAGTTGGCACCGTCGACGGTGAAGTTGGCGGTACGTCCGTCGCTACCGGCGAAGCTCATGCCGTTGCCGCCGTATGGCGACAGGCGCGTGACATCGGTGATGCTGCGGCTGACCGTCGGCATGTTGGTAATCATCGAGTTGTTGATGTTCGTCGATGCACCGGTCTGCTCGGCAGTAAACTTCGAGGCGCGTCCGCTGACGATGACTTCCGTCAGCTCGTTGGCATTCTCGGAAATCCACACCGGCAGGTTGTAAGTCTCACCCAGCTGCAGGGTGATGCCCTTCAGCGTCTTGGTCTGGAAGCCGATGTAGCTGACCGTCACCGTGTACGGGCCGCCGGTACGCATACCCTGGATGGAGAACAGTCCGTCGACGTTGGTCACTGCGGTGTAGCGTGTGCCTGACGGCTCATGGACTACCTGAACGGTAGCGCCAATCACTTCCTCCTTGGTGTCTTGAATGGACACCTTGCCAGCGAGGGCTGAAGTGGTGATCTGGGCCATGACAGCCAGTGTTGACGTCAGCATCACGGCTATCAGAAACAGAATTCTTTTTCTCATAAATCGATTCTATGTTTATTTAGTTAATTTCGACTGCAAATATAATAATAAAAATTGAGATACGATGTTTTTTGGAGTATTTATTTTCCATAGCGCGAAAAACCTGTCCTATATCGTCTGCTCACACATCCCGCTGACGAGTACCCATACGTGCCTCGACGACGTTCACCACATAGTCGCCCAGCTTCTCACACTCGTTGATGAGATCCATGTAGATGGTACCCACGGCGTAGGTGTATTCGCGATTGTTCACATCGGTGATGTTCTGCGACTTCAACTGGTTGCGGTAGTTGTTGATCTCGTTCTCGATATTAAACGTACGGTTCACGTCGAACGACTCCTTGCGACCGCCCATCAGCCGGTTCATCTGTGTCAGAGACTGGTCGGTGAGCTCCATCATCTGGTGCAGGTGCTCGTACTGTTTCTCGACGAAATGGTCCTCCTTGCCGTTATACTTGCGCGAAATGGTGCGTGCCATATTGAAGCAGGCATCGCCAATAGACTCCAACTCACTGACCTCACGCAACATGGCACGTATCTTGGCCTTGGTATCGTCTGACAGGTGAGCATCACTCACGGAATTCAGGTAGTTGGCAATCTCCAGTTCCATGTTGTCCGAAATGCCCTCGTACTTCTCGATGCGGGTATACAGCTTGTTGAAGTCGCCAGCCTGACTGTCCTTCTTACTGTTCGAGCTGGACGACAGCGTCAGCAGCTCGCGAACCATACCGAACATGCGCTGCATGCGTTCTGAGAACGACTGAATCTCCTTCTGGGCCTCCAGCACCGAGAGCTCGGGGGTCTTCATGAAACCGGCGGTAATGAAGTGCAGGCGGAAGTCCTCCTCTTCGTCCACCTTCTTAGGCTTGATGACCCAGCAGACGAGACGCTCAATCTGCGGGATGAACCAAATCAGAATGAAGGTGTTGACCACGTTGAACGAGGTATGGAAGGCGGCCAGCACAAAGCTCAACTTGGAGGCATTGGCCAGATAGACCGATGCACCGACGACCTCCTTCTGCATATTGACGTCGTAGCCAACCCATCCGCACACCATGTCGATAAACGGACGGAACACGAAAAGAATCCAGATGACGCCAAACACATTGAAGAACATGTGCGCCAGGGCCGCCCGCCGGGCTTGTGCGTTCGCCGACATCGCCGCCAAGTTCGATGTCACGGTGGTACCGATGTTCTCGCCCATCACCAGGGCGATACCCTGATAGATGGGTAGCGCGCCGCTTGAACACAGAATCATCGTGATGGCCATCACCGCTGCCGACGACTGTACGCAGAACGTCAGGATGCCGCCCAACACGAGGAATATCAGTGTCGTGATGAACGAGTCCTTGTCGAACGACGCGAAGAAGTCCAGCACAGCCTGGTTCTCGCCCAGATGCATGTCCTGACCTGTCTTGCGCAGCACAGCCAGCGCAAAGATCAGGAAGGCAATACCAAACAGGAAGTCGCCTATATAGCGGTATTTCTTCTGGTAGATGAGGATGATACCCACGAAAAAGGCCGGATAGGACAGGCTGCTGACATCGAACGACATTCCTGCCGACATGATCCATGCCGTCAGCGTCGTTCCTATGTTGGCTCCCATAATGACTGAGATGGCCTGTGCCAGTGTCAGCAGTCCGGCATTGACGAACGAGACGGTCATCACCGTTGTAGCGGTAGACGATTGTACCGAAGCGGTCACCAGCGTTCCCGTCAGCATACCCGTAAAACGGTTTGTTGTCATAGCACCCAAGACGTGTCGCAACTGCGGACCAGCCATCTTCTGGAGTGCCTCACTCATGGTCTTCATGCCGAACATCAGCAGGGCCAGCGAGCCTAATAGCGTGAAAATTACCCAAATGGTCATGATATTTACTATTAATGTATTATTGATTTTAAGATTTGCTTTGCTTTCCAGTGTGCAAAATTATCTATTTTATTTGAATTATCCAAAAAAAATCGCCTTTTCTCTCGTTAATTCACTTATTTCTTTGTACCTTTGCACCCTGTTTTGCGAATTTATTATATAAATAAGGTATAAGAAAGAGATGAATATCACATTTGAAGCTCCCGACAAAGTGAATGGACTGATGGCCATCACACTGGAGACGGCTGACTATCAGCCAGAGGTTGACAAGACCCTGAAAGACTATCGTAAGCGTGCTAATATACCCGGCTTCCGTCCTGGTCAGGCCCCGATGGGCATGATCAAGCGCCAGTACGGCATGTCCGTGAAGGTGGACGTGGTGAACAAGCTGCTGGGCGAGAAGCTCTACGGCTACGTTCAGGAGAATAAGATCCAGATGCTGGGCGAGCCGTTGCCCAGTGAGCAGCAGGAACAGCTCGACTTTGAGGGCGACCAGCCGCTGGTGTTCAAGTTCGACATCGCCGTGGCCCCTGAGTTCAAGGCCGAGCTGACCAGCAAGGACAAGATACCCTTCTATAACATCACCGTCGACGACAAGCTGATCGACCAGCAGGTAGAGATGTACCAGGCACGCTTTGGCCAGTACGAGAAGGCAGAGGAGTTCGACGCCGAGCAGCGCGACCTGCTGAAGGGCGACCTGCGCGAGCTGGACGCCGACGGCAACGTCAAAGAGGGCGGCATCACTCTCAGCGAGGTATCACTGATGCCGCAGTACATCAAGGTGGACGACCAGAAGAAACTGTTTGACGGCTCGAAGCTGGGCGACATCATCACATGGAACCCGCGCAAAGCCTACCCCGACAACGATGCCGAGCTCAGCAGCATGCTGAAGATTGAGAAGGAACAGGTGGCCGAGCACACAGGTGACTTCACGTACCAGATTACGGAGATCAGCCGCTTCACCAAGGCCGAAGTCAACCAGGAACTGTTCGACAAGACGTTTGGCGATGGTGTTGTGAATGGCGAGAAGGAGTACCGCCAGAAGATTGCCGACCAGATCAGCCAGCAGTTTGCAGCCGACGGCGACTACAAGTTCCTGCAGGATGTCCGTAAATACATGGAGGAAAAGGTGGGCAAGCTGGAGATGCCGGAAGCCCTGCTGAAGCGCTTCATGCTGCAGCGTAACAAGGACAAGGGTGCCGACTTCGTGGAGAAGAACTTCGAAGCCAGCATCCAGGAGCTGCGCTGGCACCTCATCAAGGAGCAGCTCGTCAATGCCCAGGGCATCAAGGTGGACGACGCCGACCTGAAGGCTGTTGCCCGTGAGGCCGCTCGCGCCCAGTTTGCCCAGTATGGCATGTCAAACGTACCCGATGAGTACCTCGACAACTATGCAGAGGACATGCTCAAGAAGCAGGAGTACAGCGAGGGACTCGTCGAGCGTGCCATCGACCTGAAGCTCACCGCAGCCCTGAAACAGGTGGTGAAGCTGGACAAAAAAGACATCACACTGGAGGACTTCCAGAAGCTGTTAAAGTAAAAGGATTTTCCTTATTAGGTTTCTTTAACCAAAAAAAAAGGTCGGAAAGCATTGCGTTCCGACTTTTTTTTGTAATTTTGTATCTTACAATGCGTATGAATATGAATAACGACTTTAGAAAATATGCTACCAAGCATCTTGGAATCAATGGTCTGGTGCTCGACGAAGTGATGAGCGCACAGGCTCAGTACATGAACCCCTACATCCTGGAGGAGCGTCAGCTGAACGTGACGCAGATGGATGTCTTCAGCCGTCTGATGATGGACCGTATCATCTTCCTCGGCACGCAGATTGACGACTACGTGGCCAACACTGTCATGGCTCAGCTGCTGTTCCTCGAACAGAATGACCCTGGCAAGGACATCAGCATCTACCTCAACTCGCCTGGCGGCAGCGTGACCGCCGGACTGGGCATCTACGACACCATGCAGTTTATCAGCTCTGACGTGTCAACTATCTGCACGGGGATGGCCGCCTCGATGGCCGCCGTACTGCTGGTGGCCGGCACAGAGGGCAAGCGCTCGGCACTGCCCCACAGCCGCGTCATGATACACCAGCCCCTGGGCGGCGTACAAGGCCAGGCCAGCGACATCGAGATTGAGGCCAAGGAGATCATGAAGTTCAAGAAGGAACTGTACACCATCATCAGTGAGCACTCGCATACGCCGTACGACAAGGTATGGAACGACTCCGACCGCAACTACTGGATGACCGCCGAGGAGGCCAAGGAGTATGGTATGATTGACCAGGTGCTCGTTAAGATGTGAGAGGTGAGAAAGAGATAAGAGATAGGAGAAATGACAAGAAAGAGATGTAATTTCTGCGGACGATCGGAACGTGAGGTAAAGCTCCTGATAACTGGTGTGGACGGCTGCATCTGTGAAGACTGCGCCATACAGGCCTATCAGGTAGCAACGGCTAACGGATACGGCCCCGATGCCCATCGCGAGCAACCTTCCTATAAGCGTAAGGACGTGCCGAAGCCCAAGGAAATCAAGAACTATCTGGACCAGTACGTCATCGGACAGGAGGAGGCCAAACGGTTCCTGTCGGTGGCCGTATACAACCACTATAAGCGACTGCAGCAACCACACACCAACGACGGTGTGGAGATTGAGAAGTCGAACATCATCATGGTGGGTTCGACTGGTACCGGCAAGACGCTGCTGGCACGCACCATCGCCAAGCTGCTCGACGTGCCGTTCACCATCGTCGATGCCACCGTGTTCACGGAAGCCGGCTATGTGGGTGAGGACGTGGAGAGCATACTGACCCGCCTGCTGCAAGTGGCCGATTACAACGTGGAGGCCACACAGCGCGGCATCGTGTTCATCGACGAGGTGGACAAGATAGCCCGCAAGTCTGACAACCCCAGCATCACCCGCGACGTCAGCGGCGAGGGTGTGCAGCAGGGACTGTTGAAACTGCTGGAGGGCACCAGCGTGAACGTACCGCCCAAGGGTGGCCGCAAGCACCCTGACCAGGAGTATATTGCTGTAGACACGCGAAACATCCTGTTCATCTGCGGCGGGGCCTTCGACGGCATCGAGCGGAAGATTGCCCAGCGTATGAACACCCATACCGTGGGCTACAACTCGGTGCAGCATGTACGGAAGATTGACAAGAACGAGTTGATGAAGTATGTGCAGCCACAAGACCTGAAGTCGTTCGGCCTCATTCCCGAACTCATCGGCCGACTGCCCGTGCTGACCTATCTGAATCCGCTGGACCGCGAGGCACTGAGCCTCATCCTGACAGAACCAAAGAACTCGATCGTAAAGCAGTACGAGAAGCTGTTCGAAATGGACGGCATCAAACTGACCTTCACGCAAGAGGCCTTGAATGTCATCGTCAACAAGGCGATGGAGTATAAACTGGGAGCCCGTGGCCTGCGTTCCATTGTAGAGAGTATCATGATGGACGCGATGTTTGAGGTTCCCTCCAAACGTGTAAAATCCTTTGAGGTGACTGCCGAGTATGCGCAACAGCAGCTTGAGAAGTCACATCTTGCAGCTTAGACCGAAGAAGATAAGCCTATAGACAACAGGCTGCAAAAACAAGAAAAGAAACAAAAAAAAACGCCTATGGCAAAGAAGAAACTGAATCTCACGGAAGCCCTCAAGAAATACTTCGGCTTTGACAAGTTCAAAGGCGACCAGGAAGCTATTGTGCAGAACGTACTTGACGGCAAGAACACCTTCGTGCTGATGCCCACTGGTGGCGGCAAGTCGCTGTGCTACCAGTTGCCGTCACTCCTTATGGAGGGTACCGCCATCGTCATATCACCACTGATAGCACTGATGAAGAATCAGGTGGACGTCATCAGCTCGATGAGTGACGAGGGTACGGCACACTACCTGAACTCGTCGCTCAACAAGGCAGCTATCGACCAAGTAAAGGCCGACATCCTGGCTGGCAAGACCAAGCTGCTGTACGTCGCACCTGAGTCGCTGACAAAGGACGAGAATGTCGAGTTTCTCCAACAGGCCAAGATTTCCTTCTATGCCATCGACGAGGCACACTGTATCTCCGAATGGGGTCACGACTTCCGTCCGGAGTACCGCCGTATCCGTCCCATCATCAACGAGATAGGTGCTGCGCCAGTCATTGCACTGACAGCTACAGCCACTGACAAGGTGCGCAACGACATCAAGAAGAACCTGGGCATTGTGGATGCCGACGAGTTCAAGTCGTCGTTCAACCGCCCGAACCTCTACTATGAGGTGCGCCAGAAGACGAACGATGTCGACAAGGACATCATCAAGTTCATCAAGCAGCACTCCGGCAAGAGCGGCATCATCTACTGTCTGTCGCGCAAGAAAGTCGAGGAGCTGGCCGAGATTCTAAAGGCCAACGAGATCAAAGCGGCACCCTATCATGCCGGACTGGAATCCGCACTGCGCTCGCAGACACAAGACGACTTCCTCATGGAAGAGATTGACGTCATCGTGGCTACTATCGCCTTCGGCATGGGTATCGACAAGCCGGACGTGCGCTTCGTCATTCACTACGACATACCCAAGTCGCTGGAAGGCTACTATCAGGAAACGGGACGTGCCGGCCGCGATGGCGGCGAGGGTATGTGCATCACGTTCTACTCGCACAAGGACCTGCAGAAACTGGATAAGTTCATGGAAGGCAAGCCCGTGGCCGAGCAGGACATCGGCCGCCAGCTTTTGGCAGAGACAGCGGCATACGCCGAGACATCAGTATGCCGCCGTAAGATGCTGCTCCACTATTTCGGCGAGGAGTACACGAACGACAACTGCCACAACTGCGACAACTGCCTGCATCCAAAGACGAAGATTGAGGGGCAGAACCAGTTGGTGCTGATACTACAGACGGTGCAGGCACTGAAGGAGAACTTCCGTACCGACTATATCATCGACTTTGTGTCCGGCCGTGAAACGGAGGAGATTATCGCCCACAAGCACCAGGTTCATGAACTGTTTGGATCCGGCGAGGACTACAACGAGAAACTTTGGAACCCGGTGGTGCGCCAGGCACTCATCGCCGGCTTCCTGAAGAAGGATGTCGAGAACTACGGTCTGCTGAAGATGACCTCTGCTGGAAAGAAATTCATCAAGCACCCATCGTCCTTCATGATTGTCGAGGACAACGAGTTCAGCGACGACTTCGACTCCTCGATGGACCACGAAGGTGGCACGAGTGCCCTCGACCCGGTGCTGTCGGCCATGCTGCGAGACCTACGCAAAAAAGTGTCGAAGCGCTTGGAGCGGCCGCCATACGTCATCTTCCAGGATGTCAGCATCGAACAGATGGCAACGGAATATCCTGTCACCCTGGAGGAGCTGAAGAACATACAAGGAGTTGGCGAGGGCAAGGTACGCCAGCCATACGCAAAGGAGTTCGTGAACCTCATCAAGAGCTATTGCGACGAGAATGAGATAGAGCGGCACAGCGACCTTCGTGTGAGGACGGTGGCCAAGAAGTCAATTCTGAAGGTGAAGATTATTCAGGCCATTGACCGCCAGATAGCCCTTGACGACATCGCCACGGCACAAGGTCTGGAGTTCGAAGAGTTGCTGGACGAGGTGGAGGCCATCGTCTATAGCGGTACGAAGCTGAACATCGACTACTTCCTGGAGGAGGTGATGGACGAAGACCATGTGGACGACATCTACGACTACTTTGCAGACAGCGAGACCGACTCATTGGAGGCAGCCATCCAAGAGCTTGGTTCCGAGTGTTCGGACGACGAGATACGCCTGGTGCGCATCAAGTTTATATCGGACATGGCGAACTGAGACGGACAAAATAAAATATAACTGTAAATTATTAAATCATTACGGGGTGAAAAAGATTGTATTGATGCTGTTGACACTGGCTTATGTAAGCCAACCTGCAGACGCACAGCTCTTTAAGAAGATATTCAAGAAAAAGAAGGCAAAGACCGAGAAGAAGCTAACAATTAAGTCAGACGGCATCGACGATGCCCTGCAACTGCCACTGGCAGACATCGCCACGGCTGACAACCAGAACAACCGCAATGCCTTCTTGGGCATACCTATCGGCATCAAGGCCGACCGCTTTGAGAAGCTGCTGTTGGAGAAAGGCTTTATAGAACAGAAGCATGAGGGGCCACAGACCGGAAAATCGTATATCTACGAGGGTGAAGTCTATGACATACCGTCGAAAGTGACACTCGCCGTCTCGGAGCAGACGGGGCGTGTCTATGCTGTCGACGTGGAAGACCAGACCATCTACAAGTCCGAGCAAGAGGTCGTCACGCGCTTCAAGGCTGTCAAGGAGCAGCTCGTCAAGGACTATGGGCCAGGCTTCGTAGACAATCAGGGAGAAGCCTATACCATCCAGACCCGCCTCGGTACCGTGACGCTACACTATGAGCGTAGCTCCATGATGAACAGCTACCAGATGGGTATTGTCTTCGACGATGCCAAAGCCTATCAGATGGCCTACGGAGAGATGGAGGACAAGACCTACGAGACGGCTCCGCGAGCTGTGGAGAACGGACTGGCTGTCGCATGCAACCATACTGACATCGTGGGACTGGCAGTCAGTCTACTACAGGCCCGGACACAGGTTAAGGTAACCTCCCTGCTGAAGTCTTATGAATACACCGTCGGCAAGGTGACACCGAAAATGCTGCCTGCCACATTCGTCATGGGCGACTATCGGGCGACAGTGGCCGCAGTACTGCGCAAACGCATCGTGACAGCGTGTACCATCACAGCCACCGACGACCTTGAGGCCGTCAGGCGTGACCTGCAAACCAACGGTTTTGAGTCTGCTGACCAGAACACCTGGCGGCAGGGCAAGACGACGTGCGTCCTATCCACCGACGCACAGAACAGGGTGGTACTCGCCGTACGTTAGCAGTTGTATTCGCTGCTTAACAGCTGCCTAATAGCGTTAAATCCTATTAATAATAGGTGGAAATGCTTGCTGTCTCAGAAAAAATGAGTAATTTTGCACGCAATAAATTTAAAGGAACTATTTTATGTCATCATTTATTGCAGACAAGATTGTGATGGACGGCCTGACATTCGACGACGTCCTGTTGATTCCTGCCTATTCAGAAGTGCTGCCCAAGACGGTAGAACTGCGTACACACTTCTCAAGGAACATCGAGCTGAACATTCCCTTCGTGACGGCCGCTATGGACACCGTCACGGAGAGCCAGATGGCCATTGCCATTGCCCGTGAAGGCGGTATTGGTGTCATCCACAAGAATATGTCGATAGAGAACCAGGCCCGTGAGGTGGCCATCGTCAAGCGTGCCGAGAACGGCATGATCTACGACCCTGTCACCATCCGTCGCGGCTCCACGGTAGCCGACGCGCTGGCCATCATGTCGGAATACCATATCGGCGGCATCCCTGTCGTCGACAAGGAGAACCGACTGGTGGGCATAGTCACCAACCGTGACCTGCGCTTTGAGCGTCGCCTGGACAAGCAGATTGACGAGGTGATGACCAAGGAAAACCTTGTGACCACCCACCAGCAGACCGACCTGACGGCTGCTGCACAGATTCTCCAGGAGAACAAGATTGAGAAGCTGCCCGTAGTGGACAAGGACAACCGCCTGGTGGGTCTCATCACCTATAAGGACATTACCAAGGCCAAGGACAAGCCCATGGCCTGCAAGGACGAAAAGGGCCGTCTGCGCGTGGCTGCCGGCGTCGGTGTGACAGCCGACACGCTGGAACGCATGCAGGCACTGGTCAATGCCGGTGCTGACTCCATCGTCATCGATACGGCACATGGCCACTCAAAGGGGGTCATCGAGAAACTGCGCGAGGCGAAGGTATCATTCCCAAGCATCGACATCGTGGTAGGCAATATCGCTACTGGCGAGGCTGCCAGGATGCTGGTTGACAACGGTGCCGACGCCGTCAAGGTAGGCATCGGTCCCGGCTCGATCTGTACCACCCGTGTGGTAGCTGGCGTGGGCATGCCGCAACTGTCAGCCATCTACGACGTATACAGTGCCTTGAAGGGTACCGACATACCACTGATTGCCGATGGTGGACTGCGCTATTCAGGCGACATCGTCAAGGCTCTGGCTGCCGGTGGCTCCAGCGTCATGATGGGTTCGCTGGTCGCAGGTACCGAGGAGAGTCCCGGCGACACCATTATCTACAATGGCCGTAAGTTCAAGTCGTACCGTGGCATGGGTTCGCTGGAAGCCATGGAACACGGCTCCAAGGACCGATACTTCCAGGCCGATACCAAGGACGTAAAGAAACTGGTACCGGAGGGTATCGCCGGCCGAGTGCCATACAAGGGCACCGTACAGGAGGTTATCTACCAGATGACAGGCGGCCTGCGCTCAGGCATGGGCTATTGCGGTGCCGCCACCATCAAGGCCCTGCACGAGGCCAAGTTTACACGCATCACCAATGCCGGTGTCAACGAGAGCCATCCGCACGACATCACCATCACCAGTGAAGCACCAAACTACTCAAGACCCAACGATTGATATGAAAAGAATAGCAACAATAGTTCTTGCCCTAACGGGCATGGTTCAGTATGCTGCGGCATTGCCGCAGTCCAGCGGCGACGACCCCATCGTCATGACGGTGGCCGGCGTAAACGTACCGCGCTCCGAGTTTGAGTATTCGTACAACAAGAACAATACCGACGGTGTCATCGACAAGAAGACCGTAGAGGAGTATGTTGACCTCTTCATCAACTATAAGTTGAAGGTACAGGCAGCCCTCGACGCACAAATTGATACGACGAAGGCCTTCCTGACAGAGTTCACACAGTATCGTGACCAGCAACTCCGTCCTACCTTCGTCACTGACGATGACATGCTCGCCGAGGCACACAGGGTGTACGACCAGACACTGCAGAGTATCGGTCCCGACGGACTGATACTGCCTGCCCATATCCTCATGCTCATTCCCCAGAAGGCAGAGCAGTCCGTACAGGATGAGGCCAAACGTCGCATCGACTCAGTATATCAGGCACTGCAGGCCGGTGCCAACTTCGAGGAACTAGCCAAGAAAGTGTCACAGGATCCTGGCTCTGCCCGCAGAGGTGGTGAGGTGGGCTGGTGCGGCCGTAACCAGCTGGTGAAGGAATTCGAGGATGCCGCCTTTGCACTGCAGCCCGGCGAGATGAGCAAGCCTATACTGTCACCCTTCGGCTGGCATATCATCCTGATGAAGGAGCGCAAGCAGCTGGAGCCTTTTGAGTTCCACAAGGAGAACCTCTTCAAATACCTTGAACAGCGCAACGCCCGCGAAGCCATCACTGACCGTAAGTTAGATGCTATGGTAAAAGCTTCAGACGGCACACTTACCAAGGAGCAGATCCTGGACAATCGTGCTGACTCGCTGTCAGCCGTCGACCTTGAGATGCGCTACCTCATCAAGGAATACCATGACGGCTTGCTGCTCTACGAGATCAGCAACCGCACCATCTGGGAGAAGGCCTCGCAGGACGAGGAGTCGCAGGCCCTCTATTTTAAACAGAACAAGAAAAAGTACGACAAGATATGGAGTGAGCCGCGCTATAAGGGCATGGCATACCATGTCAAGCAGCAGGCAGATGTCAAGGCTGTGGCCAACTGCGTGAAGAAGCTCAAGTTCGAGGATTGGAACGAGGCCCTGCGCAGCACGTTCAACAACGACTCCATCATCCGCATCCGCGTGGAGAAGGGCATCTTCAAGAAGGGTGACAACAAACTGATAGACCAGCGTGTGTTCAAGGTGAAGGACGTTCAGGTAGACAGCGTGAAGGGCTATCCCATCGATGCCGTCTATGGTAAGATTCTCAAGAAGCCACAGGACTACACCGACGTCCGCGCCCAGGTCATTACCGACCTGCAGGACGAGATGGAGCGACTCTGGGTTGCTGACCTGCGCAAGAAATACAGCTTTACCGTCCGTCAGGACGTATTAAACACCGTCAACAAGCATGAATAACAGAATACTGGTTTTACTGACCCTGCTATGCTCAACAGTCACGCTGGTAAAGGCGCAGAACGATAGTGTCCGCGCCATTATCGACGAGGTTATCTGGGTGGTGGGCGACGAGGCTATCCTGAAGTCTGACGTGGAGGCCATGCGTTTCGAGGCACAGCAGCAGGGGATGCGCTGGCATAGTGACCCCGACTGTTCCATCCCAGAGCAGATTGCCGTCCAGAAGCTGTTCCTCAACCAGGCCATCATCGACAGTGTTGAGGTCAGTGAGGCAGAAATCACCCATGGTGTTGAGCAGTACTTGGAGAACATGATCAATAACATCGGTTCGCGCGAGAAGTTAGAGGAGTATCACAAGAAGAACATCAGTCAGATACGTGCCGAACTGCGCGACTCTTACCGCGAGCGCCAGATGGTGCAGGGTATGCAGCAGAAGCTTACAAAGGACATCTCTGTGACACCTGCCGAGGTACGCCGCTTCTTCAAGGACATGCCCCAGGACAGTCTGCCTTTTGTACCTACCGAGGTAGAGGTACAGATTATCACCCAAACCCCGAAAATAGAACAGGAGGAGATAAACCGTGTGAAGAATGAGCTGCGCGACTATACAGAACGTGTCAACAAAGGCGAGTCGACGTTCCAGGTGCTGGCCCGCCTGTATAGTGAGGATCCCGGCACGGCCCGCCGTGGCGGTGAGCTGGACTTCACGCCGCGTAGTGCGTTGGACCCTGCCTTTGCCAACGTTGCCTTTGGACTTACCGACCCCACTCGTGTGTCAAAGATCGTGGAGTCAGAGTTCGGCTTCCATATTATCCAGCTTATCGAGAAGCGCGGCGACAAGATCAAGGTGCGCCACATCCTTCGTAAGCCGGTAGTTAGTGACGATGCTGTCGACAAGGCCATGAGCAGGCTCGACTCCATCCGTACCGACATCCTCGACGGCAAGTTCCCCTTCGAGGCTGGAGCATCCCTCATCTCCGATGACAAGGACACCCGTAACAACAACGGCCTGATGGCCAACTTCACCTCAGAGGGTCATCGCACGTCACGCTTCAAGCTTGCCGACCTGCCCTCAGAGGTAGCCAGAGCCATCGACACCCTGTCCGTAGGTGCCGTATCTGCGCCGTTCACGATGATCAATGAGCGTGGCAAGCAGGTATGTGCCATCGCCAAGCTGAAGAGCCGCACAGAAGGTCACAAGGCCACCATCACCGAAGACTTCCAGGTGATGAAGAACGTCGTCATGGCCAAGCGCCGCGCCCAGGTGCTGCACGACTGGGTGGTCAACCGTATCAAGTCTACCTACGTGCGTATCAACGAGCGCTACCGCAACTGCGACTTCGAGTACGAAGGATGGGTGAGATAGAGATAAGAGATAAAAGATACGAGATAAAAGATACGAGATAAGAGATAAGGGTGTGAAGAGACTGCTTTTTGTCACGATAGGATTGGTGCTGCTGGGCATGGTGTTTGCCATGCAGCCAGCCAAGCGTAAGGCCCTTCCCCGCAAGAAGCAGGCGCAGGACAAGAAGGTGTACCTCATTCATTCCGACAACCTTCACTACGACCAGTGGCGCAACGGCGATGCACAGGTGCTCCACGGCAACGTGCATTTCCGCCATGTCGGTGCCAATCTCTACTGCGACAGTGCCCATTTCTATGAGCAGAGCAACTCGTTCGAGGCTTTCGGCCACGTCAAGATGGTACAGGGCGACACGCTACGGTTGACCAGCGACTACGCCTACTACGACGGCAACGACCAGCTGGCTCGCGCCCGCTACAACGTCATCCTGAAGCACCGCAAGTCAACACTCTACTGCGACTCTCTTGACTACGACCGCATGTACTCCTTCGGCAATTTCTTCGAGGGTGGTAAGCTGGTGGACGGCACTGCCGTGCTGACCAGCGACTGGGGCGAGTACCACACCGACACGAAGATGGCCATGTTCTACTACGACGTGCGGCTGAAGGACAAGAAGCTCTTCCTGACCACCGACTCGCTGTACTATGACACACGCACTTCCAGGGCGCACATTGTCGGTCCCTCGCACATCACGTCGGGCGGCAGCCGCATCTATAGCGAGGACGGCTACTACAACACCAAGACGGAGCAGTCGGAGCTTTTCGGCCGCTCGGTCATGAAGGACGGCGGCAAGACGCTTATCGGCGACAGCGTGTACCATAATGCCAAGACAGGTACCAACTACGCCTACTGGAACGTCATCTATACCGACAGCGTCAACAAGAACATGCTGACTGGCGACTATGCCGAGTACAACGACTCGACGGGCTATGCCATGGCTACCGACAAAGCCATGGCCGTAGACTTCTCACAGCAGGACTCACTGTTCATGCACGCCGACACGTTCAAGATCTATACCTTCAACATCCGCACCGACTCCGTCTACCGCAAGATACATGCCTTCAACAAGGTACGTGCCTACCGCAGCGACCTGCAGGCCGTCTGCGACTCCTTGGTGTACAACTCGCTTGACTCCTGCATGACGATGTACCACGACCCCATTGTCTGGAACCTCAACCAGCAGCTGTCCGGCGACGAGATACGCGTGTACATGAAAGACTCGACCATCGACCACGCCCACGTCATCGGCCAGGCCTTCTCCTGCGAGCAGCTGTCCGACTCCGTGCATTTCAATCAGGTGCAGTCGAAGGACATGAAGGCCTTTTTCGAGAAGGGTGAGATTCGTGAGTCGCAGGCCATCGACAACGTGCTGATCATCTACTATCCTGTCGACGACTCCGACAGCACGCTCATCGGCCTGAACTATACCGAGACACCGCTGCTGAAGATGTTCCTTGAGAACCGCCGGATGAAGAAGATATGGATGCAGAAGCCGTCAGGCGTGCTCTATCCTATGACGCAGATACCGCCCGAGAAGTATTTCCTGCCGTTGTATGCGTGGTATGACTACGTCCGTCCGCTGGACAAGCAGGACATCTTCAACTGGCGTCCCAAGAAAAAGCCCGAAGCCACCAATGACTGACGTAATCCAACTGCTACCCGACAGTGTGGCCAACCAGATAGCTGCTGGCGAGGTCATCCAGCGGCCGGCTTCCGTCATCAAGGAACTGGTGGAGAACGCCGTCGATGCCGGAGCCAAGAATATCCATGTGCTGGTGGTAGATGCCGGCCGTACATCCATACAGGTGACAGACGACGGCTGCGGCATGTCAGAGACTGATGCCCGTCTGGCCTTCGAGCGTCACGCCACCAGCAAGATACGTCAGGCCGACGACCTCTTCTCGCTGCATACCATGGGCTTCCGTGGCGAGGCACTGCCCTCCATCGTTGCCGTGTCGCAGGTAGAGTTGCGCACCCGCCGCCAGGAGGACGAGGTGGGTACGCTGCTTCGCATCAGTGGCTCTCGTGTCGAGAGCCAGGAGCCGTGCTCGTGTGCTGTCGGTAGCAGCATGTTGGTGAGCAACCTCTTCTTCAACGTGCCTGCACGTCGTAAGTTCCTCAAGAGCAACGCCACCGAACTGAGCAATATCCTGACAGCCTTCGAGCGCATCGTGCTCGTCTACCCCGACATTACCTTCACGCTGCACAGCAACGGCCAGGAACTGATGAACCTGCGTGGTGGCTCCCTGCGCCAGCGCATCACCGATGTCTATGGCCGCCGCTACGGCCAGGACCTGCTGCCTGTCAATGTAGAAACGGCCCTCTGCCGTATTACGGGCTTTACTGGCAAACCGGAGTCTGCGCGTAAGAAGGGCGTCCACGAGTGCTTCTTTGTCAACGGTCGCTATATGAAGCACCCTTACTTCCACCGTGCCGTGCAGCAGGCCTACGAACGGCTTGTTCCAGCCGGAGACCATGTGCCGTACTTTATCTATTTCGAGGTAGACCCCGCCAACATCGACGTGAACATCCATCCCACCAAGACGGAGATCAAGTTCGAGAACGAGCAGCCCATCTGGCAGATCTTAGCTGCCGCCGTGAAGGATGCCATTGGCCAGTTCTGTGAGATACCACAAATCGACTTCGACACCGAGGGACGCCCCGACATTCCTGTTTACAATCCTTACTCGCAGGGAGAGCAGGGACCCTTGGCCACTCCCAAGCCCCTCTCCTCCCCTGCTTACAACCCCTTCACACCTCCAAAGAAAAAGGTTTATGACGGTTGGCAGCAGCTGTACGACCAATTGCCTGGCACTGCTGACAGCCAGCAGCAACCAGTGCTGTTTGAGGACATCACAGCCACACAGTCTTCCAGGCCTGGCAGTCTTGACCTCTCGCCTGTACACTACCAGTACAAGGGGCGGTACATCATGACGGCCGTCAAGTCAGGGCTGATGGTGATTGACCAGCATCGGGCAGACATCCGCATCCGCTACGAGCGATACTTGCGAAATCTCTCCGAGGCCCCAGCGAGCAGCCAGCGCATGCTGTTTCCAGAGGTGCTGGAACTGACACCCTCCGATGCCACGTTGATGACTGAGCTGATGCCCTCGCTTGTTGCTGTCGGCTTCGAGCTAACGCCATTAGGCCCTGCCAGCTATGCCGTCAGCGGTATCCCCGCCGGTATCGAAGGACTACAGCCCACCAAGCTCCTGCAGGAGTTGCTGGCAGCCACAGGCACCAATCATACGGCCGATACTTTCAGCGAGCAGGCTCACCACGAGCTTGCCTTGGCACTCGCACGACAGGCAGCTGTTCCCTACGGCCAGCTGCTCTCCAACGAGGAGATGGACATGCTGGTCAACGACCTTTTCGCCTGTCAGGACGTCAACCACACCCCCGACGGACATACCGTCTTAGCCATCCTTCCGCAGCAGGACATTGACCATTTGATGGGGTGACAAAGTGCATTCCTGCATACTTTCGTTAGGAAAACCACAAATAAATTTGGTTTTTCTCTTTCTTATTCGTACCTTTGTAGCGTAAAACAAAAAAGAAGCTACTTTATGAGAAAGATACATATTTATTTCGTCTGCCTTGTGCTGTTTGCCGTGCCAGTATTATTACAGGCTCAGACGGAGCAATCCTCCAGCAAATACTTTAAGAACCTGGACCTGTCAGTGAACCTTGGTACCACAGGTTTAGGCCTTGAACTCAGCACCAACCTTGGTGACTATATGCGGCTGCGCGGTGGCTTTGACTATATGCCACGCTTTGAGCCAAACGTACGATTCGGCGTGGCCAGCTTGGACGAGGAAGGTCACCTGACGCAAAACTTCACCAAGCTGAACGACAAGCTGAAGACGTTCACGGGCTACGAGGTGAACGACTATATCGACATGACGTGCAAGCCCACCTTCTATAACTTCAAGCTGTTGTTCGACGTGTTCCCCTTCAAGCGCTCCAAGAACCTGTGGCGTAACTTATATTTCACCGCCGGCTTCTACTGGGGATCTTCCGAGATAGGCCGTGCCGTGAATACAGTGGAGGGTGCGCAGACGCTGAACGGCATGATGATTTACAACCACCTTTACGAGGTAGCCCTTAAAGGCGACCCGCTTGTCACGCTGTCTGTCAAGGACGAATATGATGGCCAGTATTACGACTATCCCATCTACTTGGACGAGTATCTCTGTGAGAAACTCAGGGAGACAGGCCGCCTGGGTGCTCATGTAGGCTACTATGCCGAGTACTTGAAGGATGAGAACGGCAAATACCTCCTTGACGAGAATCGCCAACCGATAAGAAAACCGTATCTCATGGAGCCTGACAAGGATGGTACGGTACGCGCACGCGTAAAGGCCAACCCCTTCAAGCCGTATTTAGGCATCGGCTATGGTGGCCGCCTGCTGAAAAACAGCGACCGCTACCATATCTCTGCCGACCTTGGCATATTGTTCTGGGGTGGTACGCCCAGCATCATCATGCACGACGGGACAAACTTGGCGCGTGACGTAGTGGATATTGGTGGAAAGGTAGGCGACTATGTCGACTTCATCAGTGGTCTTCGCGTCTATCCCGTGCTGAACCTGCGAATCACCAAGACCATCTTCTAACAGAAAGTCATCGTTCTACTGAACGATGACTTTCTTTCCATTAACGATATAGACGCCCTTGGGCAGTCCTTCAGTAGTTTCGCCTGGCTGTCGGACCCGCATGCCTGACAGCGTATAGACACCCGTTTCAACCTTATCTGTATCGACAGTGATGCCATGCACACCGGCTTGATACTCTTCCAAGTCGACCACCCTGACATCAGCACCGGTATTGCTGGATACGGTCAGATAAGCCTTGTTGGCTGGCAGATAGCCTACCCCAGCGTCGTATTTCAAATAGCTCTCAGGAGCCTTGATGAAACCCAGTTTGCCATCCTTCGTGATGCCCAGTACACGCATGGTGTTCTCGTCGTAGGCCATACGGTTGATATGTCCTGGTGTATGACAGCTGAACCATACACCCTTCAGCACGTTGCTGCTCAATGCAGCCACCTCCTCATCTACGATGTCGATGCGGTTGTTTGACGGATCTGGTGATGTACATTCGATAAGTACTGGCGTACTGATAGGAACGATGCCGGTAATCTCCTGATAGGCGGCCATGTCTTTGGCTGTACCGACGATGCTGTATGCCTTCATGCCAGCTGACGCGAGCTTGAAGGGGAAGTAGGCATAGATGGTGGCGTAGTACTTGTCGCCAATCTGTATCTCCGGCTTAATGCCGAAGTACTGCTGGTCAACATCCACCTTGACGGGCAGAATGAACCAGTTGCGTGTCTTGCTCTTGGCATCGGCATTGCCAGCCACCTGTGCGGTGTCAGCAGGCAGTCCTGTATAGTCGTCATACTTGATGACATCGTTCAGATAAATGGTCATACCACTCTTGCTGCCCCATGCCCAATAGGCATTGCTATTGGTGGTGCTTTTCTTGATGGTGAGTGTCTGACCGGTAATGTTCTTCGTATCTGTACCCTGTGAGCACAACGAGAAGCCGTTGGCAACACCAGCATCCTTACGAATGTAGATGATTGACCCCGGATTACTGACCACATTGTCGAATCCCGTGATGGTCTGCAAGGCGCCGAAATCCACATCGGTAGCCACAGTGCTCTGTTTGCTGTGGTTGTCAATGATGGTGATGTAACGGCTTGTTCCCTCGTTCAGCACACGGTAGTATCCGCTGCCGTTCAACTGAGCGAACGATGACGTTGTCAACATCGCCATCGCTATTGTCAGCATAGTTTTTGTCTTATTCATATCTTTTCCTTCTAATACTGTTAGTCTTCTTACCTTAAAAATATCCCAGCCACGCATCCCTTTTACGAGAATGCAAGGCCGGGATATTCAGAGAACTATTTCTTAAATTCTAAGAAACGTCTTAGTCAGCGATACAGATAACCACACGGTTCTCCTCTTCCTTAGCGAACGGCTGGATGGTGTCACCCTTGCTGTCAACCTTGATGCGAGAAGCCTTGATCTTGTAGGTTCTAACCAGGGCATTGTAGACAGCCTGAGCACGGCGCTGAGACAGCGTCTTGTTGATCTTGGGATTACCAGTACCTACGTCAGCATAACCAGTTACCTCAACCTTGGCATTGGGGTTAGCCTTCAGATATTCAGCAACCTCCTTGACCTTCTGTCTCTCAGAAGCCTTCAGCTGGTTAATCTGAGTCTTATTGATCTGGAAGAAAACGTCGCGGCGGAACTTATCCTCCTTCTTAGCGAGGGCGTGAGTCGGAGCAACGGCGGGAGCAGGCTGAGCAGCCGGCTTCTCGATAACGCGCTCGATAACCTTCTCGATAATCTTCTCAGGAGCCTTCGGAGCCTCGATGGTACGGGTGGTGTAGGTCTTACCGAGGTTCACCTTCACACCAGCCAGTGCATTGAAGTACCAGTCGCTGTTGCCAGCTCTCTTACCATTGTAACGGTCAGAGAGAGTGTTGGCATTCACTTCGAGTCCTACGCTAATCTTGTCGTTAATCTTGAAGTCACCGGCGATACCAACGCGGCCATAGAGACGAACCTTGGTCTTCTGCCAGACATAGTCAAGATTCTCAGTTCTCAACGTGTTTTCGAAAGTGGTGGCATAGTGACCGACAGCCAGGTCATAGTTCGTCCAGTTCTTTTCCTTATCCATTCCCCATCCAATGTTAGCACCGAGACCGGCGAACACTGTGAAGTTGAACAGACGGTTGGGGTTGAAGCCACAGAAGAGGTTCGAAAGATTGAACGTAGCATCGATACCAGGAGCTACATACATCCACTTCCACTTCGTAGTACCACCGGGAACGTAAACGAATGTCTCATTACCCTGGCCATCAAAAACGGAATAACCTCCAGGATTGAACTTGATACCTGCACGGCTCTGCCATGCGTTAACAGCCAGACGGAGTCCGAACACGGGCGAGAACTGACGGCCTACAGCCACCTGGACGTTGGGTGACAGCAGATCCTTGAAGTCAATTTCACCTAAGGTGTACTGTCCACCAACCTGAGCCTGTACGTACCAATACGGATTGTGTACGTATTCGATCTTAGGCTGCTGATCCTGTGCTGATGCTGACAGGAAGCCAAACATCAGCAAACATGCCATAAATGTTTTCTTCAGTTTCATAATAATATCTATTTTATTTATTTGCTAATGTTGTTAAATTAGAACTTCACGTAGTATCTGCCAGAAGCAATCTTTCCGTGGTAGTCGAGAGCCTGGTAAACGATACGGTAGGTATAGCCAGCCTTACCCTTGAAGGTAGCCTTAAGCTCAGAACCGTTGATTACCTTGCCAAAGTTCTCACCACCTGCCTTGTTAGCGGCCTTAGCCTCGGCTGCATCGAATGTGCCGTCAGACTTCCATGCGCCTGTGCAGACGAGGAACTTCTTGTAAGCCGGCGACAGCAGCTCGACGTTGTAGGTCGTGGCAATCAGAGAGATCTCCTTACAACCTTCGGCATTGCTCGGACGCTTCTCAATCTTAGAGAGACGGTTGTAATTCTTTGTTCCCTTAGCAAGCAGTACGGGCTGGAGAGCCTCGTTCACGTAAGATGCTCTGCTGAGAATAGCATTCTCGAAGCGATCGAGATACTCGCGGATAGCATTGCGAATCTTATCCTTGGTTTCCTCAATCTTACCATTGATCTTGTTGTCCAAGTTGGAAAGGTTGTCAAGCATATCGTTGACATCCTCCATGAACGTCTTCAGGTCAGCAAGCATCGTGTTGACATCTTTGACAGGAGCACTGAGGTTGTCATACAGCATCTGCAGCTCGTCTCTCAGATCATAAGTAGCTGATACATGCATTTGGAGAGGAATCGCACCAATTGCAACACCAGTAGAAGTTGTCTTTATATCCTTAGGATCGATGGTGACAGTCTTGCTTTCAGACTTACCGATTACATTACCGTCAGCATCCTTTACGACAATTTCGTCGATAGTTACCTCTGTGCCAGGAACAGTAGCTGACACTGGCGGAATGGTAACAATGATCGGGTCCTCAGGCTTACTCAGAGTAGTGTCAATATAGGCATTGTAGGTGATAAGGAACTTACCCTTCAGGTCTTCGTTCAGCTCAACAATCTTAATCTCCTTGATTTCAGGCATAACAACCTTCTTGAAGCCGAGGTTAATCTTCAGGTCAAACTTGTTGATGATTCTGTTGGCAAAGCTCTCAACACGGCTGAGTCCAGGAATGCTTGTGGGATTCCAGTTGTGCAGTGTGTTGAATGACAGCGGCTTGATAGCAGTAGCAGCGATGCCATACTCAGAGAATACGCTCTTCTGAACCTCATTGCCATTGTCGTCCAGGCCAGTATAGGTAGCCTTGACAGCATTTGCGTCGAGGACGTCGCTAACGGTGGTGTAAAGAGCAGAAGCAGCAGCAGCGATGCTATTCTTGCTGTGGTTGTGGTACACATCCTTTGCAATGCTCTTGAGCTGGTCGAGCTCGATGCGAGCCTTGGCGTTCTCCAGGTCAGCCTTCTTCAGCTTAGCCTTTGCCTCATAGAAGCCGTTGTCAGCAGCACGCGTCCAACCGAAGTTCACACGATAGTCGCTCTTAGCCAGCGGCGACAGAGAGACGGGAGCAGCCTTGCCCTGGCTGTTCTCCAGCGAGAGAACCTTACCAGTGAAGTCAACAGTATTGGGGTTCACAGTCACATAGAGTGTACCAGCGTTGTCGTCAGACTCTTCGTCGAAGATAGTAGTGTTAGCGGGAATGTTGACAAAGCCCTCAACAGCGGCAACGCCACCGATGATGCCCATTTCCTCAAGCGTGAACATTTCGCTCTCCTCAACATAGTTGGTTGACTCGTTGGCGGGGAACTTCACAGCGCTGCTAATCTTAGCACCGTAGTAAGCGGCCAGGATGTTGGTCTGCACACCGATGGGCAGATTACCGATACCGAATACGGGGCTGTAAGCACCCTGAACGATGATGCCAGTCACCTGCAGGTTCATGGCCTTGAAGATCTTGTCGACCTGCTCCTCAAGAGTGGCAACCTTGCCTTCCAGCGTAGCAATCTTCTCCTCAGCAGTGGTCAGACGCTCCTTGATGGCAGCATCCTCGGCCTGCAGATCCTTGATGTCGTTCTGAATCTCACCGATAGTGGTGTTCATAGCGTCGATCTTACCATCGATAACGGTCAGTTTGCTGTCGATGCCATCCAGTCTGCCGTCGATAACAGTCAGTTTGCCGTCGATAACAGTCAGTTTGTCTTCGATTGCAGTGAGCTTTTCAGTCATAGTTTTCTCGAGGGCGTCAACCAGTTCCTTGGCATAGTCCTGAGCTGCCTTCTGTGCGTCAGCAATCTCCTTCTGCAGCTGCTCAACCTTCTCCTGCAACTCAGCCTTGGTAGCGTAAGTCTCCTTGATGGTAGCAATCTCTTCGTTAGCCTTGCTCAGGTCTTCGTTGAGCTTGACCACCTTGTCTTCCAGTGCGGTCAGACGCCCGTCGATTTCAGCCTTGGCATCGTTAAGAGCCTTCTCGAGAGCACCGAGCTTCTCATCAGTCTCAGCCTTGGTGTAGTAGTTGTTGAAGCTGTCGCGGATCTTCTGAAGCTGATCCTCGATATCGTCCTTCATACTCTTCATCAGCTCGTCAACCTTCTCAGCGGTGTAGTACTTGGCGAACTCAGCGCGGATGTTGGTCAGCATCTCGTCAATCGTGACCTTGTTGTAATAGTCAGCGAACTTGTCATTGATCTCCTTCAGCTTGGCATCAATCTCAGCCTTGTCGTAGTAGTTGGCGAACTTGGCGTTGATATCATTCAACAGCTCATCAATCTTGGTCTTGTCGTAGTAGTTGTTGAACATGTTCTTCACCTCGGTGATGAAGCCGTCAACCTGATCCTTGGTGTAGTATCCATTGAACTTCTCATCGATAGCATTCAGCAGGGTGTTCATCTCCTCCTTGGTGAAGTAGTTGCTGAACTTGTTCTCGATGTCCTGCTTCATGACATCAATCTCAGCCTTGGTGTAGTAGTTGTCGAACTTACCCTCAAGTACTTCAACCTTTGCCTTCAGGTCATTCAGGTCAGTCTGAATGGTCGAAATCACCGTGTTAACAGTGGCCATCGTTGCCTCCAGAGCAGCAATCTTGCCAGCATTGACAGCAATGGCGTCCTTGTTCGTGGCAATGTCAGCCTTATTCTGGGCAACCTGAGCAGCCAAGTCAGTGAGTTGGTTTGTCAAATTGGTAACACTAGTAACCAACGAAGCGATGTTGCCTTCGTTAATTGTTACGCGACCAGCCAAACCATTGATATCGTTAGCATTCTGTGCAATCAGGCCAGCGAGGATAGCGATGCTGTCCTTGTTGGTTGCAACCTGATTCTCAATCTTGACAATCTTGCCGTCGATGACAACAATCTGACCGTTAAGGGTATAGATGCTGTCCTTGTTGATCTGAACCTGAGCCTCAAGGTCGGCAAGTGCCTGATTCACATCATCAATCCAGTCCGTCAGAGCCTGGAGCGGACCAGTAGTCTGCTGGGTGGGATCCTGCAGCCATGCAACCAAAGCATCCAGGTTGTCAAGCAGTTCAGCATACTTCTGCAGGAACGGAGTCTCGCAGTGGCACTGCTTGATAGCGTCTACCTGCGCCTTCAGGTTCTGAATCTGTACCAACAGCACGTTCTTCATGTAGGCGTCCTGCTGATAGAGCTTCTCTGTTGTCAGGGCATTGTCGTCACCAACAGTGTCCTTACAAGAAACAAATGAACTCGTGGTGGCAACAACCATTGCCATCATGAGCAGTCCATTAATAATTTTCTTTTTCATTGAACTTAAATTTTTATTATACATATAAAATCAAATACTTTTCTCTCGGCACTTTATGGTATACTATTACGCAAAATCGCCACAAAGGTACGCAATTATTTTTTTTTAACCAAATATTTTGAGTATTTTTTTTACGTTTATACGAAAATTTTTGATTTTTGGCACATCAGGCAAAGAGTTTGTGATGTATCTGTCAGTCATCAGCAGGTGTCAGCAGACGAAAAAAACCAGCTGTTGATGCCTGTCGTTATGCTGTTCTTAGCCCACAATATTTCTCTTACGCGCGCGAACTATATTTATTTTGAAAGGTCGCTCATCGCTCGCGCACAAACCGGAGGGCCTTGTACAGGTCGGGGCTGCCCTTGCTGCTCTCTGGCAGGAAGTGGAGGCGGACGCCACGGATGTGCTTGCGGGGCTTGAAGTCCTCTGGCGTGTCTACCTTGTCGCTCTCGATCTCGAGCTTCATCAGCCCCCAGTTGTCGAGGCGCACCTTGTCGCCCTGGCGCAGGTGTTCGTTGATGACTTCCGACAGGCCGATTATGGCGGTGGTCAGCGGACCGATGGCGATGCCGTTGCGGCTGGCCACCTCCTCCAGTATCTGGCGGGTGTCTACGGTATTGGTGTGTACGGCGGTTGCCTTGTACTTGCCGAACGTTGCGAGACGCGGCTTCGTCTCTTTAGTGATTTTGTACTTCATATACAGGAAATTTTTGTTTTTAGGGTGTCAGGTTGTCAAAATGCCGATGTACAGGGCGTTTGCAACCTTTTTGGAGGGTGTCAGGGGTGACAGGAGGGTGACAAGAAAAAGTTTTACAACCATCATGTCCCTACTGCCACATTGATGGTTACTTCACGCTGGCTACCAAGTACTTGCGACGGTTGTAGCCGCTGCCTTTCTGGTATCCGCAGCGTGTCAGGTAGCTGCCCAGCGCGGTGCTGTTTGCCTGCGTCACCATGTTGACCTTGAAGTCGTCCTTGATGCGCTGCAGTATCTCCGTAGGACTGAGCCAGAGTGCCTCGTCGCCAGCCTGCGGACGACGGAAGTGGTCGTCGAAGATGCTGACGACGTTGGGTGTCTCGTAGTAGTCGGTGTTGCGCTCCTGGATGCGCCGCTCGCGCTCACCGGTGAAGGCATACTCCTCGCCGCTGCGTATCTCGCTGACTATCTGGGCATACAGCTGCCGGTAGTCGACGGCCCTGTCGCCCTGCGTATCGGTATCGATGCGGTCGGTCACCTCGACCACCATGTAGCGGCGCGACCCCGACTCGTCCTTCAGCGGCACCAGCGAGTTGGTGGTGGCACAGAAGGCGGCGTAGCGCTGCTGCTGCTCGAACGTGGTGGAGTAGAGCTTGCGCTCCTTCACGTCGGTGCGCTGGATGAGGTGCTTCAGGAAGGCCGTCTGGGCCTTCGACACCTGGTCGTACTCGTCGATGTTGATCAGCAGGAACCGCGACAACGCCCTCAGCGCCTCCTTCTTGTTGGTGAAGTCGATGCGGTCGATGTAGAACGCCATCAGCTCGCGAGGCAACAGCATGCGCATAAAGGTCGACTTGCGGGTGCCCTGTCCGCCGACGAGCATCAGCACCATCTGCGCACCGTACATTGCATTGCTGCCCGACAGCCACTGGCTGACCATCGAGCGCATCCATATCTTGAAGTTGTCGCGCCAGTCGGGCGTGTCGGTCTGCACACGGTCGGCCATCTCGCCCAGCCTGTCGCGGCCGTCCCACTGGGGCAGCGCGTCGAGCCATTCGCGCACAGGGTCGTAGGTGTCGATGAGGTCGGTATTGACGATGCGCTCCAGGTCCTGCGGCCACACCTTGATGCCCTCGCGGATGGCGGCATTGTTGATGGTGTTGCGCACCTCGTCGGTCAGCGGTTTCCACCACAGCTGGTAGCGGTACTTCTCCTGCACCTCGACGTCGCCCGTCACGCGGTTGCGGCGGAACATGTAGCGGCGCGCCAGGAAGTCCTCCAACAGCTGCTGGTGCATCAGCGACTTCTCGATGGGGTTGGTCACGCCCCGACGGTGCTTCGCGTAGGCGTTCTCGAACGTCGTGCGCACCAGCGTGTCCTTCATGTCGTTGTCGCCGATGCCGACGGTCAGCTTGATGGCCAGCTCCTCGTCGATGCCGGCACGGCGGCATGCTGCGGCCAGCCGCATCAGGTAGTCCTCCGGCGGCGTCTGACGGCTGAAGGCCAGCTCGCGGCAGATGAAGTTGAACTTCGTGGCGTCCATTTCGCGCCGCGTATAGCCGGGCAGCACCTGCGTGTCGAGGCTCACCTCCCTGGGACGGCTGATGATGGGAGCCGACAGGTCGGTCAGCGGCTCCGTCGGCTGCCGCATCCGCACGGGCTGCACGTCAGCGTTCAGGAACACCTGCCCGTCGTGGCTCACACGGAACCCCTCGCTGCCATCATGGCACACCTCCTCAGGCTTCAGGCCCGTCGAGGCCAGCGCATACTCGGCGGCCCGCCTGTAGGCATACTGCTGAAACAAAGCCACTTGCGTCGCATCCGTCGGCAACGTACCGTCTGTCGTCACGTAGGCCACGAGCACCTTCAGCGACTGTCCGGTGCTGCCCGTGAACGACATCACCGTCTGCGGCCACAGGTTGACCATCTGTCGCAGCCGCTCCAGCACGTCCTGTCCCTCAGCGACGCGGAACGAGAGCAGCACCAGGCCCGTATAGGCCCCGTCATGGCCCACCGCCGGACTGACGAACGGCAGCTCTGCGGCAGCCACCGGTCCGCTGGCCATACCTATCTCCGTTGGCACCTCACACATTCCCCTCACGGCCCCTACCCGCTTGGCATAGCGGCCCTTCGCTGTCCATCCTGCCACGTCGGCCAGCGTCACACACTTCTCCCTCCACTCCTGACGGTAGAGGTACTTCATCACTACTTGAGTCATTGCTGCCGTTGACTGTCTGTTTTCCATCGTTGATTGTTTTTTTGCTGTCATTGATTGGTTTTTTGCTGTCATTGATTGTTTTTTTGCTGTCATTGATTGGTTTTTTGCTGTCATTGATTGTCTCGTGGTTATTACATTGTGACTACAGCAAATATCGTGCCACATTAGCGTTCAATTCTCTAGAGAATTCAGCCGTAAAGTGCCACTTTATCCGTACCAAAGGACTCCTGACGCTCCAATTCTCGAGAGAATTCAGCGGCCAACCGCTTGCTTGTCTGCCAAAATTGCACACTTCCGTCGGCGACAGACACACCCGCAGCAGTAACTTATGCGTTACTGCCACTCTGTCAGCGTCCACGATGTAAAAGTTTTTCTTGTCACCCTTCTGTCACCCTTGTCACCCTCCAAAAAGGTTGCAAACGCCCTATACATCGTCGTTTTGACAACCTGACACCCTAAAAACAGAAATTTCTAGTAATATATTGCACCACCATACGTCTTGCTACGTAATTCTCAAATTCGTGATAAATAATTCAAGTATCAGAAGTTCTATTCTACCACAGATTACACGGATTAAACAGACTTTTGGCTGCGCGTTGTCAGGGGCATTTAGCAGATTATTATTGGGATTTCACCGATAATGGTTGCGGTTCAGAATCCGTGTAATCAGAATAAATCCCAATTCCAAGGTTATAATCTGTGTCATCTGTGCAATCTGTGGTCGTTTATAACATGCGAAAGTTGAGATAATATCTTTGAAGTTACAATGGGGTGGGAAAGTTCAGTTATATACATTATTTCTACGCAGCTGCAGCGTTGATGACTTCCTGGATGTCCAAGGCATTGATGAGGCCGTCGCCGTTGATGTCGTACTTGGAGTTTGCGGACTCGGTGACGGCAGCATTGATGACTTCCTGGATGTCCAGCGCGTTGACCACGCCATCGCCGTTGACATCAGGCGAATGGGCAATGTAAGAGCTGACGAGGCGGTATTCCTCGGTGCGCAGCATGTTGCTGGGATAGTAGTAGCCGCTCTCGTTAAGGGCGAAGAGTATACGGTGGAAACGGGCGTAGTTAAGGTTCTTCCACTCAATGGTCTTCTCGGCGGACCCTCCTGCGGGCAGTGTCAGCTCCCACTTCGTGCGGGCAGTGGAACGCGTTGGATAGGTGTACTGCAAGTCAACCCAGGTGGCACCCTCGTCGTCGCTATAGCTCAGGAAGACGTCGTAGCGTCCCGTGAACTCGGTATATCCCTCATTGGCTAATTTTAAGGTCATCTTCAGCGTGTTGCCTACTACGGCACCCTGCTCGGTGTCGTATTTGGCTATGTCGGTGACGTACAGCTTGATTTCCGGAGCGCCCTCCACCGTTATGGTCTGCACGCCCAAGTAGTTGGGGTTGCCCCAGTTGTCGAGGGCATAGAGGCGGATGGTGTTTTCTCCTCTCTGGTTAGGCGTGAAGTTGAAGTTGTAGGTGTAGGTGTCGCCCTCGCCAAGCTCTGCGAAGAAGGCGTAGTGGAAGGTGTAGTTCTTGCTGTCCGGATCAGGGTCGTTGAGGGTAAAGAAGATGTCGTCGCGGAAGTAAGAGCCGTCGTTGTGGAGTGTCACCGTGGCACGATGGGGCTTGCCGGCCACATTGGTATCGACAGGCTTTATCGTGATGTCCTCGGAGAGGCTCAGTCCATAGACCGGCTCCTTGTACATACTGGTGACGTAGAGTTTCTCGCCCACGATGGAGAAGATGATGCAGCGCGAGTCATAATTGGCATCGGGATACATGTCGCCAGAGCCGGTGATACGGCTGGTGGCAACGATGCGGTAGCTACCGTCGGGCAGAGAGCCGCTGACGGTGATGGGGACGGCATAGTCAGCAGAGACACGCCCCGTGTTCCAGCGGGAATTCACCAAGATGTCGCGCCCCTGTGCCTTTGAGTCGGCGATGTCCTGCACGGTGTTGCCCTCGCTGTCGATGATGCGCAGTCCGAGGTCGAACTTGTTGCCTTCGCCCGTCCAGTTCCAGGCCTCGTAGCAGACGCTCATCCCCTTGAAGTCGGCATGCACGTCGTCACGTGTGTAGGTGTCAACATAACCCTTGGGGTACATGTAGTTGACGGTGAGCACTGGAGGCAGCGGCTCGCTAATGTCGTCGTTGGGCTGCAGTCCGACGATGGCCGTCTGCCCCATGCCATAGCCTGTGGCATCGCTGCCGCCGCCGATACCCAACGCCTGCGGACTGAGCAGCATCAGCGAGAAGTAACCGTCAGAGACACCGCCCCAACCCCAGTTGATGTGGTACAGTCGCTCGTCAGCGTCGTAGCCGTCGCAGATGAACGTGTGACCGCTGCTGGAGGTCAGTCCGCTGTAGATGATGGGGCGGCCGGCCTTCAGCTCGTCGTACACCATATTCTCCCAGACGGTAGAGCTGTATTGATTGCGGCGGACAAGCCTGACGGTACGCTCCTCGTAGTCGAAGTAGCGGACAAGGGCCTCGGCAGCCGCACTGACAGTGGCGCCAGAGCCGCCCAACTCGTTAACGCTGTATTTCATCTGCACAGAATAGCCGCAGAGCGTCATGAGGGCGGCCACGGCATCCTCAGCAGGCGTGCCGGTGTACTCCTGAACATATTCATCGGTGATAAGTTCCCAGTGGATGACGCTGTCTGCCGGGATGGCGGGCATGGTGTACGTGCCGCCCAGGAACGTGACGTCGTATGACGGTATCTCAGCCTTGGTACGTGCCGGGTGGTGGAAGGTGGCCATCACCTGGGCCATGGCCGTGGCCACACAGCCTGTGACGGCATGGTTCTTACGGCCGCCATAGTCAAACACAGGCGTGTCGTTCCAGTACGGCGCACTCTGGTTGTAGCTGGTCTTGACAATAGGTGCTATCGAGGTGCGCTCGGTGGCGCGGCGGCTGTCAGGCTGCTGGCTGCCGTCAGGCAAGCCGTAGGCCCGCAGCTGGCGGATGGCCTCCTCGTACTCCTGCAGGAAGGAGCGCATCGTTTCGGGCATGTTGGCAACATCGAAGTCGCCGTGGTCGGAATAGCCGAGGATGGGAACGGTGCGGTCGTCACCGCTGACGATGACGAAACCCTGGCCCCCACCAATATTGAAGGCATAGTAGGGTGCTTGTATGTCGTCAGGGACGGACTGCGCGGTAGCGGCGCGGCGCAAGGCAGTGGCCCTGGCAGCGGGGAAGTGCTTCTCGATAAACTGGGCAGCCGCCTGGCGTGCCTGCTCGTGGTCAACAGGAGCGGCCATGACGGAAGTAGCACACAGAAGTGAGATAAGGAATAGTAATTGTCTCATAGTCGGTTGTTATTAGTGGTTCATTTTCTTTAACGGTGCAAAGTTAGTGAAATATTTTTAAAAGGACGAATAATCTGCAGTTTTTTCTGCTCGAAAAGCATTCTAATCAGTTATTTGGACGCGAATATGCGATTTTCTTTCCCTAAAACTTTGTCGTTCGGTTCTTTTTGTGTATTTTTGCAGTACAATTCTATATAAAGCGTTATGACGATGAAAAAAATGATGCTGTTGCTGGCCGTGGCCAGCATGTCACTGGGCATGTCGGCCCAGGAGAAGAAACATAGTGTGGCAACCAACACGTTCTGGGCCAACTGGTTCGTACAGGGTGGTGTGACATGGAGCGCATGGTACGGTGTCGGCGAGAAGACTCTCGTGGCACCGTTCCATAAGTTTCCCAAGGGCGAAGGACATACCGGGCTGGGAGCCTCACTGGCAGTGGGCAAGTGGTTCACACCTGGCATCGGACTGCGCACGAAAGTCAATGCGTGGCAGATAGGATCGAAGATGAACGGCGTGAAGGCCGACCACTACTTCTCCGTCAACGAACAGGTGATGCTGAATGTGACCAACCTGCTGTTAGGCTACAAGGAGAACCGCCTGTGGAACGTGATACCATACGTCGGTGCCGGTCTCTTCCGTAACACCACGGCCAAGAAGAGCGTCAGCACCCTGAGTGTCGGACTGATCAACACGCTGCGCATCTCGTCAAAGTTCTCAGCCCACATCGACCTGGGGCTGAACAGTCCCGAAGGCAAGGGCATGACGATGAGGTCGCGTAACAGACAGTTTATGGCAGAGGTGGGCGTCACCTACCGCATCGGCCGTCACGGCTGGAAAAAGACACCCAACGTGGAGGCCATAAACGCACTGTCGCAGAGCGAGATAGACGCGCTGAACGCCCAGCTGGAGGATGCCAACAACGAGATAGCACGTCTGGACAACGAGTTGCAGGCCGCCAAGCAGCAGACCGTTGCCATGCCTGCCACCGCCGCCAAGAGTGACAAGGCAGAGACAACCAAGGTGGTGGCAGCACCGGTAAGCATCTTCTTCGACCTCGGCAAGGCCGTCGTCGTGACGCCTCGTGACCGTGAGAACGTCGCCTCGCTGGCCAAGACGGCCAAGGAGAACAACCTGCGCGTCGTCGTCACCGGCTATGCCGACAGCAAGACAGGTACCGCCGAGGGCAACCAGCGACTGTCGCAGCAGCGTGCCGACGCCGTAGCCGACCAGCTCGTCAAGCTCGGAGTCAGCCGCGACATGATCGAGACACGTGCCGCCGGCGGTGTCAGTACTCTCGACACCACGGAAAACAACCGCCGCGTGGTCGTGGAACTGAAATAAACAAGGAAAAGAATAAACAGAAAGAAATATTTTTTCTCAAAACTAACACAAAACGACAAAAAGACTATGATTTGGAATGAGACTGTAGAGTGCATGGAGCGCGAACAGCTGCGCGAGATCCAGAGTTTAAGACTGAAGAAGATAGCGGAGTATGTGTACCACAACACCCCGTTCTACCGTAAGAAATTCCAGGAGATGGGACTGGAGCCGGGTGACATCAAGAGCATTGATGACATTACCAAGCTGCCATTTACCAACAAACTGGACCTTCGCGACAACTACCCGTTTGGACTGGCCGCAGTGCCGATGTCACAAATCGTGCGTATCCACGCGTCAAGCGGTACGACTGGCAAGCCCGTTGTGGTGCTGCACACCCGTAAGGACCTGGCCATGTGGGCAGAGAGCATCTCACGCGCCTTCACGGCATACGGTGCCACGAAAGACGACATCTTCCAGGTGTCGTACGGCTACGGACTATTCACGGGCGGACTGGGTGCCCACGACGGTGCCACGAATATTGGAGCCAGCGTGATACCCATGTCAAGCGGTAATACGCAGAAGCAGATCACGCTGATGCATGACTTCGGTGCTACCGTGCTGTGCTGCACGCCGAGCTATGCCATGTTCCTGGGCGAGGCCATGCAGGAGTGTGAGTGGCCGCGCGAAGAGTTCAAGCTGAAAATCGGTGTCTTCGGTGCCGAGCCGTGGACGGAGAAGATGCGTATTAAGCTCGAAGAGTCGATGGGCATCAAGGCATACGACATCTACGGACTCAGCGAGATAGCTGGTCCCGGCGTGGGCTACGAGTGTGAACACCAGTGCGGCACGCACCTGAACGAGGACTACTTCTATCCGGAGATACTGAACCCAGAGACGGGTGAGCCGCTGCCAGAGGGTCAGTTCGGTGAGCTGACGTTCACCCATCTGACCAAAGAGGGTATGCCGCTGTTGCGCTACCGAACCCATGACCTGACAGCACTGCACTATGAGAAGTGCCAGTGTGGCCGTACACTGGTCAGGATGGATCGCATCCTCGGCCGCTGCGACGACATGCTCATCATCCGTGGCGTCAACGTATTCCCGTCGCAGATAGAGGATGTCATCCTGAAACAGACTGAGTTCGAGCCGCACTTCCTGCTGACTGTCGACCGAGTGAACAATACAGATACCAGTGAGCTGAAGGTGGAGGTGAAAGAGGAGTTCTTCACCGACGACATGGCTACGCTCGTAGGCCTGCAGAAGAAGCTGGAGGCCGAGCTGCGCAGCGTCATCGGCCTGGGCTTCAAGGTCAAGCTGGTGGAGCCAAAGGGAATCGAACGCTCTACGGGCAAGGCCAAGCGTGTGATTGACAACAGAAAATTGTAAGTTGCACTACGCAAATTGCCAGGAAAGCCTTTCACTAATTGCCAATTAGCATAAAAAAGTATTCATTTAATATTTTGGTATATGTTAGCAAAACAATTATCAGTGTTCTTGGAGAACAAGTCGGGCCGCCTGACAGAGGTGACCGACGTATTAGGCTCGGCAGGCATCAACCTGTCAGCCATGAGTATCGCCGACAATTCAGACTTCGGCATCCTGCGTTGTATCGTGAGTGACCCCGACAAAGCCTATCAGGTGCTGAAGGCCAACCACTTTGCCGTGAAGATTACCGACGTCATCGGCTTCGTATGCCCCAACACCAGCGGCTCGCTGGCCAAGGTGATGCGCTACCTGGCTGATGCCGGCGTATTCATCGAGTATATGTACTCATTTGCCAACGGCGACGTGGCACATGTCATCATCCGACCTACCGACCTGGAGAGCTGCGAGCGCATCCTCGCCGAGAAGAAGGTCGACCTGCTGGCTGCCAGCGACCTGTACCGTCTGTAACATGTAACATCACAAGCGGCGGTGTCATGACTGTCACCGCCCTTAATAGCCCGGATTCTGCTTGAGGTTGTGGTTCAATGCCATGACATCAGCAGGAATGGGGTATAGTTTGGTGTGTCCGTCGCGCTCATCTACCTTGTCGTAGTAGGCATCGCCTTCAAAGAGACTCTCGTACTGGTCGAAACGGATAAGGTCCTGACGGCGCCAGCCCTCCCAACAGAGTTCCAGAAGCCGCTCGTCGAGCAGGCTCTGAAGGGTGAGTGTGCGTTGCAGCTCGCCGACCCTGTCGCGTACGGCATCGAAGTCCTGCTGGGCGGTGGTGGCGTAACTACCTGCAGCATACGAGGCACCGCCCAGTCGGAACTTAGCCTCGGCACGCATCAGCAGCACGTCGGCAAAGCGGAACAGCACGATGTCGTTGTCCATCAGCTTGCCATCCTTCGTGGCGTTACGGTCTACCTCGTACTTCCTCATGCGAGCGCCGGCAGTCTCGACGTATGGGCTGCCGCTGAGGTCCATCGCCACCTCCCAAGGATGGTATACCAGCAGATTACCCGTACGGTCCTGAATTTCATTGCCTAACAGGTCGTACACTTCAGTGGCCCAGTAGTTCATGTTAAAACGGACATCCTCCTCTTCGGTACCGTAGCTGAACACCTCCAGCACCTTGCGGGTGGCACACGAGCCGTTCTCGCCCGTGAAACCATATGCGGCGGCATGTCGGTAGTGATAAGAGCGGTACATGTTCTGCTGCTGAGTGGTATAGAGGTCTTTGTCCATAGGGATGGTCCAGATGTTCTCCACGGAGTAATCGTTACGCACGGCGAAGTTATCAGAATACATTTGCTCCAGCTTATAGCCATAGTCCTGCAACTCGTCGCAATAGTCAATGGTCTTCTGCCATTGTGGCGTACCGCTATACACCTCGGCATTCAGCATCAGCTTGGCCAGCACGAAGGTGACCACAGGGGTGGTCACACGTCCGTAATAGTCGCCCTGTTTCTGACTGGGCTCCTCGGACAGGTATTCTTTCGCCGCCTCCAGTTCCTCGACGGCAAAGCGGAATACCTCTGCCCTACCCGACTGCTTCACTTCCTGCATCGACACCTTGGTCGTCGTCACCAATGGCACGTCGCCGAAGAGGTCGATCAAGTACCAATAGTAAATGGCACGCAAGGCACGGACCTCTGCCTGGCAGCCCATATATTCGGCGTCGGACAGCAGCCGCTTGTGGGCGTCGATCTGCTCAAGCGAGCGGTTACAGAGCGTGATGACCTTGTAGAGATAGAGCCACGCGTTCTTGGGCAGGTCGTGACCCGCACTCCACGAGTGGCGGTACATGTCCTGCCACAGGCCTCCGTCGTACCAGTCGCCGCCACGGGTGGGCAGTATGGCCTCGTCGGAGCCGAAGGTCTGCAGGTCGTAGACACCACGGCAGGTGCCTTGCAGTCCCTGTCCATCCTCCGAGCTGCCGATGTAGGCATATAGGGTGGCTACGGTATTCTGGAAGAGGGCAGTGGGCGTGGTGTATGCCTCTTCCTCGGGTATCTGGTCACGCGGATGCTCGTCGAGTGAGCATGCCGTGAGCAACATGCCAAGCGTTAAAAGACTAATGACTGACAGAATGCCTGTATGCTGTCTGTTGCTGATGTTGGTATTCATAATTATCAATTGTCAATTATCAATTAGAAGTGTACGCTCACTCCAAGGGTGTAGCTGCGGTAGACGGGCATGACGTTCTTGTCGTCGATGCCTAAGGTGCCATTAATGACGCTGGAGTTGATCATCGGCGTCAGGCCGCTGTAGCCGGTGATGGTCGCAAGGTTGTTGACGGATACCGACAGGCGCAGGGCTTGCACGTACTTGGAACGCACGGGAACATTCCAGCCGACGGTCACGTAGTCGATGTTGACGTAGTCGCCCCGCTCCAGGTAGTAGTCGCTGATGGTCTGGTCCTGGATATTCTGTTCGGGTGCGCCCTGCATCACGTTATAGCTGGGCATCGACAGCATGTTCATATAGGTCAGCTTCGTGCCGTTGTAAATCTTGTGGCCAAAGGCACCGTTCAGCTGCATCGTCACGTCCCACTGCTTGTAGCGGAAGGCGATGTTCGAACCCATCAGGGCCTTGGGCGTGGCCTGTCCGCAGATATACTTCTCGTCGGTCACGTCGTAGTACTTAGAACCATCTATGTCGGTCTTCAGTCCGTTGCAGTGTGGCAGATAGAAGACACCCAAGGGCTGGCCTACCACCTGCATCACCACGTCGGAGGCACCGTGGAAACCGGCACCCCAGAGCGACGAGATACCCTTCATCGAGGGTGCCGTCAGCTGCTGTCCGTTGAAGTCGCCGTCCAGCGACAGCAACTTGTTACGCTCGAAGCTCCAGTTCATGTTGATGGTCAGCTCCATGTCCTTCGTGCGTAGCGGCGTGATGCCGAAGCCTATCTCCAGACCACTGTTCTCCATCGATCCCATGTTGGCCAGCAGCTTGTCGTAGGTGAAGGGTGGCACGGGTACGTCGTAGACGTAGAGCATATCGGTAGTCTTCGAGCGGTAGTAGTCGATGCTCATGGCGATGCGTCGCTCCCACAGCAACAGGTCCAGTCCGATGTTGAACGTCTTCTTCACCTCCCACTTCAGGTCGGGATTGGCATTGCGGACGATGCCGAGCGTCGTGACTGGCGCACCGCCCATCGGTACCACACCATTAGGCTGGATGAGCTGCATGGAGTTGTACGCGTCGATGCCGCCGAGGTTGCCCGACAGTCCGTAGCCGACGCGCAGCTTGGCATTGTTGACGAACGTCAGGTTGCGCATGAAACTCTCCTTGCTGATGACCCACGCACCGCTGACAGAGGGAAAGAAGCCCCAGCGGTGGTTCTTGCCAACCTTCGACGAGGCGTCGGCACGAGCATTAGCCGTCAGCGTGTACTTATCCATTAAGGTATACTGGGCGTGCAGCAGGAACGACTCCATGTGAGCATCCTGGTAATAAGAGTCCGTGCCGCCCCATGGACGTGACGCGCCAGCCGTCAGTTCGTCGTAGCCGAAGGCATCGGTCGAAAAGCTGGTGACGGTGGTGAAGAAGCCTTTCTTCTTCTCCTGCAGGGCCTCAGCCAGCACCATGAGGTTCAGCGACGACTCCTTCCATTTGAGCGTATAGTCCAACGATATGTTGCCCAACTGCCCCTCGGACTTGTCGTTGCCACGAAAGGCCTCACCGTGGCTCCATACGATGGTGGGATAGTAGTGGGCGTTATTCACCGTATTATATGAGAAGGAGCCGAAAGCTCGCAACTTCAGGTTCTCCAACAGGCTGACGGTGGCGTTCAGGTGGATGTTGAAGTGTCCGTTGTTCTCGTCCTGCTGCATGGTGAGCAGCGAGTTGGGGTTATTGATCCACAGGGCCTCCGTCACCTGGTTGTAGCTGCCGTCGCTGTTGGTGCCGTCAGGGAAGGTGGGGTTGAAGGTCTGGGCAGAGTACAGCAGCTTCTGCTTGAAGGGCAGGTAGCTGCTCTTCTGCAACGAGCCGAAGATGCCGAGGTCTACCGTCAGGTGGTTGTCGAAAGCCTTCTGCGTGATGTCCAGCTTGGCAATGTAGTTACGGTAGCTGTTGGTGCGCATCACCGTCCTGTGCTCCATCATACCGATTGAGGCACGGTAGTTGGCCGTCTCAGAACCGCCGCCAAAGGCGATGTGGTGGTTTATTACGGTACCCGTACGCTCAATGCTCCTGGTGAAGTCCGTATCATAGCCGTTGTCGATGAACGGCATACCGAGCGACGTGGCGGCCTGGCGGAACTGGGTGGCATTGAGCATGTTAACGCGCTTATAGACACTCTCGAAACCCACGCTGCCGTCGTAGGAGATATGGAACTGCGACTGGCTACCCTTCTTCGTGGCCACCTCGATGACGCCGGCTGCTCCACGCGAGCCGTACTGCGCCGTCTCGGAGGCATCCTTCAGGATGGTGAAGCTCTCGATGTCGGCAGGATAGATGGTCGACAGCGTGGCCAGGTCGGCAGTCACACCGTCGATAATGACCAGCGGGTCGTTACCGCCCGTCAGCGACGTGGTACCTCTGACGCGCACAGCACTTACCATCGCCTCCTGATTGCCGCCGGTGGTCACCTGCACACCGGCCGCCTGACCACTCAACGCGTCGAGCGACGTGGTGATAAGACCTTTGTTCATACGTTCCTGCGTCACTTTGTCCACAGCACCGGCCAGCGTGTTACGGTCACCTGTAAAGTAACCCACCTTCACTGCGGTCTGCGTGGTGTCCCTCGGCCCGCTCCAAGGTTCCCCCTTGGAGGATACATTCTGTGCCTCAGCCGTCATAGCCAGGAATATCACCGTTAGTAGTAATACGTTTCTCATCTTTTTCGCTGTCAGATTCTTGTTTTTTAGGAAATACTCTGCAAAGATACAAATAAGTGAGCAAAAAAACAAATTTTATCAGTATTTTCCGAGCCGGAATGCTTTCGTGCGTAGTTTGTGCAAAGCGAAAAGACGCATGGTTGAGGTGGGCAGTGTCAGAAAAACCGGAATAAATTTGGTTATTCCTGCGATTTGCACTACCTTTGCAAAAATTATTGTCAACTATGATGGAACGATTCAAGCCATTGGCCCTATGGACGGGCGTACTGGTAGTCATTGCCGTTGCCTTGCTGTACTACGAGTCAGACTTGCTCTGGAAAGTGCAGCACTACAACTTGTTTCTCTTCTCGTCGCTCTTCTTCAAGGAGCAGATGATCGTGCCGGGAGGAATGCTCTCCTACCTTGGTAGTTTCTTCACACAGTTCTTCTTCTATCCGTGGCTGGGTGTGCTGCTGCTGTGTGGCTGGTGGCTGCTGCTGACATGGATGACGAAGCGTGCCTTCCGCATCCCTGCCCGCTGGTGTGCCATCGCCTTGCTGCCGGTGGCCATCCTGCTGGTCAGCAACATGGACTTGGGCTACTGGCACTATCTGATGAAACTGAAAGGCTACTTCTTCCTTTCTACTATCGGTACGACGGCTGGCGTCGGCCTGCTGTGGGTGTTCCGTAGGCTGCCCGCCCGTCTCTGGCTGCGACTGGTGTTCCTGCTGGTGGTTACAGCCGTCGGCTACCCGCTGATGGGTGCCTACGCCTTGGCTGCCGTGCTGCTGATGGGTGTCTGGACGTGGCGGCTGTCTACCGACAAGGCGCAGAACGCCGCCATTACGCTCGTCGCCCTGCTGTGTATCGTAGCCATCCCCCTGTTATTTTACCGCTACGTCTACTACCAGACGAACATTGACTACATCTATCGCGCGGCCCTGCCCATCTTCAGCATCCGCGAAGACTACCCGGCGTTCTTCTATCCCTACTATGCGCTGGCAGCGTGGGCTTTGGTGATGGTGGCCCACCCCCAGCCCCTCCCAAAGGGAGGGGAGTCTGGAGCGCATCGGAACTCACTTCGCTTTGGGAGGAAGTGGGCCATCCTTACCGTCCAAGCCGCCATCCTCGTTGGCCTGTTCCTGTGCGTCAGGCACTTCTGGTACAATGACGACAATTTCCACCATGAGCTGGCGATGCAGAGATGTATCGACCGCCTCGACTGGGAAGGGGTTCTGAAAGTGGGTGCCAAGCAGGAGGGCGAGCCGACACGTGCCATCGTGATGATGCGCAACCTGGCACTCAGCCGACTGGGAATACAGACAGACCAGATGTACAACTTCGCCAAAGGGTCGAAAAAGAGCGACACGCCCCTCCCTATATATATGTATAAGGTGGCGGGACGGCTGATCTACTACCACTACGGCCTGACCAACGAGTGCCACCGCATGTGTATGGAAGAGGGCGTTGAGACAGGCTGGAAGCCGGAGCTGATCAAGTATATGGCCCGTTGCGCCCTGTTGAGCAAGGAGCCACAGGCCGCCAGGAAGTACCTCGACCTGCTGCAGCAGACGCTGTTCTTTAGCTCCTGGGCCAAGAACCTGCAGATGCTGGCCGACAACCCCGGACAGATCACCGTCGACCAAGAGACGGGTCCCATCACCCACATGCAGCACTACAAAAACACACTGGGTGCCGACAACGGCTACGTGGAGAAGAACCTGATGACCATGCTGTCACAAACGGATGCCGACGACCCCTATTTCCAGGAGCAGGCCGTACTGGGAGCCATGTGGACTCGTAACCCCGAAGACTTCTGGTACCGCTTGTCACATTATGCCGAACTGCATCCCCACGACCACCTACCCAGGATCTTCCAAGAGGCGGCCTACCTCTTTGCGAACTTGCAACACCGGGACGACATCGAGGAAATGCCCATCGACAACAGCGTCAGAAAGAGCTTCCGCGCCTTCATGAGCCAGATGCAGCAATACCGTGGCGCGCCACGGCAAGCTCGCTCGGCCCTGTATCCCACGTTCGGCGACACGTATTACTATGAGTATTTCTTCCTAAAAGACATTACCTATTTTTGATCATGAAGAAAACAGCACTACTGATAGCCCTTGCAGCTCTGCTGACGGCCTGCAACAGCGGCATACCTGGCAGTTACCGTGAGTCAGACATACTGCCCAAGATATATCCTGACTATATCGGCGTCACCATACCCGTCAACATCGCGCCGTTGACGTTCCAGACGGACGGCACACGCCAGGAAATGGCCGTACGGTTTACTGTCGGCGACCAGGAACTGATATGCAATGGCGAGAAGATCCAGCCCGACGCCGACGACTGGCAGGCACTTGTCGGCAAGGCCGCCGGCAATGCCATCCAGGTGGAGGTGTTCACCGAGCGCGACGGCCAATGGACACGCTACAAGCCGTTCAGCATCTACGTGTCGAAGGACTCCATCGACCCCTACATCAGCTATCGCCTCATCTCGCCGTCGTATGTGGCCTACGAGGAGCTGACCATCAGCCAGCGCTGTCTGGAGAACTACGATGAAAGCGTCATCTACGATAACATGCTCTGCAGCAAGGAAACCGACGGACAATGTATCAACTGCCACAACTACCAGCAGTACAATCCGGAGCGCATGCAGTTCCATGCCCGCGAAAACCTCGGCGGCACCGTCATCGCCTACGACGGCCAGCTCAGGAAGCTGAACATGAGGAACGACTCCGTCCTATCTGCCGGCGTCTACCCTACATGGCACCCCTGGCTCAAGCTCCTCGTGTATTCTACCAACAAGACCCATCAGGCCTTCCACTCCATGCACCCAAACAAGGTGGAGGTGTTCGACACCGAGAGCGACCTCATCGCCTATAATCTTGAGACCAACGAGGTGTGGAACATCGAGAACGCACCCGACGAAATGGAAGTGTTCCCCTTCTGGGCACCTGACGGCAAGACGCTCTACTACTGCAGCGCCCACTTCGAGTACAACGACTCCATCGAGGACAAGGGCGTGGACGTCCTTTCGCGTACAGAAGAGGTGAGATACAACATCTACAAAAAGAGCTTCGACCCTGGGACGATGGCCTTTGGCCCGCGCGAGCTCGTCTTCGATGCCGCCGCCATGCAGAAGAGCGCCACCTTCCCGCGTGTCTCGCCCGATGGCCGCTTCCTGATGTTTACCCTGGCCGGGTACGGCGTCTTCCACATCTGGCATCACGATGCCGACCTATGGATGATGGACCTAAGTAGGGAAACAGCGAATAGCGAAGACAACGTCGCCAGGCCGATGGACGAGCTGAACTCGCAGGACACGGAGAGCTACCACTCCTGGTCGAGCAACGGCAAGTGGGTGGTCTTCAGCAGCCGACGCTACGATAGCCAGTACACCCGTCCGTTCATTGCCCACATCGACCAGGACGGACATGGTACCAAGCCCTTTGAGCTGCCTTGTGCCGACCCCGACTATCACCGTCAGTTCTTGAAATGCTATAACATTCCTGAATTCATGCGAGGCCCCGTGACTATCCGTCCCCAGGCGTTTGCCGACGTGCTGAAAGGCGAAGGGGAGCCCGTGAAATACCGCTCCATGAAGTAACTTATTCAACTTCGTACCAAAAATAATCCATATTGTTGGGACTAAACGAAAAACGGCACGAAATGAAATGGTTATATGAAAAAAAACACTACTTTTGCACCCGCAATGAAGAAGACTGTACTATTCCTCTGGCTCCTGACAATGGCGACAGGCCTGGCGGCACAAGGCAGCGACCCGCGTAGCATCAGGCTGGCAGGCATTCCGCTGGAAGGCCCCATCGACAGCATCATGCCACGCATCGAGGAGGCCGGCTTCACGGCGTGGGGGCGGTCAGACGACGGCGAGGACTACTACTTCCGTGGCAAGTTCTACGGCATCCGCGCCAAGCTGCTGGTCAGCATCGACACGCTGTCGCATATTGTCACGTCGGCATACGTCACCATAGGTCCGTACAGCACGGAGGGCATGCTGAAGAAGAACTCGCAGTACTTCCTGTACAAGCTGCAGCAGGAGCACGGCGACTTTCAGCAGCGCGACGACGCGTGGTACTACATGGACGACTACGGCAGCATCAAGTTCTCGGTAGTCAGCAACGACGTCGGCTCACGCGACATCCGCGTGCTGTACTACCCTAATGCCGCCTACTACAAGGACGCGCTCTGCATGGGACTGCACGGCAACGTCCAGGAGGTGGTCACCGAGAATGCCGTCGCCGAGGACCAGTTCCTGCACTTCGCCCAGAACGGTCAGATAGACAACCCTGACCTCACCGACCGTCAGTATGACCGCTACGGCTACCTGCGGAAGGCCCGGATGACGGAGAAGGAGGGTCACAGCGACGTCACCTTCGAGTATGACTCACGATACCGCCTGATACGCCGCACGCTGACCAACAGCGCGGCCGACATCACCTACGTCAACGAATACACCTGGAACGATGACGACGAGATCAGCTCGGAGAGTCAGAAGGTGTACAACAAGCAGCACGAGTGCATCATGACCATCAATATGCACAACAGCTACGTCACCCGTGACGACAACGGCAACTGGACCACCAACTCGCTGTCGCTGTCGTACTGGGAAAAGGGGCAGCAAAGCCAGCAGGTCAAGGTGCTGCAAAAACGCACACTGATGTACTGGGAGTAATCATAAATTCAAACTTTCGCATGTTAATAACAACCACGATTTTAACAAGAAAGCCAACTTCTGTCTGAACCCGCAAATTCGTGTAATCCGTGTAATTCGTGATAAAAACACTTTGTGTTCAATGTTCAAAGTTCAATGTTCAATGTTCAATGTTCAATGTTCAATGTTCAATGTTCAAAGATAAAGGTTATTGCGTTCGACGCTGACGACACGCTGTGGGACTGCCAGTCGTGGTTTGATGAGGTAGACCGGCGATGTGGCGAGCTGCTGAAGCCGTGGGCCACACAGGAGGAGGTGAGCCGTGGGCTGATCGAGGTGGAACACCAGAACCTGCCGCTGACAGGCTATGGCACGAAGGCGTTCACGCTGTCGCTGATAGAGAATGCCGTGCGCGTCAGTCGCCACCAGCTGACGGGCGACATCGTCATGCAGCTGATAGAGCTGGGGAAAGGTCTGCTGACATTTCCCACCACGCCGCTGCCGGAGGTAGAGGAGACGCTGCAGCAGCTGGCCGCCATGCGCCGCTACCGACTGGTGGTATTCACCAAGGGCGAGCTGATGGACCAGGAGGGCAAGCTGCGCCGCTCAGGACTGGAACAGTATTTCTCGCATGTCGAGACAGTATCGAACAAGACAGAACGTGAGTATCGCCAGTTGTGCGAGAACCTCGACGTAGCACCAGAACAGACGCTGATGGTGGGCAACTCGTTCCGCTCGGACATTGCACCCGCACTGGCTGCCGGAGCCTGGGCAGCCCACATCCCCTACCACGTGGTATGGGCCTTGGAGAAGTCGGAGGAGTTTCCTCACGAACGGCTATGCAAGCTCACCCATTTCGGTCAGCTGCTCGACATCGTAGGCTGACCAGCACGTAGCCGCAAGCCAGCAACACATAGACACACAACAGCTGCAGCGCCGTGAGGCTGATGCCGTCGATGCTGCACAGCGGCAGGCCAGCGACAGCCTCTAACAGCCTGTTCATCACCAGCACGACGGCCGACAGCACCGTGACCAGCAGCTGTTGCAGTCCCACCCACCAGAAGGTCAGCACACAGGCCAGCGTCAGGTAGAGCACTACGGTAGCCAACGGCACGACGATGTAGTTGCTCAGCAGGAACCACGTGGAGAAACGGCCGAAGTAGTAGGCCACCAACGGTGCCGTACCCGCCTGCGCCGAGATGCTGACGGTGGTCAGTCCCCACAAGGCTCCCAGCCAGCGGTGCCGCTGCTGGACGTGGAGCGGCACGACGCGCTGGAACAGCGGATTCAGCAACAGGATGGCCAGTACAGCCATGAACGACAGCTGGAAACCTATGTCGTAGAGTGACAGCGGGTTGACGACGAGCATGGCCATCGCCACGAAGGCCAGCGTGTTGACCGACATCCGCTCGCGGTAGCCCAGCGACAGCAGGCCGTAGACGGAAATCATCGTGGCAGAGCGTACCACACTGGGCGACAGCCCCACCAGGAAGGCAAAGGCCCACACGGCAAGCACCGTAAGCACCTGTGTCAGTGTGCGGAAACGCCGCCAGCCGAGAAACAGCGTGACCACACTGTAGATGATCATCAGGTGCAGTCCGCTCAGTGCCAGCACATGGGCCGCTCCCACCCGCGAATAGGTATCCTTCAGTCCCGCATCCAACTGCGACTTCTCGCCCAGCGTCATGGCGGCCAGTATGCCATACACATCGTCGCCGATGTCCCACTGCCGGTAACGCTCCAACAGGCTATGTCGCCAGCAGAGGAAGCGCAGCCTGGCACGCTCCGTCAGCGACAGTCCCGCGAGCGGCACCGCCCTGCCCTGCCACTGTCCGTTGCCGACAAAGGCCTCGCCGCTGAAGCCGTGACACTGCATATAGCAGCGGTAGCTGAAGTGACCGCTCTGCCACTCGTGTACCTTATTAATATTAGCCGTCACACGCAGCCCCTGCCCTATCTCGACGCGCTCACTGTCAGCCGTCCGTGGCAGTCGCAGCCTCAACAGCTGATGACCCGTCGCCGTCAGCACGTCAAGCACCACCGCCCGCTCCTTCACCACCGGCTCTGCCACTACCACCACATCGATGCTGACTGGCTGCTCCGGCCACCCGACATCCATGCTGCGCTGCTTCCTGGCACCCAAGGTCATGCCCAGCACGACGCAGCACAGCCAGATGCCTGCCGTCTGCCAGCGGGGCCGGCGGTTGAGCAGGAAGGCACACACGACACATACAGCCAACACCGCCACTCCGACTGTCCAGTCGGGCAGCCAGTCTGCTGCGGCAATGCCCGTCATCAGACATACCGCCAGTGGCAAGAGTGGTGCATGTAACTTCTTCATGGCTGCAAATTTCGTGGTTTTCCTCCTACAACAATGCGATATTTTAGTTAAATAATCATAAATATCGCTCTTTAAGAGGCATTTCTCATTTCTCATTACTCATTTCTCATTTAAAAGCAGTACCTTTGCAGTCCGATTATTGGGGAGAGGCTTAGAATCCCCGGAGCCGGAGTGTGAATAGCGGCGTCTTTGGCCGGGCGCGGTGGTTCGTGAATCGACGGTTCAGCAGCGGTTTCCGAAAGGAGCGACCGCCATGCACAATACGTTAGACTGCTCGCAGGGAGTTAGACCCCTGTGCGTGGTTTTGTATGTGCGCCAGAGAAAATAACAAATGTTTTTTAGTAGTAAATTTTAAAGAAGAAATGAACACTTTAAGTTACAAGACAATTTCCGTCAGCAAGGAAGCTGCCCGTGAGCAGAAGGAATGGCTGGTCATCGACGCTACCGACCAGGTAGTAGGCCGTCTTGCCTCGAAGGTAGCCAAGATTATTCGCGGAAAGTACAAGCCCACCTTCACTCCTAACCAGGACTGCGGTGACAACGTCATCATTATCAATGCCCAGAAGGTGGTATTCACTGGTAAGAAAGAGACCGACAAGGTTTACACTCGCTACACTGGCTATCCCGGTGGCCAGCGTTTCAACACGCCTGCCGAGCTGCGCAAGAAGCCTTTCGGCACAGAGCGCATCCTGAAGCATGCCGTCAAGGGTATGCTGCCCAAGGGTCCCCTCGGTCGCGCACTGCTCAACAACCTCTATGTCTACGAAGGAACTGAGCATCCCCATGAGGCACAGAAGCCCCGTGCTATCGACATCAACCAGTATAAGTAAAGGTAAAAAGTAAAAAAGTAAAATCATAATAAGATGGAATACATCAATGCAATAGGTCGTCGCAAGAGCTCAGTGGCTCGCGTTTATCTGTCAGAGGGTACTGGCAAGATCACGATCAACAAGAAAGACTTAGAGGTATACTTCCCCTCTGCCATCCTGCAGTACGTGGTTAAGCAGCCGCTGGCCCTGCTGGAGGCAGCCGAGAAATACGACATCAAGGCCAACCTCGACGGTGGCGGCTTCACCGGTCAGAGCCAGGCTCTGCGTCTGGCCATCGCCCGCGCACTGGTCAAGATCAATGCCGAGGACAAGAAGGCCCTGAAGGACCACGGTTTCCTGACCCGCGACGCCCGTGAGGTTGAGCGTAAGAAGCCCGGACAGCCGAAGGCACGTCGTCGCTTCCAGTTCAGTAAGCGTTAATCATACTGGACTACGTTTAGTATC
>JAEEGL016956169.1_pt1 | contig 54441 bp, 55 predicted proteins | sample 9134231 | NCBI WGS metagenome assembly JAEEGL01 (sample SAMN16246548, study PRJNA631951) | gut metagenome | biome: gut microbiome; feature: rumen; material: fiber-attached | host: Bos | place: Iran: Karaj | collected 2018-10
AACATAAGAATTAATATTTATAGTCACACCAAAAAACATTATACAAAATAATAAAACTAATACTAAAAATACTCTCTTCATATATTATTCTCCTACAATAAAATCGTATCATTTTTCACTAATTTAATCAATCAAACTATATATTATTTACATAAAAACCATTTCTTAAATAAGAAATGGTCTTAAATTATTTTTTACTTATAACTACTTCTATTTTAATAGTTCTTGATGAATATTTAAGTTTCAAATCACTACCTGTAACAATTACTGGTACTTGATATGTTCCTGGCTCCAAATCAGACAAATCAACATATGCTTTAATATCTTCTTGTTTTAGTTTGTCTAATAATGAACTTACTCCTTTTACAACTACATCTACTTTAGTATCTTCTTCACTCTTAGCAAGAGCTTTATACTTAGAAGTATCTAAATTTTCAAATTCAATTGGAACATTCGTAAATTCTTTAGAAGTTTCAGTTTCCATTTTAACACTTATTGTTACTGCAGTATCAGACATTGATCTTACTCCATTTGGTTTTACAATTGTTTCTTGGAATGATTTATCTTTACTTAATCCAGTTACATTAATTTCAACATTTATTTGATTTATTGAACTAAGTACGTCTTCATCACCATATAATGTTACTGTACTTACATTTGCTGTTATAGAACTAATAGCACTACCACTGGCAACTTCACCTACAGGTATTATTTTAACAGGTACAACTTTACTTGGAGATTTTACTTCGACTGTGGCTGTTACTGTTTCTGGAACTATCTCTATATCTTTAATTTCAGTTCCTTTTTCATCATAAGCGACTAATTTAACATTCTCTAAAGTATAAGTACCCGCTTTAGTTGCATTTAAAGCATTAACATCAACAAGTGCTTTAACATTAGCTACTGTTTCTAATTTTTCTTTATATGATTTAATAATTATTTCATCTTTATCTAATTTTACAGAACTAATTACTAATGTACTAGCAAGTTTATCAGTATTTAGGATATCTGTAGTTAATGTTTTAGATTCACTTATTTTTGGATAAATAACAATTGTTACTCTTGATGGATCTATTTTATAATTTAGCGATTTAATTGGATTATTGTATTTTATACTTACTTTATGTGTACCCGCACTATAATCAGTTAAATCTAATGTCAATTGGTGATCTCCTAATTGCTCTGCCAAATATAAATCACTTTTTCTTCCCATAAGTACTATATCAGCACCCTCAGGAATTCCTTCAACTACATATGCTTCTTCATTATATTCTGCAACTATTTCTTGATTAGATAAAACTATTGCTTCAGTTTCAACTAAAGTTATTATTTTTTTATCTACTGCAACAAACATTGCAAAAGCACATATTAATGAAACATATATTAATGTATTTGATTTATTAAAGAATTTATCTATTTTTCCATTTCTATTACTGAATTTATCACTAATATAATATGCAACTTTTGAAAGTGGTGTAATTATAAACTTATCAATTACATGATAAATCCATTTAAAAATGCTTATGAAGAATTTGAATATACTTTTAATTATTTTCTTCATTTTCTTCACCTTCACTTTCTACATCTGCCTCATAGAACGTTTCTTTCTTTGGTTGCAATGCATCTAGTAACATAATCCTTACATCTTCAAGTGACAAATTGTAATTTAGTTCACTTTGCATTGCGATGGAAACTCTACCAGTTTCTTCACTAACAATTACAGCAATGCAGTCAGAAACTTCACTTATTCCAAGTGCAGCTCTGTGACGAGTACCAAGTCTTTTAGAAATATTCTGATTAGTACTTGTTGGAAAAACACTACCAGCGCATGTTATTTTATTTCCTTGTAATATAACACCACCATCGTGTAATGGATTATTTTTCCAAAAGATTGAAATTAATAGTTCACTTGTAATATCTGCATATAACTTAGTTGCTGGCTCAATATATTCTGACAAACTATAATCTCTTTCTAACACTATAAGTGCACCTATTTTATTTTTCTTTAAGTAATCTAAAGCATTAACTATCTCATATACCATTTTTTCTCTCTCATCAACAGTTAATGTCTTATGACGACCTAATAGTTGACTACGCCCAATACTTTCTAAAGCATTTCTAATTTCTGGTTGAAAAATAATAATTAAAGCAAGAGGTCCCCAAGAAATAACGTATTCAAGTATAGTACCAATGGTATTTAAATTTAACCATTCACTCAAAAACTTAAGTAATACAATAATTACTACCCCTTTAAATATTAAAGTTAACTTAAAATTATTCCTAGAATATTTAAGTAACTGATAAAACATAAACCAAACTATAGCTATATCTAACACCTTAGATAAAAGCTTCAATATTGTTGTATATATCATAATGCACCTTCCTATCTAAAGTACATTATACACTATTTAGTATTTCTTTTCTATATTTTTAATATATTTTACAAATATAATTTATTTATATCTATTAATAGGTATACCAAAAATATAATTATAAAAATAAACTAATAATTTTCTATATTTATTAAATTTTCTACTTCTTCTTAGATTTTTTTCATATTTATTATAATCATTATAATAATAATCATATATTTTATAATTTCTATCTTTATCAAGTATTACGTAATTAATCTTATTGCTCTTTAATATGCCGATAATTTTATCTAAATATTTGAATTTGCATACTAAAACATTATTTTCACTTATTAGTGTACTATTATATTCTAATATAGCGGCATCTTCATCATATATTCTGATATTTTCTCCACATAAAATAATTATTAAGCTACTACTATGTACTTCCTTTAATTCCTTTAAAGTCTCTTCCATATTATCCTCTCAATTAAAAAAAGATTTACTGCATAAACATTATACAATAAATCTTTTGTATTTGTAAACTAATAATTATTTTTTAAATAAAGTACTAAATAATCCTCTGCCAAGACTTGCCCCAAGATTTCCGCCAAGTGTTTTTCCAAAGCTTCCAAAGCTCTTTCCCACACTTTTTCCAACTTGTCTACCAACAGTTCCTGTGATAGAGTTTCCTACACTTTTAATTACTCTATTTTTATTTTTTTCTTCTTGAGCTGCTTTTTTAGCATCTTCTTTAGCTTTTTTTTCTGCAAGTTTAGCATTTTCTTTTTCTTCTAATATTCTTTTTTCTTCTGCTTCTCTAAATTCTGCTTCTTCAATTCCTCTTCTTTGTAAAAATTCATATGCTGAATCACTGTCAACAGATTTATAATATCTACTATAAAGTAAGCTTTCTTTTATTTTCATATCTCTTTGTGAATCAGTTACTGTCCCAAAACTACATCTTGGTGGCAAAATATATGCCTTTTCAGCAACACCTGGAATTCCGTCTTCTCCCAAAAATGATACTACTGCTTCTCCAGTTCCAAGAGAAAGAATAGTTTCATATGTATTAAATTCAGGATTTACTCTAAATGATTCAGCAGCTGCTTTAACAGCTTTTTGATCTGCAGGTGTATAAGCTCGAAGTCCATGTTCAATTTTGTTTCCAAGTTGTGATAATACTCCATTAGGTATATCTTTTGGATTTTGTGTACAGAAGTATACTCCTACACCTTTAGAACGAATTAATTTAACCATTTGTTCTATTTTATCTAATAACACCTTTGGTGCATCATCAAACAATAAATGAGCTTCATCAAAGAAGAATACCATCTTAGGTTTACTTAAATCTCCAACTTCAGGTAGATTTTCAAATAATTCTGACATCATCCATAATAGAAATGTTGAATATAACTTTCCATTATTTATAAGTGTAGAGCTATCTAATATATTTATCATTCCTAGTCCATTTTCTTGTGTTAGCCAATCACTTATATTTAATGCTGGTTCACCAAAGAAAATATCTCCACCTTCTTTTTCTAGTGAAACAAGTGCTCTTACAATTACTCCTACTGAAGCACTGCTAATCTTACCATAATCTGCTTCAAATAGTTTTGAATTATTATCAACATATGATAATATTGCTTTTAAATCTTTTGTATCAATTAATAACAAATTATTATCATCAGCAATTTTAAATACAACACTTAAAATATCAGTTTGTAAATCATTAAGTCCTAAAATTCTTGCTAGTAGCAAAGGTCCCATTTCAGTTATAGTTGTTCTAACTTGAATTCCATTTTTACCATAAATATCCCAAAAAATTACTGGATATCCCCTTAAATCAAATCCATGCTCTGCAAGTCCAAATCTTTCTATTCTTTCTTGCATATCACTACTATCAGCACCTGGATTCATAATACCAGCAATATCGCCTTTAACATCAGCCATAAAAACTGGAACACCCATTTCACTGAATGTTTCTGCCATAACTTTTAATGTAACTGTTTTACCTGTACCAGTAGCACCAGCAATCAATCCATGACGATTAGCCATTTTTGGTATTATTGATAAAGGTTCATTCTTATCATTATTAGCTATCCATATTTTTTCTTCTCTTAACATAAAACACCTCTTATATATAAATAGTATAAAGTTTACGATTTAAAAAAACAAGTATTTCTACTCATTTTTATTATTAAAATTTAAAGATATAAGTTCATTATTAATAATATATATTACTATTTACTTTCAACTACTAATTTTATTGCCGTTTTTTCTTTTCCATCAATAATAACATCATAAAATGCTGGCGTACAAACTAAATTTAATCCAATCGGTGCAACATAACCTCTAGCAATAGAAATCGCTTTAATAGCTTGATTAACTGCACCTGCTCCTACAGTTTGAATTTCTACCATTTTATTTCCTTCTCTAAAAGAATTTGCAATGCTCCCTGCAACTTTTCCTGATACACTTTTACTTGATACTTTTATTATATCCATTATTTTCACCTCAATTAATTATATTAATAACAATCTATAAAAATGCATTAAAAAAATCTATAAATTATTTATAGATTTTTATATTTTTAATCTTTATTTTTAGTAGATGAAGTTTTCTTTTTAATTTCAGGTTTTATTTTTGATTTAGTAGAAACCTTCTTTTTTTCTTTTATTATAGTTTTAGGCTTTTTATCTTCACCAGCTAAATATTTATTTACCGAATCATTTTTAATAATAATTCTCATAAATGGCTCTATTAAACTAATAAGACCAAAAGCAATTAAATAATAACTTAAGAAATCTTTATCAATTAATGTTCTAGATAGAAAACCAATGGAAACAAATAATCCTAATACTGCTAATAAAAATGTTGTTGATGCTTTAGAAATAACAAATGCATCATTTTTTTCATCTAAAACTAATGCATGATACCATTTATTTATAGTATTTGATAATGTATATAGAAGAATAGCTAAACATAGTATTAAACGACTATTATAATGACTACTATTTATAAGTGCAAATGTTCCAACTAAAACATTTATTACGCAAAATATCAATGTTTCATAATCATCAGGTCTTCTATTTGAAAAATATGCAAGTAGCGAGAAAGCAGCTATTATATAAAATATTATATATAAATATTTTAATATATTTTGTGGTAAATAATCTATTGATAACAACACATAACCTAATGCAGATACTAGAAAATATAGTATCATCTCAACACAAGCATAATTCTTTCTTGATTCATTAAATATAACTTTATTCATAATACACACCTACTTCTATATAATTAGTTTTCTGACTTACCAAAAAAATGATATTTTTGATCAAAGAAAACATATATTACTTTTGCTAATGCAACTACTGGTGTTGCAATAACCATGCCAAATACCCCAAATATATATTCAAATACTAATAATGAAATAATTATTGTTATTGGACTTAAATTCATTTTTTTGCTCATTACCAGAGGTTGAAGTACATTTCCTTCAATTGTTTGAACTATTAGTATAAATATTAATGTTAATATTCCAATAACTGAACTTTGAGAAAATCCAATTGCTCCTGCTACCGCTGCACCTAAATATGGACCAATATATGGAATTAAATTAGTAACTACACATACAAATGATACTAATACAGGAGCATTTAATCCTATTATTGAAAAGCCTATTATCGAAACAACAAATAAAAGTAATGACAGCCAAAGTGTTCCACTAATAAATGAATATAATGATTCATTCAATAATCCCATAAGTCTAGTTGCTTCTCCTCTAACATTTACAGGTAATATTTCAATAATCCAATCTGTAAATTTATCAAAGTCATATAATATATAGAAACCAATTATTAGACTTAATGCTATCGTACCAATTCCACTAACTAATGATGAAATAATATTCATTGCAGTAGTTGGTAGACTAGTTTGTATGTCAGAAGAAAATGTATCGATTCGAGTTAAAAATGAAGATTTTAATGTATCTAGATTTTGTAAACTTAAATTTGAAAGTTTAACAAATAAATTATCTATCCATTCTTTTATATCAGCAACTATTTTAGGTACTGCTGAAACTATATCAGATATTTGTGTCCCAAGTGAAGGAATAGTATAAGCAATAATTAATCCTATCACTGTCAGCATTACTAAATAAACAATAATAACAGCGGGCGTTCGCTTCATTCCTTTTTTGATTAATTTTTTTACTAATGGATTTAGAAGCCATGCAATAAACCAACCAATGAACAAAGGAGACATGATTGATATTATTTTTCCTAAGAATGATAATATACTCCATTCTTTAAATATTAATCCTACCACATATATTAATAGTATTATGAAAAGTATATATAGTATTCTTAATATTTTATTACCGGTCGTAACAAGATCATTTACTTTACCAGTATTCAATTTTTTAAAATCCTTCTTTTTTATCTTTTCATCATCCATATGATTTTCTCCTATAATAATAATATCACAATTATTAATAAAAAAATAGTTCTAAATTGAACTATTTTTATCTAAAATTTATCAGTTACTTTTTTTACATAGTTCATTATGTTTTTTTCATATTTTTTATACATAATTCCAAGACCAATTCCTCCCATAAAAGCAACTATCTTTTCCATTGTTTTAATAATATCACACTCCTTGATATTATTATTTATTATTTATTAAATATTATTCATATTTCATAAAAGTATTTCTATTATTTCCATAATTAGTTTGTGTAGATTTATTTAGTGAATCTAAACTTCCCAATATTATTAATGATGACTTTGCTCTAGTTACAGCAGTATATATTAATTTATTATAAAACATCCTTGCAAAGCTTTTAGCAAGTATTACTACTACATTATCATATTCACTTCCTTGAGATTTATGGATTGATACTGCATAAGCTAAACTAAATTTATCAAATTCACCACTTTTATATTCAACAACATTTCCATTATAGTCTATTTCAACAACTACTTTATTATCTATATATTCAATGCTCTTAATGTATCCTATGTCACCATTATAAACATTATTATCAACATCATTTACAAGTTGAATAACTTTATCATTTACCCTATATTGTTTATCTAAAATTGTAAATGTTTCTTTGCTCGGATTAAATATATTTGCCATAACATTGTTTAAATTGTCTATTCCATTTATTCCTTTATACATTGGGGCTAATACTTGAAAATCATTTATTGAAATATTTTTTTCTTTAATGCTTTCACATATTTTTATTACGTAAGACATTATATTGTTATCATCACTTTCAATAAATCTAAAATCACTAAAATTATCAAATTTATCAAAATGTTTTTGATTTTTAATATCACTTGCTAAATAAGTAATATAACTTCCCTCTTTAACTCTATAAATAGTATTTAGATATTTATTTTTCAAATAATCTTTATGTAACAAGTCGTTTAAAATGTCTCCTGGTCCAATAGAGGGGAGCTGGTTAGCATCACCTACTAGTATTAATTTTACATCGTTCCTAAGACCTTTTAATAATGATGAAAATAGAAATATATCTATCATTGATGATTCATCAACTATAACTATATCTTCATACGTTTTGTTGTATTCATCAATTTGAAATGAACCATTTTCTTTATTCCACTTTAAAAATTTATGAATTGTATATGCAGGTGTTTTAACACTTTCAGTCATCCTTTTTGCCGCTCTACCAGTTGGAGCTAACAAAGCAATATTTTCACTTGTTAAATCATATAAATCTTTAATAATTTCAACTATCGCTTTTATTATTGTAGTTTTACCTGTACCAGGTCCACCACTTATAATAAAGAAATTATTTTTTATAGCTCCCTTAATAGCTTCTCTTTGATCACTATTAAATTTAATATTACATCTTTTTTCATATGAGTCTATATAACTATCAAGTGTAACTTCTTTAATAACATTTTTAATACTTGATAGTTTCTTTATTTCATTTAATATAAATCTTTCAGTATCAACAAAATTAGTTAAAGAAATATAATCATTTATTTCATATATTTTGTTTTCATTCTTTAATTTTTCAATATAGCTAAGAAAAGTATCTGCATTAAATAATCCTTTAAAGCATCTCTTCATTATAATAAATAGTTCTTCTCTTTTAATTAATGTATCTCCAGTTTCATAACAAGATTTATAAATGTTATGTAAAATTAAAGCTTCAATTCTATATGGGTGCATTTCGTCATTTTTTTTAAGAAACATTAAATCTAGTTTATCAAATGAAACATTATTAACAAGTTCATATATATTATCATTAACTATACTTTCTAATTTACTCTTATATATTGCTAATAAATTAATTGCTTCTTGAACACTAAATCCATAACCATTAAGCTTAATAATTAAATCTTGATTATATTCACTGTCAATAATTGTATCATGCATTCTTTTAGCTTTAGTAATTGTCATACCACTAACAGTTGCGATAGACGGATAATCTTCTTTAATTACTTTAATTGTATTAATACCAAATCTTTCTACAATTTTTTTGGCTGTTTTAGAACCAATTCCTTTAAATAATCCACTACTCAAGTATAATATCAAACTATCAGTATCCGTTGGTGCCTTTATTTCATAACTTTCAACTTGATATTGGATTCCATATTTAGGGTGATTTACAAGTTTTCCATAAAATATATAATCTAAATCGCTATCTATATCATTAAATGATCCAGTAAATCCAATTATTTTATTTAGATATGGCTCTAGTTCACCATCATTAGTTTCTCTTACTTTAAAAATTCCAACTTTATATGGACCAGAATTGCTTTGATAAATAATCTTTCTAATATTACCTAAAATATAATTCTTCATAAGTAATATATTATCACAATAAATAACAAAAATAAAAGAGTTTTATTTTAAAACTCTTTCTATTTTTTCTCTATTATTAGTTTCTTCTTCAGCTTCTTTTATTATATTTCTAGCATTACTTAATATATGATATTTAATGGCTTTCATTAGTGTTTCATGTTCTTCAATTCCAAGATTATAACGAGAAAGTTCAAACATATTTTTAATAGCTAATTCTTCAGCAATACTTTGAAGTGCTTCATTCACACTAATATTCTTATTATTTGACATAATTGTCCCCCTTTACTTGGTTATATATAATGTCACATTTGATAACTGTTGTCAATAAAAAAGATTATATAAATATAATCTCTATTCAAAACATGAGTTTTGGTTTTCATAAGTACCCATCAGTTTCAAACTCTGAACACTAACACTTCCCACATCTAAAAATTCATCATTTAAATCAATATATTCATACTCAAAATATGCTCTTTTTTCTGTTTCATTAAGATCATAACATCTTTCCCCTATAATAACATAATATAGTTTACCATCTGAAATCATTGGGAAAGTGTCTAAACTCTTACCATCAATAAAACTTCCATCTTGTTCGCATGTTGTACCTGTAATATTAACTATAATATTATCTTGTCTATATATATCATCATTATTAATATCTTTAATTATGAAATAGTGTAATTCAGGATCATATTTGTCTTCCCCAATAACAACGCTATAGTCTTTATATACATATACAGTTAGATCACGTGGCTCTTCATGCTCATCATAATATTCTTTTGAGTAATTAACAATTACATCATCATCATTTTTAGTTGGATAATTTAATATTTCTCCACTTAAATCGTCCAAAGCACAATCAACTTTAACAGGTTTTTCTTTATTACCTAGTTTTTTTAATAAAACAATTACAATTATAGAAGCAGTTAATAACATTATAGATAATATCGCAACTATTATCCTTTTTCTTCCAATTTCCATACATTTTCCCTCTTTCACTTACATTATATACATATCTTTTAATTAAATCAATTATTAAAGAATTTTTTTACTTGAGTATTTACAAGTACTACCATTCTTCCTAATACAAATCAAATATATTATAACACCAATTATCGAAAATATATACCCTATATATTTTCCAGGACTAGTATAACTAATTTCAATATTATGATATCCTTTATTTATCTTAAATCCTACAAATGCTTTGTTGACAATTTCATATTCTACTTCTTTATTATCTATTTTAATAGTAAATCCTTTATCATATGGTAAAGTTGTTACATAGTATCCATCTTCAAGTGCATTAACAGAAGCATATATTTTTTCTTGATTAACTATTTTATCAATATTTACTTTAGTTACCTTTTTATTTACTTCTTTTATATCATTATAATCCATATAATATAATTTTAAATCTCTAATTATATAGTTACCTTTATTAAAAATTAATACTAAATTATCTTTATAACTTTCTGATAATACATAATTAAATGTTTCATTTTGATTATAATATTTCCATTCTTTACATGTTAATTTATTAATAACATTATTTATTTCTATTGATAAATCTCCATCATCACAAGATTGTGGAACAACATTGAATGAAATAAACAGTATTTTATCTTTATAATAATCATCTATGTTCATTACAATTTCACTATTATTTTTACTAACATTTACAACATCATTATTAATATTTATATTTTCACTTTTTTTACTTATTGAAAAACTATCAGCACTAATTTCTTTAATGTTGGTCTCATAATTAGAAATAATATCCGAATTGATTATTGTATTATTTAAAAGTATTTCATTATTATATGGGAAACCATAATTATCAAATTCACTATTTCCCATAAAATTGTAACTAACATACATAAATGGAAGAACATCATTGTTTTCATATAATTTTGTTTTACCAATAGAATCTATTTCTTTATATCCAACTATATCAATATCATCACTAATAAAATATTTATTATTTGAAAACATTAAATACATGATGTTACTAGTTGCAGTAAGTAATGCTCTATTTCGGTATGGCATATTATTTTCAAATATATCATAATAAAATTTATTATATAATGTATTTTCTATTGATGAATAAATATAATCTGAATAAATATTAATATTTTCATTTATTGTATTTACGTTGTCATGATCATTATTATATAAAGTTGTATGATTAAAGTCATTAGGTATTAATTTACCAAGCTCTTTTTGATTAAAATTAGATTGATTATATACTCGTTTATATTTAACATAATTGTCTCTTGTAGAAGAATATAAAGCAATAGCTATAAATGAAATTATGACTATATAATCAAATATTCTTTTCTTATTAAAATTACTAAATAATATAATTAATACTAATGAAATAATATAATCTATATAAAAAATGTAATTGTTTTCACTTTTAAATAAGAAAACCCATAATATTACAACTATACTTCCTATTATTATTTTCTTATTTTCTATTTTGTTTTCATATATTTTATTGAATAATTTAGCTTCACAAATAATATACAATGGTAAAAATGGTATTAATACTTTAGCATCTATATACATCGTAGCATTTAATATATAGTTTACTATTGGGAACAACACTATAATAGATAAAATCATAGCCAAAAACTTATCTTCATTTTTCTTACTAAGTAATAAAGATAGAATTCCAATTAAAGAAAATGCAGTTAGTCCAATTCCATACTTATCATACATAAAATATTGAATGTTAATTTTAGGTATTAATAAATCACTTAATTTTATTATAGTATTAGTTTCACTTCTACCACCTAGTAATGATAAAAATGTTGGTATTAAAAGAATTGATGCTATTAAGATTGCGGTAAATATTGGAATTAAAAATTTAAAACCATCTTTTATAAAATCTTTAAACATCATTTTTTTATTTAATTTAATATAATTATAAATCCAGTAAATGATAATACAAATAATAGATGGAATACTATAATAATAACTAGTCAATATTATTAATAAAACAGAAACACATAATATTTTTTTATTATTATTCTCTAAATATTTTTTTACACCTATTAAAGCTAATATTAGAAAAGGCATATAACTGATGAACATAATGTGTCTATGTGAATGGAATAATAATGGGACAGCAGCAAAAAAAGCAAACGTTGAAATTAATGAAATATTTTCTTTATATTTATTTAATCTTAGAAAATAATAAAATAACAATATACTTATATAAACAATTAATACACTTGATATTTGTATAAATGTTTTCATACTTATGAAAGGAAATAAATATGATATTAATGTTACTGGGCTTAATAAACCATAATATGCATAATTGTAAATATTTTGTCCGGCTCCAAGATTTAAAGCAAAGTTCGGAAATAATTTCTGAGTATTATAAAATAGTGTTCTAAAATATTCTGGTATAACAGAATGCTGATTATTCCAATCCAAAACAGAGCCATATAAAGTTCTATTTCTAAGTATAAATAATATAACTAATACGAAAGTAATAGTTAATATTATTAAATTAATTTTATCTTTTCTTCCAACCTTTTTCATACATACAATATTATAACACACATTATTAGCATAATTAATAAAAAACATATACTTCATTTTAGCATATGTTTATTTATTATTATTATTATCTTTCTACTTTAATTAATCTAGTACGATGTGAATTACCTTGTGTATCTTTTATTATCATTACACAATAGTAATCATAATCGTCAAATAAATCATGGAATTCTATTTTAAAGTCATTTGCTTTAACAATTGCTAAATACCATGGATCATCTTTATTTTCTTTCCATACGGGAACACCATCTTCATATGTAATAAAGTACTTACCATTATAGAAATATATATTGTCCCAATCTTTTAAATCAATTAATTTTCTAGAATTTTGAACTTCATTAGGATTGATATCTGAAACAATTCCAGTAATGTGCCCTTTTGGATTTTCCTCATCTATTTTTAAAATGATATTGGCACTTCCATTTTTTGCATCTTCACCCCACTTTACTAGAAGTATTGGGACTTGATATATTGCTTCTTTTTCATTTCTTGATATTTCTAACATTGTAGAAGATCCAGCTGAACCTTTATCATTAAATACTATTAATTCTTTTTTAGCAAAATTTGCAGTTAAAACGCCTGAATCACTTAATTCTACATCTGAACTAGTAAATATTGGTGAATATGAACCATCTTTCATATCCCTAAATATAATATATCTTGCACTATTATAGTTTTCTACTAATTGAGGATCTAATGTAACACTCAATTTATCTTCATTTATTTCTGGTAGCATTGATTTTACACTTGTAGTTACCATACTTTTTCCGGTAAGTAATGCTATATAATTTCTAAGAAAGCCTTTATACTCTTTTGAAAAATCTAAAGCTTCATATACTTTCATAAAATTATCTATATATTTTTTTGTATAATAAGGATAATAAATTGATACTCCATTGGCACCTTCTAAAGTTGATTTTTGATATATTATCAAACTATCAATAGAATTAGTAAGATTTTTAGCTAAGTCACCATATTTATTTTCTAATTGACTTGACATTTCTTTTAAGTCTATCAAATCAAAACTCTTATCTTCACCATTATATCCAAATGATTTTGACTTTGTCACATAATTTACAATTTCAGAATAACTACTATTATTTAATGTAACATCTACTTCTTTAAATAAAGAAGACAAATTACTTACTACTGTTTTAATTTTAGTTAAATCCATCAAAGATAATGTAATTGTGAAATCATATAATGATTTTGATGATACTTCTTTATAAAAATCATAAGTATAATCTATAATTGCTTTTCCTAAACTTTCTGTATTTGTTTTACTATTTACATCCTTCAAAAATGTATAATTCCAACCATATCCTGGTTCAACTTCCTCAGAGGCAATCATATAATTAGAATAATTTGAAATCATATTACCCACTTCTATACTTGCCATAAGACAAGCATCAAATCCTACGAATTCAAATTTATTTTTTTGTAAATACTTACTGTTATTAAATGCTCTAGATATTTCTACTAATCCGAGTGCATCTCCATCATATACTTCATCGTAACCATAACCTGCTATTGGACCAGAACCATGGTCCCAAAAAATCAATCCATATTTATCTGCTTCATAAGTACTTGTTGCATAATCTATAAAAGTAGTAAGCGTAGATGATTCTCCAGTACTAACTTTTGGATACTCTTTGACAAGTTCATATCCATTATTATTTAAAACATATATTGCATTGTTTTTATAATTTCCATGCCAATTATTAGTTCCACCAGTATATACTATAATTTGAGTATCATTTAAATTTATACCAGAATTTTTTATTTCATCTAAATCTCCTGTTGCAAGTCCATTATCTGATTCTAGATTGGATCCAACCATATAAATTAAAATTGCTCTTTTATTACCTGAGCCACTAACAAAAATAAAAATGCCAATCGCTATCACTATTATTGCTAATGATATGAATATCAAAGCTTTTTTACCTTTTTTATGAGGTTTATTTCCATTTTGTTGCTCATATTGTTGGTAAGTGTATGCGGACTGTTGAGAATACATATTTGGTTGACCCATTGGCATGGTTGGCTGTTGCATTTGATTAGGCATCATTGGCTGTTGACCATACATATTTGGTTGATTCATTTGCATTCCACCATTCATTGGTGCAACTGGTTGTACAGGTGTTGGTACTGGTTGACCCATTGGCATAGTTGGTTGTTGACCATACATATTTGGTTGACCCATTGGCATGGTTGACTGTTGCATTTGATTAGGCATCATTGGCTGTTGAGTATTTTGAAATACTTGCTGATTATTATTGTTTAAAGCACCACCACAAACTACACAAGAAGTTGAACTTAAACTATTAAGTGCACTGCATCTAGGACAAAAAGTTCCACTTATTTTATTATTATTCATTTCTTCATTATTCATAACACACTACCACACTCTATTCTTCAATAAATATACCATTTTCACAAATGTTAGTCAACATTACACAATTAAAAAAAACTGAAAATCAGTCTTTTATTTATTTAAAAAAAATGGCGTCCTTGGGCAGAATCGAACTGCCGACTTACGACTTAGGAGGTCGTTACTCTATCCTACTGAGTTACAAGGACGTGTCAAAAATTATAATATTTTTTTAACACAAAAAATATAAGCAAGTACATAAGTAAGACCAAGTTCATATCTAGCAAATTCATAAAAACTAACTAACTTATCGCATATACAAACTATTTTAGCTTCTTTACATTTTGGTCTTTCTTTAGTTATTGGATACATATGTGTAGTAATAATATCTTCTTCTATATTATTGACATTAAAATATTGTTTAGAATTAGAAAGTGCTATAGAAGGATGCTCCTTTAGAAAGTTATTAAATTTCTTATCATCTTTGGAAATATCATCTTTAGTAAAGAAATCATGCATCATTGCTCCTCTAGTACATGAAATATAATCGCATCCCATTTTTTTTGATAACCAAAAACTCATCTTAGCCACTCTATTTATATGACTAAGTCTATTATCCCCATGATGAACTATAGATTTTAATTCTCTATACTTATTTATATTATAAAATTCACTGTATATATCATAGTATATTGTTTTTTCTTCTTTCATAATACATCACTTTCTTTATACCCACCTTGGTATATAAAGATTTCTTGTAAATCCTTCCATATATTTTTCATATTCTTTTATTATACAACCAGCAATATAACCCACTACATCTTCAACATTTTTAGAAACTTTTAATCCCATTAAATACTTATTTAACAAAGTTTTAAATTCCCTATCATCTATATATCTTGCAACAGCATTATTTAAGTTACTAGCTTTTTTAATTTCATCTTTTTTATTTACATCTATTGAGAATATATAAGTTTGAAAAATGTTAATGACTTTATCTGTCATAAAGTCTGATTCACTATATTCTTCATTAATTATTCTATAATAGTCTTTACAGTATTTTAGAATAATTTTATTATTTAAAAAACTATTTTGCATATTATTTCACCGTAAGTCCAATTATATCATTATATGTTACATATAACATAAGTAAAATCATTAATCCAAAACCAATTAAATTTAAAATACCTTCAACTTTTTCATTGGTTTTACGTTTTGTAATTTTTTCTATTATTAACAAAAATATTCTTCCTCCGTCAAATACAGGTATTGGAAATAGATTAATTATACCAACATTAATGCTTAGATAGGCTGTTAAATAAATTAATACTTCTAATCCTTGTGATTTAACACTGTCTACTATTGAATATATTCCTACAGGACCACTTAAGCTTTTAACAGATATTTTTCCTGTAAATAATGATCCAAGTATTCTAAATATTGTTTTGGCATTATCAAAGAATCCAGTAAATGCATATGATATTGCATTTACAAATCCTTTGTGGTAAATTGTACCAACGCCTTCTATTCCATAATACATAACTTCTTGTCCTTTAGTTTCAACAACTTCTGGAACTAAAGTATACTCTACTGTTTCTCCATTACTCTTTTCTACTGTAAATACATATTCACCATCAGATTTTTTAATAGAAGCTTCAAGTAAAAAATCATCCCATGAATTTACACTTTTTCCATTAACTTTTAATATTTTATCTCCACTTTCAATTCCAGCCAAATATGCAGCTTTACCCTCTTCTACTGATTTAACGATTGGCTCGCTTACTGGCTTTCCATATATTAATCCGCTAATAAAGAATAATACAATTGCTAACACGCAATTCATAAATATACCTGCGATTAAAACACAGAATTTAGCTAAAAAACTCTTATTTTCAAGAACTCTATCCTTTTTGATGCTTTTGTTTTCAGGATCCATTTTTTCAGCCATTGATACAAAACCACCAATTGGAAACGCCCTTAAACTATATGTTGTTTCACTGTTTTTTGGTTTATATTTAAATATTGCAGGTCCCATACCCATAGAAAACTCATCTACATAAACTCCATTTTTTTTGGCAGTTATGAAGTGCCCGAATTCATGAATACAGATAATTATACTTAACATTATTAGTAAAATAATTATTGTTATTATTGTGTTCATTTTTCTCTCCTATAAAATTGTTGTTATTAAAACATATGCTAAAATCGTAAAAATTAAACTATCAAGTCTATCTAAAACTCCACCATGTCCTGGCATAATATTACCATAATCTTTAACATCATAATTTCTTTTGATTGAAGAAAATACTAAATCTCCAAATTGAGCAATTAAAGACAAAAATAATGTTACGAATATAACAGGCATTATATTTGAACTAACATCAATAAATGTTAAATAATATAATGTACCTAAACAAGTACCCATTATTGTTCCACCTATCATTCCTTCAATCGTTTTATTTGGGGATATAGTTGGACATAATTTGTTTTTTCCTATATTCACTCCAAAGAAATGAGCAAATGTATCTGTCATAATTGTAATGACAATTAAATATAACAAATGGTGTAAATCAATATTTCTAAGAACAATCAAATAATGAAAAGAAGCTCCTAAAAATAATATTATTCCTAATAATTGAAAAGCAACTGTTGAATTATATTTTTTATTATCTCCATACAATACTAATGGAATTAATATTAATAATGAAGAAAGAATTAATAGTCTAAAATCCATGATAAATGATGTATTTTTAAATCCAACCATAGTAAGTAAAACGAAACATGCAGTGGCAATATATCTTACTAACAAAGGTAATCTTTTTTCTTTATCTAACAATGATAACATTTCATTGAAACCAATTATTCCAATTACCCCTACACCTATATAAAATGGATATTTTCCATATATTAACATCGGTATCACAATTATTAAAGCAACAATTGCGCTAATAACTCTAACTTTTAAATCACTTTTCATTTTAAACACCTTATTAATTATATCATGATATTGCATTTTTAACAACATTAACTTAAAAATGAGTTGATTTATAATTATTTTTAATTATAATAATTATTAGGTGAAACACATGAAAAAAATAATAATAATTATATTAACTATGTTTTTTTTAGTTAATGTTAAAGCATACGATAATAATTTTTTTAGCATAGAAGTTCCAGATAATTTTAATGCCGAAGAAAAAGGAAATGGTATAATTAATTGGGTTAATAAAGACAATTCCCATGAAAACATTATAATTACAGTTTTAAACAATGCTAAAAATGAAAACATTGATGAATATACAGACGAAAATATGAATGAATATAAAACATATCTTAAAGAAAAACTTGATAAAGAATTAGAAGCATATAATGTTTCAGTAGAAGTTAGTGATGTAAAAAAAGAAACAATTAATGAGCAAAATTCTCTATCATATAATATATATTGGCCAACAAAAGAAATAATTGGATATGACATATATCAAAAAGGATATGTATTTACTAAGAAAAATTATATATACACTTATACATTTACATCAGATAACAAAATTGAAGATAACGAAGCATATATAAGTAGTATTAATAGTTTTAGAATAAAAGATGTAGACATCAGTAATAAGAGCTTTAGAATTAAAATTGTATTATTAGTCGGTATTGTTGGCGGCATAATTAGTGCATTAGTAAAAGTTATTAAAAAAAGAAATAGCAAATAATAAAAAGTGGATATAATCCACTTTTTTATTACAAATTACAAATATTCTTTTTCATATTAGTTAAAATTAACTTTTCTTGTCTTGATACTTTAACTTGTGAAACACCCAAGGCATTTGCTGTTTCACTTTGGGAAAGACCATCAAAATATCTATAATGAATTAATGACTTGTCAAAATCATTTAATAATTCTATTTCACTATCAATTAGTATCTTATTATCTATTTCATTTCTAAAATCATTTCCATAATTGAGTGTTTCATTATCTATACTTATAGTAAAAGATATTGATTCAATTATACTCAATAAGTAAGATTCATCTATTTCCATAAAATCACTAATTTCTTTGAATGACACTTCTCTATTATATTTATTTTCTAATAGCTTTCTTACATTTAAATATTTTTTGTATAAAGACATACACTCATCACTTATTTTAATATTTCTATCATTACCAATACATTTTATTATTTCGCCCAGCACATATTTATATGCATATGTTGAAAACTTAACTGAAGTATTTGCTGAATAATTCTTATATGCATTTATTAATCCAACACTACCAGCTTGGTATAAATCTTCCTTATTAAACTTATCACCATATTTTTTAATAAAACTATATATAATCCATTCATTTTCCTTTATCAGTTTTTCAAAGCTCATATACATTCTCTCTTTCATTATGTAAACAATAATTATATATATCACTATCGTTTAAATATTTTCTAATGTTATTATTTATTTTGTTTAATACAACATTTCCATTAAATTTAGTTTCTAAATTGCAGATTTTAATAATAGAATTTATTCCATATTTATCTATTCGATTAATATTTAGATTAATAGTGACATCTCTATACTTTAATTCAATCAATATTGGAATCACTAACAATTCAAATTCACTTATATCTTTTTTAGTTAGTGTATCATTAATATCAATAAAAATATGTTTCTTTTTATAATATAATTTTATATTCATGAATATATTCTAAAACACTAAATATAATTTTTAAATAGATTCGACAATATTAGATTTTTTTATCGTATGACATATTTTGACAATAATAATTGTGACTGAAACTATAAATAAAAATATATAGTTCCAGATATCATCATATGTTTTAGGATTTTCAATAATTTCTTCTTGAGGCTCATTTACAATATATACTAACCTACAAAACTCCTTAGTACAATAATCTTCATTAGTAACAAGATTATTATCTTCATCTAAAATAATATAATCATTTATTATATATCTATAAAATGTTTTAATAGATTCTTCATCTTTTATATATCCATCAAGATTAGAAAAATAACCTTCTTCATATTCTTTTTTTATCCTATAAGTTCTATATAACTTATCAATATATGAATAATACTTTATATGATGAATTGTACAGTCATCAAAATATTGTCCTTTAGTAGATATTACTTTATTACCACTAATATTCAAATCTTTTTTAAATATTACATTGCCATCTTCAGCTACTAATTTAATACTGAGTGGTATTTCTTCAGTACTGTTGGTTTTTAGATAAATAGTAATATTTAAATTTAATAGAACCTTTTTTTTATCAAAATAACAAGAAGTATCATCATCAACTGGATAATAAACATCTGTAACATTATCACTTAAATAACTTTTTTCACTTACACATTCAGTTATATTATCCAAATTGTTTTTTATAATAATTTCTGATATTTCTACATCAGGAGATGAAACTATCTTTAAACCTTTAACATCTGTTTGCTTATAGAAAACTGCTTTAAGCCTAGTATTAATAACTCTTTCAGAATATTCTTCTGGCATAGTTTCTGATTCTTCGCTTTCATAATATTGAATATCATTTTCATCATATAGTTTATCCCCTATATCTTCTTTCTTAAGATATTCAACATCATATTCACTTTCTTTAAACCAGCGAAATCTATCTTCTCTTTCTATTAATATTTCATCGACACCGTCCGGATAAATATCACTCCAATCACTATACTTTAATTCAAATGCATATACTTTTGTTATAAATAATAGTACTATTCCTAAAAAGAATAGAATTTTTAAAAAATATTTTTTCATGTTTAACCCTCCTATTATTATAATTAGGAGAATTTTTAAAAAACACTTCTTTTTTTAATAAAAAAAAGAAGATTTTTTCTTCTTATTAATTCTTATAAAATCTATTATAAAATATTGCAAAAAATATTGATCCTGCAGAATTACCCAGTACCATTACTAAAACATATAATAAAGTTTTGAAACTCCAAAGTGATGCTGCTGAAAAATAAAACATATTTGCAATACTATGCTCAAATCCACAAAGAATAAATACCATAATACATAAAAATATTCCAATATATTTACCAATTTCTCCGGATATTTTCTTATGATTATTTACAGCAATATACATAAGAATTCCACAAAAGAATGATAATATAAATATGCTTATCAAATTATCATTTAATTTAATATTGGCAACTTTTTTTGCAACTTCTCCAATTGATTTAAATCTAGTTACTAACATCAATTTTCCAACAATAAATGTTCCAATAAAATTTCCAACTAGTGTTAATAATAATTCAATTAAGTACTTAGGCTTATTTATTAATACATACCCCACTTTACCGGTATATAAATTCATTCCATACATACATATAGTAAGTAATCCAAGAGCAAATAATAATGATCCTACAATATGATTTTCAACGCTTAAATAGACACAACCAGCAATTCCAATCATTACTCCAGCATATACACCTTTTACTAAATGATTAAAATATTCAACTAAATTTTTTTTCATAATAATTCATTCCTTTAACACTTTCTTTATACACATATATAGTATATCATTTTAATTAAAAAAAAGGAATATTATTCCTCTTTATTATCTATATTTTTTATTTAATTTTCTTTCAAAATTATTACATACATTTTCTAAATATTCTTTTTTTACTAAATCATTTAGCCAATCACTAGGAATATTCTTTTCTCCATACAATATTCCAGCCATTGCACCGGTTACAGCACCAACCGTATCAGTATCTCCGCCTAAATTTATTGCTTTAATAATAGCATCTTTATAATTCTCAGTATTGATTAATGAATAAATAGATGACTCAAATGTATCAACAACATACCATAATGATGAAATATCATTTTCACTTGTACTTAATAAACTTCCATCTAAAAATCTTTTATACATTTTTATACTATCATAACTAAACATAGACAAATTTAAATTAGCTGTACATTTATAACTTTCATATTTATCCTTTTCACTTAAAAGATTAATTAAAAATTCAGTCATTAAATAACAACCTAGAACACTTATTTCATGTGCATGTGTCAAAGAAGATAGATTTTTACTAATTTCATATGTTTCATTATTTTTACTTTCTTTATAATAGCAATATAATGCTGCTGGTAATATTCTCATTATTGAACCATTTCCATTATTGTTTATATTATTAATTCCACATTCAATCGCATTACCACCATTATTTATATAATCTAAAATGGCCATTTTACATGTATTTCCAATTCCAAATGCTACATTACTAGGAGTATATTTTCCAACTTTATACCATAAAACAAAATTATCCATTATTCTATTATAGTCAAAATATCCAAGTTCACTTATTGAATCTAACGTTGCAATAGTTAATGATGTATCATCACTAAAATATCCTTTTGGAAATGGATGAGCCATATATCCACACATTTTAGTAATTTTATTATTAGTTAATTCTTCTCTTTTATATGTCTCGATTGGTACTCCAATTGCATCCCCCACAGCAAGACCTATCACTGCGTCATTTGTTTTACTCATAGTTATACTCCTGTTATTAACAAATTAATTATAACATAAAATTCATATTAAGTTAATTCTTTCTAACATTTCCAGTAACAATATCCTTTAAATAATTTTTAAATATATTAAAATAACCTGATTTTTTAACATCTTCATTTATTTTTAATTCATAAGTATATTTTTTACCATCGAAATCTAATATTAAATTTCCCACTACACTTCCTTTGTTAAGAGGTGCTTTTACTTTATTTAACTTTACTTCTGTGGTGTAAAGAATATCTTTTCTATTTTTATCAACAATTATTTTAACATCTTTATCTAGATAATAATTATAGTTTCTTTTTTCACTATTTGGAATATTTATTATCCCACTATATTTTTCTTTTTCAAAGATTGTTTCACTTCCAAACATAGAATATCCATATTCCATCATTCCTATAGTATCTGTACTTCTATTGTCTTTAGAATCACTTTTCATAACTACACTAATTAATCTCATGTTATTTCTACTCATTGTTGCAGTTAAACAATATCCAGCTTTATCAGTATATCCTGTTTTAAGTCCATCTATTCCTTTGTAAAACTTAATAAGTTTATTTGTATTTACAAGCCAATGATTTTCTCCACTTACATTTATATTTTCATCATATGTATTTGATATTTTTAATGCATAATCATATTTAACAAGTTCACTAGCTATTAATGCCATATCATATGCGGAGCTATAGTGTCCATCTTCATCTAAACCATGAGGATTTTTAAAGTTAGTGTTAAGACATCCTATATCTTTACATTTCTTATTCATCATATCAACAAAGTTTTCTACAGTACCACCAATTTTTTCAGCAATAGCAACTGCTGCATCATTAGCAGAAGCAATGCCTATTCCTTTAATTAAATCTTCTACTTTTACATTGCTACCTGCTTCTATATATATTTGAGTGCCCCCCATATCTTGTGCTCTTTTAGATACGAGTACTTCATCTGTTAAATTTATATTACCATTTTCCAATGCCTCCATTGTTAATAACATAGTCATCATTTTTGTCATTGATGCAGGAGACATTGCTTTATATGCTTCCTTTTCAAACAATATTTTTTTAGTTGATGCTTCAATTAAAATTGCTGTTTCACTATTTTTAGCAAGATTTAAATTATCTGCTTTAATTACATTTATACTTAATAAAAATATAAAACAAAATAAAAAGATTTTTTTCATACATATCACCTATTTAATAATATGTAATTATAAATCTTTTATAATTAATTATTTTTTATTGTTTTTTGTTAGTAATCTTTTCTATTAACTCTACAGGATTTGAATTTGTTCTTCTAAATGATTCTAATACTTCAACTGGTACACAGAAAATAATTGTATTAGATTGGTCACTACTAACATCATTAATTGTAGACAATGTTCTTAAATGTAAAGCTCCTGGTGTATTTGACATAGTTTCTGCAGCTAATGCTAAATTTTTAGCGGCTTCAACTTCACCTTCAGATTTTGTTAATATTGCAGCTCTTTCACGTTCAGCTTCAGCAGCTTTTGCAATAACTCTTTTCATTTCTTCAGGAAGAGATACATCTTTTAATTCTACATTTTCAACTTTTATTCCCCATGGATCAGTTGCTTCATCAATAATTTTACATATTTCTGTTGATATTTTATCTCTTTCTGCAAGTAATTCATTTAATGAAACACTACCAACAACATTTCTCATGGTAGTTTGTGCAAGTTGAGAAACTGCATAATAGAAATTTTCAACTTCTAATATAGATTTAGATGCATCAAATATTTTGTAATAAATAACTGCATTAATTCTAACTGAAACATTATCCTTTGTAATAGCATCTTGCTCAGGAACATCAACTGCTTTTGTTCTTACATCTACTTTTTTATAAGACTGAAAAATTGGTAAAACTATTTTCCATCCGGGATTCATTATTTTACTAAATTTACCTAATGTAAATTTAATGCCCCTTTCATATTCATTGATTTGAACAATACTTCTTAGAATAATAATAACAACAAATACTATTATTCCTATTAAAACGCCATTCATATTTACTCCTTTCTATTTAATTATATAATAAAAAACTAATTAATACTACCATTAATTAGTTTCTCATCACTACAATCTTTATTAATTGTATACTTGTTAAAAAATATACCTCCAGTAACCAATACAGATTTAATACAATACTTTTCTATATTTTCATTATCATTTAAATAACTATTTTCAATTAATGTATCAATATAGATAACATTAGAACTATTTAGCGTAATTTCAATATTGTTATCTTTGATATATTGTTTTACTGATACTTTAATATCTTTTTCTAATTTTAATAACACTTTATCTCTATTATTATTAGAAATAATTATCAATGTTGTACACATAAGTACAATAATGGTTCCCCAAATTATCATTATATTTTTACTCATATGTATATCCATTTGTTATATATTTTGGACACTTGATATAAGTATTAAAAGAAGGTCCATCGAATTGTCTTACTACTTTAGTATATCCAACACATTTATTACCATCTTCATCTATCAATTCTCCCATATAATGAGAATTAATTAGTGTTGAATGTCTTATAATAATTTCATCTTCATCAGAATCATAATAATAGTTATTATAATATCTAACTGATGCGTTATTTAGTTGATTTTCTAAAGCACTATATGAAAAATAAGCACTATTAGTATTATTGTTATATTGACTAGCTTTATCTCCTAAAAGTCCAAATTCTAAAAGTCCAACTGTTGCTATAATAAGACAAACCAAGAATATAATAATAAATACTAGTTCAACTCTTAGTCCCCATCCATTTTTATTAATATTATTCATATTATCACGTCCTAACAATATTATATATCAATATATTTTATTTTTCTATATTAAATTCTCTACACTAATATCATTTTTAGTAATAGTTTTTAATATCTTTTTAGATTTGTTATTCTTAGTATTATTAGCATGTTTAATAATAGTTTTTTCATATATATTTCTAACAAATCTAGCATTTCCGAAATTCTCTTTGTTTCTATTTTCTTCAATGATAGTTCTAAGTTTATCATGTGCTTCTTCTAAAACATCAAATCCAGCTTTTTTCATCATTCCATCGAATATAGATATTAATTCTTCTGTTGTATAATCATCAAATTCTAAAGTATAGCCAATTCTTGATGCTATACCAGAGTTAGCATTTAAGAATGATTGCATTTCTTTAGTATAACCAGCAAAAATAACAATTAGATTATCTCTATTATTTTCCATTTCAGCTATTAATGTACCTATCGCATCACTGTTATATGAGTTATTTTTATCTCCAAGCATATAAGCTTCATCAATAAATAATATTCCACCTTTAGCTTTATTTATTACTTCATTTGTTTTAATAGCAGTTTGACCAACATATTCAGCAATTAAATCTTTACTTGTTACTTCTATCAGCTTATTTTCTTTGATATAGTGTAAATTATAAAGAATTCCACATAAAAGTCTTGCTATAGTAGTTTTACCAGTTCCTGGGTTTCCTAAAAATATCATGTGTAAATTTACATTACCTATTTTTAATGTACCATTTGTCTTTTCTTTTAACTTCATTAAATCAACAAGTTCATATAATGTCTTTTTAACTTTTTCAAGACCAACTAGTTCATTCAAACTTTCAAATATTTCATCTACAGTCTTTTCTTCAGATAATTTAGGCACATCATTATGTAATACTAAATAATTTGTTAAATTGGTCTCATATGTTTGTGAATCCAAACTAGTTTTATCGTATGTATTTGTAATATAATCTAATAATTTGATTTTTAACTCTTCACTTAGATTAGTATTATTTAAAATATTATCATATATAACTGATTTTTCTTCTCTAATTTCTACTAATTCAAATACAAAGAATTTATCTTTTAATTCTTGATTATATGTAAAAATATTATTTAATTCAGCTTTATTTTTTGAAATTAATAAACTAATATTTTTATTTTCTTCTATACATTCCTTTAATAAATGCATATATTTCTGTTTATTATTGACGTCCTCTAACTCTAATCCCTCTAAATCTTTTAAAATTATAATTCCATCTGAACTATAAGTTTCACTAAAAGGATCTTCATCTAAATTATATAGTGATATTTCAGTGGCATTAGTATTTTGTAAATAATTACTTTTTTTAATTGCAGACCCTATTATTTTAACAATAGATTCTATGGTTTTATCAGTTAATTTAATAATACTAATATTAAATGGTATATACCTTTTATCTTTTGTATAATTAACTATATAATCAATTATTTTTTTAAATAAATTTTTAGATTCTTCATCAATGTGCAATTTGTTAATTTCTTCTTCTAAGTTTACATCATTAACTTCATAATTTAAATTGTTTTTTCTTGCTTCATACTCACCGAAAAAATCTTTATAAATATTATTTAAATTTATTTCTGAGTTCATATTAACTCCTACTTAACATTTATTTCTAATAATTTTTCTTTTAGTTCTTGTTCTAATGATTCTAATTCCTTCTCAGATTCTTGACGTTTAATACGTCCATTTTTATGAATTTCAACAACTGCGTTAAGAGTATCAATTATATCTTGATTAGTTTTCTTTAGTGTTTCAATATCAACAATTGCTCTTTCAGACTCTTCAGCAATTTTAATTGAACCTTGTTTTAAAGTCTCACTATTTTTCTTAAGCATTTCATTTGTTAGATTAGATACTGCTTTTTGACTTTCTAATGCTGCTTTAGCACGATTAATTCCTAAAGCAAGTACCATTTGATTTTTCCAAAGTGGAATTGTATTTGTAATAGAACTTTGAATCTTTTCAACTAATTCAGCTTCATTATTTTGTAATAATCTAATTTGTGGTGCCATTTGAATAGAAATTAATCTAGTTGTTTTTAAGTCATATATTTTCTTTTCAAAACGATTAATAATATTTTCCATATCATTAACTTTTTGAATATCTAATTGATCACCAGATTCTTTAGCTTTTTCTTGAAGTTCTACTAACACTACATTTCTTAATTCTTCAAGTTTTCTTTCTCCAGCAATAATGTATAAAGATACTTCTTTGAAAAAGTCTAAATTCTTTTCATACATTCCATCAAAAAGTGTAATATCTTTTAGCATTTGAAGTCTATGCTTTTCAAGAGAAGCTTCAATAGTATCAACATTCTTTTCTACTTTAGAATATCTAGCTATTAACTTGTCAATTTCTTTTTTAACATTCGAAAATATTTTTTCAAATACATTCATATTTTCAGCATCAGCTAAATCATTATCAAATGATTTAAGCTCAGCAACTAATTTGCTTAAGTCATTACCAACTTCACCTGTATCTTTTGTTCTTACATCTTCTAGTATTGAATCTGAAAATTGAGATATTTTATTTTGAGCAGCAGCACCAAATTGTAAAATTTGTGTATTGTCATATACATCTAGTTTTTCATTAAATTCATCAATTGCTTGTTTTTCTTCATCACTTAATAAATCGTAATTTAATGAATCTTCTATTTTCTCCTCAGTTACTTTTTCTTCAACAACTAGTTTCTCCACCTTTTTATTGTTTTTTTCTTTAAAATTGATCTTTAATTCATTCATATTTATACCCTCCATTATTTTAAATAATCAATTAATCTATTATAAGTATCCATTTTCAAACTTGTAACAGTGCTAGTAATTGTCTTAGGAAGTGCAAGTCCCAAACTAGATACATCATAAACGCCACCAGTAATTCCTGTTCTAAATCCATATTTTTCAAATGCTATTTTTTGTATTTCTGGATCATCAAATGCTTTATATAGCATTTTTCCTTCTTCGGTAAATATTGCCAAGCAATGTGAATTCCATATTGTAGGAGCAGGATATAGTATTCTAATATCATTTTTTACTTCATTAAATCCATTAGGATTTGCGTTCGCAAAATCAATAATACTTTTTTCATAATCAACTATCATAGGTTCTCCACCCATACCAGTTTTTAAATATCTTTCAAACAAATCAGCAGGAGTATTATTCATATATCCAGATTTATTATAAAACTCTTTTAATTTAGGTAAGTTAGTATCTAAAGCTTTATCTGTTATATTTCCTTCACTCAATATTGAAAGTAATAAGCCATAATAAGTTGCTCCAGGAGATGAAGTTACTGGATCAGTTGATGCTATATTAATACGTCCATACAATTCAGTTACACCAATATCACTCCACTTTTTACCCGCAAGTATATAATTCATTAATTTATTCATATCAGTAATATAATATACACCATCAGTTTGAGTTACAATATTTTCTTTCATAAGAGCATCTACCACTTTACCCCAACTATATATTACTATTGGGGTATTTAATGTTAAGCCACCCTCTAATACAGTGTATCTATCCGCCTCATTTTTCTCCTTGTTTGGTTGTAATTTATAATAATCATAGAATCTTTGGTCAGAAGTAAATAATGCATCATATTTAGAAGCTTCTTCACTTTTAATTGTTAATCCTTCATACCCAGTATTTCCTAACCCAACACTTTCTCTTATTAATGGAAGTGTTATTGTTTTACCATTACTCCAAGTATCATACACAACATTTAACTTATATTTTTTTCGCAAGATTTCATTAACTTTCTCATCTGCAAGAAAGTCTTCTTTACCTCCTCCAGTAGCAACATAAATAGTTGTTAAATTTTCAGTGAAGATTGTTGTATTAGATAATTTTTTATAAACAATTACACCAACTATAATAACAATAAATATTATTATTCCTATTACTTGTTTCTTATTCATTGTCATCCCTCCTATTAATCTTTATATCACTTATTCCATCACTTTTTAAAATATTATTTAATACTTTCATATCAGCAGTAGCATTTTCAATATCACTTTCATACATATTATTTAATATTTTCTTAAATGATGAGTTTATTTCTTTTAATGATCCACATGCGTGTTCAAAGAATGTTTCAACATCTTTACTAGATAATTTTTTATTTTCAATTTCATCATATTTATTAATTATTTCAACTGTTAATGGCAAATAATAAGTAAAGAACTTTTCTGATTGCTTTATTTTCTTAGGATTACTAAGAACTGTATCTATTATTTTATTTGTAGTAGCACTTATATCTTTTAAATGTTTTTGTATTTCTTTATCATCTGTCTTACTTGACATATCTAAAATATGTTTACTTTTTCTTTTTGCATCTTTCATTGCTTCTTCTACATTATCTTCATTTACTTTATCAAATGTAAATACATGAGTTTTACTCATTAATAATTCACTACCCAAGAATGCAGAAGCACCAACTATTAATGCGGGAAGTATAGGTATTCCAACAGCTAAATATGTTGTTGCAAAAAATGTTCCTCCAAGTATACCAGATATAACTTCTTTATTTTTCATTTTAATTATATCCCCTTACCTTTTTAAATGCCTCTGATAAACTCTTTGTGCCATTGAATACTTTTCCGTTTGTTAATTCAGATATTGCTGAAAGTTCATACTCATCTGCGCTACCAAATGTAATACTATATACAGGTATTTCTTTATTTACTTCTAAATATACTTTCTTGAAATCATAAAATGTTCCTACGTTTGCTCTTCCATCTGTCATTAATATTACTGAAGAAATATAATTATCAGTATTTTCTTTAGATAAAATATCTATTGCAGTTGTTGCCGCTAAATAAAGAGCAGTTGTACTATCAAGCTGAGTATTTTTTATTCGCGTTAACAAATCTTCTTTACTATAACCATTCGTTGTCGACCAAGTTCCTAATATATTTTCACTAAATGCTATTACATCTATCTTATCTTTTTCACCAAAAGCTACTGAAAGGTCATCAGTTCTTAATACATATTCCATTGCATCTATAAGTTGTTCGATGCCTTCTCCTCTCATACTTCCTGAATAATCTAAACAGAAAACAACATGTACTGGTTTTTTCAATTCACTTTGATATAAACGTAAAGCTTCATTTATAACTGAAATGCTTGGATATTTAATTGGTGAAATATACTCAGTTGTATTAATTCCCCAAGAAGGATTAAATATATCTTTAGGTGCATTTTCGTTTATTCCACCATACCATGTTCTTCTTCCATTTTTTAATAATATTTTTTGTCCTTCATTACTTAATAAATATTGTTGAATATCATTGAATATTTCTTTTTTATTTTCATCCTTATTATCTATATATACAAATGGACTATCCGAAATAGCGACCCCATCAACAGGATATATAGCATATAAGGTTTCTTTATTTTCACTTTCTAATTGTTTATTAATATTTATAATTGATGATTCATACGTAAATGTTGCATCATAATCTCCATTTATAAAAGATGTCTCTAAGAAATTTTCATCTCCAGATGTTCTCATTATTCCATTAAAGAATTCTTTTAACTCACTTTTTAATTTTGAATTTTTTAAGTGCTTAGATGTTAACACTTCAGGATTACCTGCAAGGTTTGATAATATTTCTAAATAAGCAGAAATTCCACTATTTGTTGTTAATGGATTGGCCATACTAAATTTTAATTTGCCAGACTTAATAATAGATAAAATATCTTTGGTATATACTTTTTTATTTTTTAGTCCTAGTTCTTCTGCTTTAGAATCTTTAACACCAAAAACAACAGGTGTAATACTTGTGGATCTTAAATAACTTGTTTTAACTTTTGAAGAATCTAATTTACTTAACCATATTGAATTTGACATAAATATTGCATCATATTTTTCACCATCGTTAAGAATATCAATTATTTCTAATGCATCAGCATATTTAATTTTAATTTTATATCCTTTGGAATTTGCATACTCTCTTAAAGAACTATCCAATATTTTATTTTCACTTGAAGATATTATACTAAATACCTCATCATTGTATTCATATTCAGAATATTCAGGATATTCTTCCCCTTTTTCACTGAGAATACAAATTGCAACGAATGCCACTATTGCCCAAAAAACATACTTTCCAATTCCTCTTTTATTTTTTGCCATAATCCACCTCATTATCCATTAAGATTATATCAAATATAATAATGTTATGCAATTAAATAGAAGAATTCTTTATAACAATTCTTCTATACTATTTTTTATCGCATTATCATCAATTTTAGTTAAAATTTCCCTTATTTTAACATTCTTGTTATTAATACTTAATGATCTTTCAAAATTAATAATTTTATTAGTTACTTTATTTAGAAACTTTGATGCATATGCTTTACTAACATTGTTAAGTTCAGCTATTTCATTTAAAGAATAGTCTTCAAAATAATAATATTCAAAATAGCTTTTTTCTCTTTCATTTAATAAATTTTTATAAATTTCATATAATATTATTATATTTTCTCTAGATTCATTCATTAGAACTCCTTAAATAAACCATATATATATTTTTCAATATCAAATGTTATTAAATCATCTTCTTTTTCACCAAGGCCTACAAACTTAACTGGTATATTCACAAGTTCACGAATAGCAAGTACTATTCCACCTTTAGCAGTACCATCTAATTTTGTTAACACTATACCAGTAATATTTGTTATTTCTTTAAAACTCTTAGCTTGAACTATACCATTTTGGCCAGTAGTTGCATCTATTACCAATAAAGTTTCAACAGGATTTCCTGGTAATATTTCATTTATAACCTTGTTCATTTTTTCTAATTCTTTCATTAAATTTGCTTTGTTTTGAAGTCTTCCGGCAGTGTCTACTAAAACTATATCATAATGTTCTTCTTTTGCTTTTTTAAGCCCATCATATATAACTGCAGAAGGATCTGTTCTATCATCTCCAAAAAAATCAACATTTAATCTATCTGCCCACTCTTTTAATTGACTAACAGCACCTGCTCTAAAGGTATCTCCTGCTACTAACATAACTTTTTTATTTTCTTTTTTAAATCTATTTGCTATCTTTGCTATACTAGTGGTTTTTCCAACACCATTTACTCCTACAAATAATATTACATTAGTTTCCCCATCTTTAATATTTAGTTTTGATGACAAAATGTCTTCTCCAACATAAATCATAAATAGCTCATCAACAATTACTTCTTTTAAATATTCAAAATCTGTAATATCCTCACTTTTAACACGTTTCTTAAGTCTATCAACAAAATCCATAACTGTATTAACGCCAATATCTGCTGTTATTAGTATTTCTTCTAATTCATCATAAAATTCATCACTTATCTTAGTATATTTAATTCCTAAAATAGAAAGTTTATTAACAAAATTATTTCTAGACTTAGATAATCCTTCTACATATTTTGATGTCTCTTCAACTTCTTGTTTTTCCTCATTTGAAACAATATCTTCTTTTTCTTCTATTTTTTCTTTTACTTCTTCTTGTTTACTAAAAATACTTTTTAATTTACTAAATAGTCCCATAATATCACCTTCTTATTATTATATATTTTTCTTGCATCTAAATATAATTATAATATATTAGTCTTTTTTTGACAAACAATTATTTTTTTGATATAATTTTTACACAAATTAAAACTTTTTTTGAAAGGAACTGATAATATGAACAGTAAAAATGGTGAGACTTTGGTCTGTGCCTTAGGAGGCTTGGGCGAAGTCGGTAAAAATATGTATGTAATAACTCATGAAGATGAATTATTTATAATAGATTGTGGTGTTATGTTTCCAGAAGAAAATCTTATGGGAATAGATTATGTTTTAGCAGATTACACACATCTTAAAAATATTCAAAATAAAATTAAAGGTTTAATAATAACACATGGTCATGAAGATCATATAGGAGGAATTCCCTTTTTATTACAAAATATTAATATACCTGTTATTTATGCTCCAAATATTGCAGGAAAATTAATTAAAAACAAATTAACTGAAAGACAAATTCCAATTCCAAATATGATAACTGTCAATGAAGAATTAAATATTAAAACAAAATATTTTAACATAGAATTTTTTACAACCACACACTCTATTCCAGATTCTTTTGGTATGTCTATTAAAACTCCAAATGGAACCATAGTTGAAACCGGTGACTTTAAATTTGATTTGACTCCTATTGGTCCAGTAGCTAACATGGGAAAAATTGCAAGAATTGGAAATGAGGGAGTTACTTTATTACTTAGTGATTCTACAAATGCTTTAGTACCGGGATTTTCTGCATCTGAATCCGTTGTAGATGAAGCGCTAGGAGAAATATTTGCTGAAAATCCAAACTCAAGAATAATACTTGCTACATTCGCTAGTAATATTTATAGACTTACTCATATTGTAGAGACATGTAAAGAAAACAATAGAAAAATTGTAGTATTTGGAAGAAGTATGAACACTAGTATAGAAATAGCACAAGATTGTGGTTATATACAAGATAAAGATATATTTATTACAAGTGAAGAAGCAAATAGAATGAATCCTGAAAATGTATGTTTACTTTGTACAGGTAGTCAAGGAGAACCATTAGCAGCTCTTTCTAGAATTGCAAACGGAAATGATAAAAATATAACTTTAATGCCAAACGATACAGTAATATTTTCATCATCTCCAATCCCGGGAAATGCATTGTCAATAAACAGAATCATTAATAAATTATATCTTAAAGGTGCAAAAGTATATACAAATGCCTCAGAATATGATGTACATACCAGTGGGCATGCAAAACAAGACGAATTAAAATTGTTATTTAGATTAGTTAAACCAAAATATTTTATGCCTATGCATGGAGAATATAGAATGCTTGCTGCTCACAGTCACTTGGCAACTCTATGTGATGTTCCCGAAGAAAACACATTTATTTGTAAAAATGGAGACATCATAGCATTAAAAGATGGAGAAGTATATAGAAATGGTGCTATTCTTATAAATGATATTTACGTAGATGGTTCAAGAATTGGAGATGTCGGAGTATCCATAATTAAAGATAGAAAAATTATGTCAACAGATGGAGTACTTATTGCAATATTGAATATAGATTTAAAAGAAAAGAAAATGTTATTACCTCCTAATATTGCAACAAGAGGATTTGTAGTTGTAAATGATAATCAAGATTTAATCAAAAAAATTCAAGATAAAACAAATGTAATAGCATTAAATGAACTTGAAAAAGATAATTTTAATATAACAGATTTAAAAAATAGAATTATTTTAGAAATAAATTCATATATAATTGAATTAACCGGAAGAAGACCAATAATTATGCCAATGCTATTATTTAAAAACAATTAAAAACTCTCAAAATTTGAGAGCTTTTATTTGTAAAATTATTTAATAGTCTTAATAATAATCTTTTTAACATTTCTTTTCTTTTTATCGATTTTAAATGAATCTCTAAACATATTTTCCATATCTTTAACTTTCTTATTGTAATAAATTACTCCAAGAATATCACCAACATTTACTTTTTCTCCTAATGTTTTATTTAGAGTTACACCAACCGCATAATCAATCTTGTCAGTTTTCTTCTTACGTCCTGCTCCTAAATCATGAACAAGTTGCGCTAACTTTAGTGAATCAATAGAATTTAAATATCCACATTTATCAGAAACAACTATATAAGTTTTTGCTTTATCTTTAAGCTTTTTAATGTCTCCACCTTGATATTTTATCCATTCAATAAATTTATTTTTAGCATGATTACTTTCTATTAAATTTATAACTAATTCTTTTGCTTTCTTTAAAGATATTTTTCTTGCTGCACTTATCATTAAACTTGATATATAAACAGATAGTTCATAAAGTCTTTTATCATATTTTCCATTAAAAAAATCTATAGCTTCTTTTACTTCTAACGCATTACCAATATTTCTTCCAAGAGGAGTATTCATATCACTCAATATACATATAACTTTTTTATTATAGTATTTTCCAATTTTTACCATAGTTTTAGCAAGTTTAGTAGCATCTTTAATATTTTTCATAAATGCTCCCTTACCTACTTTTAAATCTATAATTATTACATCAGAACCACTAGCAATCTTTTTAGACATAATTGAACTTGCTATTAGAGGTATTGAATCTACCGCACCAATTTCATCACGAAGTGCATATATTTTTTTATCTGCAACGGCAATAGTTTCACTTTGACTAATGACTGCACATCCAACAGTTTCTAATTCTTTTATAAATTCTTTTTTTGATAATTTTAATTTATATCCAGTAATACTTTCAAGTTTATCTACAGTTCCACCCGTAAGTCCAAGTCCTCTTCCACTCATTTTAGGAACAGCTACATTTGCACACGCCACTATAGGTGAAACAATAAGAGTAATTTTATCTCCTACACCACCAGTTGAATGCTTATCTACTACTTTCTTATTTATACAAGATAAATCTATTTTATCTCCGCTATTAATCATAACATCTGTTAAATAAAATATTTCATCCATAGAAAGTCCATTATAATATACCGACCATAAAAATTCACTCATTGTATGATCATTGATTTTACCTTTTACATAACTGTTTACCATATACTTTATTTCTTCATATGATAATTTTTCTTTTCTATTTTTTTTACTTGTAATATCTATTGCTTTCATATAAACACCTCTTATTATAATAACTTAGATATTTTAGTTTCTTCAGCTGCTCTTTTCATCATCTCTTGTTCTTCTAGCATTTTTTGAATATCTACTTGAGTTTCCATTGGAGTTTCTTTAGGCGCTGTTTCACTCAAACTTTTAAATTTACTATTTACTTTACCACTTATATCTTCTTTGCCTAATGATTGTTTGGGCTCACTACTATATAAATTCATTTGGACAATTGTATTTTTTTCATCTTCTGCAGGAGGTTCAAATCTAGGAATATCAAAATGCTCTTTATCACTTCCAAAGATAACTGAATTAGACATAACAGATTCAGTAATTTCTTCTCCTCTTACAATTTCTCCTTTTTCATTAATAATATATCTAGCATTTTGATCATCTATCATTTTAACAGCCTCCATTATAATTATACATTAAAAGAAGAAAAAAAGAAAGCAGATTATTCCTCTGCTTTCTTACTACTCAAAAAAGATATTTTCTCAGCAATTATGTCCATAGCATATTTCTTTTCGCCATCCTTTTCATAAGTAGAAGTTTGAATTCGGCCTTTAACTCCAATTACATCACCTTTTCTACAATACTCACAAGTGTTTTCTGCTATTCCATTCCACAATACACATGGAATAAAATCCGTTTCATAATTGCCGTCCATATTTTTATATGCTCTCGGAACAGCTACAGTAATTAGTGTTCTTTTTTTATTGTTTTCAGTAGTAACAATTTCAGGATCAGCAACCAATCTTCCAGCGATAATAATTTGATTTAGCATACCAATACCTCCTTTCTTATGACGACTATAGCATAATGAAAAATAGATAACAAATTGATAAAATTCAATAATTGTTATCTATTTTATATATATTTTTTAAATTTCTTTTAGAGAATTTTTATGAAAATAAATGTATCTATTTTTCCATTTTTAAATTTTTAACAATTTTTATAAATTTGAAAAATTATCTATATCTTTTTTATTTTTTAATGCATTAATTAAGATATCTATTTCTTCATAAGTATTATAGAAAGATAAACTAATTCTAACTGTATCTTCTTTTATTTTACCCATTTTAGCACAATGTTTTCCACTTCTTACACATATTCCTTTACTATTTAAATATAATCCTAAATCCCCTGATAATATCCCTTCTATATTAATTACAACTGTACTTCCCTCACATTTTTTATTGTATATTTTAATATAAGGAATTTTTTCTAACTCCTTAATTAAATATTTTCTCAAATATTTTTCATGTCTCTCAATATTTGAAATTCCTATTTCATTTATAAACTTTATAGATTCGCTAAAACCAATTATATCTGCTAAATTACTAGTCCCCGCTTCGAATCTATATGGGATATCTAATAACTGTAATATCTCGTTGTTATAATTTAAATTCATCCCCCCACCATATTCAAAAGGTAACATTTTATTAAGTAAATTATATTTGCCAAAAAGTATGCCCACTCCAGTTGGCCCATACATTTTATGTGCCGAAAACGCCAAAAAATCTGCATCTAAATCTTGAACATCTATTTTAATATGAGGAGCACTCTGAGCCGCATCAACTACTACTAATATACCTTTATCATGTGCTACTTGACATATCTTTTTAATATCTCTTTTATCTCCTGTAACATTAGTAATTTGTGCTAAAGATATAACCTTAGTATTAATACTTATTTTGTCTATTATGTCATTAATATCTAATTTTTCATCTTTTGAATCAACAAATGTAATTTTAATATTCTTTTGTGTAGATAGTACTAACCACGGTAGTATATTAGATGCATGCTCGCTACTTGGAACAATGACTTCATCTCCACTCTTAAGATATTTTTGAAAAAATCCAAATACTATCATATTTAATGAATCAGTAGTATTTTTTGTAAAAATTATTTCTTCTTTACATTTTGCGTTAATAAATTCTTTTACTAATTCCCTCGTATAATCAATTTCATCATCTACTTTAAAACTTATATCATAATCTCCTCTATGTGAATTTGCATTATACTCTTTATAATAATCATTTATTTTGTTAATAACTCTGTAAGGTTTAAATGTTGTCGCAGCATTATCAAAATACACTATATTTTTTTCTTTCATTGGAAAACTATTTTTATTTTCCATACATATCACCCATTATAATATACTCATTTAAAACATTTAAGAATATAATAATTGAACTAATTTTTTATTTGATTTATAATTAATATGGTGATTAAAATGGATTGTATATTTTGTAAAATTGTAGCAGGTGAAATACCATCATACACAATATATGAAAATGAGTATGTAAAATGTTTTTTAGATATTAATCCTATTTCAACAGGACATACATTAATTATTCCTAAGAAGCATTTTAAAGATGTATTTGATATTGATTTTGAGTATATGAATGAAATCAATAAAGCAGCAAAAGAAATATTGAACCTTTTGAATAACAAATTAAAACCACAAGGGTTTAAATTAATTCAAAACAATGGCAATATTCAAGAAGTTAAACACTTTCACTTACACATAATACCTTCTTATGTAAAAAATAATAAAAAAAGTGTAGAAGAAGTGTTTAGTCTATTAACAAAATAATTGTTAAATTATATTTTATATTGTATAATACAAAGTGAAGGATGTGATTTAAATGGACGAATCATCAGATAATAAAAGATTTATTATCATAGGTGGAGGTTTAATAGGACTTTTACTTGTAATTCTTTTAATAGTATGGATTGTATCTCTTACTAAAGGAAGTTATACTACTTATGAAAAAGTAATTGAAAAAATGGAAAAAGCCGCTATAAAGTATTATGAGAAAAATGCTAAACCAGTTGAATATGGTGAACATTACTTAGCATATAATACACTTGTTGAGGCAGAACTTATTAAACCATTAAATGAATTATTGAAGAATGGAGATTCATGTAATGCGCATGTTATTGTAATTAATAATAATGGATATTATTCTTATACTCCATACTTGAATTGTTCAGGAGATAATGGATATCAAACAATTGAGCTTTATAAGATTTTAACTGATCAAAATAATGTTGTAACTACTGGTAGTGGACTTTATAAAGATGAAAATACTGGTGCTTACTATTATAGAGGTGAAGTTACAAATAACTATATTAAGTTAGGAACTGTAAAAAGAGAAAATAAAGAAACAGATAACATTTGGAGAATAATGAGTATTGAACCAGATGGCACAATAAAGATTAGAAATACAAATTCTACAAATAGTGCATATGTTTGGGATGATAGATATAATGTTGATAGAGCTGATAATTCTGGTTATAATGACTTTGAATTAAGTAGATTAAAAGATACACTTATATATTTAGGAAATAGAGATTCTGTAATGCCTGAAACCTACAGAAATAAAATTGTTCCAAAACAATTATGTATTGGTAAAAGAGATACTGAAAATACAACTAAAGATGGAAGTATAGAATGTTCAGTAATGTCTGAAGCATCATATGCTGTTGGTACAATGACACCATATGAATATATGAGAGCTAGTTTAGACGATAATTGTAGAAGAACAGTAAGTAACTCTTGTTCAAACTACAATTACTTAAGCACTAATCAACAACGTGAATGGATAATAACTGCTGATTCAAATACTAATTATCAAGCATATAGTTATAATGGTGCTGCATTAGCTGCATCAGCCGCATATGCAGAAAGATATTTATATTTGACACTTTACTTATCTGATAAATCATTCTTTGTTCAAGGAACTGGAACACTTAGTGATCCATATATAATTAGATAAAATTAAAAACTATTGAAAATAATTCAATAGTTTTTTTATGCTTCTTTTCTCTCAAACCACTCTTCACCAATATGAGCATTATTAGAATCTGGTGTTGGCTGAGGCTTATCAATTTTAGCAAACACAGGAATATGAAATGCATTACCAAAACATATAGCTACTCCCGGTCTTAATGTTTTAAGTTTATCAATATCACTAGGTGCAACTCCTAAAGTTATTTCTTTTATGATTTTTAAATCTTCTGGATGTATCATACGAAGTACTATATAGTTAGAACATTGACTTAATGCAGTATTTGAAAGCTCACTAGGTCTTTGAGTAATTAATCCAAGTACTACACCATACTTTCTTCCTTCTTTAGTAATTCTATCAAATATGTTGTATCCTATAATTTTTATATCGTTATCATTTTGTACATATCTATGTGCTTCTTCAAGTATTATTTGAATTGGGAATCCTCCCCTATCTTCAAGAGCAATAGCATAATTAAAGAATAATTTTGAAAATATCTTAGTTAAATTCTTTGCAAATCTTTCATCTACATAATTTAAGTTAAAATTTACTATTTGAGCTTTTAATCCATTATACATAGAAAATAAATTCTTAATATATTCATTTATAGGTATATATTCATCCACTTCAAAATACTTTGCATAATTACTATTAATGATTGAATCTAATCTTACTTTTAAAATATTATTCATATCATATACTTTATCACTTTTTAATACACCTTCGCTGATTAAAGCGAATTCAAAAGCATCATACAAATCTTTTAATTTATAATTTCTAGGTTTCATTGATGAATTTAATTCTAATTCACTATTAATATATTGTTCTAAATATTCTATTACTAATTGTATTGTATTAATTTTACCAGTAGCATCTATATTTAAACATTGCCTTAAAGTTCTAACATATCCTGGCTGCACTATTTTACTTTCTAAGTTAATATCTTTCGTATAATAATTCGATAATACTGCTACTACTTGATCTCTTATTTGAGTTGAAGCTCTACCACTTGTTAATATATCCATAATTGCTTTAGCAATGATATTATTTTTATATTCTATTACTTTTGATTCTTCTTCAGTAAATAAATAAACATATCTTAAAGCTTTTTCTATTAATGGAATTTGTGCTGGGCTTTCAACATTTAATAACAATGCTAAATCATCAACATCCAAAAAATAAATTGGAAGTTTAACTATAGCATTTGAACTTTTTCTAGTATCTGTTGTTATTTGTTTACATCTACAATATTTAGTTTGATTAATTGTATCAAGTGGAGGTTTATATTCTCCGTAAACATCAAACAATACGATATTTGCTTTCACTGGAATGTATTCTTTCCTATAGAAGAGATTTTGGAATATTCTAGCAACACTACAACTTTTACCACTACCAGTATTACCTATAATAGCAAAATGATTAGAAAAGAATCTATCTATATTAGCTGATACATTGTATCCTGCATACGTTAATGATTTTCCTATATATAAATCAGTAGGAGTATCTATTTTTTGATTACCAAGTATTAATACTACTTCTTCCTTACTTATTAATCTTATTTTTGAATCATAGTTTGGTCTATGCAATATACCACTTAAAAAATCATTGTTAGCAAACTCACCTATCATAATACAAGTAATTTCTTCTCTAGTAATAGATGTAATTTCACACACAATTTTATGTTCTTTTTCAAATACTAAATGCATACCAACTAAGGCAGACTCTACCTTCTTAGATAAATTTTCAATTTTAATATATTCATCTATTATTGATATAATGCTACCAAACATATTATTCCCTCTTTATCCTAATATACTATAAAAATTATACCATAACATTTAAAAAATTCAAATAAAAAGAATGTATTATTTTACATTCTTATAATAATTCATAAATCCTTCTTTTTTAGGTAAATATTCTGGTATTTGACTAAATAAATAATCATTCCATAAATTAGCATTTATTAATAATACTTTATTGTTTGAAATCATAAAATTCCATTCAACTTCTAAAATTCTATCAAGCTCTAAAGCGCATTTAGTAGCCATAGCTGTTGCTTTATCAAATAGTGGTACTTGAAGATTTGATAATTTTTCTTTGCTAACTGGATGTATATTAGTAATTTTGCCATTAGAATTAAATAATTTACTTTTTATAATACCGGTTTTTGTATCTACACAACCAATAATATAATTACTCTTTTTATAATCATATTCGTAATTACCACTCGTTCCAAACTTTATTGTAGAAGCAATTATATCCACTTGATTCCATTTTCTTAAAGTCACTATACTTAATATATTTATATTATTAGGATTAATTTTTTCTATAGATTTATGCTGTGAAATATTCTCTTCTATTATAAATAATTTCTTTTTATTTGCTTCATCGAGTAAATATGCAGGACTTCTAAAATTTTTAACATTTAATAATAATGTATTTTTGTCTGACATACTTGAATCTTTACATACTACTTCTTTTTTACTAATTATTAATTCTTCTAACTGTTTAAAACTCAAATTCTTACTATAACAAACATCTCTTTTTAAATATTTATCAAATTTTTTATAAAATTCTCTTCTATCAGATAAAACAGATAATTCCTTCTTATCATATAAATATCTCTCTATCTTTTTATGTCTTTTCTTTGTTAAATATGTACGTTCTTTTTTCTTATTTATATCATAAAATTCAAAAACTTTATATTCTTCATAATTAGCATCGTAACATAAATAACATCTTATTATATCTAATAATATATATATACGAAAATATCCAGTCTCTTCCTTAACATATGATATTGTTCTATGTAAACCTTCAATATTCTTACTTAATCTTTTAAGCAACTTATTAATTCTCTTTTTCATTACAAACTCCCTATAATTTAATTATATATTTTTTATTTCAAAATATCAACTTTTTAACTTGACTAAATAATAATTAAACAATATAATAAATGTTAATTTGAAATTAGAGGTCATATTATGGAAGAAAAAGTATTAGTTATTTTATATAAAAGATGTTTAGTAGATGAAGATCAAGATACTGACTTTAATCATGATGTTATAAATAGAATAAACATTCTTAACACAGAAAGTAATGAGGATATAAAAGATTACTATCTTTCTCCAATACAAGTTGTTGAAGGAATAATAGATGATGATACTTTCTTATCAAGCGATGGAAAATATAAATTAAAAATGATAAATGCAATAGATGGTTTAAAAGATGAATTTGTTTATGCATTTCCAATTGATGTAAGTGATTATGATAAAAAATCTATCAAAGAAACAGCAGAATATATTAAAGAAGAAGAGTTATACAATAGTTATCTACTTCAATCATTTGATTCTAATGTTGATAAATCACCAAACACATATGTATTTAATGCATACTCAGATAGAGTGCTTACATTAGTAGATCCTTATAGTTATGATAATACATTATCAACTATGATTTATGATGCTTCTGAATTAGTTAGCCAACTAAAAGAAAAAAATATATTATTACTTAGACCTAGCGATGTTGAACATTTAAAAAAAATAGAAGAAGAAAAAAAGCAAACTGAAACAAAATATGAAACTTCTCCTCATAAAGCAATTAAATACTTAGATAACTATATATATTCAAATGAATTATATGATGAAATTACTAAATACGTTATTAAACAAGACGAGCAAATTAGAAGAGTTGCAACAATATTTGCTAAAAATCAAAGAATAGATAATCCAAGACTAAAAAGTAATTTTATATTATGTGGACCTACTGGTGTTGGTAAAACAGAAATATTCAGACAAATTTCTAGAATTGTAGATATTCCTATGATAGAAGAAGACTCAGCTGAATTTACCGCTGCGGGTTATGTAGGAAGAACAGTTACCGAAATGTTAGTAAATCTATATAATGCTGCTGATGGAGATCTTAAAAAGGCAGAAAATGGAATTATTTATATGGATGAAATTGACAAAAAAGCAAATACAAATAAAGATATGGAAGTTAATAGAGGAGCAGTTATTCAAGCACTTTTAAAAATGATTGAAGGACATATCTATCCAATTAACGTAGGTAAAAAACAAATATATTTTGATACATCAAGAGTTACATTTGCATTTTCAGGTGCTTTTTCAGATATAGAAAAGTTTTCTAAAGATTATTGCGAAAAACAATTAGGTTTTGGTAATACACAATTAGTTACAAAATTAGATAAAACTAAAATATACAATACACAAACACTTAAAAATTACGGACTAATGCCTGAGTTTATTGGTAGAAATAAAATTATAGTCATGAATGATCTTGATAATGTAGAAGATTTAGAAACAATATTAACAACATCTAATTTAAGTTATTTAAAACTATATTCAGAATATTTAAAATCACTAAGTATTGCATTTGAGTATGATAATGATGTAATTAGAGCTATAGCCGAAAGAGCATTACTTGAAAAAACTGGTGCAAGAAGTTTAAGTTCAATAACTGAAAGTGCATTAGAAGTAGCAGATTATTATATAACATCGAAAAATGCAAGCAAATATAAATTATTAAAAATAACTCCTAAAACAATTGAAGATAATACCAACTTTATTTTAAGATAACAATTCATTTATACTAACAATTTTATAACCTTTACTTTTAATATAGTTGATAGTAGAAGATAATTCATTTAAGTTTAATTTAGTTTCCTTGATAAAGATAATAACACCTTTATCAAGGATTTTTTTAGTGTTAATTAATAAGTCTTTATCAATATGATTAATTGCATTTATACTATTTAATTTTTTTTCTTTACAAATATTTATAACATCGTAATCACTATTTTTAACACAATATATTTCATTATGAAGTATTTTAATAAAATTATTTAATTCTTTTTCATTATTACCTTTAAATAAAATAGTACTGTGATTTTCAATAAATTCTATATTTTCACTTAAAGTATTATAATTCATAAGAAGATTTAATTCTATGTTTTTTTCTTCTGAAATTTTTAACATCTTTCTATAGTACTTTTCACTGTCTACATCAACTACCAATGCAACATTAGAAGTGTATTCATTACCTTTAATAATATATTTATCAATATTATTACTTTTATTTAAAATACATACATTTTCATCATATTCAATTAATTCTTTTTTAAATCCAATACCTTTCATATTATTATAGCTTTTATCCGTATTAACAGTAAAACCTGATAAACCCAAAACAATGCCATCTTCTGTTATACTACCTTCTCTACATTTATAATCAAATTGTTCTTTATAATTATTTATTGAAACCAATAAAGTGTTATTTTTTTCTGAAAGATCAATAACTCTGTTTGTATAAAAAAAACCAAATATAGCAAACAGAATTACATAAACATATTTAAAATACTTTTTCATAATAAAGTATATGAAAATAGATATAAGTAATATTACTCATATCTATTTTATATATCTTCTAATAAATCTACCATTTTTATCTTCTATATAATCTTTTATTATTTCACAATTTAAATATTTATCATAATCTATTCCTAAGGATTCAATATTTTCTTTAAGTGTCCTACTATCTCTTAAACACATGAAATTATCAAATGTCTTAATCGCTTCTTTTTTATTATCTTTACTAATCAAATGAAAGTTAAGACCAGTTAAATAACCTATAAAATAAATAACATCTTCTCTTAAATTTCTATCAGACCCAACTATTTTGCCTTCATGATCAATTTGTAAAGTTTGATTCTCATCCATATCATGATAAAATCTAAAAGATAAAGTATCTGAAACCATCTTATCATTAAACATAAGTTCTACCACTTCTTTATCTATATGATTAGTTATTAAGTAATCCATAAATGCCATTTCAAAAAAACAAGAAGGTATTTCAGATAAAGCATCTCCATCAAATCTTCGTTTTGATTGAGGTAAAATAAATTTTTTAGATTCAATGACATGACCAAACTCATGCACTAAAGTGGACATATTATATACACTATACTTTTGTAAAATTGACAATATATATACGTTACCAGATAACATATTAAAAGTATTTAAGCCACCACCTTCAAAATTTCCAGCAATGCCCAATTCTATTCTATTATTTTCCATTGTGTCTCTAACTATTTTCAATGTATCATTACCATATTCGCTAAAAAATGAATAAATGATATCTTTAAATTCTTTTTCACTAAATGTAGTTATTCCACTTCTAATTCTATTGTATTCAACTTTAATAAAATACTCAGAATACTTATTAATCAGACTATTTATACTTTTAGATAATACTTCTAAGTCTTTAGAATTATCATTTATAAAACTTACAAATCTTTTAAGTACATCACTTATATATTTAGCTTCAATTTTACGAGTTAGACCTTTATTTACAAAAATATCACGTTTTTTTAATTCAATATCATATATATATTTAAAAAAATCTACCATACCATAAAACTGTCCTAGATAATCAGAAGAACTAATTTTCTGATTATGTCTAAGATAATTTTTAAGTAAAGCTAAATCATTAAGATAATCCTCAACATTAATTTCCATATGTTATCCCCCTAAAATGTAAATTAATTTAATTTAGTTATTTTTTCTTTTCCTCCCATATAAGGTCTTAAGACTTCTGGTATGTTTACACTTCCATCTTCATTATAATTGTTTTCAAGCAAAGCAATTAGCATTCTTGGTGGTGCGACTACTGTATTATTTAAAGTATGAGCAAATTCTTTAGTTCCATCTTCTTTTTTGTATCTTATTTGTAATCTTCTGGCTTGAGCATCAGTTAAATTAGAACAAGAACATACTTCAAAATATTTTTGTTGTCTTGGACTCCATGCTTCGATATCGCATGATCTATATTTTAAATCAGCAAGATCTCCTGAACAACACACCAATTTTCTAACTGGTATATTCATTGACATAAATAATTCTACACTATAATTCCACATTTTATCATACCAAGTTTCGCTATCTTCTGGTCTACAAATGACTACCATTTCTTGTTTTTCAAATTGATGAATTCTATATACTCCTCTTTCTTCAATTCCATGAGCTCCAACTTCTTTTCTAAAACATGGTGAATATGATGTCATTGTAATTGGAAGTTCATTCTCTTTTATTATTTGATCTTTAAATTTAGCAATCATAGAGTGTTCAGAAGTACCTATTAAATATAAATCTTCTCCTTCTATTTTATACATCATATTTTCTTTTTCAGTAAATGACATTACACCATCAACTGCGTCACTATGAATCATATAAGGTGGTATACAATATGTAAATCCTTTATCTATCATAAAATCTCTAGCATATGCTAAAACTGCAGAGTGCAGTCTTGCTATATCACCCATTAAATAATAGAATCCATTACCACTTACTCTACCCGCCGCATCTTTATCAAGTCCATTAAATGATGCCATTATATCAGAATGATATGGTATCTCAAACTTTGGAACTTTAGCCTCACCAAATGTTTTTTCTTCTACGTTTTTAGAATCATCTTCTCCAAGAGGCACATCATCAGCAATAATATTTGGAATAACCATCATTATTTCTTTTATTTTACTTTCTAATTCAATTTCTCTTGCTTCTAAATCTTCTATTTCTTTTTGCATAGATGATACTTTTTCTTTAACCTTAGAAACTTCATCTATCTTCTTATCTCTCATAAGTTCACCAATAGATGCAGATAGTTTGTTCTTTTCACTCCTTAAGTTATCGCCTTTACTTTTACAATTTCTGTATTCAATATCATAATTATATACTTCATCTACTAAAGGCAATTTAGAATCTTGAAACTTCTTTTTAATATTTTCTTTTACTATATCTCTATTTTCTCTAATTAATTTAATATCTATCATGTTAACACCTCATGTTTAAATAATATCACTATTTTTATATTTTTTCAAACAAAAAGAGGATTAACCTCTTTATTAAATTACCATCCTTGGCAAGTTCCAAAAAGTAATGCTAAAAGGATGAATAAAATTAAAATTATAAAGAATATATTAGTTCCTTGATTACAACAACTATTCATAAATAATACACCTCCTTATATTAGATAAAAGCACCTAATATGATTACTAATAAAATAAATAATACTAATGCAAATGCTGCTCCTGAAATACCATTACCTCTTCCACAACAAGCTGTATTCATAAAAACATTCCTCCTTTTTTATCTTTACACTTTTATAGTATGATAATAACTTAAAATTGTGTATGTTAATTACTTGTATTTTGAATATTAATTTGCTATTATATTAAGAGTTAGGAGGTATTTATGAAAAAATTATTTTTAATTCTAGGTTGTGCTGTTCTACTTGCAGGATGTGGTCATGTAAAACTATCTAATGGAGAAAATGCTATTGTTACTTTTGATAAAGTTGAAGGTATTAGTTCTGATGAGTTATACAAAAAATTAAAAGAAAATGATGGCCTTTCAGTTTTAATAAATATAATTGATACTAAATTATTAAATGAATTATATGAAACAACAAGTGAAGAAAAACAATATATTAACAGCTCTGTTAAATCTGCAAAAGAAAGTGCAAAAAGTATGGGTGCTGATTTAGATTTATTCTTAAGTTATTATTATGGTATGTCTTCAGAAAGTGCTTATAGAGATTATTTGTCATTAACATATAAAAGAAATCTTTGGGCAACTGATTATGCTAAAGAAAGTGTTACTGAAAAACAAATAAATGATTATTACAAAGATTATTATGTTGGTGATATTGAAGCAAAACACATTTTAATTACAGTTGATGCTCCAAGTGATGCTACTGATGATGAAAAGAAAGAAGCTGAATCTAAAGCATTCGATAAAGCAGTAGAAGTTATCAACAAATTAAACAATGGAGAAAAATTTGAAGATTTAGTTAAACAATATTCAAAAGATTCAGCAACTTCTAAAAACGAAGGAAGTTTAGGAAAAATAAATATAGGAGACTATGATGAAGATGTATATAATGCATTAAAAACTTTAGAAGTTGGTGCTTATTCATCAACTCCAACAAAATCAACATATGGATATCATGTATTATATAAAGTATCTCAAGATGAAAAACCAGAATTAAATGAAATAGTTACAGATAAAATAAGAACTGTTATCGGTAAAGAAATAGAACAAGAAGATAACTTTACAGCAAAAGCACTTATCGCACTTAGAAAAAAATATAATATGGATATTACTGATGGTGATTTAAAAGACCTATATGAAAAGAATTATAGTTCAAATTAATATTTAAAAACCTTGATTTAAAATCAAGGTTTTATTTTATGGGAATCTATTCTATATGATTGTTAACATTTTTTATTATATTCATGAATTATTTCTTCGTATGAATATCCTTTTCTAATTAAATAGTTAATTATTTTACTTTTATCACTATATTTTTTTACTGCTTTATTCATGTCCTTTTCTAATGCATTAGATTCATAATTTATATTAGACAATTTATCTTCAATCAATTCTTTATCATATCCCAAATTATATAAATCATTTTTTAATTTGTTGACAAACATGTAATAACTTTTATTATTCATTGATGAAGATTTTTTGCTGATTATTTTATCTATTTTTTCTTTCCAAATCGATTCATCGAATTTATTTAAATAATCGTTTATTATGTTTTCATCAATATTTAAATTTAATAAATTGTTTCTAATTTTATATGGACCATCTAATGTTAAATTGATTTTATCATTCACATAAGATTGTACATATATTTTATCATTTAATAAGCCTAATTTATTTAATTTTTCTATAGCGTATTCTATATATTTTGAATCAAAACCTTTTCTATTCAAATAGTCTTGTATTTCTTTCTTAGTTCTAAGTTTAATTTCTATATAACTTAAAGATAAGTCATATGCTTCGTAGTAGCTATTTTCATTTATTATTTCATCTAATAGATATTCATCTATTTCTTTTTTAATTAATAAATCATATTTTAAAATAATATCTTCATATAAAATTAATTCAGTATTATCAAATATTATTTTATATTTATTCTTACCTACTTTCTTAAACTTATTTATTTGCATATGACTCTCCTTTAAATTATTAGTTATTCATTACTATAATTAGTAAAATATCTTTGAATAAATACAACTGGAGTTCCTTTGTCTCCACTACCACTTGTTAAGTCACATAAACTTCCAAGTAGGTCAGTATAACGTCTTGGTGTAGTACCTTGAGTAGCCATAGTACCTTTTAATTCTTTATCTTTTTCTTTTATTTCATTTATCATAGCTAATCTTAATTCTTCACCATGTAAATTTTTAAATTTATTTTCACTAAAGTATTTAAGTTTTATCTCATTAGGACTACCTTCAAGACCTTTAGTATATGCAGGACTAACTACTGGATCTGCAAGTTCCCATATTTTTCCTACTGGGTCTTTAAAAGCACCATCTCCATATACCATTACTTCAATAGTTTTTCCGGTTTTCTCTTTTAACATTTTTTGAATATTATTTACTAGTTCTTCTCCAGTTCTTGGGAATAGTTTAACTTTTTCTTCTGTAGAGCGATTGCTTCCAAGTAAACCATAAGGAGAATATCCACTTCCATCTACACTTTCATTTAATATATCACTCATTAAAAGTACATTTGCATTATTATTTTTAGCAAGTATTTTTTCTTTTGTTTCTTTTCTTGTGTGAATATCACAACAAATAATAGAATTTGTATAATTTAGTATATCTTCAGGTTTATTTGAAAACACCATTTCAAATTCACAACCTTCTTTATTAACTAAATCCTTATAAACTTCATACATATTTACACCAGTAAATATATGTTTGAAATGACTGAACTTTTCTTTATAAACCTCTTCATTTATTAAATCTGTTGATGGATTTATTCCATATTTAACTAAATCATCTTTATATAAAATATCATTTCCCACTTCATCTGATGGATAACTAGATAATAGTGTTATTTTTTTAGTGGAACGAGCAAATGCTGATAACAATACAGCAAATCTATTTCTACTTAATATTGGAAATACTAAACCAATGTGCTCTGCATTATTTAGTTTTTTCTTTACATCTTTAGCAATTTGATCCAAAGTTGCAAAATTTCCTTCGCTGATTCCTACTACTGCTTCAGTTATAGCCACTACATCTTTATCTTCAAACTCAAAATGTTCTGTTTCACTTGCTTTTAGTAATGAATCAACAACTATTTTAGCTAAATTATCTCCTTCCTTAATAATAGGGGTTCTAATACCTCTTACCACTGTCCCTACATTTCTCATAAATCACTCTCCTATTATATTGTAACATATAAACGAATAATTTTAATGATTTTTTACAGCAGATTTACAATTTAAAATAGTCATTACTGACTACTTTAAAAATCCTTTTATTATTGTTTCTTCTGCTTCCTTTTTTGAAAGACCTAACGTCATTAATTTTATTAGTTGGTCCCCAGCTATTTTTCCAATAGTTGCTTCATGTATTAATCTTGCATCTATATGATTTGCAGTTATTTTAGGATCTGATGTGACATTTGCATTATCTTTTATTATTGCATCACATTCAACATGTGCAAAACATTCATTATTGCCAATCACATTTGACACAAATTCTTGATGGGAGTTTTCAGCAGCTACACTTCTTGACGTAACTTTTGCACTTGAATTTTTTCCATTTAATTCTACATCAAATATTGTTTTTGCTGTTTGACTTTCATGTGTCATTATTTTTTCATTAATAACCAATTTTGCATTCTCATCAAGTTGAGCTTTAGTAGTTCTTATTGTAGATGATACACCTTTAATTTGAGCAGTATCCATTTCTAATGTTGCATTTTTACCTAAATAGATTTCTGTAACAGGGTCAAGTATTCTTTTACCATCCCCATCTCCTTCTCCATAATGCTTTTCAATATATTTAACATAAGATCCATCTTCAATAAAAAATCTATGTATTCCGTTATGTGAACTATCTTTATGAGCATCATTATGTATTCCACATCCAGCATTTATTGTAACTATTGAATTTTTGCCTATATGAAAATCATTATATACTTTATCGCTAAATCCACTTTTTGTAATTAATACTGGTATATGAACATATCCATTAATAGTTCCTTCTTTTACAACAATATCTATTCCATCTTTATCTTTTTTAGACTCAATTTTTATATTATCGTTTGATAGTCTATCTACACTCTTACCATCTTTTCTAATATTATAAGCACTACCATTTTTAATTTCTTCATTAATAATTTCAAGAATATGTTTGTCTAAATTATTCATATGTTTCACCTCCAACTTTACAGCAAGGTATAACATTCATCACATCATTTAATTCTTCTTTAGACTTGATTTCTCTTATTTTACCAGAATCTAACAAAATAAGCTTATCAGCTATATTAATTATCCTATCTTGATGAGATATTATAATAGTTTTACTATTATTTTTTTCTCTTAATTCTTTAAATAATTTTATTAAATTATTAAAACTCCATAAATCTATTCCAGCTTCAGGTTCATCAAAAATTGTTACATTAGAATTTCTAACTGCTACTGTTGCTATTTCAATACGTTTAAGTTCTCCACCAGAAAGAGAATTATCTACTTCACGATCTATATATTCTTTAGCACATAGTCCTACTTTTGATAAAACTGCACAAGCATCATGAACATTTAACTCTTCACCACTTGATAAATTTATTAAATCATGAATAGTGATTCCTTTGAATTTAACTGGTTGTTGAAATGAAAATGAAATCCCTTCTTTAGCTCTTTTATCTATTGACCATGATGTTATATCCTCGCCATTATATATTATTTTCCCAGAAGTTGGTTTAATTATTCCCATAATAATTTTTGTAAGAGTTGATTTTCCACTTCCATTAGGGCCAGTTATAACAGTAAAATTACTATCGAATTTTATATTTATATTATCTAATATCTTTTTATTTTTTATTTCATAAGAAACGTCAACTAATTCTAACATACATTCCTCCTCAGGAAATATTATAACATATTTGTTGAAAAAATATATTTAAATGTGTTATAATTTTCTTACGCAAGTGTGGCGGAACTGGTAGACGCAGCAGACTCAAAATCTGCCGGTAGTAATACCTTGAGGGTTCGATTCCCTTCTCTTGCACCAAATAAAAAAAGAACTCAAACTTTTATCACAGTTTGAGTTTTTAAATACGTTATATTACATAATCAAAAAAATACAAATACACCTTAGTTAGTAATTATTAAATTTTATTTTAAATTATTTAATCTATTTAATTGTTTTTCTGCTTCCCTTGATTCTTCTTCAGTTTCATTGTACATGTATTTATCATAGAATTCAAATAGTTCAAGTTCCCATGTACCAGGCTTATAAGTATGCACTGAAAAACTATAAATGTTATCTATTATATCCAAAACAACAACACCATCTTTTATAACAGTTTGATGGTAGGTTGTTGAATCACCATAAGCATGGTAAGGATCATATTCTTGATAACCAGAAAACACTAATGAGTTATTTATTTTACTTACTCTTTTGCAAAGTGGTACTACATAGTTTTTATAAATATTTGATGCGTGTTCATTTTTCATTTTATTTAATCCAATTTCTCTTAAGAATACTGGTATCTTTTCAGTTAAAGAATTTAAAATATCCATCCATTTTCCATAAACCATTATACCTTTAGACTTAGAATAAACATCCCTACCATTAAAAGTTATATTTAAACTATCGAATTCACTATAGCTATTATCAGTATAAGTTGCTTTGATGCTTATTCCGTATGTACTAAAATATTCACCATAGCAAGGAGAATCAGATTCACCATACTCAAGATTTTCATATGAATATCTTCTTCCCAAATTTCTTATTAGTTTTTCTGCATTACTTTCAATTAACTCATTTTCATCCATATTTTCACCTCATTTTAAATTATTTTTTATTATAATATCTAATTATTATTTGTCAAGTTATTACATTATAAATATATAAAAAAACAAAAGTATATTAAATTTTACTTTTGTTTTTTAATAATAATTCATCATGTGTTTCTATATAATGTGGAATTTCTATGCTCATAAATTTATCTGACATTTTTATATTACCAATATAATGTTTAAATCTTTCATAATCGCCTAAAAACAAATTACCTCTACCTAAATCAAATCCAATTAATTTATTATCACCTACGGAAAAAGTTATCTTTTTTTCAGAATAAATTATACTATAGTTATTTAAAGGTATTATACTCTTAATAGAATTTTCATCTGTTAATAATTCAAAACAATTAATTGTAAAATCATCTATTCTATCTTGAACATAATAATTATCTTCTTTCATAAATACAGGATATACGAATTCTGGAACAACACCAAATTCATTTATTATGCCTATTAATTTATACTTTTCACTATCTTGCATTGCTAACTCCTTTCATGACTTGATAAATATAATATCATAAATATATAATTTATCCAAG
>JAEEGL012045066.1_pt1 | contig 54438 bp, 45 predicted proteins | sample 9134231 | NCBI WGS metagenome assembly JAEEGL01 (sample SAMN16246548, study PRJNA631951) | gut metagenome | biome: gut microbiome; feature: rumen; material: fiber-attached | host: Bos | place: Iran: Karaj | collected 2018-10
CGGCTGGCGATATACCCGCCGGCACTACCGGACGTTGATGGGCCTTCAGGGACCTGACCCCCGGACCGATCGGCTATGAGCCGACTGCTCTGACCAACTGAGCTAAAGGCCCTTAGTTTTTGTCACCTGACAGCCAAGAATTTTGACGACCTCTACGGGACTCGAACCCGTGTTACCGCCGTGAAAGGGCGATGTCTTAACCGCTTGACCAAGAGGTCGTATCCTCTTAATCGGGGCGACAGGATTTGAACCTGCGACCCCATGCTCCCAAAGCACGTACGCTACCGAACTGCGCTACACCCCGATGCATACGACCGTGCCTCACAAGCGACGTAGGATATTATAACCAATGGGGGAAGTTTTGTCAATAGCCTTTTTTGATTTTCGGGCGGGCGAAATGGTTAATTCTTGATGCTGAAGCGACATCCGAAAAAGCGGAAGCCGCCCGGTGAAAAAAACGGGAAGGCGCAGCCCTCCCGAATCGTTGCTTTTTTTCCGGCCGCCTGCTCAGGCTTTCTTCAGGATCACGTACATCCAGGAGCCGGAGGGCACCTCGAAAGTGAGGATCTTTTTGGCGGCGTCATATTCGCTTTCGCAGGGCACGAGCTCGTCGTTTTCCACCCGGAACAGCTCGTACTGCGCGGGGCAGTCGATGGTGAGCCACAGGCGCATATTTCCCTCGAACACCGATATCTGGCCGGCGTGCTCAAAGACCACGCTGAAAGCGGAGGCGACGTCGCTGTCGGACCCGAAGGGGGAGCGGTACTGGTTCACCAGCACGTCGCCCGTGGGGGAGGTGTCGTAGTCGTACAGCTGCACCAGGCAGCGGCGGTGGCGCCCGTTGCCAATGGCGTTGTGGCCGCAGATGGGGCAGGCGGTGAAGGTCTCGCCCTCATAGGTGACCGAAAGCTCGGAGCAGGGCGCGTTCAGCTGGAAATCACAGCCGTCGTCCAGGCAGGTCGCCCGGTGGAAACCGTCGCGGCGATAGCGCCATTTGCTCATATAATGGCTTTCGGGGCCGTCCGCGAAAGCGCATGCCAGCGCCAGCAAAAGCGCGATAGTCAGAAACAGGGCAGTGATCCGGCGCATATACTTCACCTCATTGTATGGATGAGACGATTATACTACAGGCGGGGAATTATTTCAAGAGCCAAAAGGCGGCGAACTGTTCGGAGCAGACAGGAAAGCGCGGACGCGGCCTGTTTTCGGACGGATGATCCGGCGGAAAATAAAAAAATGTTGAGAAAACGCGGGATGTGTGATATACTCATGGTGCGCAAAAGCCTGACCGGCGCAAAAGCTGTGCTGCCGGGCGGAATGGGAACAAATCGGCTTTTGATCCGTCCAATCAACGAATATGATCCGAGGGGTGAGCGAATGAAACGTTTATTGTGCCTGGCGCTTATGATCTGCCTTCTGTGCGCCCCCGTGGTGCGCGCCGAAACGCCGCAGACCGGTGACCTGCTGCTGGTGTACTACAACTGCATCCTGTACGATAACTACGACATGAGCGCCCGCAAGGTGCTGGCGTACGTGCCTTCCGGCGCGGTGGTGATGTATATCGCGCCCATCGAGTGGGGCATATGCGTGGCCTACGGCTCCTTTGTGGGATACCTGGAAGACACGCGGGTATACCAGATCCGGCCCGGAGACAGCTCGTATGAGTTTTCTCTGCCGGACGGCTCCATGGTGATCGAAAGGCAGCCCACCGTTTCGATCCGGGAGGACGGCTCCACCTCCTCCGGCTGGTCCGACTGGTCCGGCTGGTCCGACTGGCAGGCGCCCACGCCTTCCCCTGCGCCTACGGCGACGCCCTGGAACGGATGGTGGTATCCGACGCCCACGCCGAACGCTTCCAACAAGACCTATGTGCCTGAGTTCCCCTACTCGGGCGGTTATGCAAGACCCCAGTACTCCCTCTCCTCCCGCAGCGGCCCCGGCACGGGCTACACCTGGGCGGGCTCCTATTCCACCGACGTGAGCGTGAAGGTGTTCTACCAGGCGGAAGGCAGCTCCACCAGATGGGGCTACGTGGAAGTGACCAACGGCGGCCAGAAGTACCGGGTATTCACGGGCATGAGCCGCATGACCGGCTACGGCAGCGTTCCCTTCGACGCCGAAAACTGGGTATGGGCGGAGATCACCAAAACGCATACCGCCAGCTACGGCCCCGGTGACGATTACGCCAAGACGAATTCCACTGTGACGGCGGGCACGCAGGTGAAGGCCTTCTACCAGCAGAACGGCTGGCTCATGTACGAGGTCACGCTCTCCAGCGGACAGATCCAGCGCGGCTGGGCGCCGGCGGACTGCTGGAAGTAAATGAATGCTCCCCGAAAGGGGAAAATGGGCGGCGGATGATGAATTGTCATACATCCGCCGTTCTTTTTCAACATCGAAGCTGTATAATACCATACAGAAAAACATACGGAGGTGCGCGCATGGATACTCCTTACGGACACTTCTCCCGCGGCGGGCGTTCGTTTACGATCGTTACGCCCGACATCCCGCGCAACTGGTACAATTATTTCTACACCGACAACTACGTCACCTTCACTTCCCAGTGCGGCGTGGGCCAGGGCTTTCTGCAGGACCGGCTCGGACGGCGGCTCATGCCCGTGAAGGCCCGCGGACTGTACGCCGTGGAGGGAGACGGGGGCTGGAGCCTTCTGGGCCTGCCGGTATATGAAAAATACGAAGCCTATTCCTGCGAGCACCGCCTGGGCTCCACGACGGTCAGTCTGCAGAAGCACGGGATACGCACGGAATACACGCTGTTCGTGCCCTGTGAAGAGGATCAGTATACCGGCGCGGAAGCCAATCTCGTGCGCGTGACCAATGTTTCGGACCGGCGCAGGGAATTAAAGCTCATCTGCTATATCGACAACGATTTCGACGGCAACTACCGGCTGCAGGCTTACAATACCGCCGCGGCGTATAAGGACGGCAGGGTAACCGGCGTGCATTTCGATTTCGAAGAGGAATTTGACGGCGAAAAGCGCCCGTTCTGCTTTTTCCTGACCAGTGACCGGGCGCCGGACGGCTGGGACCTGAGAAGGAACGCGTTCATCGGCACCTACGGCACGCTGGCGGACCCGGCGGCGCTGCACGCGGGCGGCTGCACAAACAGCGACTGCGTGGCCGAAAAGATGGGCTTCGCCGTGCAGCGGTCGATCTCCCTGGGACCCGGCGAGAGCCGCTGGGTATGCTTTATAACGGGCCTCGCGCCGGATACAGACGCCGCCCGGGCGCTCACAGAACGCTTTGACAGCGAGGAGAAGGTGCTTAAAGAACTGAAAAAGGTGGAAGAAAAGTACTCTGACCGGCTGGACCGCGGCCTTTCTTTCAGCACGCCGGATGAAAAGCTGAACGCGCTTCTGAACGTGTGGCTCAAGTACCAGACGGACATGGGCTCCCGCTGGGCGCGGGTGCGCCACAACGGCTACCGTGACATCGCCAGCGATACGGAGTGCCTGGCCTGCTTTCATCCCCGCCTGGCATGGGAACGCATCAAGCGCCTGCTCACATACCAGTACTCCAACGGCTACGCGCCCCGCACGTTCATCGACGGCCAGATCCGCGACAACAACTTCGCGGACTGCACGGTGTGGCTCACCTTCACCGTGTATTATATCGTAACGGAGCTGGGCGACCTGGACCTGCTGAACGAAGAGGTGCCCTTCAATGACGGCAGCACCGCCGCGGTGTACGAGCACATCCGGCGCAGCGTGGACTTTCTGTACGGCTTTACGGGCCTGAACGGCCTCGTGCGCATATGGGGCGGCGACTGGAACGACTGCATGAACAACGTGGGCATAAAGGATAAGGGCGTGAGCGTGTGGCTGTCCATCGCCTGGGTGCGGGCGGCAAGGCAGCTGGCGTCCCTCATGCGCGCCCTCGGAAAGCCGCAGGAGGAGATCGATGGCCTGGAAGCGCGCACCCAGGAGATGTGCCGGCGCATAAACGAACACGGCTGGGACGAACAGGGCGGCTATTACATGTACGCCATATCGGACGACGGAGAGCCCGTGGGGGCGGACGCCTGCTGCGAGGGCAAGGTGTTTCTGAACCCGCAGCTCTGGGCCGTGCTGGCCGGAGGCCTGGGGGAAGGCCGGGAGGAGAGGGCGATCGCAAACGCGTACCGCCTGCTGCACGATCCTCTGGGCACCCGCGTGAGCTGGCCGCCCTATACGGCTAAAAGCGCCTGGATCGGCTCCATCGCCCAGAAGGCCCCCGGCGTGCAGGAGAATGGCGGCGTGTATCTGCACGCCATGTGCTGGAAGCTGGCCGTGGACGCGCTGAGGGGAGATGAAAAGCGTGTAAAAGAAGACGTGGAATGCATCCTGCCCTTCCGCAATCCCGTTGTAAACGGCCGCGCGGAGCCTTACATCATATGCAACTGCTACATGGGCAGGGAGACCGGCTACCGCTACGGCACGCCGGGACAAAGCTGGCGCACGGCCTCCGGACAGTGGTTTTTGAAAGCGATGGCCCAGTTCGTGTTCGGCCTTCAGCCGACGCCGCAGAGGCTTTGCGTGCGCCCCTGCCTGCCGGAGGGCTGGAACGAAGCCTCGGTGGAGAAGGAATTCCGGGGCTGCCGGTACCGGATCAATTACAGGCGCACGGGAGAAAAAGCCCTGTACTTCAACGGAAAGAAGCTGCCCGGCGACCTGCTCCCCCTGGAAAGCGGAGAAGTGCTGGCGACGTTTTAAGCCGGCTTCAATGAACGAAACGAATCGGCGGAGACGATCATGCTGAGCGTTATTTCATGGATATTCTTTGACCTGGGCTCCACCCTGATCGACGAAACGGAAGCGGACCGCCACCGGGTAAAGGAGATGACTGCCGGGACCGGGATCACTCAGGAAGCATACTGCGAAAAGCGGCTGGAGATGATCCGGCAGGGACTGAACGGTGATGCGGAGGCGGCCCGGTTTTTCGGCCTTAAGAAAACGCCCTGGCGCAGCGAAGATGAAACGCCGTATCCGGACGCCGTACCGGTGCTGGAGGCGCTGAAGCGCCGGGGCTTCAGGCTGGGTGTGATCGCAAATCAAAACCCCGGCACCGCGCAGCGCCTGAAAAACTGGGAAATGCTTGGATACTTTGGAGTGATCGCCGCTTCGGCGGAACTGGGGTGGGCAAAACCGGACACAGCCATCTTCATCTGGGCGCTCGGCCAGGCCGGCTGTCCTGCCGGAAAAGCCGTCATGGTCGGCGACCGTACGGACAACGATATCGCTCCGGCCAACTGCCTGGGCATGCACACCGTGCGGCTTCTGCGCGGCCTGGGCGCATACCGGGAGCCGCAGTGTGAAAAAGAACGGCCTGAGTACACGATCAGGACGCTTGCGGAGCTTCCTGATCTGCTGTGCGGAGAAGGATCGGTCATAGATCCTATCCGATAAAACGTGTCCGTATTCTATGGACTTTTCTTCTGCAACAAGAAAGGCAGCGGGTTCGTACCTGCTGCCTTTCTTGTTGAACGAATCGGCTTACAGCTCTCTTGCGTACCGCATTTCCTCCGCGCCGAAGCCGAGCTTCGTGCAGCCGTCGGGGCGGAAGCCCATGGCCTCGTAAAAGGCGCGGGCGGAGGTGTTTTTGGTGAATACCCACAGCGCGATGTTTTTATAGCCCGCGGCGCGGACGTCTTCGAACACTTTTTCCAGCATGCGCCGCCCGCAGCCCTTGCGGCGGCCTTCCGGCAGGCTGTGGATCATGATGAGCTCCGCCCAGATAGGCAGGTCCTCGTCCCGCGCGGCGTTCCACCAGGCGATGGTCTGCGCCTTGCCGTCCAGGAAGAGTATATAGCCGCTGCCCATCTGCCCGTTCAGCGTGCGCTCATACATCGCCTGCGCGCGATTCAGGTCGGTGCATGAGGCCAGGGTGTCGTCCGGGATGATGCCCTTGAAGGCGCTTTTCCAGCTTTCGGTCTGGATATAGGCAAGGGTCTGTGCGTCTCCTGCCTGGGCGCGGCGGATACGGATGTCCATTGCGAATCCTCTCCTTTTACAGCGTGCGCGTGAGCTTCACGCAGCGGCCCAGGATCTGGATCTCGCCCCACATCATCGTGTCGATCTTCAGCTCCCGGTCATAGGACTGCAGCATCAGCCTGGAGCCTTCCAGCTTTTTGACCCGGCGCACGCGGCGGACGCCGCCGTAATACACCAGCATGAAGGCGTCGTCGATGGGGTTCTTTTCGGGCACGGTGAGAAGCAGGTCGCCTGCGTGGATGCGGAAACCGCTGAGGGAATCGTCCGGTACGCGGAACAGAAGCACCTTGTCTGGCGAAGCGCCCTCGATTTTTCCGCCCGTCACGGGGAACAGCACGTGGTCCATCACCAGGCCCTTTTCGTCCGTTACGGGCACGCGCTTGAGCACGCCGCCAAGGGCGTCCAGCCACGCGTCGTTGCTCTCGGCCTGGGCCTGCTTCTGCTGGGGCGTGGGCTCCGGCTCGTCTTCGGGCACGGGGATGATGTAGGGGCGGGGCTTGGGACGCAGACGGACTTCCGGCTCGTTGGCGGTGTCGATCTCCGTGCCCACGGACTGGGTGACGCCGCAGGCCTTGAGCATGCGCTTTGCCTGGTCGTCTGAGGGGATGCGCTTGCCCGCCTCCACGTCTTTGATGAAGCTCTCGGCCAGGCCGGTCTTTTTCGCCAGCTGTTTTTCGCTCAGGCCGTATTTCACGCGGCTGGCCCGGATGGTATCGCCCATGCGGCTCATGAAGTTGCCTCCAAATCCATGTTTTCTGAAAGGATTATATCACACAATCCGGCAAAATCAAGAAAAATCCCAAAGCAAACACAAAAGCGCTGCCGGAAACCGGTTCCGGCAGCGCTGAATTGGAGAAAATGCTTATCAGGTGAGCAGGATCACATAGACTGCGTTGCACAGCTCGCCGCGGGTCGCGGTCTGAGCGGGCAGGAGCTTGCCGTCTTCGGTCAGCTCAACCAGGCCCATGGATACGGACCAGCCGATGAAACCGGCGGCTTCCGCATCCACCTCGTCGGCATCCGCCACGCCGTCCAGCGGCGTTTCTTCTACCGGCACCTGGAACGCGTAGCACAGCACAGCGCTGTAGTAGGCGAGGTCTTCACGGGTCATCTCGGTTTCGGGCGCGACGTCGGGAACGATGCCGTACTGCCCGAGATACGCAATGGCATCCGCCGGGCTGTTGTCGCCGCCCAGGTAGATGTAGATCGCCGTGGCGAAGTCACCAAAGGTGGCAGGCGCGTCCACGCCGAATTCGCCTTCGCTCGCGGGGAAGACCAGCGCGTTTTCATAGCAGGCGCGCGTGGCTTCATAATAGGGATGGTCCTCAGTCAGATCGGCGAAGCCCACCTCGGAGGCATCCTTCACGCCGAAGGGATTGAGGATGTTCTCAAACATATCGGCGTTCTGGCCGATGGCGGCGGCAGAACCGGCGGTGCCCACGGCGCCGTTGGCGATCAGCTTCTCATACAGCGCGGCGTAGCCCTTGAAGGTCTCGGGCGTGATGCTCTTGAGCTGCTGCATGGCGGTGATGGCGTCTTCCTGGGCGTCGCCGTCGATGAAGGAAAGCAGCGCGCTGAAGCCGTCGGCGAGCTCGCCGTTGGACAGGGCGTAGCTGGAGTAGGCAGACTGGATATAACCGTTCAGCGTCTCCTGATCGGGATCGTCCTGGGCGATCAGCTCAGGCAGGGAGGCGTATACCTGGAAGGTCTCGGTGAGGTTGGGGTCGCGGTAGGAAATGACGTACACGCCGCTGTCGCTGGCGTAGTGGATCACGCCGTAGGCGCCGTACTGGTCGCGCAGCAGGGGATAGAGGTACACGTCGCTGACGTAAGCCGTAACGGCGTCCATGGCGCCGTCATAGCCTTCCAGGCCCAGCGCGTCCCAGCCGGCGAACAGCAGGTTGTAGTTCACGTTGCCGTCCACGATCAGCGCTTCGCTGGCGGGACGCGTGCCGAAATCGTACTCCGCCTTTTCGATGGGCTTCTCGTCCAGCTTCATCAGGAAGTCCGTCGCCGCGGCGCGGTTGACCTGGGCGCTTTCCTCGTTGCCCACAAAGCCGGCAATGGCGCCGGTGCGGTTGAAGAAGTATTCCTGCACGGCCTTGAGCTGGGCAAGCACGCTTTCGGGATCGGCGGCGAGGGCTTCTTCCGCCGCGCACAGGAAGTCGTAATAGTCAAGGTAGGTGGCGTAGTTGAAGTAGGCGGTGGTGGCGTCAACAGCGCTCATGGCGCGGTAGAGCATCACGGAATAACTGCTGCTGATCAGGGTCTTTTTGAGGCTGTTCTTGATGTTGGATACGCGTTTGAGGATCTCGTCCGCATCGTCCAGCTTGGTCTCGAACAGCAGCTCGTACACCAGATCGTAGCCGGGCTGGATGTCCTCGTCCAGGGCGGTGAAGGTGCAGCGCACGTAGGGCCGGCAGCTTTCCGCGTCGCCCATGGCGCTCACGCGGATCACGCCGTTGTACAGGTAGCGGTTGGTGAGGGAAGCCAGCTGCTGTGGCGTGTGACGCTCGGTCTCCAGGTCGCCCAGCATGTCTACGAACAGCTTGAAGAAGTGGATCTGCTCCTGCGTGAGGCCGGAAGCGTCAAGCAGCAGCGCGGTCTCGCCCACGCCGTCGGTGTTGGCGTCCACGGTGACGAAGCGGATACCGTTTTCATCGGTCTCGTCCGCGATGTCGTAGATGCGCTTTTCCTCGGGCAGGCTGCTTACTTCCACAGCGGTGAGGGCGCGCACCAGCTCGGTGGCGTCGTCTGCTTCGTCGGAAGCGTTGGTCATATCGACGATCGCGGCGATCTCCTCTTCGGTCATGCCGGCTTTCACTTCGGCCAGCATTGCGGCAAAGGCGGCGTTGTTTTCGTCCAGCAGGCCGGCCACGGGGGCTGCCACCAGCAGGGCGCTGCGCTCGTTGCCTGCCACATAGTCTTTCACCGCGGCCTGGATGGTGCCGTCCTTGGCGAACAGCTCAAAGTTGTCCAGGTTGTCGATGTAGTCCATGTAGCCGTACAGATCGTCCTGCGCCGCCCAGTAATAGGCGATGCTGGGGATCAGGTCGACGCCGGTGGAGCTGGATTCGGAGGCCAGCATGATGCTCAGCTTGTTGCCGGCGACGATGGCGTCCACCGCATCAGGATCAAAGCCGTTTTCAGCCGCATCGGCGATGGAATCGTCCACGATGGCCTTGAAGGTCTGGGCGTCTTCCGGGTTCACACCAGTGGCATAGAAGTACACGCACAGTTCCGGCGTGGTGAGGTCGATGTAGCAGGCGCCGGTGGCGGAAGGCAGCTGCTCTTTGAGGTTTTGCTGGAACACGGAGGAATCGTCGCTGAACAGGGTGGTGAAATAATCCAGCTTTTCCAGGGTCTGTTTATCGCAGTCCACGGCGAAGCCGTAATAGATCACCGCGCCGTTTGCCGTGTCGCTGCCGGCGGCCAGGCCGTACTCGATGGCGGCTTCCTGGGGTCCGTCAACGGGAACGTATTCGAAGTCCGTGATGTTGTACTCCCGCGCTTCGTAGGCGGAGAAGAAACCGTCCAGCAGGGCGAGGAAGGCGTCCTTCTGCTCGATCTTGCCGTAGATGCAGGTGAGGGAGTTGGAGGGATGATAGTACTTGCCGTGGAACTCTTTCAGGTCGTCCCAGGTCATGGTGTAAATCACTTCGGGGATACCGCCGGAATCCCGTCCGGAGGTGGAGCCGGGGAAGAGGGTCTGGTCAAAAGCCAGGGAGGCGGCGCGGTTGATGGTGTACGCGCCCTGCATCTCGCTGTATACGGTGCCCGCTACGCCCAGTTCGCCTTCGGCGTCGCTCAGGGTGTAGCGCCAAGCTTCCTCGCGGAAAATGCTCTCATCCTCGATGATCAGGGGATTGAACACACTGTCGGTGTAGAAATCCGCGTATTTGAGCAGCTGGTCTTCACTCAGGGACGCCACCGGGTACGTGGTCATAAAATTGTAGGTGGAGGCGTTCATATAGGTGTTGTAGGTCTGATAGCTGAGATTGAAGAACAGGCTCTTGGACGGATACTTGGCCGAGCCGTCCAGCACCGAGTGCTCCAGCACGTGGGCGATGCCCTTGCTGGTCTCGCAGGGTGTGCGGAAGGTGATCTCGAAGGCGCGGTTGGTGTCGTCGTTGAGGATGAACATCACCAGTGCGCCGGTCTTATCGTGCTGATACAGCTCGATATCCGCGCCAACCAGTTCGAAGCGGCGTTCGTCCGTGAGGGTGAAGCCGTTCGCAGAGGAGGCTTCTTCCGCCGGGGCCGCGCCCAGAAGGCCGAGCGCCAGCACGAGCGAAAGGAACAGGGACAAAAAGCGTTTCATGGAAAATGTCACTCTCCTATCAAAAAATTATGCTCAGTATACCAAAAAAAGCACATAAGTTCAATATGCAGCGGTTGATTTTGCGTTATTCTGCGGCGAAGTGGACAAGTGCGGCCCGAAATGGTACAATATGCCGGGTCATGCGCAGGGAAAGGAGCAGCGGGCGTGGAGAAGGATATCAGACTGTACGCGCTGGACGTGACGGCGCTCGAAGACGAAGCGGTCTTCGGGCAGGCGCTGGCCTGCGCCCTGCCCGGAAGAAGGCGGAAGATCGATGCGCTGGCCCTTGCAAAGGACAGGCAGCGCAGCCTGAGTGCGCACCTGCTGCTCGGCTGGGCGCTGAAGGAGGAAGGGACCGACATTGCCTGCGAGCGCTTCGACGCGGGCGAAAACGGCAAGCCTGTCTGCCTGTCCAGGCCGGATATATACTTCAGCCTGTCCCATTCGGGCGACGTCGCCCTGTGCGCCCTTTCGGACGCGCCCGTAGGCTGCGACGCGGAAGTGATCGGCCGCGTGACGCCCTCCATGGCTAAAAGGTGTTTTTCGCCGGAAGAGATCTCCGCTTTCAGAGGCGAAAAGGATGCCGTCGGTCTGTGCCGCCTTTGGACGCTCAAGGAAAGCGTGCTCAAATGCACGGGCAGAGGTCTGTCTTTTCCGATGCGCAGCCTGGAGCTGTCACCGGGTGAGGACGGGCCCGAATTGATATCGGCTCCGGATCAGGGAACTTATGATCTGTACGAATATGCCTGTATGGACTGCCGCCTGGCCATATGTGCTTTAAGGACGGGAAAAACGCGTAAAAAAGTCTCCTTTTCCTGCCCTGAGCTTGCAAACATCCTTCAAAGATGCTATAATATCAATATCTAAAATAGGGGTTTTGCGGGATTTATAAGCGGAAGGGGGGATTGCCATACAGCGCGAAAAGAAGTTTGCGGCGTCTGTATTCAAAGGTATGCTGCTCGCGCTTGCGCTCATGCTTGCGTGCAATAGCTGCTTTGCTGAGGCGATCACCTTTCCGGAAAGCGTCGTTTTGATCGGTGATGAGGCGTTTGCCGACGATGCTGCAATCACCGAACTCATTGTTCCGGAAGGCGTCGCCGCCATTGGAGAGAGGGCGTTCGCGGGGTCCGGGCTGACGGAGATCACGCTTCCTTCTACGCTGACAACTATTGCTCCCGATGCCTTTGACGGCTGCGATATTGAAGTCGCACATGCGCCGCTTGGCAGTTATGCTTTTGAATACTGCTGTTCGAAGGGATGGCTCGTCGAGATACCCTGGTCCTCCGAGTTGAATATCGCCACCTATAAAGGAGCACTTTTCAAGGTGGTAAATACCGCGGTTGATCCTTTCGCTTACGCAAAGCTGGTATATGATCGTATCTGTACGAATCCCCAGGGGACGGGTATATACAGCGGATACTGCCTGGGCTTTTGCTATTACTACCAGTATTGCATGGTCGACAATATTACCGACGTGAGTTTATCCGTCGCCTTAAGCAAATACATGACGAGCAATAAGCTCAGCTATGGGGTGCTGTATTACAGCAGTTCCAACGCTATGATGGCGCGCCTGTACGATCTGCTCAACGCCGGCATACCGCAGATACTGATGGTCGAAGCGATCACACATCCGGGAAGCCGCCACTTTGTTGCGGTGGTTGGCTACCGCGCAAGCGTAAACCGGCGCGAAGATCTGCGCCCCGAGGATCTGCTGATTCTCGATTCTTATGAGGGAAGGATTGAGTCCATGGATCCCGCCATCGACCCCGTCGATACCCGCGTCCTTTTCAAACAGCAGGATCAGTACCATCTCGAAATAGCAAAGCCCAGGTCCTGAACTGTTTGGATGCCTGGAATCAGGCCGGATCATCGTTCAGCGTACTGCCGGAAACGACTCGCGGTCAGGGCGGTAAAACCGTTCATGCAGACAGAATTTGGAGGGGTTATGCCCCTCCAAACCTGATAAAGGAAACTGTGGCCGGGCTGCGTACTTGTTTCAGACGGCAGGCGCAAGCCCCAGCTCCCGGGCGTGGGCCTTCATGCCCTCAATGCAGATGGCGGCCACGTCCTGTACCTCCATCCCCAGCATTTCACAGCCTTGGAAGATCGTATCGCGGCTGCATTTGGCGGCGAACTTCTTGTCCTTGAACTTTTTCATGAAGCTTTTCACTTCGAGGTCGGTGATGCCGTTCGGGCGCATGCGCGCGGCGGCCTGAATGATGCCCGTCAGTTCGTCCACGGTGAAAAGGCTTTTTTCCAGATCGCTTTCGGGTCTCACGTCGGTGCAGATACCGAAGCCGTGGGCCAGGATCGCGCGGATGTCCTCCTCGCAAACGCCCTTTGCCCGAAGGGGCCCGGCCGTATGCTGCAGATGCTCGTCGGGATACTGCTCATAGTCGTAATCGTGCAGATAACCGATGGCTTTCCAGTGCTCGGCGTCTGCGCCGAAATGCCGCGCCATCGCCTCCATGGCATAGCACACATTCAGACTGTGGAGGATCAGATGCTCTTGGGTGATGACGTTCAGTTCCTTTGCCTTGTCCAGTGTCATGTGTTTCGCCTCCTTGCGGGCTCATTATACCACTTTGTGGCCGTTTATGCCATAGCCCCGGATCAATCAGACATAAAAGGAGATTTTGGTATGAAAATGTGCGTAACGACGGGCATCCTGCCCCAAAACGTCCCCTTTGGACAGAGGCTTTCCTTTTTGAAGCGCGCTGGCTTTGAGGAGGCAGACTTCGATATCAATGCGTCCATGATGCTGGCAGACGGATGGATGAAGGCATTCTGCCGGAATCTGGAAGAAGCGAAGGAGGCGGGAATTCGCATCCGCTACGCGCACTTGCCCTTCGATTACCCGAACCAGAATACAGCCTATGGCTGGGATGAGTTTTATACCGCCTCCTGCCGCGCCATCGATATGGCGGTGCTGGCGGGCGCGGACTGCGCTGCCATCCACCCCAGGACCGCGATGAAGCGGGACTATTGCGCGGAGAAGGAGCATGACGAAGCGCTCTCTTTTCTGAGACCTTACTGCGATTATGCAAGGCATGCCGGCCTCAGTCTGGCCCTTGAAAACATGCGGGGGCCCGGAAGGAGCGCGGACAGGACGATACTGCGCTACTGCACCGAAACGACCGATCTAATCCGCCTGGCGGATGAGCTGGGCATCGGGATATGCTGGGACACGGGCCACGCCAACATATCCGCCCAGACGCAGCGGGAAAGCCTGCTGCTGGTGGGAAAGCGCCTGAAAATGGTGCATGTCAACGACAACTGGGCGGAGGATGACATCCATCTTGCGCCGTTCCTCGGAAACATCGCCTGGCCGGAGGTCATGGGCGCTCTGAAAGAGATCGGCTACCGGGGCAGTATGAATCTGGAGGTCGGCTGCCGGCGGCTTCCGGAGGGTATGCGAGGCGCCTACGCCGGATACATGGCCGAATCCGCCCGCATGCTGATCGGCATGATGGAGGCGTAAAGCGCGGCACAATAAAGCGGACAGGGTCCCGAAAGAGACCCTGTCCGTTCTGTTATGTCCTTGATCAGCCTTTTGCCGACAGCTTCAGGTCTATGGCCTGGGCGGCCTTCTTGCCCGCGCCCATGGCGGAGATCACCGTGGCCGCGCCCGTCACCGCGTCGCCGCCCGCGTACACGTTTTCACGGGTGGTCATGGCGCTGTCGTCTATGATGATGCCGCCGTGGCTGTTGACCTCAAGGCCCTCAGTGGTGTTCTTGATGAGGGGGTTGGGGGAGGTGCCGATGGCCATGATCACCGTATCCACGTCCAACTCGAACTCGCTGCCCGGCACGGGGATGGGCCGGCGGCGGCCCTTGGCGTCCGGCTCGCCCAGCTCCATGCGGATGCACTTCATGCCCGTCACAAAGCCGTTTCTGGGGTCTCTGGGGTCGTCAGGATTCTGATAGCCCAGGATCTCCACGGGATTGTTCAGAAGGCGGAAATCGATGCCTTCCTCGACGGCATGCTCCACTTCCTCGCGGCGGGCTGGCAGCTCCTCCATGGAGCGGCGGTACACGATGTACACCTTTTCTGCGCCGAGGCGCAGCGCGGTCCTGGCCGCGTCCATGGCTACGTTTCCGCCGCCCACCACTGCCACGCGGCCGCCCTTCATGATGGGGGTCACCGGCTCGCTTTTGTACGCCTTCATCAGGTTGGAACGGGTGAGAAATTCGTTGGCGGAATACACGCCTTTCAGGGCTTCGCCGGGAATGTTCATAAAGTTGGGCAGGCCTGCGCCGGAGCCGATATACACGGCCTCGTAGCCCTTTTCGAACAGCTCGTCCACGGTGAGGGTCTTGCCGATCACCGCGTTCACCTGAATGTCCACGCCCAGCGCTTTCAGCCCTTCCACTTCCTGCGCCACGATGCGCTTGGGCAGGCGGAACTCCGGTATGCCGTACACCAGCACGCCACCCGCCGTGTGCAGCGCCTCGAACACCGTTACTTTGTAGCCCTTTCTGGCCAGATCGCCCGCGCAGGTGAGGGAGCTGGGACCGGAACCCACCACGGCTACCTTATGGCCGTTGGGCACGGGCTTCTGAACGGCTTTGCCTGCCGCGGCGTTGTGGGTGTCCGCCGCGAAGCGTTCCAGACGGCCGATGCCCACGGGCTCGAACCTGATGCCCATGGTGCACTTGCTTTCACACTGGGTCTCCTGCGGGCATACGCGGCCGCACACCGCGGGCAGCGAGGAGGACGCGCTGATCACCTGATACGCGCCTTCCGCGTCCCGGTTTTTGAGTTTGGCAATAAAGCCGGGTATGTCGATGTTCACGGGGCAGCCCTGCACGCAGGGCGCGTTTTTGCAGTTCAGGCAGCGCGCCGCCTCCGCGAAGGCGATCTCGGGCGTATAGCCCAGCGCGACCTCGTCGAAATTATGGGCGCGCACAGCGGCGTCCTGCACGGGCATTGCGTGCTTTTTGGGATCGAGTGGCATAAGGCAATCTCCTATCTGTTGTGTTGGACGAAGCGAAAACCTACTTTTACAGGATGCGGTTTTTTCCGTCGGAATGTCTGCCCCGCCTGGCTTATACGGCCCAGTCTTCCAGACGGATACCGGGTACGCGCTGAAATTCTCCTGTGTTGTGGGTGACCACGGTCAGGCCGCGCGCGATCCCCTGCGATGCGATCATGAGATCATATGCGCCGATGGTACTGCCGCAAGCGGCAAGCTTTGCGCGCAGAAGGCCGCATACCGTCGCGTCCCGTTCGGTAAAGGGCAGGATGTCGAAGGACGCAAGGAACATCTGCATAGCCTGAGCGGACCTTTCGCTCCACTGGCTTTTTGCTGCGCCGTACGTCAGCTCCATCACCGTGACCGAGGAGACCTTGATCTCATCCGGATGGATGCGGAGCAGCATTTCCGCGATATGCGGATACTTTCCTTTCATCGCGTAAATGCAGATGTTCGTATCCAGCAGATACATCAAAAGTCCTCCCGCTGCGGCAGGTCTGCTGTATCCGGCTGCTCGCGCACGATCTCCGGCTCGTCAGCCGCCAGTCCCAGGCTTTGTCGCAGCAGCTGCCACGGATCGCCGGCAGGGAGCAAAAACAGGCATTCCCCGACCTTGCGTACGATGAACTCTTTCTGATCGGTGCGGTATTCGTTCGGGATGCGGACGGCCTGGCTGTTTCCGCTTTGAAATACTTTTGCGGTTACCATGCTTCTCCCTCCTCTTATGTATATACATATAGTATATACTATTTGCCGGGAAAAGGCAAGCGTCATATTCTGTCTTCTGTGTGCGTCTGGCGGTCAGAACGGCTGAGAACCCCGGTAATGATCGAGCAGCGGCGCCAGAAGGGTGAGCTGATACTGATCCCTGACTTTCTGCGGATGGGGATCTGCCGCCGACAGGCAGATCACAAGGCGGCTTTTTGCCATATACGCCACCCGGAGTCGGGTGCCTTTGTGAAGGCTGGGATAATCAAAGCGGGTCCCGCGGTCCAGGCAGCAGATGTAGGAATCCCCGCGAGCGTCGTTCAGCATCAGGCGCATCCTTGAATCGCCGCGGCCCCCGCGGCTTGAGTAGACGATCTGCTGAATGGAATCCAGCGTGATCTCACCAAATGCGTACTGCTGTTTCAGTAAGTCCCCGAGGCTCTTGAACGCAATGTGCCTGAAACGGTCAAACGGCGAAGCCAGCACGAGAAGTATGAGCCCGGCCAGCAGCCATATAACGGACGGCGCCATACCGCTGAAAGCTGAGTACACCGCAAGCGCCAGAAGGATAACAGCTGCCAGGGCGTGCGTGCCCACAAACTGGCCGTTAAAATCCCAGTACCGCTGTCTCAGTACCCGGCGGGGGATATGCCGGTCCGGAGCCGGCGGGCGTCCGTCCGGGTTCATTTTTTGAACAGGTTGCAGGCCGCCTCGTAGGCGTGCTTTTCGAATCCCGCGTACATGCGTCCGCGGCTCATGGCTTCGTCGAAGTCCACCTCGTAGCCGTTAAAGTCCGGCCCGTCCACGCAGGCGAACTTCGTCACGCGCTGGCCGTCCCGGTTCAGGGTGAGGCGGCAGCCGCCGCACATGCCCGTGCCGTCGATCATGATGGGGTTCATGCTCACCGTGACGGGCACGCCGAAGGGCTTTGCCGTGAGGGTGACGAACTTCATCATGATCACGGGCCCGATGGTGATGATCATGTCAAAGCGCTCGCTCGCTTCCAGCATCTCTTTGAGCGGCACGGTCACGTTGCCCTGCCGGCCGTAGGTGCCGTCGTCCGTCATCATCACGAGGCGGTCGGAGCAGGCGCGGAACTCGTCTTCCAGTATCACGATGTCTTTGGAACGGAAGCCCGTGATCGAAGTGACCTCGCAGCCCTTTTCGTGCAGTGCCCTGGCGATGGGCCAGGCGATGGCGCAGCCCACGCCGCCGCCCACGATGCAGGCTTTTTTCAGGCCGTCCAGCTTCGTGGGTTCGCCCAGGGGCCCCACGAAATCCTGTATGCAGTCGCCTTCGTTCTTTTGATTCAGCAGATACGTGGTGGCGCCTACGATCTGAAAGATGATCGTCACGGCGCCGCTTGCTTTATCGGTGCCCGCCACGGTGAGGGGGATGCGCTCGCCTTCCTCGTCCACGCGCAGGATGATGAACTGCCCGGGCAGCGCCTTGGCGGCTACCAGCGGGGCTTCGATGTCCATGAGCGTTACGGTGGGGTTCAGCTCGCGTTTTTTCATTATGCGGTACATGGGCCGCCTCCTGTGTGTGATTTGAAAATAGCATACACCTTTTGGGGCGATGTTGATACGTGCAAAGTGTTAAAAGTCCCCGGGGCGCAGTGCAAAGAGGAAAGAGAAAAGAGGAAAGAGGAAATGATATGGCTGGGGCAGACGGGGCTATATGCGGTGGATGTATTTTTCGAATACCGGCAGGAGCGCGTCGGCTTCCTTCGGCGCATAGCGCGGGGAGACGGCCACGGTCACAAAGTCGTAGGCCTTTTCCGCGCGGAAGAGCCGGTGATCGGCGTATTCCCGGTAGGGCACGGCGGGTTCCGGGCCGTTTTTGCCCTCCAGCAGCCGGGAGGCGAAGGACGACAGATGCAGCGCGCCTTGCGATGCGCCCATCTGGAGTTCCCGGGGCATGTCCGGGCGGGAACGGGGAGCGCGCACGTTCTCCAAAGACGCTATCCACCTGAACGCCAGGGCGAACAGAAGATAATTGGCTTCGTCCAGTTGGCGCTGGGCATAGTAGCGGGCGATGTCGGCGCGGCTCTGGGGGCTTTGGCACAGAACGGAGCACAGCACGAAGCCGGGACCGGGGCGGCCGATGCCCAGGTCGCTGTGGGCGTCTATGTGGGTAACGTGAAAGGGAGCCGTAAGGCTCCCTTCGTCCAGGCGCGCCTTCCAGAAGGCAAGCGCGCCGTCATGGGTCTCGAATATGGTGCCGGGCAGGGGGCGGTCCTGGGACAGGCCGCAGTTGTCTTCCAAAAACCGACTGACGTCTGTTTTGTCCCAGGGCTCGCAGCCCTTTACGTCCGGACGCCGGCCCGGCTCGGCCAGGGAACAGCAGTCAGCCAGGAAAAAGTCCAGGTCGATGTCCAGCACGCGCATGGCGTTGTTACCAGGCCTGCGTGAGGGCGATCTCGGTGATGCACACGCCGTAGTTGCCCACGGGCGTTCCGGTGCCGCCGTAAACGCTGTCCACATACAGGCGGAAGGTGGTGCCCCTGACGTTGTTCCAGAAGCTCACGGTCTGCCAGGCGTTGGTGTCGCGCAGCGTGCCGCTGGCCACGTACTGGCCGTCCACGTACAGGGAGAAGGTCTTTATGCGGGCGTTGCGGTAGTAATTCGTGGTGCCGCCGGAAGTGCTCTTGCCGTTCTGGATCTGGAAGCCGCTGATGGTGATGGGGCCGCTGTTGGACGTGAGCTCGAACCATGCGCCCGCGTATTCGCCGTAGGCGTCCCAGGAGGTGGAACTGTTGGAGTCGATGGCGCGGGAAGGATCTACCGGATTGTAGGTCTGGTAATAGTAGGAGCTGGCGCGGGCCGTGAACGGGGAGTAGGTAGAGCCGCCGCTGCTGCCGCCGGAGGAGCTGCCGCTGCCGCTTCCGGAAGAGCCGGAGCCGCTTCCGCCGGAGGAGCTTCCGCCGCTGCCGCTTCCGGAAGAACCGGAGCCGGAGGAACCGGAAGAACCGCTGCCGGCGTTCTGGGCGCCCGGCAGGTAAGAGGTGCCCGGCAGGCAGTATTCGGACACGTCCATGCTCTCCTCCGTGGAGGGCAGCGTGCCGGAATCATAGGTCATCCACTTTTTGGGCACGAAGCCGGCGTAGTTGTCCGGGCCCACGGCGAAGCAGTAGCTGTTGTCGCAGTACCAGTCTATGATCTTCAGCTTTTCGCCGTTCACGTAGCCCACCACGGTGATGGGCTCGTAGGAGGAGTTGGGGCGCGCGTACATGTACAGCCGGTAGGCGCCGCCTTCATAGTGCGGGCTGCTCACGGTGTATACGGCGGTATCCACCGAGTCGTAATCGTAGTGCTTGAGCATGCAGCGCTTGCTGACGTAGCCCACGTTGCCGTCCGGACCGATGGCGTAGCAGTAGGAGGTGCTGCCGCTTACGTACCATTCGATCACGCGCAGCAGGGTGCCCACCTTGTAGGCGCAGATGGGGTTGCCGGAAGAGCTTGCCGTGGGATACATATACAGCTGTTTGTCGGCGATATAGCTGATCACCCGGTACTGGGGCAGGGTCTCGTCGTCGTAGTCGTAAGCGCGCGCGGCGAAGGGCAGCGCGATCAGCATGGACAGGACGAGCAGCAAAGAAACAATGCGCTTCATATCTTTTTTCCTCCTTACTGGGCCAGGCTTCTGTGCTTCTGATTGTACTTTGATTGTACTCTGACGCATAAACAATGTCAATAGTTCCGTATATTTGGGGCTGCTTAGCAGCCCCTCGCTGAAAATGAAATGGGATTTCATTTCTAGCGGTTTGGCTTTGGATGCATTTGATTGTTTGTTGTTCCGAAACATCCGATGATTTTCGGCCTTAGTAGCAGGTTTTCAGTTTTTTCTGAAATGCCTGCGGGCATTTCCGGGCGAAAAAACTGTAAGGAAAGAAAAATCACTCCCGGGCGGCAAGCTGCCCTTCGTGATTTTTCCTCCTCGGGCCGGCAAAGCTGGCCCTGTGGATGGAGGTTGGAGGGGTATGACCCCTCCAAGCCACCTGGGTTTATGCTCCTTTCTTCTGCAAAAGTCTCCCAAAGTTGAATATTTACCCAATATTCAAGCCTGGAGGTTGCACGTGCCTCCGCTGTGCGGTATACTCTTGGCAGAGACGACGAAACGGAGAACTCGATTTGGAAGGTTTTGAATTCAATATATCCGAAGAGACCCTGCGGGCCATCGCGGATATGGGCTACGAAAAGCCCACGCCCATACAGGAGATGACCATCGAACCGCTGCTTGGCGGGCGCGACCTGATCGGCCAGGCGCAGACCGGCACGGGCAAGACGGCGGCCTTCGGCATTCCCATCGTGGAAAGGACGGACGCCTCCGAAAGGTACGTACAGGCCGTGGTGCTCTGCCCCACCAGGGAACTGGCGGTGCAGACGGCGGGAGAGATCGAAAAGCTCGCCAAATACCGTCCCGGCCTCCGTGCCCTGGCGGTGTACGGCGGCCAGCCCATAGAGCGGCAGCTTCGGGAACTGGCCCGGGGCGTGCAGGTGGTGGTGGGCACTCCCGGACGGGTGATGGATCACATGGACCGGGGCACGCTGGACTTAAGCCAGGTAAAGATCTGCGTACTGGACGAAGCCGACGAAATGCTGGACATGGGCTTTCGGGACGACATCGAGACCATCCTTTCCCGCACGAACGACCAGCGCCAGACCGCGCTGTTCTCCGCCACCATGCCTTTCCCCATCATGAGCCTGGCGCAGAAGTATCTGAAAGAGCCGGAGTTTCTGAAGGTCGAAAACAAAACGATGACCGTGGACGCGGTGAAGCAGACCTATTTCCAGATCCGCTCCTTCCACAAGCTGGAGCTGCTGGCCCGGCTTCTGATACGGGACAACATCACCAAGGCCCTGGTGTTCATGAACACCAAGCTCGGCGTGGAAGACGTGGTGACCGGCCTGCAGAGCCGGGGCTTTCAGGCGGCGGGCCTGCACGGCGACATGCGCCAGATCGAGCGCGACGCCATCATGGCGCGCTTTAAGGGCGGCACCGTGGACATCCTGATCGCCACGGACGTGGCAGCCAGGGGACTGGACATCGACAACGTGGAAGCGGTCTTTAATTACGATATCCCGCTGGACGTGGAGCAGTACGTGCACCGCGTAGGCCGCACGGGCCGCGCTGGCAAGGAAGGCCGGGCGTACACCTTTACCGTGGGCCGGGAAACGGGCCGCATGTGGGAATACCGCAAGGTGACGAAGGCGCCGATCCTGATCGAACAGCCGCCCTCCGGCGAGGACATCCGACGCGCCCAGGAAGAACGCTTTAGGGAAAAGGCGCTGGGCATGGCCGCAAGCGAAGAGCTGGACGTGAGCGAAAGCGCCCGAAAGTTATTGGAAAATGCTCCCGCTGAAAAGGTAGTCAGCGCGCTTTTGACGCTGCTGGACGAAAACTCCGGCAGGCGCATCCATCCCGAGCTGGACATCCGCGTGCCGGAGCCGCCCAGGCCTGCGCCCAGGCCGGCTTTCAGACCGGCAGCCCCCGCGCCGGATGCCCGCTTCGGCGCAAAAGCCGCAAAGCCGTTTGGCCGCGCTCCCCGGGACAGGTGGGCGGGCAAAGACGTCAAAACGGGCGGGGACGTGCGCCAACGCAGCCCCAAAGCGCCCCGAAGCCGCGACGAAGGCCGTTTCGGCGGCGGACGCGCGGATGAAAAGCCTCGCCGGGGCTTCTATGACCCGCGCAGAACGGCCAAACCCCAGGGTGAAGCACACCGCCTGCCCCCGCTGCCCGGCGGCAGCGGAAAGCGGGTGCCCCGCGACAAAAAGCGCAGGCCTGTCGGAGAAGAGTAGACGTCCGGCTTCGGCGTGTGCATGAACAAATGCATAATGCGCCGCCTCGCATGCAGAGCGAGGCGGCGCGGTTTATGTTTGAAGCGCGGAGCGATGAGAAGCGGACCGTGCGGGCTTCAGACACCAACCCGCTGCGGCTGTTTGGCCAGAAAAGCGCAGACCTCCGTTTCGCCCGACCAGGCGCGCAGGAGGTTTACAGCGAAGGGCAGCGGCAGGGAGAGCCTTTCGCCGGGCGCGACGGCCATTTCATACGCCAGCACCTGCTTTCCGTTCGAGAGCTCTATGCACGTTACGGGCGCGGGCATGGGGTTTACAAGGGTGAGCGTCTGTCCGTCGGATGCCGCCAGAAGCGATGCGCCGTACCGGAACAGGCAAATGCCCTCTGCGCCCGGTACGCTTTCGGCCGCTTTGGCATCGGAAAACAGCGTTGCACCGGTGCCGCCGTCAAAGGCGTGCAGCCCCGCCAGGACCGGTTTTCCGTATTCCGCAGTGCCCTGCACCACCGTATTTACCCAGGCACTGTCCTTTTCATAAGCGGCGCTGTAGGCCATGGGCAGGATCAGATCCAGCCGCGGACACAGATCGGCGTAGCTCTGCCCATAGTGCAGGTGGGCAAACGCGGCGTCGTACGCGCCTTCGGGCATGAAGGCGGCGCTTACGCAAATGCCGCTGTGCGCTTCCCGTACGCCGTCCAAAACGGCGTCCGCAAACCGGCACACGTCCTTGATCCGCGCCTGGGCCAACGCGCGGGCCGTTTCGTCTCCAAGGCGGTACAGATCAAATATGTCCGGCGTGCTTCCCCTTTCTTCTGAAAACGTGCGTTCCACCATCTGGCGGGCGCGCCCGGCATCTACGCCGTACTGGCTGTACCGTTTTATGTCCGCGTCGCTCCAGCCGTACAGAAGGTGGTTGTACCGGATGTAATCCAGGTGCACGCCGTCCACGGGGCAGAATGAAAGCGTTTCGGCGATGAGCGCGCGCAGGTAAGCGGCGTAGCGCTCGTCGGAAATGCGCACCACTTTGTCCGAGGCGCCTTTCTTGAGATGAAATGCGGCGCTCTCCGGATGGGCGCGGCAGTAGCTCTCGTCCTGGGCGGAAGTAAACCAGGCATGCAGGCGCATGCCCCGCGTGTGCGCGGCGTTGGCGGCTTCGGTCATTAGGTCGCGCCCGCCGGCAGCGTGGGGCGCCATTCGGCTCGGAAATGCGCAGCGTCCACTGAGTCCCTTGGTGAGAAAGAATACGTCCGTCGTGCCGATCAGCGCGCAGTCGTCAAAGACCCTGTCCGCGCCCGGCTCAAGCAGGCTGTCTGCCCACATCCATATACCCTGCATGCTGTTTCCTCCCTTTGAATAGTCCGTCCGAAACCGGTGCAATGACGTATGGCGGCGTCAGATTTCGTTCAGCTGCCGGTTCATAAGCATGATCACGGCGGTGACCGCAAAGCCCAGGGAGCACACGGCCAGGAGCGGCGTGCTGCCCCAGCCCTCCAGCACCGCTCCCGCCAGCACCGACGCGATGGGGATCATGCCCTGGGAACCGATGGACACGATGCTGGACACCTTGCTGAGCTTGTCCTTGTCCACCACGCGCATCATCACAGTGCTGATGGGAATGTTGATATAGGAGATCATAAATCCCATGGCCAGGCAGCCCAGGCAGAACGCGATCAGGAACCCGTTCAGCGATACGCCTTTATCTGCCAAAATCCAGTAGCTCAGCGTCAGCGCGATCATGATGAGAGCGACCCAGCACAGGCGCACGGCGGTTTTGTGCCCGCACTTGTCCTCCTGTCTGCCGGCGCTCAGGATGGCGGCACCCAGCAGTGAGCTTATGCCGAAGCACACGCTGAATACGGAGGACCACAGTTCGGGCGTGAGCACTGTTTGAAAAAGGTAGCCCGGCGCCTGCGCCAGATCGGTCTTCACGAAATAGGGGAGAAAGTTGCCCGTGACGGGCTCAAAAAAGAAGTTGATGAACAGGATCGCGCCCAGCAGCGCCATGATTGCTTTTTTGCCTTTGAGATAGGTGATGCCGTCTCGCATATCCCTCAGGGCCAGGGAAAGCGTCAAACGCTCTTCGGACGGGCAGTGATCGTAGCGGATCAGCATCTCCGATATGCCGGAGGCGATAAAGCACGCGCCGACCAGGAAGAAGAGCGTGCATATCGGCAGCGCGGCGTACAGAACGCCCGCCAGGATGATGCCCCCGATGCCCTCCAGAGAGCTTTTGATCGTAAAGTAGGAATTGGCCTGCTGCAGCTGCTCTTCTTTCAAAATGTGGGGAAACAGCGAGTTGGCGGCGGGGGTGAATATGCCGCTTACCGCGTTGCCCGCGATGCCCAGCACGAACAGGACCGTCAGGTGTGCCCGGGGCTCGGAAAACAGCAGCATGAGCACCGTTGCCAGGATGATCAGGCCGCCCTTCAGATAGTCGCAGACGTACATGATCCTGGCCTTGCTGAAGCGGTCCCCCAGCACGCCGCCGATGGGCGTGAAAACCAGCATGGCTACGCCGCACAGCGCCAGGTACAGCCCCTGCAGGAAGGCGTTGTTGCCGCTGATTTCCAATATATAAAAGCTCACGGCGAAGCTGTACAGAAGCGCGCCCAGCTCGGAGACCAGCGCCCCCATGAATACCAGGCGGAAGTTCCGCTGGGAAAACACATTGGCTGTTTTTTGAATCTCACTGTTCATACTTTGTAAGTTCCTTCCACAGATCACTCAGTTCTTTGTCATCGATCAGGCCGATCAGGCCGCCCACGCTCCCCAGAGCGGCTGCGCCGAGAATGTCGAAAACGATGGACCGGTCGGAATGCTCGGCAAAGCGCAGGGTGCCCACGCTGTAATCAGGCATGGAATCGAAGCGGAGCGCCAGGCTCCTGGCCTTCTTCAGGGTGTCAAGGGATTCCTCCCGCATGCCGGATTTCGCCTGAACGTAAGCAAGCAGGGCAAGCAGCTCGGCGTGCAGCTTTTCCAGCGAATCCGGACGGGCTTCCGTCTTGAGGCCGCTCAGAAAACCGATCCCCCAGTTGACGATATCCAGTGCCGAGGTCCAGTCTCCCCTCAGGCGGAAGAGAAAGACATAACCGACGATGGCGTTGATCATACTGAAGATCCCGTTCAGAAGCGCTTCAGACAGGAACTCGGAGGCCTCCTCCGGCCGGCCCATGAATACCGCCAGCATCGCGGCGATCTCGCTGCTGAAGATCCCGCCCGCGTTGTTCTGCTTCAGCATTTCCAGGCTTTTCTCCCGTTCGCCCAGCAGAAACAGGGCCAGCGATATATTGCCGCAGATGACGGAATCGCTGATGCGCCTGTCTTCGTTCTGGGAAAGAAGCCCGCGGGATTGCTCGAGCAGATCCTTTGCCCGCCTGAGCAGCGCAGGGTCGTGATTCGCGGAGCCGAACACCAGGCAGGTCTCGCCGCAGCCGTACACAGCCTGGAAGGAATTGGGATGCTTCGCCAGGATCTTTTCCGCTTCGGGAACGGCCGCGGGGTCCATGGTGCGGAAGTAGGATTCCATCCGCTCAAGGGCGGCGTCCAGGCGGTTGTCCTTCATTTTATAACCCAGAAGCACGTCCACCGAGGTATCGAAAAGGTCCGCCATCTCCACGATCAGATCGAGCTCCGGCTGCGAAAGCCCCGACTCCCATTTGTACACCGCGCCCACCGTCACGCCCAGCGCCTCGGCCAGTTTTTCCTGCGTCATCTTCCGTTCCTTCCGGAAGGAACGGATGTTTTCGGAAAGCTTCAGCTCCACGCACGGCACCTCCTTTATCTGATCACGCTGCCATTATACACCGCCGATGGAATGAATGGAAGACACTGGCTATACTGAATGTAGAAAAATATTTATACCAACAGTATGGGTTGGCGCTGTCTGCGCATGGAGAATAGAGGGCACACGGAGAGATATGAAATAATGGCTGTTGCTGAAGTCGAAAAATCCTGACGTTTTGGAAAAAGCAAGGGGCAGAAGACCCCAAAAACCAAACCGCTGGAAATGAAATCCCATTTCATTTCCAGCGAAAACTTACGCCCGGCAGAGCCGGGCGTCTGAGTGAGAAGCTTATTTATCGTTTTCCTCGACCTTGATGACCTGTTCGCCATCATAGTAGCCGCAGGATTTGCACACGCGGTGCGCAAGCTTCATTTTTCCGCACTTGGGGCACTTTACGATGCCGGGCAAAGACAGCTTCCAGTTAGCGGAACGGCGGGAATTCTTCCTGGCCTTTGAAACTTTCCCTTTCGGTACAGCCATGATCACACCTCCTCATTGGTTTGGTTGCCGAGTAACACGGCAAGTGCCTCGAACGGGCTCGGCCCAGCCGCACCCTGAAGGCACGTACACAGGCTTTTGTTGCGGTTTACGCCGCAAACAGGACACAGTCCCCGGCAATCCTCCGAACACACGAAGCGCATGGGCAGCTCGGTGAGCAGCGCCTCAAACGCTGCTTCGCCCGCGTCGATCTCATGGCCCCGGATCAGGAAGCCGTCTTCATCCGGCGTGCGTTTGAATTCGGCCTTGACCTCGATATCCATGGGGTACTCCACGGGTTCCAGGCACCTGGCGCAGTGGGCGTGTACGGTGACGGTGAGGCGGGAATCGATGCTGACCGTTTCGCCCGCCGAGAAAAGCTCTCCCGCAAGGCGCGCGCCTTCGAACGCAAGCTCTTCGCCCATCACCTCGCAGGGTTCGAACGAAAGAAGCTCATCAAAAGCGAAGCTGCTGCCGGGTTGCTTGAGGGCGCCCGAAACGTCGATCATCTTAGGTCCTCCGTTAGCCTTTATAGTATAATCACTCAAGGTGATTTTGTAAAGTTATTTTTTGCGTAAGCATGGGGCGCGTTTCGCCCGGCGCGGCCTTATTTGGCAGTCAGCTCCAGGGTGTCCAGGGCGATGGCCAGTTCTTCGTTGGTGGGGATCACCCATACGCTCACCTTGCTGTCCGGCGTGGAGATCAGTTTTTCCTCGCCCCGCACCTTGTTGGCTTCGGCGTCCAGCTTGATGCCCAGGAACTCCAGGCCTTCGCACACCTTCCAGCGGCCCAGGCCGTCGTTTTCGCCGATGCCCGCCGTGAAGATCAGGGTGTCCAGGCCGCCCATCGCCGCCGCGTAGGCGCCGATGTACTTCTTGATGCCGTACTGCCACATGTCCAGAGCGAGTTTGGCGTTGTCGTTGCCGGCGTCCGCCGCGGCGTTCACGTCGCGCATGTCGCTGGAAACGCCGCTGATGCCCAGCAGTCCGCTTTCCTTATTGAGCATGGTCAGGGTGTTGGTGACGGACAGGTTCTCGAGGTTGGCGATGAACTCCACCACGGCGGGGTCCACGTTGCCGGAGCGGGTGCCCATCAAAACGCCTTCCAGCGGGGTGAGGCCCATGGAGGTGTCCACGCACTGGCCGTTTACCACGGCGCTCAGGGAGGAACCGTTGCCCAGGTGCGCCACGATCATCTTGTCGTGCTTGTAGCCCTTTTCTTCCAGAAGCTCCGCGGCCCTGCCGGATACGTAGCGGTGGGAGGTGCCGTGAAAGCCGTAGCGGCGCACGGCGTGCTTGTCGTAATACTTTTTCGGTACGCCGTACATGAAGGCCTTGGGGGGCATGGTCTGATGGAAGGCAGTATCGAACACGGCCACCTGGGGCGTGCCGGGCATCACCTTTTCGCAGGCCAGGATGCCCTGCAGGTTGGCGGGATTGTGCAGCGGGCCCAGAGGATAGCAGGCGCGGATGGCGTTTTTGCAGGCTTCGTCCACGATGCAGCTGGCGGTGAACTTGTCGCCGCCGTGGAGCACGCGGTGGCCCACAGCGCCGATCTCGCTCACGTCCGCGATCACGCCGTGATCCCGGTCCACCAGCGCGTCCAGCACCAGCTGGATGGCGGAGGTGTGATCTTTGAACACGGTGTCCACCACGTGCTTTTCGGCGCAGTCCGCGCCGTAGCGGTGGGTGAGGCGGCCGGAATCCATGCCGATGCGCTCAGCCAGACCCTTGGCGATGACCTCGCGGGTGTCCATGTCGATCAGCTGGTATTTCAGCGAGGAAGAGCCCGCGTTGATGACGAGAATTTTCATGATGGTTTCTCCTTTGCGTTATGCGTTGACGGGCCCGATGCTCACTGCGCCTGCACGGCGGTGATGGCTACGGTGGCCACGATGTCGTCCGCGCTGCAGCCGCGGCTCAAGTCGTTGCAGGGCTTGGCGATGCCCTGGAGGATGGGGCCGTATGCTTCGGAGGAGCCGAAGCGCTGGGCCAGCTTGTAGCCGATGTTGCCGGCTTCCAGATCGGGGAACACCAGCGTGTTGGCGTAACCGGCCACTTCGCTGCCGGGCGCCTTGAGCTGGCCGACCGCGGGCACCATGGCCGCGTCGAGCTGCAGTTCGCCGTCGATCTTGAGGTCGGGCGCAAGCTCTCTGGCGATGCGGGTGGCTTCCTGTACCTTGGTCACGTTGTCGTGCTTGGCGCTGCCCTTGGTGGAGAAGGAGAGCATGGCCACCTTGGGATCGAGGCCCGCCAGGGTCCTGGCGCTGTCGGCGGCGGCCACGGCGATGTTGGCCAGTTCCTCAGCGTTGGGATCGATGTTCACGGCGCAGTCGGAGAAGATCATCACGCCGTACACGGGACTTTCGATCATGAAGCAGCTGGACACGGTCTTGATGCCGGGCTTGGACTTGATCACCTGCAGCGCGGGGCGCAGCATGTCCGCCGTGGAGTGGATCGCGCCGGAGACCAGACCGTCGGCGTCGCCGCTTTTGACCATCAGGATGCCGTAGTACATGGGATCGGCGGCCTTCTTCGCGGCCTCTTCCGGCGTCATGCCCTTGGCCTTGCGCAGCTCGTACAGAAGGTCGGCGTAGGCCTGGGTCTTTTCGCTGGTTTTGGGGTCCACGATATCGAGGCCTTCCAGGCAGGTGTCCGTCTGGGCGGCAACGGCCTTCACCTTTTCGGGATCGCCCAGCAGGGTCAGGCGCGCGATGCCTTCCTTCACGATCCTGGCGGCGGCCTGGATGTTGCGGGTCTCTTCGCCTTCGGGCAGCACGATGTGCTTCACGTTCGATTTCGCCTGTGCAAAGATCTTATCGATAATAGCCATATTCTTCCTCCATACCTGCGCATGAGCGCACAATATTCTTATCATATTATACTACGTTTTTCCTGATTTCGCAACGCGCGGCGCGGTTTTTTGCGCCCGCTTAGGTTAAATGTGTGCTTACAGGGGCTTTATCCCTGTAAACTTTGCCCCGGACCGGGCTTAAAGCAAAGCGGACGCGCGGGCAGGCAAAATGCGTCTGTACCCTTGATACTTAATACTGGCAGGCATATAATCCCAGTATATTTAAGCGCAGGAGCGAAAACATGAGCACCCGCAAAGGCTTTTTCACGGACGTCAGCGTGAGATGCGCGGCGTTTCTGATGGCGTACTACATGACCAACAGCGTGTTTCAGAGCTTTATGTCCCTGTATTATACGGACATAGGGCTCAGCAACACGCACATCGGCACGATCAACGCGCTGATCGCGGTAATGAGCGTGTTCACCATGCAGCTGTGGGGATACCTGGGCGACAGGGCGAAGGTGAGGAACCGGCTTCTTTCCTTCATGTGCGTGTGCGCGGCTTTGCTGATGCTGTCGGTGCGCCTGGACAGCCGCTTTGGCTATGTGCTGGCGGTGGTGTGCCTGTTTTCCGCGTTCTATACCTCCATACAGCCCATGGGCGACAGCGTGGTGCTCACGGCCCTGGACGCCCAGGGGCGGCCGTTCGGGCCCGTGCGCCTGGCGGGGGGACTCAGCTTCGCGGTGGTGGCGGCGCTGTTCGGTTACGTGGTGGAGGCCGTGGGCAGCACGTCCGCCGTGTACGCCACGGCGGGGATGTGCCTGATGATCGCCCTGGCCGCCCAGTACATGCCCTGGGTGTCCGGCGGCGAGGAGCGCAAAAGCGCAAAGGGCATGCTGAGCCTTTTCAAAAACCGGGACCTGCTGATCCTGTTCGCCTTTATGGTGCCCCTGCAGATCACCTACGGCTACTTTTACGCCTTCTTCTCCCCGCTGCTCAGGGACGACCTGGGCGGCGGAGCGTACGTGGGCTGGTCCTACTTCATTTCTTCCGTGAGCGAGACGCCGTTTCTGCTCTTCAGCGACCGGCTGTTCAAACGCCACGGCGCGGGCAGGCTGATGTGCATAAGCGCCCTGTGCATGACGGCGCGCTGGCTCATCGTGGCGTCCACGTCCAGCCCGGCGGTGGCGATGATGAGCCAGGTGCTGCACTGCATGGGCTTTATCGTGATCACCGTAACCGTGTCCAAATACGTGCAGGCCACGGTGCCCGAAAACCAGCGGGCCAGCGGTCAGCTTTTGATCAGCGTGTTCGGCTTCGGCGTGGCCCGGGCGCTGGGATACTTCGGCGGCGGCCTGCTGTCCGACCTCACGAGCCGGCAGAGCGTGTTTTACGGCTGCGCGGCCATATGCCTGGTGTGCCTTGCGGTCTTTGCGCCCTATTATTTCCGGCGCGGGCCTCTGAACGGGGAGGAAAAGAATGCATAAGCTCATTGCCGTCGTCGGCACAAACGCCTCGGGCAAAAGCTCGCTGGGCGTGCGCCTCGCCCGGGCCTTTGACGGGGAGATCGTCTCCGCGGACAGTCGGCAGGTTTACAGGGGCATGGACCTTGGCAGCGGCAAGATACGCCCCGAGGACATGATGGGCGTAAAGCACCACCTGCTGGACGTGGTCGAGCCGGGGGAGTTCTTCTCCATGGCGGATTTCCAGCGCCTGGCTTACCGGGCGATCGACGATATCTGCGCCCGGGGGAAGATCCCCTTCCTGGTGGGCGGTACCGGCCTGTACGTGGACAGCGTCACCAAGGGATACGAGCTCAGCGACAAGGCGCCGGACCTCAAGTACCGCGACGAGCTGGAGACCCTCTCCACCCCGGAACTGTATTCCATGCTCATGGCGAAGCAGCCCGGGCTGGATATAGACCCCAACAACCGGAACCGCGTGATGCGGGTGCTGGAAAAACTCCACGACGGCGACAGCGCGCTGCCCGCCGCCCGTCCCCGCTACGACGTGCTGACTCTGGGCGTCCGGTGGGACCGGGAGACCCTGAAAAAACGCATAGACGAGCGCCTGGACAGGCGCACTGCCGAGGGCATGATCGACGAAGTGCGCCGCCTGCGGGCGGAAGGCGCGGGCGACGAATTCCTTTTGAAGCTCGGCCTGGAGTACCGCTACATCACCGAATACCTTACGGGCGTATGGCCGGACGAAGAGACGATGCTGAAGGAGCTGAGCCTTGCCATAAAGCGCTTTGCCAAGCGCCAGGTGACTTGGTTCAAGCGGGACGAAAGCATTTACTGGCTGGATATGACCGCAAATCCTTACGAAGAGGCCTGTGGAAAAATAGAAGAATTTTTGAAAAACGGGAACGCGTGAAGCGCTCCCGTTTTGTGTAAGAGTTGGTTTTCTAAGCTTTGGGCAGATCCCGAATCAGCGCGTCCACGTCCTCGGGCCTCGTGGCCCAGCTGGTGCAGGCACGCATCACCTTGCCGCTGGGTGCGTCCTCCCAGAAAGAAAGCGCGTATTTGCCCTCGAAGGCGCGCAGGGCATTTTCTCCCAGGATGGGGAAGAGCTGGTTGGTGGGGGAAGGCACCCGGAAAGCGTAGCCAGCCCCGGCAAAGGCCGCACGCAGGCGCGCGGCCTGGCTTATGGCGTGGCTGCCGATCTCGCGGTACAGCCCGTCTGTAAAGAGCACGTCGAACTGTATGCCCAGCAGACGGCCCTTGGCCAGCATGGCGCCGCGCTGCTTGAGCAGGTAGCGGAAGGAGCGGTCCAGCTCCGCGTCCCGGATCACCAGCGCCTCGCCCAGCAGCGCGCCTGCCTTGGTGCCGCCGATATAGAAGGCGTCCGCCAGGCGCGCAAGATCGCTGAGCGTCACGTCGTTTTCGGGGCAGGCCAGGGCGTACACCAGCCGCGCCCCATCCACAAACAGCTTCAGGCCGAACTCATTGCAGGCCTGCCGGATGTCTTTAAGCTCCTTCAGGCTGTACAGCGTGCCGTACTCCGTGGGCTGGGAGATATACACCATGCCCGGCTGCACCGTGTGCTCGGCGGTCAGAGAGGCGTAGTGTTCCCGGCAGAAGGCCGAGATCTGCGCGGCGCTGATCTTGCCCAGGGTGTTGGGCAGGGTGAGCACCTTGTGGCCCGTGGCCTCGACGGAGCCGGACTCGTGCACGGCGATGTGGCCGGTATCCGCCGACAGCGCGCCCTGCCAGGGCTTCAGGCACATGGCCGTGCCCAGCAGGTTGGTCTGGGTGCCGCCGCTGATAAAGTGTATGCCGTTCACATCCGCCTTCAGCTCGGCGCGGATCTTTTCCCGGGCGCTTTCGCAGAACCTGTCCGTTCCGTAGCCCGGAGTCTGTTCAAAATTCGTTTGCGCGAGCGCTTCCAGTATCTTGGGATGAGTGCCTTCCTGATAATCCGATTCGAAACGTATCATGCTTTTCTTGCCTTTCATGCGCGTTGTGCCCGCAGGCAAAACGATTATAAGGGACGGCCGGGTGAAACGCAAGCGTCCCGGAGAAATGATTTGGTGAAAAAACCGGGCGGGGACTGCTCCCCGCCCGGTGCCGGTATTGCGTTTACTTGCAAAGAGTCAGTGCCGCCTGCTGGATCATGCGTGCGGCAAGCTCGTCCGCCAGAGCGTTCTCGCCGGGATAGTAGGCCAGATACAGGGCGTTCCTGGCGCTGACCGAGGCCAGGAAGGCGGCGCGCTCGGTGAGGATATAGTGCCTGGTGAGCGGGTCGGCCTCCCGGAGCAGGGCTTCGTACTGATTCTGCAGCACGCTTTGCCAGTAGGCGTTCACCTTCGACCAGCCAAGCGTTCCGGCGTCCATGGACAGGATGCGCTGGGAAGCGGCCACGATGGGCAGATGCCTGTCGCAGACATTGACGCTCTTGGTGTAGAAGGCGGGCGCGCCGGTGTCGAAGGCCACGCTGCAGGCGGGAGCGTTCACGCGCTGCACCTCGTTTTCGCATTCGCCCACGTCCCCGCGCACTTCAGGCGCGGTGCCCTGGGTGTAGCACAGCTCGCATGTGCGGTCGCGCAGGGCCTCCACCAGCTTTTCGTTGATCGTCCTGGTGCTTTCGCCCTGTCCGGCGAGGCGGGCGCGCAGGGCGTCCAGATAGCCGGTGAAGAGCGCGGCGTCCTTCTCAAGCACTTCCTTCATGCCGTCCTGGGCTGCGTCGGTCAGGCGCCTGTACTGCTCGTCCAGGGAACGGCGCCACATGTCGGCGGCCATCGACCACGCACGGTCCAGGTCGGCGTCGGTCTTGGCGGCGGCGATCAGCTTTTCTGTCGCTGCCTCCACGCCGCCGTGCTCGGAGCAGTATTCGTTGGAATAGATTTCCGCGCCTACGCCCGCGGCCACCAGCTTGTATTCGCAGTGGCTGGGCGCGCCGGGCGTGGGAGGCGTGGGTCCCTTGCCGGTGTTCACGATGACTTCGTTGGAGTATACGGTGACGGATTCCTTGTAATCATCGTCGTACATCGAGAACCAGGCGATGTTGTAGATGCTCTTGTAATCCACGTCCGTGTCGGTCACGGTGTACTGAACGTGGATGGTGATGGGCGAGGTATCCAGCACCGCATAGTGGCTGTGCCAGAACAGGGTATCCGGCAAAAGGATGTCGTAGGCATCGATGTTGCTGAAGGCGCGGCCCGTGGGATTGTACAAAATCACGTCGTACTCCACCACTTCGCCCTCCGTATAGGCGGTACCGGCTTTGGGATGGCTGGTCTCGTACTTGAACGCCGCGGGGTACTCCCGGACTCGTTCGATCCTGCCGGTCATCGTTTCCACGGTGACGTCGTCGGACAGGTAGAAATGAAGCTCCTCGTCATCGGGCTGCTGGGCGGGCACCGCGAGCACTTCGATCAGGTTGGTCACAAAGCCCGCCGCCACGTCCTGGCTGGTCACGGTATAGCTGAAGGGAATGGGCTGCGTACCGTGGGCGGGCACCGCGTAGGTGCCCAGAGGCGCCGTAATGCTGGTATACGTGTTGTAAACCGTGTCGTAGGCCGCGCTGATCACCAGGTCCGCGTCGGAGGCGTTCACGAAGGTGATCAGGTAGCTGATGGTCTCGCTTTCCACGTAGGCGATGCCGTTGGCGGGCGGATTGACCACGGTCTTGGTGAGGGACATGGGGTACTCCTCGGCTTCCTCTTCCTTGCCTGCGGTGACGTACACGGTGTTGGACCAGGCAAGGCCGGTTTCTTCATATTCGTCGGAGCTGTATTCCGCCACGGCCTGGTTCACGATGCCGCCGTTGTCCACATCAGCGGAAGTGACGGTGTAGCTGAAGCTCGCGGCGCTGCCGGTCTCGCCGCTCTTGATCACGGGCCAGTAGCCCAGGGAGAGGTTCCAGGTGTCGTCGAACAGGCCATCGTACGCGGAGACGTTGTAGATGTCGAAGTCCTCTGCGTTTTCCACGCTTACGGAGTACTTCACCTCTTCGCCCTCCACGTAGAAGCTGCCGTTTGCGGGCGTGCTGACCTCGGACTTGTGCACGAACACTTTGGAATCCGGGGGAGGCGGATTTCCGCCGGTATACACGGTGACGATGTTGGAATAAATGTTGATGAAGTCGCTGGCTTCCGTCGTATGGTAGGTATAGACGGCCTCCGCCTGGTTGAGGATGACGCCGTCGTCCACATCCTGCGCGGTGACCTGGTGCGTTATCAGATAGGTCGCGGTCTCACCTGCGCCCAGCTCAGGGATGATGTCGATGACGGAGTCTTCGTTGCTGCCCTTGATGGGATCGGTGATCTCCACGTCGTATATGGGATCGCTGCTGTTGTTTGTGATGGTGATCTCGTAGATGACCATCTCGTCCTGGGTGTAGTACGTGCCGTTGTCAGGCACGGAGATCACCCTCTTGGCGAGGATCACTTCTTCGATCACATCCGGCGTGCCTTTGCCGGCGGGGGTTATGAGGGTCTCGGAGTAGGCACTGTCCGGGTCGCCTTCATCGTCATACCAGGTGACGAAAGCGGTGTTGATCACGCAGCCCGTATCCGCGTCGGAGGCGGTGACCTTATAGCTGTAGGTTCCCGAAAGGAAGCCGTCCGGGCCGATGTCGCCGCAGCCGGAAGGGGGATTGATCTGTTCGTCGGACATCATCGTATCGTGCAGCCACACGTCGTGCAGGGTCTGCCCGGTGTAGTTGTCCATCCTGATCTTGTACTGGATCTCTTCGCCCTCGGTGTAGAATATACCGTTTTCGGGTTTGGAAATAACTTCCTTGTGGATGTACACCGACGGTTCTCTGCTGCCGCAGTCCACCGTGCAGGTGGCATCTATCCAGTTGTCATCATTAGTGGGGTCGTGGCCGGGCGACGACTGCCAGTATACAATGGCCCTGTTCACGTAGCTGCCGTCGGTACAGTTCTGTGCGGTCACCGTGTGCTTGTCCGTAAAAGTCACAGCCTGGTGTGAGCCGAATTCATCGTAGAACGCAAGCTGCAAGGGCGTTTCGTCCGGTTTAAGATCCCAGACGCGCACATTGTAGAGCGGGTAGCCCTGGCAGTTCCATACGTCGATCTGGTAGACGATCTCTTCGCCCTCGGTATAGTAGGAGCCGTTGGCGGGCGTGGAGATCTCCTTCTTTTCGATCCACAGCTCCATGTCGCCGATGTCTTCGCCTTCTTCTTCAAAGCCGGCAGGGACAGTGGCGGTATCGTGCAGGTTCACGCGGCTGTCTTCCTTGCCGTTTACGGTGTAGCCCACGGCCTGCACGAGGTTGGTGTAGCTGCCTTTTTCGCAGTCCGCTTCCTTTACGGTATACGGAACGGTGTAGGAATCCTTATAGCCCGCCGTCATGATGTCGGCCGTGAACAGGTTGTAGTAATCCGTCTCCCAGCCCGTCCAGCCGGAGGGGTACTCCACGAGCTTTACGTCGTACACAGGGTCGGGGCCGGCGTTTTCGAAGGTGACGGTGAAGAGGACCTCTTCGCCTTCCACGTAGAAAGACCCGTTGGCGGGCGCGGAGGTCTCTGTCTTCGTGAGCTTCAGGCCGGAGGAAGGCTCGCCGACGCCGCAGGGGGAGGAAACGGGCTGGGACTGGGTGAGCAGGGAATTGGTGCCCATCGCGGCAGCCACGTTTAAGAAGGAGCCTTTTTCGCAGTCCGCCTTGGTTACCTGATACTGGGTGGCAAGCGTGGTCCCGGCCCCGGGCGCCAGGGAAGCGATCTCGCCCACCTTGTAGCCGCGGGAGGTGTTGTCATCCGGATAGTCGTATACGGTGACGGCTGTCTCCGTTTCGGAGGCCTGGTTTTTGACGGTGATATCGTAGGTGATTTCTTCGCCCTCGGTGTAGAATTTTCCGTTGGCGGGCACGCTGGTCTCAGTCTTCTCCACGGTCAGGCCGAGGGCGCCGATGTGGGCGGTAACGTATACCCAGCCGTTGTTTTCCACCTTATCCGTGTAGTCTTCTGCGTCGCTCTCGGACTTGTACGCGTCCACCGTGAACTGCACTGTGAAATTCGGGGCGAAGTAAGCTTCCAGATCCGCCTTCGTGATGGTGATGGAAAAATCGGAGACGGTAAGGGTTTCGTGAGCGCCGATATTCAGATGATAAGAACCGGGCACATACCCGTTGGAACCGTCGGGCTCGTAGTAGTACACCCATCTGATGAACAGCGGTATGTCGGAATTGTTGGTGATCTCCAGCACGTAGGGGATCTTCTCGCCCTCGTAGTATGTGGGTTCCTGGTCGGGAATGTATGCGTTCAGGGTGACGGAGGGCGCTTCCTCGGTCACGTAGAGCGGGCGCTGCTCGGTGATGCCGCAGCGGGTGCAGCGGCGCTCCTCGATGCCGGGCTCGCCGGGCTTGGCCGGCTGCACCACGTACCAGTCGGTCCAGTCGTGCCCCAGGGCGGGAATGTCCCGGCGCCACTCATAGTTGCACTTGTAGCCGTAGTTGATCCTCTGGCAGTAGTTGACCTCTTTGCCGGCCTCGGTGCAGGTGGGCTCCTTTAAGGTCTGCCAGGGTTTGGTGAAGCTGTGGCCGAGGGCCGGGATGGTGCGCGTTCTCCATTCCTGGCAGATATCGCAGTATTCGTACTTTTCGCCGCTCTCCGTGCAGGTGGCGGGGCGGGTGTCGCCCGAACTCACCCAGTGATGGGTGTGCGGGCCGGCGGTTTGGGCCAGCGCGCCCTGCCCGAACGAAGCGAGCAAAAGCAGCAGCGCAAGCGCCAGTGCGGTGATCCGTTTCATAACTGCCTCCTTGTGCGGTCCGTTATTGCCGGTTCCGGGGCGCGGGACGCGCCCACTCATAATCGTATTATAATCGAAACATAATTTTAATACAATACCTTTGACCCCGATTTTTATCAAAATCGTTCCCGCGCCCGCCTGCGCGCCAGCCGCAGGGTGAAGAAAACCTGCAGATCCCCAAACAGACCGGGGTCTGTTAAAAAACCTTCCTGCTCAGTCATACTAAACTTCCGGTAACATAAAACTAAATTTAACACCCTGCGCCATTGACAGGGAGCCCGCGCTGTTGTTTAATATAGCTGACCTGTAAGTTTACTGTTCTTAAACGCGCGCGGCGCGTCCGGAAGGGGGTATGAACGTGGAGATCGGCGAAAGGCTCAAACGGCTCAGGTTGCAGCGGGGGCTTACGCAGGAGGAACTGGCGGACAGGTGCGAGCTGTCCAAGGGGTTCATCTCCCTGGTGGAGCGCGATCTGACGTCCCCCTCCATCGCCACGCTGCAGGATCTGCTGGTATCGCTGGGAAGCGACCTCGGTCGGTTTTTTGCGGCGCCCGCGGATGACAAGATCGTTTTCGGCGAGGAAGACATCAGCGTGAAGGAAGACGCCGAAGGCATACGCGGCAGCATCCGCTGGCTGGTGCCCGCCGCTCAGAAAAACGAGATGGAGCCCATCCTGGTAAAGCTGGGTCCCGGCGGCGAAACCGACATGCAGGACCCCCACGAGGGCGAGGAGATCGGCTACGTGCTGAGCGGCTCCCTGGTGATCGAACTGGGCGAAAGGCGCGTAAAGGCCAAAAAGGACGAAAGCTTCTGCTTTAAGCCGGCTGCCCCGCACCGCATCGTCAATCCCGGAAAAGCGCCCTGCACGTTTCTCTGGGTCAGCACCCCGCCCACATTCTGATTTCACGGGAGGACGCACCCATGGTTGAAGATACCAAGCTGATAGAGCTCAAAGGCATATGCAAATCCTTCGGCGACACGCAGGTGCTCCGAAACATAGACCTGTATATCCGCAGGCGCGAATTTGTGACGCTGCTCGGTCCCTCCGGCTGCGGAAAGACCACGATGCTGCGCATCATCGGCGGCTTTGAGACCGCCGACGAGGGCGAGCTGATCTTCGATGGCAAGGATATGAGCGGCGTGCCGCCCTACAAGCGCCGCGTGAACACCGTGTTCCAGAAGTACGCGCTGTTCACCCACATGAACGTATACGACAACGTGGCCTTCGGCCTCAAGCTCAAAAAGCCCGAGGAGCTTCTGCCCGGCGTTGCCAATCCGAGCAGAAGGCAGATCAAGGAAGAGATCGACCGCCGCGTGATGCGCCTGCTCAGACTCGTAAAGATGGAAGCCTACGCCAAGCGCTCGGTGGACGCGCTCTCCGGCGGCCAGCAGCAGAGGATCGCCATCGCCAGAGCCCTGGTGAACGAGCCGGAGGTGCTCTTGCTGGACGAGCCTCTGGGCGCGCTGGACTTAAAGCTCAGGCGCGAGATGCAGCTGGAACTGAAGAGCATGCAGCAGCAGCTGGGCATCACTTTCATCTACGTCACCCACGACCAGGAGGAAGCCCTCACCATGAGCGACACCATCGTGGTGATGAACAACGGCTGCATCCAGCAGATCGGCGACGGCAAGCGCATCTACGACGAGCCCCGCAACGCCTTCGTCGCCAACTTCATCGGCGACAGCAACATCCTGGACGCTGTGATGCTCAAAGACTTCGAGGTGCAGGCCGCAGGCCGCGTGTTCGAGTGCGTGGACGAAGGCTTTGAGGAAAACGAGCCCGTGGACATGGTGGTGCGCCCCGAGGACATCATGCTGGTGGGCACGGACGTGGGCATGCTGGTGGGCGAGGTGCAGAGCGTGCTGTTCAAGGGCGTGCACTACGAAATGTTCGTGGAAGCGGCCGGCATCCGCTGGAAGGTGCATTCCACCACCATGTTTCCCGTGGGCAGCCGAGTGGGCCTGAGCGTGGTGCCAAGCAACATACACATCATGCACAAAATGGACCGTGACGGTGCCAAAGCGGAGGCGCGGGCATGAAGCGAAGCTTTTTTTCCGGCCCCTACGCGCTGTGGATGATCATGTTCACGATCTTTCCCATCGTGTTCGTGGCGCTCTACGCGTTTCAGGACAATACGGGGGCCTTCACGATAGACAACATCGCGCGCTGCTTCGAGGGCACGTACATGAAGGTATTGTGGCGCAGCGTGAAGCTGGCGCTGGAGTGCACGGCTCTGTGCGTGCTGCTGGGCTATCCCTGCGCGTACTTTCTGGCCAGCAAGGATTTTTCCAAGTACAAGACCCTGTTCGTGCTGATCCTTCTGCCCATGTGGATGAACTTTCTGCTCAGGACCTACGCGTCCATGTCGCTGCTGGAAAGAAACGGCATCATCAACGCCATCGTCACGGGCCTGGGCTTTGAGCGCTGGAACATGATCGGCACGGAGGGCGCGGTGCTGTACGGCATGGTGTACAACTACCTGCCCTTCATGGTGCTGCCCATCCACACCAGCCTCAAAAAGATGGACCAGCGGGTGATCGAGGCGGCCCAGGACCTGGGCGCCAACCCGGCGCGCGTGTTTCTGAAGGTCACGTTGCCCCTGTCCATGAGCGGCGTGATCAGCGGCATCACCATGGTGTTCATGCCCTCGGTGACCACCTTCGCCATCAGCAAGCTCCTGGGCAGCGGCAACTTCATGCTCATGGGCGACGTGATCGAAAACCAGTACATGGTGGCAAACGACTGGTCCTTCGGCAGCTCCCTGAGCCTGTTCATGACGGTGCTCATCCTGATCTCCATCGGATTGCTCAACCGCCTGGACGCGAATAAGAGCGAAAGGAGCGACAACTGGTGAAGAAGTTTTTCAAGGGCCTGAAGGGATCTTACCTGGCGCTGATCCTGCTGTTTCTGTATTCGCCCATCGCCATCATGATCGCCTTTTCGTTCAATGCCGGCAAAAGCCGCGCCAAGTGGGAGGGTTTCTCCTTCAAGTGGTACGCCGAGCTGTTCAAAAACGAAGCCATCATGGATGCCCTGCGCGTCACCCTCACCGTGGCCGTGATCGCCACCGTGGTGAGCGTGATCCTGGGCACCCTGGGCGCCATCGGCATACACGCCTGCCGCAAGGGCTGGGCCACGGCGCTGATCAACCTGAGCTACCTGCCCATGACTATGCCCGACATCGTGACCGGCGTGAGCCTGATGATGATGTTCGTGTTCATCAAGCTGGACAGGGGCATGTTCACGATGATCCTGGCCCACATCACCTTCGATACGCCCTACGTCCTGTTCTCGGTGCTGCCGAAGCTCAAGCAGATGGACCCCAACACCTACGAGGCGGCGCTGGACCTTGGCTGCCGGCCCATGAAGGCGATCACGAAGGTGATCATCCCCGAGATCAGCCCCGGCATCGTGACGGGCGGACTGCTGGCGCTCACCATGTCGCTGGATGACTTCGTGATCAGCTACTTTACCACCGACAAGGCGCAAAACCTATCCACCCTGATCTACTCGGCGGCCAAGCGCGGCGTAAAGCCCGATATGTACGCCCTGTCCACCATCATGTTCGTGACAGTGCTCGCACTGCTCATCGTTATCAACAAGCGCTCTACCCTGGAAAATATCAGCTGAAAACTGGAGGTACATGCATGAAAAAGCTCTCTCTCGTTCTCGTTCTCGCGCTGGTGCTCTGCGCGCTGCCCTTCGCGGCCCGCGCCGAGGGGACCCTGACCGTGTACAACTGGTACGACTACATTGACGAATCCGTGCTGGACGACTTCACCAAAGAGACCGGCATCAAGGTGGATTACGTCATGTTCACCACCGTGGAGGAAATGTACGTCAAGATGACCACGGGCGGCGGCAAGTACGACATCATCGTGCCCAGCGACTACATCATCGAGCGCCTCATCAAGGACGACATGCTGGCGCCCATGGACTTTGACAAAATGCCCAACGCCAGGGCGAACCTCCTGGACAGCATGTGGACGGCGGATTACGACGTGGGCAACGCCTACTCCGTGCCGTATATGTGGGGCACCGTGGGCATCCTGTACAACACCGAGTATGTGGATGAGGAGATCACCTCCTGGGCGAGCCTTTTCGATCCTAAGTACAAGAGGGACGTGTTTATGCTGGATTCCATCCGCGACACCATGGGCGTGACCCTGAAGTATCTGGGCTACAACCTGAATGAGCGCAGCGAGGAAGCGCTGGCGCAGGTGCGCGACCTGCTGATCAAGCAGAAGAACGACAACATCGTGCAGGGCTACCTGGTGGACGAAGTGAAGGACAAGATGGTGGGCGGCGAGGCCGCCATGGCCGTGATGTGGTCCGGCGACGCCATGTACGCCATCGAGGACAACGATTCCCTGGTGTACGTGGTGCCCGAGGAAGGCTCCAACGTGTGGATCGACGCCATGTGCATCCCCAAGGACAGCCAGAACTACGAAGCGGCCCTGGCGTTCATCGACTTCATGTGCCGCGAGGACATCGCAGCGCGCAACTACGATTACATCCACTACTGCTCTCCCATCCGCCAGGTGGTGGAAAACCTGGACGAAGAGGAAGCGGCCAATCCCGCCGTCAATCCCAGCCAGGAGATCATCGACCGCTGCGACTTCTTCCACGACATCATGGATTACATGGACGTTTACAACAAGTACTGGATGGAGATCCGGTCCTGATCTGTTCATTTCGGAAGCGGGATCCGACCGCGTCTCCGGAGCTGCTTGGAGGGGTTCGCCCCTCCAAGTTCGTTTTTGGCGGCACCGGGCGTGAAAGCGCAGCCGTATTTGCCTGATTTCAGATAGCCCCTCCGGCAAAAACGGCAAACTTGCGCGTCGCGCCCCAGAAAGCTTGACGCTGCGGCCATAAAACGCTTATAATGCAGAAGGAAAGCCGCCCGCGTTATTTTCTTTTCATAAGCGGCTGAACGGAGGAAACCATGATTGCACAGATCACCGACGCCGCCTCGAATTTCTGGAAGACCCTGCCCGACGTGCTCACGCGCATCGCCGCCGCGCTGGGCATTCTGATCGTCGGCATCGTCATCATCAAACTGGGGCGCAGGCTGCTCAACCGCCTTTTCGAAAAGTATCGCAGAAAGCACGAGGGCAACAGCCGCGGCAACACCGTGCAGACCCTTACGGTCAGCCTGTTCAATATCCTGATGTACATTGCCCTGGCCTTCACCTGCTTAAGCACCCTGGGCGTGAACGTGGGAAGTTTGCTGGCCGTGGCCGGGGTGAGCGGCTTTGCCATCGCCTTCGGATGCCAGAGCCTGATCAAGGACGTGATCAGCGGCATGTTTTTGTGGCTGGAGGGCAGCTGCAACGTGGGGGACGTGGTGACCGTGGCGGGGCAGACGGGCCGCATCGAAAACGTGGCCCTGCGCACCACCACGCTCAGAGCTACCAACGGCTCGGTGTTCGTGATCCCCAACGGCGAGATCCGCACCGTGATCAACATGACCAGCGACTTCCGCTTCGCGGTGGTGGACGTGACCGTGGGCCACGGCCAGGACTACACCCGGGCGCTGGAGGTGCTGCGGGAGGCCATGAAAAACGTCAACCGGCGCTGCGATTATATCGACGAGGACCCCGTGGTGAAGGGCTACATCGCCATGGACCGCGGCGCGGCTGTCTGCCGCATCGAATGCCGCTGCTCCGTGGACAAATGCTGGGAACTGGAGCGGGAGATCCGCCTGGAGGTGCTCACCGCCATGGCCCAGGCGGGCATCAAGCCGTAAAAACGATCTAAAACTGCTGAAAGGGACGGGAAAGACCATATGAACGATTTTGACATCGCGCGCTTCTGGGAAAACGACGAGCTGGCGCACCGGGACAACTGTTTTTATCCGGCGCCCCAGGTGGCCCTGGGCATCCGCATGAGCGACGAGTGCGTGTTCGCGGAGCTGGGCGAGGAGGGAGATCCCTGGGCTTATACGGAACTGTCCAGGCGCATCGACCTGAACAGGCGCTACAACGACAAGAGCGAAAAGATCGTGGGCAAGCGCCTGCTGCGGGAGAATTTTCTGCCCGAAGACGCCCGACTGCCCTACGTAAAGCGCATCGGCGAGGTGTTCGGCGGCGAGTACATCATGCACAACGCCACCGAGTGGCTCAAGGAGAGCATCGAAGACGAAAAGGCGCTGGAAAAGAAGCTGGACGAAGTGGAGAAGATGGACCTTCGCGCCTTCATGCTGCCGGACAACTGGGAGAGCGAAAAAAAGCGCGTGTACGAGACCTACGGCGTAAAACCCTCTCCCGTGCACCACATCCGCGGCCCCGTGACCCTGGCCTGCTCCCTGATGGGCACCACGGAGTTTCTGTATTTCCTGGCGGACGAGGAAGAGCTGGCCGAACGCTTCTCCAACGATATCGCCGACGTCATCATCCGCATGGCAGAGATCATGGACGAAGAGGCCGGCCTGACGGGCAAAGACACCCACGGCTTCTCCTTCGCGGACGACAACTGCTGCCTTCTGTCTCCCGCCATGTACGAAAAGTTCGGCTATCCTGTGCTCAAAAAGGTGTTTGCGCGCTTCTCGCCCGATCCTGAGGACAAGCGCTACCAGCACTCCGACAGCGCCATGGGGCACCTGCTGCCCATCCTGGGCCGGCTGGACCTGAACGGCGTGAACTTCGGCCCCACGGTGATGGTGCCCGAGATCCGCGAAAACCTGCCCCACGCCCGCATCGACGGCTGCATCGCGCCCTTCGCCTTCATGCGCAACGAGCGGGAGGAGCTGATCGCCGAAACGAAGCGCGACATCGAAGCGGGCTTCCGCTACGGCGGCGTGAACATCTCCACGGCGGGCTCCATCAACAACGGCTCCAGCCTGGAGAGCATGCGCCTGATCATGGAAGTCATCTGGGAAAACCGCAAGCGGTAAAGGCGGAAGCACAGGGGAGGAGACGCGATGGGCGAACTGATCGGACTTTTGTTTTACATGGTGCTCAGCCTGCCTCTGGTGCGCACGCTGGCGCTCACCCTGGTGCCGGCGCTGGCGCTTCTGGCCTATGTGCGCAAAAAAGACTGGCTGGAGCCGGAGCCGCCCAAACTCGTCTGGGGGCTGTTCGGCCTGGGCGTGCTGAGCGTGATCCCGGCGTTTTTTCTGGAGCTGGGCGCGCTGTACGTTCTGAGCCTTTTGCTGGACAGCGAATCCCTGGTTTTCCGGCTGATCCAGTGGTTTTTGGTGGTGGGCCTGGCAGAGGAGGGCTGCAAGTACGCGATGCTGCATAAAAAGACCTGGAAGCATCCGGCCTTCAACTGCACCTTTGACGCCGTCGTGTACGCCGTGGCGGTGTCCGCGGGCTTTGCCCTGGCGGAAAACATCACGTATCTCATCAACTACGGCTCCTCCGCCATGCTGATCCGCGCGCTGGTATCCGTGCCGGCGCACATCTGCTTCGCGGTGCTGATGGGCTCCTGGTACGGTTCCGCCAAACGCCTGAATACCTGGGAACAGCCCGAAAAATCCCGCTCCGCCCGCAGGCTGGCGCTCCTGGTGCCCGTGCTGGCCCACGGCCTGTACGACCTGATCGTGAGCGGCGTGAACAGCGGGGAAGCGGTGGCGCTGTTTATCATCTTCGTGGCGGCGATGTTCCTGGTCTGCTTTTTGCGCGTGCGCAAGCTCTCCAATACGGATGAATACATCGCGTAAGCGGTAAAACGAAAGAGGTGTTCCAATGGCAGTCATCACCATCGTCGGCTCCGGCATGATGGGCTCCGCGCTGGCCTTCCCCGCCCGGGAAAACGGCCACGAGGTGCGGCTCGTGGGCACGCATCTGGACCGGGAGATCATCTCGGTGTGCCTCAAGACGAACCGGCATCCCAAATTCAATAAGGATTTTCCCGAAGGCGTAGAGTTCTTTCAGATCGAAGAACTGGAAGCCGCGCTTGCGGGCAGCGACCTGGTGATCGGCGGCGTATCCAGCTTCGGCGTGGACTGGTTCCGGGATTATGTGCTGGAAAAGATCCCCGCCGGCACGGACGTGCTCACCGTGACCAAGGGCCTGATGGACGGGCCGGACGGGTCGCTGAAGCCCTATCCGTACCTGTGGCAGCAAAAGCTGGACGATACCGGCCACGCCCTCAACCTGTGCGCGGTGGGCGGCCCCTGCACGAGCTACGAGCTCGTGGCGCATGACCAGACCGAAGTCTGTTTTTGCGGACGAAACATGGACGCCCTCAGGCGTGTGCGGGCCCTGATGGCCACGGACTATTACCACATCAGCCTCTCCCGGGACGTGATGGGCATCGAAAGCGCCGTGGCCCTCAAAAACGGCTACGCGCTGGGCGTCGCCCTCACGGTGGGCCTGAACCAGCGCGCTTTCGGCCTGGACAGCGAACTGCATTACAACTCCCAGGCCGCGGTGTTTTACCAGGCTGTGCGGGAGATGGGCAGGCTGCTCAAGGCCCAGGGAGCCGGCACGCTTGACAACCTGGCAGTGGGCGCGGGCGATCTGTACGTTACGGTATACGGCGGGCGCACGCGGCTGGTGGGCGTGCTTCTGGGACGCGGGCTGGACATAGACGAAGCCAAAAAGGAACTGAACGGCGTCACGCTGGAATCCCTGGTTGTGGCCGAGCGCGTGGCGCGGGCCGTCCGCATCAGGGCAAGCCGGGGCGAAGCGAAAATAACGGATTACCCGCTCCTTATGCACGTGGACGACATCCTCACGCGCCATGCCCCCGTGGACATCCCCTGGGAAAAATTCACCTATGAAAGCTGAGACGCATATGGATACACACTCTCTTCCGGACGATTCCTACTGGACAAAGGGCTTAAAACGCAACAGGGCGGTGGTGGCCCTTCTGCGCCTGCCTCTCACGCCCTGGGTAAAATGGCGCTACCGCTACCGCTGCAAAAAGTATACGCCGAAGGACAAGACCTTCCTGCTGCTCACCAACCACACCTCCACGGCGGATCACTTTATGAACGCCATGGGCGTGAAGGGCTATATGCGCTTCGTGGCCAGCGACCACTTGATGCGCAAAGGCTTTCTGAGCAGCGTCCTGCGCTTTTTGGTGAACCCCATACCCCGCCGCAAGGCCGTGAGCGGGGAAGCCACCACGCAGATGATCCTTCAGAACCTGCGCCTGGGCGTGCCGGTGATCCTGTACCCGGAGGGCAACCGCTGCTTCAACGGCCGCACGGGCTTTATCCCGCCCCGCACGGGCGAGCTGGTCAAAAACGCCGCGGGCTCGATGATCACCTACCGCATCGACGGCGCTTACCTGCAGACGCCCCGCTGGGGACACACCCTGCGCAGGGGCCCCACCTTCGGGCAGGTGGTCAGGGAATACAGCCGCGAGGAGCTGAACAAAATGAGCGCGGAGGAGATCTGCGCCCATATCCGGGAGGACCTGTACACCGACGCCTATGCCTTCTCCCGCGAACATCAGTACCGCTATCCCGGCAAAGCGAAAGCGGAATATCTGGAGACCACGCTGTTCGTTTGCCCCGCCTGCGGGCGCACGGAAGGCCTCAAAAGCGAGGGCGGCCGCTTTTTCTGCCCCTGCGGCATGAGCGCCGAAGTAAACGACTATGGCTTTTTCGAAGGAGAAAACCTTCGTTACGACAACGTGTACGACTGGGACATGTGGCAGCGGGGCGTTCTTGAAAAGCGCGTTCAGGACTGCCGGGAAAGCGGCGAAGCGGTCACGCGGGACGCGGGCGCAGTTCTGTACCGCGTCAGCGGAGACAGCCGGGAAATGCTGGGCAGCGGCCTTGATATGCGCCTGTACACCGACCGGCTGGAGTTCACGGGCGGCGGTAAGACATTTTCTTTCCCCATGGACGGCCTGAGCCGGATGGCCGTGGCGCATACCGCGTTTTTGTTTTTCACCTTCCGGGACGAATACTACGAGGTCCGCAACGAGCGCGTCTGGCCTGCGAACAAATATTTTGCCCTTCACAGGATGGTAAAGGGCATGCCCTACGTTTAGCCTGCCGGGGTTTGGCGAGTGAAGCGGAGGCCGCGGCTTCATGAGCGGCGCAGGCATTGAGGCATTCATGAAAAAGAAATAAGGGGGAACGCCTGTTCATGAGAAGAACGATCGCGCTGATCCTGGTCTTCTTTTTGCTGACTGCGCTGTCCGGAACGGCCTGCACGGCACAGGATACCGAAACTGTTTGTGAGAACAGAGATTATGACAGTCTTCTGCTGCGGGTGTATAAAGCAAATACCGGGGCGGCGATACGCGAAAAATACAGCAGCCGGAAAATGGACGTATGCGAAGGAAGCAACAGCCATACGATCTATCTTCATGATAATCGCTTGATCGACGTGAACCCTGCTTATAACGGTGTGAGGGTCAAATCCAATTCCTGGGATTATATCGTAGGCGAGGACGGGCATTTTGCCCGGTATATCCTGTTCGAAGCCGGAAGCGACCCGTGGCAGCTGCTTGATCCGGAAATCCTGACGGAAGAAGTGGTGGGCGTCGAACTGAAAGGATCAAATCTTGTGATAACGACCGCGAAGGCAGAGCCTTTCGACCCGGAGCGGTATATTCGCAACTGCGAGAAACGAACGATCATTACAGTAGACGCCAAAACACTGGAAATCCTGTCTCTGAAGAAACTGGCGCTTCTGCCTGACGGCGGACAGGACGTATACTGTACAGTCGCAATTGAAAATAACGCGGAATGCCCGTTCGACAGAACGAGAATACAATTGATGGAGCATCTTTCTTCGTCACAGCGGTCGGAAAGAAACAGGTCAGTCACGTTCATCATCGAGCCAGGCATGCCCAGTGAGTACAGCATAAGCTACTCCCTGGTGAAAGGTGACGACATAGTAGTGGGATCGTATATGATAAACGGCGTTGAATATACGGTAGATGAACAGCGCAGCACTCCGAGCGACAAGGACAGGAGCAATGACGCTGTATACTATCTCACGGCATATTCGTCCTATCGGAGGGACTGCATAAGCGATCCGACCGGCTTCGAATCCCCGGTCATCGAAAGAATACATTACTTCTTGTGGTGGCAGATGGATTTTTCGGATACGCATGACGACAGATACCGCATCAACATAGGTGAGAACAAGTATCTGAATGACGGCAGACCTCTGCGTACAGTGGACGAACTCACAAATGCGGGTGAAGAGCTTTATGGCCTGCTGGCTGACGCGGGGATCAAACTGTTCCAATTGCAGAAATACAAAGACATGACTGTCTGGTTATCAAAGAAAGACGGCTATGTGCTGTACGACTACAATTACGGCGCAAACACACTGGGCGGCGACATTTCCGTACTGGTGGACACCACGAACGGGAAGATTCTGGGCTGCTGGCCCGGTGAATAGCGCTGCAAGGAAAGCGGATGTGCTCGGCTCCACGCCTGTTCGTTTTCCTGCGCAGGACGAGAGAAACATAGAATGATACGAGAAAGATTGATCGCTGTGAAGGTCATCATTGTTAGTTGATGGGAGAACTCTACATGAAGAAACTGATCATTGGCATGCTGGCGTTCTTTCTCCTGCTCTGCACGGCGGCACCCGCGGAGACGGACGGGACAGAGGAGCATCAAAGCGGTTATTACACTTATATCATCCTACGTGACGGCACGACGGAGATCACGCGCTATTCCGGAACTGATAAAGAACTCGATATTCCATCGGAGCTGGACGGACGGACGGTTACGGGCATCGGCGATAACGCGTTTGAATTCTGCGATCGCCTTACCGCCGTAACGATTCCCGGCAGCGTCACGAGCATCGGCAGCTTTGCGTTTACCGGATGCAGCCGCCTTACCGACATCACGATCCCCGGCAGCGTTACGAATATCGGCGATTATACGTTTTGCGGGTGCTGGTATCTTACCTCGATCACGATTCCGGACAGCGTCACAAGTATCGGCGATTGTGCGTTTCAAAACTGCTATCGCCTGACCTCCGTCACCATCCCGGACAGCGTCACGAGCATCGGCATAAATCCGTTTTTTGACTGTGAGCATGATAAGGAAATCCATGTATCAGCTGAGCATCCGTATCTCGAGACGATCGATGGGGTGCTGTTCAGCAAGCCTGACCGGCGGCTGATATGCTTTCCTTACGTTCTCGGGAAACCCGAATATGCCATTCCGCAGGGAACGCAAATCATCGGCGATGCTGCATTTTACGGCTGCAGGCGCCTTACTGATGTTACGATCCCCAGCAGCGTCACAAGTATCGGAAATTACGCGTTTGACAGCTGCCAAAGCCTGACTGCTGTCGCTATACCCGAGAGTGTCACGACCATTGGCGGTTTTGCGTTTGCTTACTGCACGCGCCTGACATCCATCACCATCCCTGACAGTGTCGCAAGCATCGGCGATTATGCGTTTTCCAACTGCGACAGCCTGGCCGCTGTCACCATTCCGGGCAGCGTCATAAGCATTGGTGTGAACCCGTTTCGTGCCTGTGGGAAACTTAAGGAAATCCACGTAACACCCGAACACCCGTATCTAGAGACGATCGGCGGGGTGCTGTTCAGCAAACCTGACAGACGGCTGATATGCTATCCGTACGCATTCGGAGATACCAAGTATTCTATTCCGCAGGGGACACAAACCATCGGCGATGATGCGTTTTACTACTGCGAGAGTCTTACCGCCGTCACGATCCCAGACAGCGTTACAGGTATCGGCGATGGAGCTTTTGCCTGGTGCAGAAGCCTGATCACTGTCAATATACCGGGCAGCGTCACAACCATCGGCAATTCCGCGTTTTTCATCTGCAGCAGCCTGACCGCTGTCACGATCCCTGACAGCGTCACAACTATCGGCAATTATGCGTTTGACTACTGCAGCAGCCTGGCCGTTAATGCCTTCGAGGGCTCATATGCCGAAGCATGGTGCAAAGAGCACGGGATCGAATGTACTGTGATACCAAATCACGTTGAGAGCGATAATTGATATGCCGCAGCCGCTCTCTCCGTTTTCCCGCGCAGGGCAAGCAGGATGGAAGGAAGCGGTTTGAAACCGGTCAATAAGGAGATATTCAACACCAAATGGATTCCAGAATACAAAAAGACGGTTTTGAGTATGTCAGTTTTTCGGGCGAACCATCAGAAAAATATGATACGCTCATAGTGAATCCGGAAAATTTCTCGCAGGCTGTCCAATACATCCGGAAAAACGAAATCACGCGTGTTCATGTTGAGGGTCATGACTGGGCGGAAACGCCCTGCTTGGACGTTTCTGCGCTCAGCCAGTGTTCGGGCATTCGGCGGCTTTCCGCATTCGGATGCGTATCGGGCGTTCAGCAACTGGTGGATACGCTGCATCTGGAATGGCTTTCGATAGACGACCGTTTCATCAGAGAGAGAATAGATTTGTCGCCTTTGACCGGGCTGGAATACCTCTCGATCTACAAAATGAAAAAGAATCTGTGCGGGCTTTCGGGTCTGAAGTCCCTGAAAAGCTTCAGGTCATGGAATCTTACTTTTCAAACGGGCGACCTCAGTGCGCTGCAGGGCATGACAGAATTGAAAGAGATGGAACTCAACTGCCCGCATCTGACGAGCCTTTTCGGCATCTCCGGTTTCAAGGTGCTGCAAAAGCTCAGCCTCTGCTATTGCCGGAAAGATCTGGATATCACTGATTTGTTTTCATCAGAAACGCTTGACTGCATCTGGATAGAAAAAAGCAACCCGCGTATCGCTGAGTCCATCAAAGCTTCCGGTCTCTATGCCCTGAGCTTCGATAATGGCCACTATTCAATTTTCAGACGATCCGGGAAATAAGCAATTCGAGCAGCCCATGCTTTTTGCTCATGTTCTGCGCAAATGGTTCGGAAGGGGAGAAAACAGATATCTGCTTGCCCATGACTGAAACCGTGCACCTTAAAACCAGAGCGGAAGCCTAATGGCCTTGGATTTATATTATACAGGCTGCACCGACGGGTCCGTTCTCCCGAATACCTGCAGACTGTGCTGCCTGCCGGTCATGCGACTTAACCATATTTTTTTCTTGCAATTCATCGTGGATGGTGCTAATATAACAAAGCTTGATTGAGTCAAAAACCGCATACGGGGCATTAGCACAGTTGGTAGGACAAGGGTTCCGTACTTACGCCCCAGAAACCGGGTTATCTGCACGGTTGATTGCGCACTGAAACTCAAGATTCTCACTCATGAAAATGAGTGAGTTTTTATTCGTTTTGGGGTAATAATCAAGCGAAATTGGGCTTTTTGGAGGCAATGCATACTGAAGTGGCAAACTAAAGTTGGACACAGAAGCGGACAAGCAATTCTGCTCCTTCACCGTCAACTCTCTCATACCAGTCCAGCACCGGTGTTTGAAAAACTCTGTGTGATTATGAAATCAGCCAGTCGATCAGGTTCAGAGATTTGATCCCTTCATAGCTTGTCTCTAGGCCGGGATCGAGGGAGAGCACAGTTTTTTCGTAGTTGTCTTTCACTTTCTGCAGGGGACTCAGCTCGCGCCTGCGCACATCTTCGCTCGTCATGGATTCGGTCACCTGGACATAAATCTTCTCGTCTGCCTTCGTGGCGACAAAGTCGATCTCGGCGTTATCCACCTTTCCGATCGCCACGTCATAACCGCGGCGCAGGAGCTCGAAGTAAACGATATTCTCAAGCACATGTCCGGTATCACGATCCCGGAAGCCGAGTAAATAGTTGCGAAGCCCGATATCGGCGATATAGTATTTGCCGAGGGTGCGCAAAAACTCCTTGCCCTTGATATCAAAGCGCTTGACTTCATAGAAGATATACGATTCCAACAGAGCGCCCAAATAGGCCTGAACCGTGTGAGCACTCGGGGCGTTTTTCCGCGTGCCGCCTTCCAGAAGGCCTTCATTGACCAAGGTATTCCCGATGGAATTGGCCGACACTGCGCTGCCGATGTTGTCCGCGAGGAACAGGATGATCTTGCGAAGCAGCACCGGATCGGTGATCTGTCTTTGGCCGCGACGCTTTTCCCGCTCCAGAATGTCACGGACTACGACCGTGGAATAGATGCCGTCCAGCAGAGTCAGCGCTTTCTCCTGGTCTAAACCAACATCCGCGATTCCGGGCATCCCGCCAAAGCGAAGGTAGGCATCAAAGACTTCGCGCAGATCGTACAGTTCGTCGTTAGGGCCAAAGACCTGTTTTCTTGTTCCGCCCAGAGCGCTTGTTGATTCTCGGATCGCGAAGCCGTGAAAGTCCATGAATTCGCGGAATGACAGAGGGAGCATTTTGATCTCAACACAGCGCCCGGAGAGATAGGTGGCATATTCGGACGAAAGCAGGTAGGCGTTGGAGCCGGTGATATAGGTATCGCAGTCCAGATCTACCCGGAAGGCGTTGACTGCTTCTTCCCACGCGGGAATGCGTTGGATCTCGTCCAGGAAGAGGTACATTCGTTCCCCCGGCACCACGAGGTTTTTAACATAGCTATAGAGCTCGTCCGAAGACATATCTTTGAACTCGTGAGATTCAAAGTTCATCTCCACGATCTGCTCTCTAGGAACACCGTCTTCGATCAGATGCTGCACCATCAGCTTCAGCAAACTGGATTTCCCGCAGCGGCGTATGCCTGTTACGACCTTGACCGGCTCGGTATCTTGAAAGGCGATCAGTTTACTCAAATAGAGATCACGGTTCTTGTAAACACGATTAGAAGACATGCTGCTCACCCCTTTGCGCCCTCATTGTAGCAGAAGAAATACGAGAAGTCAAGTTTTTGCTATCAAATGCAAAAACTAAATTATTTAGACGGTTTTTGCATCAATCTGTTCGGAAAGTCCCTTTCACAACAAAAAGATGGTCTGTACGTTTGGTGTACAGACCATCATCTTTTAGCTCCAATCCTGCCAGACAGCTACCAAGTCTTTTTGCCTCAAAACTCTCTTATAGGTGTTGGTACAAAAGTCAGCCCCCTATTCTTTTATCCATCTTATTCGATGATGTTGGTCTTGCTTTCCAGGGAGTCACGTATTGAGGCGCTGCTTATCGCGTCGATCCTGTCACACTGACGATCGATCTGGGCAATGCTGCGATCCCATATGACAAGAAGTACCACGCTGGCAGCCCATCTGTCACCTCTTCGAATGTTGGCGCGAGCGTAAGCCTGTCAGGCATATCTTCGTTCACTGTCGACTTCAGCAACGGGGCAAAATCGATCGGCTTCAACGTCAGCGGCGGGGGACAGGATGCTGGCGTATACACCCTGACCTGCGATAACTTCTATGCGGCGGATGGCGGCACTATAAACAAAGATAACTACTCCGTCACTTTCACTGCGGGAACGATGACCATCGAGCAGGCGGAAATCTGCGTGGATCTGAACGGTTCGGCGTATGACCGCGTGTATGGTGAAGCGGTGACCGCCGCGGAAATCGAACTGCCCACCGTGAACGGTGCGTCCGTGACGCCGCACGGGCCCTCTTCGAGCACAGCCGAAATGTGGCAGAGGAGCTTCGGCGCCATTGGCGGTGATGCATTCACCCTGACTGTCTCCGGTTGGAACGATAACAGCGTCGGTACGCACGACCTGAACACAGAAATCAGCTTCACGTCCGGAGAGAAAACCAATTATAGATTCCGTTTCACCAACGGAAGTTATACCGTCTCAAAGGCGCCGATCACGATCGAAACTGCATCGGAGGAGAAGACGTACGATGGTGTTCCACTGCCGGAGACCGCTGCTGCACCCACGATCATAGGAACATTCTATGACCCTGTTACGGTATCCAACGGGGTGGGCATCATTACCGATGCCGGAGAAGAGATAAATAGACCTGTGATTCACTGGGAAGACCCTGCTGACGCGAATAATTATGATATCACAGAGAATTATGGCACTCTGATCATTCACTCATTGCCTGTGGAGATCGATCTGGGCGGTTACAATTACGAGTCTGACGACGGGTCGTTCCCGTACGATGGCGAGTTCCACGGCCCAAATGTATGGCCATCCTGCAATGATGAAGGATTTGAAGTAAATAAGGTCAGCGATACGGACTGGACTATAGTCTGGAGCGACAGGGGCGATACGATTCATATACATGTGGAAGGAGGGGGAAAAGATGTCGGAACGTATACCTTCACCTACACTGTCAGTGTATCGCCGGGCAAGTCCGGCAACTACAATATATCATTTACCGGGGAAACATTAACCATATCATCGCTGACTATTGAAGAAACTCCCTCGATTGTTGAAGGATGACGAGCATATTTATACGAACTCAGATGGTACAATAAACTATGGAGGTCAGACATACACCGTCTTAGATCAAGAAGCGTATTATGCGCTTTGGAGTAGCCACTGCGAAACTATGACGGGCGGAGAAATGATCATGGAACTTCTATCAATGGGGATCATCAGATAGCAATAGGCGTGGGGCTGCAAAAAGGATCGCTTTTTCACTTAA
>JAEEGL014808683.1_pt1 | contig 54436 bp, 41 predicted proteins | sample 9134231 | NCBI WGS metagenome assembly JAEEGL01 (sample SAMN16246548, study PRJNA631951) | gut metagenome | biome: gut microbiome; feature: rumen; material: fiber-attached | host: Bos | place: Iran: Karaj | collected 2018-10
ACGGAGAGGAGCGTGTCCTCTCCGCCCTCCGCGCGGTTCGTGACCGTGATCCGGTCCGCCGTGCGCGGTCCCACGGAATCCGGTGTGACGAAGCGGTTCCCCAGCCCCGCCACGAGGATGCCGGTGCCGCCGTCCGCCTCCCGTCCGAGCGCGCTTCGCACGAAATCGCCGATCAGGTGCGCCGCGGCGCTGACCGCCCGCCCGGCGGCGCGGCGGTCGAACTCCCAGATCTTTCCGCAGTGGAGCGTCGCGTACCGCCCCGGCGCCGTCCCGTCCGTTTCTTCGCGGACGGTCATTTCCTCCGTCCGCAGACCGCAGAGCTCGTACTGTCGGACGCATGCGCCGCGCGCCGCCTCCGATTCGCATGCCAGATCGCTTCTTCGATACGGATCCATGACGCCGCCTCCTTCTCTTGTTTTCGTACCATTCCCCGCCTCTGCCCGTTCTATGCGCGCGGCGGCGCTTCATCCCGCGTGAACAGGCGCCGGAGTATCGGCAAATCTCACGAAAAAACGGTGTGATAATTGTGCATCTGTCCGAAACTGTAAAAATGCCTGCAATACGGCATTGCTATTCCGGAGCAATGGTGTTATAATATAACGGATAATACGCCGCAGTGCGCCGTGCGGGCGCGGCGTAGGGATCCGCAAATCACGAACCGCAATTACTAAGGAGGATTTCCACACTATGAAGCGAATTCTGTCAGCGCTGCTCTGTGCCGTCATGATGCTGGGTGTGCTTGCATCCTGCACCACGCTCGAGGGCGACGACAAGGGCATGATTATCGATATTTACATGACCACCGAGCTGTTCGACCTCGATCCCGCCCTCCATTTCAACGACGACGCCATGGTCAAGCTCTACGAGCTTCTCTATGAGGGCATGACCGATCTCGATGAGAACGGGAAATGGAAAAAGGCCCTGATGAAGGACTACGAGCTGAAGGGGAACGATGAGGACGGTTACTACATGCTCATCACCCTGAACAACACGAGATGGACCGACGGCCGCACGGTGCAGGCGGCGGACTTCGTCTACGCGTGGAAGCGGATCCTCGATCCGGAATTCATGAACGAGGCGGCTCCGCTCCTCTATGACATCAAGAACGCCCGCGCCGTGAAACTGGGCGACGTCTCCATCGACGATCTCGGGATCGCCGCGGTCGATACGTACGTATTGCAGATCGAGTTCGAGACGAAGATCGATTTCGATTTCTTCCTTGAGAATCTGGCGAGCCCCGCGCTCGTTCCGCTGCGCGAGGATATCGTCGCGCGCGACGAGAACTGGGCGAAGCAGGCGTCTACGCTCGTGACGAACGGACCGTTCGCGCTCAAGGGCTGGACGAACGGCGAGATCATGCGTCTGGAACGTTCTTCCTATTATTATCTTTCCGCTGACGACGAGACGGAGCCGCTCGACAAGTACGTCATTCCGTACCGCCTCATCACCCGCTACGACGCGGGGTCCGTCGAAGAACAGCTCGCCCGGTTCGAGGCCGGAGAACTCTTCTACATCGACGATCTCCCGCTTTCCCGCCGCGCGGAATATAAGGACAAAGCCACCGTCACCGACGAGATGATCACGCACACCTACGTGTTCAACGAAAACAACAAGCTCTTCGCCGACGCCCGCGTCCGCCGCGCGCTTTCCATGGCGCTCGACCGGAACGCCATCGTCCAGCTCGTCACCTTCGGCCGCGCGGCGACCGCTCTCGTGCCGTACAGAGTCTTTGACGGCACGAAAAAAACGTACTTCCGCGAGGTGGGCGGCGATCTCATTTCCGCCTCCGCCGACGTCGCCGGCGCCAAGTCGCTCCTGCAGCAGGCCGGCGTGACGAGCGGCTCCTTCTCGATCATGATCCGCCCGAACGAGGTGGACCGCGCCATCGCCGACTACGTGAAGGGCGTGTGGGAAGGACTCGGCTTCAAGATCACGATCAAGGAGCTCTCCTCCACGAAGCTGCCCGAGTACGATAAGGCGTACACCGACGATTTCACCACCGCTTATATGGTCGGCGACTTCGACGTGGCCGCCATCGATTTGCCGATGCTGTCCGCCGACGCGTTCTCCGCGCTCGCGGTATTCGCTCAGGAATTCTCCGGGCTCGGCGTGGATATGTACTCCGAGAACTACGACGTGAAGGGACATATCAGCGGCTATAAGAGCGAGGAGTACGACGCCATCATCGAGAGAGCCTTCGCCGAGAAGGACCGCGCCGCGAGAGCCTCCATCCTGCACGAGGCGGAGCGGAAGCTGATGGAAGACATGCCGGTCTGCCCGATCTACTTCCTCCAGGACGCGTACCTGATCCACGAGGATCTCTCCGGCTACACCTCCACTTACTACGCCGTGCGTGATTTCCGGCGCATGAAGCTCAAGAACTACATGGATTACCTGCCGGAGGAGGAAGAGACCACCGGTCCGTCGTATACTCCTTCCACCCCGACGGACACCGGAAGCGGGACCTGATCCGGATCCCTCCGCCTGAGAAAAAATCGGGAGGCTGCGCCTCCCGATTTTGTTTTCGGCATCTCGATCCCAGCGGAAAGGAGCAGAATTATGCCGACCCCCTTGCAGGACAAAAACGAGATCAAGGTATTCATCCTCTTCCTTCTGGACCGGATCGGATATCCGCTCGATTATGAAACGATCGGATCCATCGTCGTCCAGGACGGCGTCGTCCGCTATTTCGATTTCGCCGACAGCTTCTACGAGCTGCTCGACGCCGGACATATCGAGAAGGCGTCGGCGGACGGGACGCAGCTCCGCCTCGGCGGCGCGGAGGAGCCCTCCGCGCTGTATTCCGTGACCGATTCCGGCCGCGAGGTCGCGCGCGCGCTCGGCGAGAGCCTGATGACCTCCGTTCGGGAACAGGGGATCCGCTCCGCCGTCCGCCATCTGTCGCTGCAGAAGCTCGGCGCGTCGATCGATCAGACCTACGAGCCGGAGGGCGACCGCTTTCTGTATCGCTGCCTGATCCGCGACGCGTCGGGAGAAATGATGCGCGTAGAGCTGCGCGTGGACGACCGGCGGACGCTCGACCGTATCCTCCGCAATTACGCGGAACGCCCGGAGGTCATATACCGGGGCGTTCTTGCCCTGCTCAGCGGCGATATCAACTATATTTTTGAATGACACCTGCGGAAAATGACAAAATAATGGTCCGTCCGCCAAAAAAATCAACGCAAATTATACGGATTCGAAAAAAAAATATCGTAAATCTATTGACAATTTCGTATTTCATGATATAATTTATTTATAAATCCGTAACGATTTCCCGGGTGAGAGTGTGTCACAGCCGTTACACGACCTTCTGCGCGCCGCCGCGGAGGGGGACGACGAGGCGTTTTCGCGTCTCGAAGAGCGCTACGCGCCGCTGATCCGCTCCATGAGCAGCCGGTACGCGTCTTCCTTCGCCCGATGGGATGCCGCCGCCGTCGGCGAGCAGGATCTGGAGCAGGAGGCGCGGCTTGCGCTGCTCAACGCCGTCCGCTCGTACGACCGGGAGCAGTCCGAGGTCAGTTTCGGGCTGTACGCGAAGATCTGCATCCGCAATTCCTTCGTCTCCGCGCTGCGGCGCCTGCGTGCCGCCTCGCGCCGGAAGCGAACCGCCCGTCCCGCGCCTTCCGCGGGGGAGGATCCTCTTCTCCAATACGCCGCGTCCCCGGACGCGGATCCCGGTCTGACCGACCGGATCCAGTCGATTCTGTCTCCTTACGAACGCCGAATCTTTGCACAGCATATCCATGGCAGATCCGTCAAATCCATTGCCGCCAGCGTCGGAAGACCGGAGAGATCCGTGAGCAACGCTTTGTATCGGATTCGCGTGAAGATCAAAGGCCTCCTGGGGAGTGAACGTTGATCGAACGGTATCAGATGCCGAAAGGCATTTCAGATATGTATGCCCGAATAGCTTAAATCCAGAGCGTTGTATTTCAAAGGTGACGGTTGGAGTCCGTCGAGGGCAAAAAAATTTTTTTCCATCAAGCGAGGTTGAGGAAATGTATCAGGACAAGACTTTGACGTGCAAAGAGTGCGGCAACCAGTTCGTGTTCACCGCCGGCGAGCAGGAGTTCTACGCAGAGAAGGGCTTCCAGAACGAGCCCCAGAGATGCAAGGCCTGCCGTGACGCCCGCAAGAACGCGAGCAAAACGCAGAGAGAGATGTTCACGACCGTGTGCGCCAACTGCGGTAAGGAAGCGAAAGTTCCTTTCCAGCCGACGAGCGACAGACCGGTCTACTGCAGCGAGTGCTTTGCGGCAATCAAGGGTCAGCAGTGATCTGTTCCCTTGCGCGATAAATATCGTATTTATCCGGAGAGATACGGCGTGCGCCGTATCTCTTTTGCTTTTGGGACGCTTTTCGGCAAAAAATCGGCGGAAAAATCGATTTTGTGCCGGGAAATTCCGAGAATACTCTATACAAATTGGATTTTCTGTGCTATAATGTGAGCAGTGTATCTTGCCGGGGCTGTGCAAACTGCCGTCCCGGACGGAAAAACGGACAATCGGACATACGTACCATGAAGAACGGAAATACAAAAGATGCCCCTCGCCGCGCCGGATACCGCGCGCCGAGACGCGCGCCGGACGCCGCCGGAAGACAGACGGGACGTTCCGCCGCGCCGGACGCGGGCGGAACGCGCGAGGAGAAGCGGACGCCGGATACCGCGCCGGAGAACGTTGTCGCCGGACGGAACGCCGTGCGGGAGCTGCTCAAATCCGGTCGGTCGGTCGATAAGCTGTTCGTCCGCCGCGGCGACCGCGAGGGTTCCATTACGGTGATCGTCGCCGAAGCGATCCGGCTCGGCATCCCCGTGATCGAGGTGGAGGGCGCAAAACTCGATACGATGACCTTCGGCGCGCACCATCAGGGCGTCGCCGCCATGGCGGCTGCCCGCCAGTACGTGGATCTCGATACGATCGTGCAGATCGCGCGCGACCGCGGCGAGAAGCCGCTCGTCGTCGTCGCGGACGGGATCGAGGATCCGCACAATCTCGGTGCGATGATCCGCTGCGCCGAATGCGCGGGCGCACACGGGATCGTGCTCCCGAAGCGACGCTGCGTCGGGCTGACGCCGACGGTCGAGACGACCTCGGCGGGCGCGCTCGAGCATATCGCTGTCGCCCGCGTGCAGAATCTCGCGTCGGCTTTGGAAAAGCTGAAGGAGCTCGGTTTGTGGATCTTTACCGCCGAGGCGGACGGGATCCCGTATTACGAGGCGGATTGGAACGCGCCCGCCGCCGTCGTGTTCGGCAGCGAAGGGGACGGCGTCAGCCGCCTGATCCGCGAGCGCAGCGATTTTATCGTATCGATCCCGATGTACGGAAAAGTGAATTCCCTGAACGTGTCCACGGCGGCCTCCGTGATCCTGTGCCACGCCGCCCGGATGCAGCGCACGATTTTGCCGTGACGATAAATACTTTTGAAGAATGGATGAGTCGTTATGAGTGAAAAGAACAAGCCCGCCGAGGCGGACCGCGTGGAGAAACCGGCGCAGTCCCCGCTGAAGAACGGCGCGGAGCCGGATCCGAACGTGGACAGCGAGCTGGATATCCAGGATCTCTTGAAAAAGTATCTTCCCAATTACGAGGTGAAGCCGGCGGAAGACTCCGCGGCGCAGAAGGACAGCGACGGCATGGAGATCGGTTCCTTTTTCATCTCCGATCCGGCGTCCGCCGCCGGAAAGCCGTCCGGGAACGCGCCTGAAAAGACGGCGGATGAGACGAAGGAATCTTCCGAAGCCCGCTCTTCGGCGAAGCCGAACCTGTTCTCCCGCCTCCGCGGGGCGATGAAGGAAGCGAAGGAAGCCCGCCGGGAGGCGGAGAACGAAGACGATGAGGTCCGCACCGAGGCGGAGGATACCGCCGTACCGGACAGCGGTCTCTTTGAGCGGTTGGTCGCCGAGGCGCAGCCGGAGGACGACGCGCCGACGATCCCGTCCGGGACGCCGGCAGACAAAGCCGCCGCACCGGAGGAAGTCCCCGCGGACGAGGAGATCGGGAGCGGGGAAGCCGCGGACGTAATGGACGCCTCGGACGAATCGGAATCCTCGGACAAATCGGACGTCGAAGAAGTATCGGATGCCGCGGACGAATCAAAGGTCGGAGACGACGCCGGGGACGCCGGGAAAAAGCAGAACGACGCCGACGAGATGGACGATACCGACCGCAACCTGATGGTCGCCTTCGGGCTGGAGGATCAGCTCGACCGGAAGGCCGGCGCCGGGACGGCGGACGCCGTCGCCGCACAGAACGCGGAGGAGATCCGCCGCCGCGACGAGGAGCAGCGCCGCGCGCTCGAATACGAGTACACGGAGCGTTCCCAGACGCCGAAGATCGCCGCGGCGTATACGTCGACGCTTCGTTCCCTCAAGATCAAGATGATCGTCGGGGCGGTGCTCAGCGTCATCCTCTTCTTCTTTGAAAACATTACGCTGTTCGGCGTGCAGCACGGCGGCGTGTTCGATCCCGCCGTGTTCCCCGTCGTGTACATCATGGCGAGTCTGCAGCTCACGCTGCTCGTGTGCGCCGTCGCCTACGAGCAGATCCTGCCCGGTCTGCGCAATTTGGTCACCGGCCGTCCGACGCCGGAGAGCGTGACCGGCGTTCTGGCGATCTTCGCGATCCTGTATTCCGCCTATGAGGCGATCGTATCCGTGCAGGGCGTCGAGCCGGTCATGTACAATTTCGCGGTCGCCTTCTGCGCGATGCTCTCCCTCATCTATGCCTACGTGAACACGAAGCGCGAGGTGTTCAGCTTCAATATCGTTTCCTCGAAGAAGCCGAAGTATCTCTTCCGCCGCGTGCCCGAAGGGGCCGAGTCGCCGGAGAGCGCGGCGTTCGGCGAGACCGGAGAGGATGCTCCGGACGTTTTGCAGATCAGCCGCGCAGGCTTCGTCGATGGCTATTTCGGCCGCACCTCGGCGATCCTTCATTCCACGCGCGTGTACGTCGGCGCGATGCTGACGGTGATCTGCGCGGCGGCCGTGCTCATGGCGATCGTCGCCGCGCTGCGGGGCGCCGCGGCGTCCGGCGCCGTGACGGTCGCGTATATCTGCGTCCTTGCCGCGATCCCGATGTCCATGTTCTTTACCTACAGCTATCCGCTCTACCGCGCCAACCGCGAGGCGTACGAGTATGAAAGCACGATCGTCGGCGACAGTTCCGTGGAGGAGTATGCCGGCTCGTCGATCATTTCCTTCGACGACACGAACGTGTTCCCGTCCTACAGCGTGAAGGTGCAGAATATCAAGGTCTACAACAACAACCGCATCGACCGGGTGCTGTATTACGCCGCGAGCGCCTTTGCCGCCGCAGGCGGTCCGCTGAACGACGTCTTCGACGTGGCGACGATGGAAATGGGGCACTCGGACGACGTGGAGATCCTGGAGGCGGCGTCCGGCTGCCTGGAGACCCGCGTGGACGGAAGACGCATCCTCTTCGGACGTTCCGACGTGCTGACGGAAAAGGGCGTCGACATCCCGGAGGAGATCGTAGAGGAGGATTCCTATATCGAGGGCGACTTCAGCATCATGTATATGGTGTGCGACGGCGACCTCGTGGCGAAGATGTATATCAAATACATCATGGACGCGGACTTTGAATTCATCGTGCGGCAGTTCACGCAGAACGGCACCTGCGTCTGCGTGAAGACGCTCGATCCGAATATCGACGAGAACATGATCTTCTCGAAAGTCAAGGGCAAGAAGTATCCGCTGCGCGTCATCAAGCGCCGCGACGACGACGCCGTTCTCGAGAGGGCGGACAGCGGCGTCGTGACGCGCGGGACGACGAAGTCGCTCTTGCAGGTCATCTCCTTCTGCGACATGGTGATGAACGTCAAGCGTTCCAACACGATCATCAGCATCGTTGCCGCCGTGTTGACGGTGTTCATCATGTTCGTCGTTTCCATCTCCGGCAGCGTCGGCAGGATCGGTTCCTGGCTGATCGTACTGTATCAGCTCTTCTGGTTCATCCCCGGCCTTCTGACGGCGAAGTTCAATATCAGATAAAGTGTAAGTCCCCGGACAAAAGAGGGAGGAGGCGGCGCCTCCTCCCCTTTTTCGGGACGGAAAGGTCATCCGATGAGAGAAGATATCCGGCCGTTCCTCGACCGCGTGGAGAAGCCGGGACGGTACTGCGGCGGCGAGCCCGGATCCGTCTTCAAGGATCCGGCGAAGACGGTATTGCGCGCGGCGTTCTGCTTTCCCGACACCTATGAGATCGGCATGTCCAATCTGGGCATGCGCATCCTCTGCCAGGCGCTGAACGGCGTGGACGGCGTGTGGTGCGAGCGCGTGTACGCGCCGTGGGTCGATATGGAACGGGAAATGCGCGCGCGCGGTATCCCGCTGTTCACCCACGAAAGCGGCGACGCGGTCGGCGATTTCGACGTCGTTGCCTTCACGCTGCAGTACGAGATGTGCTATTCCAACGTGCTCAATATGCTCGATCTCGCGCATATCCCGCTGCGCGCCGACGCGCGCGGCGAGGAGGACCCGATCGTTCTGGCGGGAGGTCCGTGCGCGTACAATCCGGAGCCGATGGCGCCGTTCGTCGACGTGTTCTCCATCGGAGAGGGCGAGGAGGCGCTGCCGGAGCTGGCGCGTCTGTACGTTTCGATGAAGCGCGAGGGGCGGTGGAGCCGCGCGGCGTTCCTGCGGGAGGCGTCCCATCTGGAGGGCTTCTACGTCCCGTCGCTGTATGAGATCGCGTACAACGCGGACGGCACCGTCGCCGCGATCGAGCCGCGCTGGCCGGACGTGCCGCGCCGCGTGACAAAGCGCCTCGTCGCCGACGTGGACAATATGACGGTGCCGACCGATCCGGTCATGCCGTTCATCGAGACGGTGCAGGACCGCGTCGCGCTTGAAGTGTACCGCGGCTGCATCCGCGGCTGCCGCTTCTGCCAGGCGGGATTCATCTCCCGTCCCGTGCGCGAGCGTTCCGTCCCCGCGCTCTGCCGGATCGCCCGCGAGACGGTGGACAACACGGGCTACGACGAAATATCGCTCATGTCGCTGTCGATCAGCGACTATACGCGCATCGGCATGCTCACGGACCGTCTGCTCGAATGGACGGACGACCGGCATATCAATCTGGCGATCCCCTCCCTGCGGGCGGACAGCTTCACGAAGGAGCTGATGGACAAGGTCACGAGCGTCCGCACGACGACGTTGACCTTCGCGCCGGAGGCGGGAACGCAGCGGCTGCGCGACGTCATCAACAAAAACGTCACGGAAGAGGAGATTTTGCGCGCGTGCCGCATCGCGTTTGAGGCGGGAAAGAACCAGGTCAAGCTGTACTTCATGATCGGTCTGCCGGGGGAGACCTACGAGGACATCGCCGGGATCGAGACGCTGGCGTCCCACGTGATCCGTGAATTCTATCAGACGCCGAACCGCAACCGCGCCCGTCCGCCGCAGGTGACGCTCAGCGTGGCGTGTTTCATCCCGAAACCGCAGACGCCGTTCCAGTGGGAGGGGCAGGACACGATGGAGTCGCTGGACGAGAAGCAGCGTTTTCTGCAGAGCCGCATCACGGACCGCAAGATCCGCTACAATTACCACGACGCGCGTACCTCTCATATCGAGGCGATCTTCGCCCGCGGCGACCGCCGCCTCGCCGACGCGATCGAGTGGGCGTACCGCGACGGCGCGCGCTTCGACGCGTGGGAGGACCATTTCGATTACGACCGGTATATGCGCGCGCTGGCGGCGTGCGGGCTCGATCCGGCGTTTTACGCGAACCGATCCATCCCGGACGGGGAACTGCTCCCGTGGGATATGATCGACTGCGGCGTGCGCACGGAGTATCTGCTCCGCGAGCGGCACCGCGCGGCGGAGGGCAGACCGACGCCGTCCTGCCGGGAGCAGTGTTCCGGCTGCGGCGCGGACGGGCTCGTGGACCGCGCGGCGTGTACGTGGTGCCCCGGCGGCGCGATGCGCGCCGCGGACGGTGCCGTTCATAAAGAAGAGGAGCCGCAGGGAACACAGTGGACCGCGCGCGAAAAGCCGACGCCTGGCATCGCGCAGCCGCCCGGAACGCCGCAGACGGAATACCGCCCGATCCGCGTCCGCTTCGCGAAGCGGGAGCCCGCCCTGTATATCGGGCATCTCGATCTGGCGCGCGCGATGACGCACGGCATCACCCGTTCCGCTCTGCCCGTGTATTATACGGAAGGATATAACCCGCGCCCGAAGATGGTCTTCGGATCGCCCCTATCCGTCGGATGCGGCGGTGAGGCGGAGACGCTCGATCTCCGCATCCGCGCCGACGTCACAAACGAAGAGGTACTCGCGCGGCTCGGCGCGGCGATGCCGGACGGGCTGCCGATCCTCGCCGTGACGGACGCGGCGGAGAAGCTGACGGCGATCGCGTGGGCGCGCTGCCGCCTCGTCTTCCACTCGCCGCGCGCGGACGAGGCGCACGCCGAGGCGATCCGCAGACTCTTTTGTGCGCCGGTCTTCATGATGAAGAAATCGAAGAGCGGCGAGAACGAGGTCGACATCACGACGCTGATCCGTTCGCTGGACGTCCGCTGCGGCGATGAGCCGGGGACGCTCACCGTGACGGCGGTCCTCGCGTGCAGCGGGGAGAAATACCTGAATCCCGAATACGTTGCGCAGGCGATCGCGCGGGACACGGATCTCGTCACACCGCAGTCATGGCATACGGCGTGCCGGGAAGCATTGCTCCGCGCGGATCTCACCGAATTCTGACGTCTTGCCCGATCCTTTCTGCCCGGCGAGCAGCTTGTTCACCTCCGCGCCGAGGAACAAAAGCGTCATGCAGGCGTGGATCCACAGCATGAGGATGACGAGCAGGGCGAGACTGCTGTACAGGTACGGCGCGTGCGGGAACAGGCGGAGGTACAGGGAATAGCCGCGGGTGAACAGCATCCATCCGACGGCGGTGAGCAGTGCGCCCGGCACCACCCACGGACGGCGTGCGGGAGGCCGGATGCGGCGGACGACGACGAAATGGAGCAGGGAGAAAAACGCGGTGAGGAGCGGGAGAAGCAGCCAGCCGCGCGCCTGCATCAGGACGGTGAGCGGATCCCGGAGCGCCGGGAGGACGGAGAGGAAGAGATCGGCGATCCCGACGCCGAAGACGAGCAGAAAGAACGTGGCGTACAGAAGAACGATCAGGATCGCCGTGTAGACCACCGAGCGCATAAGCGACGGGAGCAGCCGTCGGTCCTCTCCGATCCCGTAGACGCCGCACATGCCGCGCTCGACGGCGGCCATGCCGCGCGACGCGCTCCACAGCGTCGCCAGCGCCGTCGCCGAGAGGATCGGCAGTCCGCCGCCCTCGAGCAGCTGCGCGGCAAGCGAGGAGAACGCGCTCTGAAAATCCTCCGGGATCCACTGCGCGATCATCCCGGCGATATCCATGTCGGAAAAAAGGATCCATTCCCGCCCCGCCGAGAGGAGCAGCATGAGGAAGGGGATCCCGGACAAAAGAACGAAAAACGACGCCTGCGCGGCGTACAGGGAGATCTGATCCCGCCGCAGAACGGCAAAAAACCGCACGGCGGCGCGGATCCCCGCGCGGACGCGGATGACCGACGAATGCGTATGGTGGGACATGTATCCTCCTTAGGGAAGCGCGGAGCGCACGGGCGCCGCGCCCTCTTGACAGAAGTGTTCGGAATCGGTACAATAATTATGCACGGAAGCGGGATCCGAAAACCGCCCGGACCGCTCGGCCGCCGCGGCGCGGAGAAAGAACAGGAGAAGGGGAGAGAACATGTTTTATCTGGGCTGTCATCTGTCCGTATCGGACGGATACGAGGCAATGGGGAAGACGGCGCTCGCCATCGGCGCGAACGCCTTCCAGTATTTCACGCGGAACCCGCGCGCGCCGCGCGGGAGCCGGCCGCCGGATCCGCGGGACGTCACGGCGCTCTCCGCGCTTCTCACGGAGCACGGCTTCGCGCCCGCGCTGGCGCACGCGCCGTATACGTACAATCCCGCCTCGGACAAGGAAGAGATCCGCGCCTCGACCCGGGAACTGATGGAGCAGGAGCTGCGCTTCCTTGAGGCGCTGCCCGGCTCGATGTACAATTTCCATCCGGGCTGCCACGTGGGGCAGGGGACGGAGGCCGGGATCGGCGAGATCGCCGAGTTGCTCAACGCGATCGTGACGCCGGAGCAGCAGACGACGGTGCTCCTTGAGACGATGTCGGGCAAGGGCTCGGAGATCGGAGGACGCTTCGAGGAACTGCGTGAGATCCTCGACCGGCTCCGCCCGGAGATCGCCGGGCGCGTCGGCGTCTGCCTCGATACCTGCCACGTGCACGACGCCGGCTATCCGATCGCGCAGGATCCGGATGCCGTCCTGACGGAATTCGACCGCGTGATCGGGCTCGGCCGCCTGCACGCGATCCATCTCAACGACTCGAAGAATCCGCTCGGCGCGCACAAGGACCGCCACGAAAAGATCGGCGAAGGCGCGCTGACGCTCGACGGGATCGTGCGGATCATCCGCCATCCGGCGCTCGCGGCGCTCCCGTTCTATCTGGAGACGCCGAACGAGGTCGACGGCTACGCGCGGGAGATCGCCCAGCTCCGCTCCCTGCGCGCGGACTGAATACGAAAGGAGACGCTTATGGCTGATTGGGAGGAACTGGAGCGGCAGTGCCGGGAATGTACGCGCTGCGCGCTCGCCGAGGGACGGACGAACTGCGTGTTCGGCACGGGCTCGCGCACCGCGTCGCTGATGTTCGTCGGCGAGGCGCCGGGAGCCCGGGAGGACGAGACGGGGATCCCCTTCGTGGGAGCGGCGGGAAAACTGCTCGACCTCTATCTCGGCGCGGTGGGGATCGCGCGGGATGACGTGTATATCGCCAATATCCTCAAATGCCGTCCGCCGCAGAACCGGGATCCGCTCCCGGAGGAGCAGGACGCCTGCATCGGATACCTGCGGGAGCAGGTGCGGCTCATCCGCCCGCGGCTGATCGTATGCCTCGGCAGGATCGCCGCCATGCGGCTCATCAAGCCGGATTTCAAGATCACGCGGGAGCACGGCGTTTTTTTCAAAAAGAACGAATTCACGCTGTGCGCCGTGTACCATCCGGCGGCGCTTCTGCGGGATCCGGCAAAGAAAGAGGACATGTATAAGGACATGAAAGCGATCGCCGCGCTGCTCGCCTCGGAGGAGGCATAAAATCGGCGTTTGCCGAAAAATAAAAATTTTTCGTCTTTTTCGGCAAAAGCCGTTGACCTTCCGCAATGATTCTGTTATACTTATAGTGTATCGTTATCCCATCATGCAAAAGTCAGGAGAGAACTCATGAAAAAAGTAATATCCGCGTGCCTCGCGCTCTTGATGCTTTGTCTGTGCGCCGTCCCGTCTCTTGCGGCGGCGTTCCCGGACACGGACAATCACTGGGCGGATGCGTCCATCACCTATATGACCGGGAAGAAGATCCTGAACGGTTATGAGGACGGCACGTTCCGTCCGGACCGCACCGTGACCCGTGCGGAGTACATCAAAATGCTGGACGAGACCTTCGGCCTGACGGCGACCGCGGGGATCGCCTACACGGACGTCTCGGCGTCCGACTGGTTCTACCCGTACGTCCGCAAGGCGGCGGCGCAGGGATATCTGCTCAATTACGGCGCGCAGCTCAACCCGAACGGCAGCCTCAGCCGCCAGGAAGCGGCGGCGCTTCTCGTCCGGTATCTGGCGCTCGATGCGAGCAACAAGGCGCCGACGACCACCTATACCGACTATTCCTCCATCAGCGCGAATTACCGCGATTACGTACTGATGGCGACGGCGGCGAAGCTGTTCCAGGGCTATGAGGACAATACCTTCCGCCCGAACAACACGCTGACCCGCGCGGAAGCGCTTACGATCCTCTACCGCGCCGCCGGCTCCATCTACGCCGCGAGCGCGACCGGGCTTGAGGCGGGCGCCTCGCAGGGCAACGCCGTCGTCACGAAGCCCGACGTCACCGTGTCGGACGCCTCCGTGAGCGGACGGATGATCGTCAGCGAGGGCGTCACGAGCGGGACCGTCACGCTGAGCGGCTGCACGATCCACGAGCTCATTCTGCGCGGCAGGGTCTCCGTGATCCTCTCCAACTGCACGATCGACGTCATGAACGTCGCCTCCGCCGCAGGCTACACGATGGATATCTCCCTCATGGGCAATACCGTCGTGAAGGACGCGGTGCTCAACTCCCCGGCGGAGATCGGCACCGCCTCCCGCACCGCCGTCCAGAAGCTGACGGTGAACGCGAAGAACTGCTCCGTGACCGGTTCCGGCGCGCTCGGACAGACGGATATCCTCGCCGCCGGCTTCCAGTCGGATAAGGTGCCCGCGAGCTACACGATCGCCGAGAATCTCACCGCGAAATTCGCCGGCGTCGAGTACGGGAACAACGTCTCGCAGTCCGCCTCCTTCACCGGGAAGCAGCCGTACGTCTACGCGACGACGACCTCCTGCTATCTGTCGGCGACGCCGGCGATCACCGGCACCCTGTACGCGTACTTCACCGTTTCTCCCGACGTTCCGTCGGAGATCAACTTCACGACGTACTACGCGGCGGCTTCCATGAAGTACACGGTGGCAGTGACCGCCAATCATTCGCTCGATCAGATCATCATGGCGACGGAGAGCGTCAAGGCGTATCCGTACCTCGCCCTTGCCGTCGTGGACGCGGCGGGCAAGACCGCGAAGCCGATCGTGATCGCGAACGCGGCGTCTGGCGGCTTCACCGTCGCTCCGACCGTGATCGCGGCGCAGACGGACGAGTACCTCTCGTACACCTCCGCCGTGACCGGTAAGCTCTACTACTACTATACCGCTTCCTCGGCGGCGGTCGGCGTGTCCGATTTCAGCCGTCAGTACGCCGATACGGCGACCAACCCGTTCCGCGGCGCGATCGACGTGACGGCGGGACAGTCGATGCTCAGTCCGCTCCAGAAGCTCGCCTCCGTCGGCAGATATTCCTATATCGCCGTGATGCTGGCGGACAAGGACGGCGTCCAGTACATGCCGTCCGTGATCACGCGCAAGGTTACCTCCGATCCGGAGGCCGGCTTCGCCGTCTCTCCGACGGTGGGCATGGAGGAAGGCAAGTACACGCTCACCTTCCAGACCGTTTCCGCCGCGGACGTGTATTACTTCGCGACGGACGCCGTGTCCTTCAAGAACGCGACGGAATTCATGGACAACTATAAACTGAAGACGGGGCAGGGCGTCGTTTCCCCGAAGGCGGGCACGCTCAACGGGACGGCGCTTCTCCAGAAGGAGCTCACGGCGCTTCCGACGAGCCTGTACGGCGACTTCAAGAACGTGGCGATCCTCGTCGTTCCCAAGACGAGCAGCGGCGTGGGCGGCGCCTCGTACCCCTACAAGCCGGTCGTCGTCGAGCTGCCGGAGCCGAGCGCCTCGACGGAGAACACCGGATTCCTCTACGGTCCGTCCTATTCGATCCGGCAGTCGATGCAGGATCTGACGACGACGCATCTCATCCAGTGGATCGCCGCCAAGGCCGGCAAAGTATATTATTACTATACGGACAGCGAAGAGCGGGTCTCCGCGGGGGATATCAAGTTCCAGGCCACGGTGAATCCGGGCGCCTACGCGGGCTATGAGACGGCGCGGCTGAACGGCGCCGGAACGGTCTCGATCGTAGTGGACAAGAACCTCAAGAAGTACGTGTGGCTGGTGCTCGTCGGCAGCGACGACACGGAGTACCTGCCCGTCCGCCTCAAGACGAACGGAACGGAGATCGGTACGGCGCAGACGACCGGCTTCTCGAAGACGCCGACGGTGTCCGTCCTCGCCTCCGGCGCGCAGCTGAGCTATACCTCCGTGACGAGCGGTACGCTGTACTATTACTACACGGCGGAGACCGGTATCCCGGAGGACGGGTACCAGTTCCTCGAGAATTACCTCAAGGCGAAGACCGGGGTGAGAGGGACGACGCCGATCGCGGCGATCGGCGCCGGCACCGCCGCGCTGTCGGTCTCCTCGTCCGTCTCCTCCATGAAATCCGTCGTGATCATGCTTCAGGCAAGCGACGGCACCTACTGCACTCCGGTCGTGCTGGCGATGCCGGCGGCGGAGAGCACGGGGACGGCGGGCTTCATCGTACAGCCGACGTACGCGAACGGCGTGCTGAGTTACTATCCGGCGGTCAGCGGGATCCTGTACTACGGCTTCACGGCAAAGAACGACAATGTGGAGTTCATTGAAGCGGCGTCACAGGTACAGATCCAGATTCAGAATCAAGGAATTTCGGCGCCGACGGCGGCGGATCTGAACAGATACGTTGCCATAGCGCTGGGTGGACGGCAGGTCGGCAACGTCAGCAGCGTGACATCCAGTCAGGCGCAGACGCTGCAGATCACGCCTCCGAGCAGTGCGACGTACAAGTACATCATCCTCTGGATCTACACGGGTTCTTCCGTGACCAATCCGGTGTACGTTCCGCTGACCGGATCCGGTACGGGTACCGGCACGGGTACGGGTACGGGTACCGGTACCGGCACGGGCACGCAGGTTCCGAGCGGCGGTACGGGGTTTGTCAGCGATCCGTCGCTGAGGATCAATACGGATCTCTCGAAGCACGTTACTGGTATCGCAAGCATCCCCGGAGCATATGTGGTTTACACTTTTACTGACGACGTATCTGTAACTCATGCATCCTATCAGACGATTCTGGCGGCACAGAAGGGTTCGGCTATTGCTGGCAATGACGGGTCCTTCGACATTAAGATAGATAGTGATGTGACAGCTAAGTACATGTGGATCGTCCTTATTAATTTGAGTTCCAGTGACGCCACCTACACCCCCGTTCGCGTACAGATCGGATAAAGATTTTTTCCCCCGAAAAGAGCAGGCTTCGCGCCTGCTCTTTTTTTGCAGCCGCCGCCGCGCGGGGGAGCAAAAAGACATTTTTTTCACCTTTTCGACGCTATTTTTCCATTTTCGCACGATATTCTATCAAAAATGTGAAAGAATATCCCGATATTCCTTGACAGATCATTGATAAAATGATATACTGTATATGGAAAAAGCCGTCCCGCGCGGGCGGCTCTTCCTGCGAAAGGACCGAAATCATCAAAATCATCAGAATACGGACGGAACGAACGAATGGAACAGAGCACGTTCGACACGCTGCAGGCGATCGGCGAGACGTTTCGCCTCCCCGGCAAGCTGTACGCTTTCGACACGATCAAGAACGGGAACATCAACTCCACCTATAAGCTCACCTACCGCGACGAGGGCGGCGGGCTGAAATCCTACGTGGCGCAGAAGATCAATACTTTCGTCTTCAAGAATCCGGAAGAGATCATGGAGAACATCGACCGGGTGACGACGCACATCCGGGAACGGTATCCGCAGGAGCAGTCGCTCCACTTCCATCACACCGCGGACGGCAAGAACTTTGCCTACGACGCGGACGGCTCCTTCTGGCGCGTCATGAATTACGTCGATTCCGTCACCTTCGACGTCTGCGACGATCCGGCGACGATCTCCGCGACGGGCGAGGCGTTCGGCCGCTTCCAGAACCAGCTCGCCGACTTCGACGGCTCGGTCCTCCACGAGACGATCCCGGATTTCCACAACACGCACAAGCGGCTCGACCGCCTCTTCGACGACGTTGCCGCGGATCCGCTCGGGCGGAACGCGGAGGCGCAGGCGGAGATCGAATACATATCCTCCGTGCGCTACCGCGCGGGGCATCTGAGCGAGCTGTACGCGAACGGGGATTTCCCGGTGCGCGTCACGCATAACGACACGAAGAGCAACAACGTCCTCTTCGACCGCGTCACGCACCGTCCGCTCGTCGTGATCGATCTCGATACGGTCATGCCGGGCATGTCGGTGTACGACTTCGGCGACGCCGTCCGCTTCATCTGCAATACGGCGGCGGAGGATGAGCCGAACGTCCGGAAGGTGTATTTCGACACCTCGAAGTTCCGCGCGTTCTGCTACGGCTATCTCGGCGCGGTGAAGCGTTCGCTTACGCCGATCGAGATCGAGAGCCTCGTTCCCGCGGCGTTCTCCATCACGATCGAGCTCGCCGCGCGCTTCCTCGACGATTACCTGACGGGCGACACCTATTTCAAGGTGAACTATCCCGGTCACAACCTCGTGCGCACGCGCTGCCAGCTCGCGCTGGCGAAGGACATCGTCAAAAAGGAAGACGAGCTGAAGTGGATCGTGGAGGAGATCGTCTCCGAGCACTGAGCGCCCGCGGCGCATCCGACGCGGCGTCCCCGGAACGGGGGCGCCGCTTTCCGTTCTCCATGCGAAAAATGTTTTCATTTGTCCCTTCTCGCGGCTATTGACGAGGCAGGCACCGGTGTGATATAATATACTGTACGTTTTCGGAGGTACGGTATGGGTCTTGTTTTCAACATTCAGCGATTTTCCGTGCACGACGGCAGCGGGATCCGCACCGTCGTCTTTCTGAAGGGCTGTCCGCTCGACTGCCTGTGGTGCCACAATCCGGAAGGGAAAAGCCTTGAGCCGCAGCTCATGTTCAATCCGGAGCAATGCATCGGCTGCGGCGAGTGCGCCGTCTGCCCCGCGGGCGCGCATACCGTCGCGGACGGCGTCCACACCTTCGCGCGGGAGAAGTGCGTGCGGTGCGGCAAATGCGCCGCGGCGTGCCCCACCGGCGCTTTGAAGATGGCGGGGCAGGAGATGAGCGCCGGGGAAGTGATGGAGCAGGTGCTGCGCGACCGCCCGTTCTACGAGCGGAGCGGCGGCGGCATGACGCTCTCCGGCGGCGACCCCTGCTTCCAGCACGCGTTTTCCGCGGAGCTTCTGCGGCTGGCGCATGAAAACCGCATCGACACCGCCATGGAGACGAGCGGCTTCATGAGTCCGGAGGTGCTCGCCCGCCTCGCGGCGGACACGGATACCTTTTTGTGGGACTTCAAGCTGTACGACCCCGAACTGCACAAAAAGTACACGGGCGTGCCGCTCGAACCGATCCTCGCCAATCTGGCGGCGCTGAACGAGATGGGCAAAGCGGTGATCCTGCGCTGCCCGCTGATCCCCGGCGTCAACGCGGTCCCCGAGCACGTCCTCGCCGCCGCCGCCCTGTCGCATACCTACCCCTGCATCCGTGAGATCCATTTTCTGCCGTACCACCGTCTCGGCATCCCGAAGGAGAAGCGGCTGGGCATCGCCGGCCGCTACGACACGGAGGAAAAGCCGGACACCGCGTCCCTTCTCGCACTGTGCGGCGAGCACGCCGCCTGCCCCGTGCAGCTGAAATAAGTGAATAGGAGATATGAGCATGAACGACTACAGAAACACCGAAAAAATGATCGAACTGTCGGAGCGGATCCTCAAGATCGACGCCGAGGCGAGACCGCGCTTCCGTTCGCAGGGAACGAGAGAAGCGACGATGACCGGCCCGGCGAACGACGGCAAGATCCCGTTCCTCACCGCCTTTGAGGAGCTGCCGGACGCTCCCTACGTCGTCTGCCTCGCGCAGGGCATCGTCAATTCGTGGCTCATGAGCGATCCGATCGTGTACGACGAGGACATCCTCGTCGGTACGCAGCGCCCGAACCGGGTGATGGAGGAGCATTTTTCCTGGGGCATCCGGTACTTCGATCCGAAGGGCTTCGACAATCCGGCGTACAAGGGACGGGGCGACGAGCTCCGCGCGCGCGTCGAGGCGCAGCGTTCGCGCATGTTCCCGCTCACGCACAAGCATCTGGAAGATGCGTACGACGAGATCTACACGAAGGAGCAGTGCTCCTGCATCGGGAGCCTGTTCGGCGCGGGCGGCTATCAGGGACACACCGTGCCCGATTACTTCCGCCTGCTGCGCGACGGCATCGGCGGCACGCTCGAACGCGTCCACGCCTATGAGGTCAACACGACGGATCAGAAGAAGCTCGATCTGTACCGCGCGATGACGATCCTCCTCGAGGGCTTCACGGCGTTTGCGCTCCAGTACGCGGACGCGGCGGAGAAAAAAGCGAACGAGTCCGAGGGCGAGGCGCGCGAGCGCTTCCTCGCCGTGGCGGAGAACTGCCGGTTCGTTTCCACGAACCGCCCCGTGACGCTGTACCAGGCGGCGCAGCTCGTGTGGTTCTATTCTCTGTGGGACTGGGTCGACTGCGTGGGACGCTTTGACCAGTATATGTATCCGTTCTACGAGAAGGCCGTCCGCGAGGGCGACGTGTTCCCGGCGGAGGATATCATCGCGGCGATCTTCCTTAAATTTTCCGAGCACGGCGTGCACAATCTGCCGCTCGGCGGCGTCGATCCGCGCACCGGCGAGGACGCGACGAACGATCTTTCCTTCCTCGTGCTCCAGATCGGACGGAGATTCCACTCGGTGCATCCGCGCATGGTCGCGCGCATCGACGAGCATACGCCGCCGGAATTCATGGATCTCATCGTGAAGATGTGGAGCGAGGGCATGTCCGACCCGACGCTCGCCTCCGACCCGCTCATCATCGAGGGGCTGCGCGAATACGGCGTGCCGCTCGAGGACGCGCGCAGCTACACGACGCTCGGCTGCCAGGAGATCGAGATCCCCGGCAAGAGCAACTTCGGCTGCGAGGACGGGAAATTCAATCTGGCGAAGGCGTTCGAGTATACGCTCAACGACGGCTGCGACCGCTTCAACGGGATCCGCATGGGTCTGCCGACCGGGCACCTCGCGGATTATAAGACCGTCGACGAGCTGTGGGACGCGTACGTCCGGCAGGTGAATCACTTCGTTCCGGCATATCTGCATCTGTGCGACGTCGGGCAACAGATCCGCGCCGCGAACGCCGCGAAGCTCGTGAAGTCGATCTTCACGGACGACTGCATCGCGCGCGGTCTGCACATGGACGAGGGCGGCGCGATGTACGGCTACGGCGTCATCGAGACGGCCGGCGCGTCCGCCGTGGCGGACTCGTTCGCCGCGATCGACAAGCTCGTCTACCGTGAGAAGAGGATCTCCCCGGAGACGCTGGAGGCGGCGATCGCCGCGAACTTCGAGGGCTACGAGAAGGAGCGCCAGCTGCTCCTCAAGCAGGCGCCGAAGTACGGCAACGACGATCCGCTCGCGGACGAATACATGCGCCGCGTGCTCGACGCTTTCTGGACCGAGATCGGGAAGTACCGCTCCATCCGCGGCGGCGCGTTCACCGGCGCCTGCTCGCTGCTCGGTGCCGGCGTGGGCTACGGCCGCGCGACGTGGGCGATGCCGGACGGCCGCTTCAAGGGCGAACCGCTCGGGAACACGATCGGTCCGCGCACCGGCGCGGATCACTGCGGCGTGACCGCCATGCTCTCTTCCGTCATGAAGCTCCCGCTGAAGCTCGGCATCGGCGGGACGACGCTCAACGTCCTCATCCCGTGCGACATGACGAAGACGGCGGAGCAGCGGCGCAAGATCGCGTCGCTGATGACCGTCTACATGATGGGCGGCGGACAGATGGCGCAGATCACGACGGCGAGCCTCGAAGACATGCTCGACGCGAAGGAGCATCCGGAGAAGCACGGCGACCTCATCGTGCGCGTCGGCGGCTACTCCGCCCCCTTTATCGAGATCGGCGCGGATCTGCAGGACGAACTCATCAAGCGCTACGGCGAAGCGGAATAAAAGCGCGCAATAACAAAAAAACCTCCGCGGGACGGACGTCCCGCGGAGGTTTTTGCTTCAATGACTACAGCCCGAGCGCGTACCCGGCGGCGACGCCGAGCGCCGCGGATATGCCGAGAACGGCGACGGGGTGCGGCTTTTTCCAAAACAGCAGCGCCGCCGCCGCCGCGAACACGGCGGCGGAGACCCAGAACACGGGCTCCGTGAGCGAGGGGAGCGCGGGAGCGTCCGGCACGAAGACGGTCAGCGCCACGGAGAGCACCGCCGACGCGATCAGCCCGACGGCGGCGGGCTTGAGCCCGCTCATGCAGCCGCGGACGATCCGGTTGTCACGGAACGCGCGCAGAAAGCGCGCGACGAGCAGTATGATGAGAAAGGACGGGAGCACGACGCCGACCGTCGCGCAGAGCGCGCCGGGAACGCCCGCCGTCTGCGCGCCGACGTACGTCGCCATGTTCACGGCGAACGGACCGGGCGTGCTTTCGCTGACGGCGACGAAATCGACGAGCTGCGCCGCGTCCAGCCATCCGTGGGCGAGCGCCTGCTCACGGACGAGCGGGAACATCGCGTAGCCGCCGCCGAAGGTGAACGCGCCGATGAGGAAAAAGCTATAAAAGAGTTCCCAGAGGATCACGGCTTTCGCCTCCTTTCCGCCGCGAGGGACCAGACGAGCCCCGCCAGCGCGCATCCGAGCAGTACGTACACCGCGGGGACGCGCACGAAGGCGGTCAGAAGAAAGGCGGCCGCCATCAGTACGGAGGACGCCGCTTTTTTCGGGACCTTGCAGAACATCGTCCACAGCGCGCGGAGCATCAGCGCCAGAACGCCGGCTTTCAGACCGAGAAAGGCGTACCGCACGGCGCGCAGCCCGTCTGCGGCGCGCAGTCCGTACGATACGGCGAGGAGGATGACGAAGGAGGGAAGGATCACGCCGAGCGTCGCAAGAAACGCGCCGGGAAAGCCGGCGACGCGCTCGCCGATATAGGTGGCGGCGTTGACGGCGATCGGTCCCGGCGTCGATTCCGCGACGGCGACGACCCCGAGCAGCTCTTCCTCCGTGATCCAGCCGCGTTTCCCGGCGGCTTCCTTCTGAATGAGAGGGATCATGGCGTAACCGCCGCCGAAGGTGAAGGCGCCGATCTTCATGAACGTCAAAAAAAGGGAAACGAGATCTTTTCCGCGATCCGTCATCTGCCGTCCTCCCTTCGGTTTTCCGTCGGTACCGGGATTATTATACGCGTTCCCGCGCGGAAAATCAAGGGAAGCGTATCGTTTTTTGGGGAAAATGCCGCGCGGGGCTTTACACGGCTTCCGGAATGCTTTATAATATAAGTGTGTCTGCCCGCCGCACGGTCGGCGCGGCGGAATATCTGAAATATATGATTTGAAGAATGCAGGACAGGAAAGGCGGAACCATCATGGAACAGGGACACGGAACGAAATGCGTACAGGCCGGCTATACGCCGAAGACGGGCGAACCGCGCGTTTTGCCGATCGTGCAGAGCACGACCTTCAAATATGACACGAGCGAGGCGATGGGGAAACTCTTCGACCTCCAGGAGAGCGGATATTTCTATACGCGGCTGGCGAATCCGACCTCGGACGCCGTGGCGGCGAAGCTCTGCGCGCTGGAGGGCGGGACCGCGGCGATGCTGCTTTCCTCCGGGCAGGCGGCGAGCTTCTTCTCCGTATTCAATATCGCGTCGGCGGGCGACCACGTCGTCGCGTGCGCCGCGATCTACGGGGGAACGTTCAATCTGTTCTCCGTCACGATGAAGCGCATGGGGATCGACTTCACTTTCGTCAGCCCGGACTGCACGGAAGAAGAGCTCTCGGCGGCGTTCCGCCCGAACACGAAGGCGCTCTTCGGCGAGACGATCGCCAATCCGGCGCTCGCCGTGCTCGATATCGAGCTGTTCGCGCGCGTCGCGCACGCGCACGGCGTTCCGCTGATCGTGGACAACACCTTCGCCACGCCGATCAACTGCCGTCCCATCGAATGGGGCGCGGACATCGTGACGCATTCCACGACGAAGTACCTCGACGGGCACGCCACTTCCGTCGGCGGCGCGATCGTGGACGGCGGGCACTTCGACTGGATGGCGCACGCCGACAAATTCCCCGGTCTGACCACGCCGGACGAGAGCTATCACGGGATCGTCTACGCGGAAAAATTCGGCATGGGCGGCGCGTATATCAACAAATGCGTCGCGCAGCTCATGCGCGACTTCGGCTCCATCCCCTCGCCGTTCAACGCGTTTCTGCTCAATCTCGGCATGGAGACGCTGCACGTGCGGATGCCGCAGCACTGCCGCAACGCGCAGACCGTCGCGGAATTCCTCGCAAAGCATCCGAAGGTCGCGTGGGTACGCTACTGCGGTCTGCCGGGCGATCCGTATTACGCGCTCGGACAGAAGTATCTGCCGAACGGCTCCTGCGGCGTGCTCTCCTTCGGCGTGAAGGGCGGCCGCGCCGCGGCGGAGACCTTCATGAAGAATCTGAAGCTGGCGGCGATCGTGACGCACGTCGCCGACGCGCGCACCTGCATCCTCCATCCGGCGAGCTCCACGCACCGGCAGATGTCGGATGAGGAACTGATCGCCTGCGGCGTCGCGCCGGATCTGATGCGCCTCAGCGTCGGTATCGAGGACGTCGAGGACATCCTCGCCGATATCCGCGGCGCGCTGGAAGCGATCTGATATCCGAATACGCAAAACGAAAGCAGGCCGGACCGCCCGTCCGACCTGCTTTTTCTCGTCTTATTTTCAGAATATGCCCGCGGCGCGCAACAGGAACGCCGCGATGAAGATGGAGAACGCCGAGGCGACGGTCGTCCAGACGGCGAGCTGTCCGGCGAGCGTGACGTCGCCGTTCAGCTCCTGCACCATCGGGACGGAGGAGGCGGCGACCGGCGTGGCGAACAGCGCGACGAACGACGCGAACTGCGCGCCGCTGAAGCGGGTGGAGAAGAAGAGATACGCGATCCCGAGGCCGAGCAGCGGCGCCGCGGCGGTCCTGAGCAGCACGCCGACGAGGATCTCCCGCTTCAGGGACGCAACGGCGGAGAAGCGGAACTGCGCGCCGAGCACGAGCAGAGAGAGCGGCGTCGCCAGATTGGAGAGATACGTCAGGAAGGTAAAGACCGGACCGAGATCCGTCAGCCGGAGCGTGACGCCGGAGAGGACGAAGAGGCGGCGTATCCCGAGCGTGAGCAGCGCGGCGCCGACGCTGAGGATCAGCGGATTGCCGAAGACCGTTTTGAGGATCCGGCGAAGATCCGGGCGCTTTTCCCCTCCGAAGACGGAGAGGGAGAGGATGGCGAGGACGTTGCAGAGCGGGATCGTCACGGCGGATTGGAGCGACAGAGCGGCGACGCCCGCCTGCCCGAAGAGCGCCTCGGCGAGCGGGAGCCCGACGAGCGCCGTGTTGGAGCGGGCGGCCGCCTGCAGGATGACGCCGCGCCGCGTGTTCTCGTGCGTGGTCAGGAGCGTGACGGGCAGCGCGACGAGCAGCGTGATGACGAGGATCGCGCCCGCCGCGTACAGAAGGAACCCGCCGTCGATATCGCCGACGTCGTCGATCTTATAAATATTCAGATAGAGCATGGCGGGGATGAACACGCGGAAGATGAGACGGTTCGCGGTGCGCGTGAAATCGTCGTTCATCAGTCCGAGCTCGCGCAGGCAGTAGCCCGTCACCATCATGAGCAATATGGGCGAGACCGCCTTCACGGCAAAAAGCAAAGCATCCATGAAAGGCTCCTTATTCAGGGGATCGGCGTCCGCCGCCGGCCGTGGGAGGAATGCGTCAGTCTTTTTTCGGTACGGGACCGATGACGCCGGCGCCGCCGCCCTTGAACTTCTGCCTGCTTTCCGTGATGCAGATGACCGTCATTTCCAGCGGCGTTCCTTCCGTCATATGGGTGATTCCCGCCTCAGTGCTGTCACAGATGAAACGGTTGAGTTCCCCGGCGTCGTGCCGCCCTTCCGCCATGGCCCCGCGCGTCAGCGCCGTATAACGGAGGGAGAGACGGAGCTTGGCTATGCGGACGGCGCGCCGCGGGTCGTCCCGCACGGCGTCCTCCGCACGGTCGACGACGGCGTTCAGCCGGTCGAGATACGGTTTTTCGAAGTAATCGGAGAGCGGGGTCTGATAGCACCCGATGTGCACGCCGGTCTCCTCGCAGCAGCGGCAGACCTCCTCGATGTATTCCCGGACGATCGGCCCGGCCGCGCCGTAATAATAATCGGTGAATTCTCTGGTGAGCGCGTCCGTGTCGCACCACGGATCCCACAAAAGGTGCGTCATGAGATAGCAGCGCAGCTCCTCGAGATCGGCGCCGCCCCACTTGTTTCCCTGCGAGAAGACGCCGCGCACGTGATGCTCGGCGAAGAACTGCATATCCGGCTGAAGCACGCGCCAGTTCGGATGCGGCATCATGTAATGATGGAAGGAGGTGACGTAATCCCAGATGTAGAGGTTTTCGCAGGCGCCGCTCCAGTCCTCCAGGTCGTCGGCGAAGCGGTGCGCCTGTTTGTACTCATGATCGCAGCGGGCGGAGAGCGGATGGAAGAAGCAGCATTCGATCGTGCAGAGACGGATGTTCACATTGCGGCGCGGCCGCGTGAAGCGCGGCAGCCTGCGCGTGTACGTGTACGCGAGCGTCTCGAAGCGCACCTTAGGGAATTCTTCCTCCAGCGCTTCGGCGACGGCGTTCACCGCGCGGAGCATCAGCCCGGCCGGCGAGCCCTCCTCCTCGTCGATCGCGCGGCAGGCGTCGCACTGGCAGGAGTTGACGGAGCCGTCGTTCTGCGAGAGGGACATGATCTCCGCCTCGGGGTGTTCGCGCAGAAAGAGCCGCGTCTGCTCGGTCAGCTCCGCGATCACCTCCGGATTCGAGAGGCAGAGCTGGCAGTTCTGCGGATGGCTCCCCCCCGATTCGCGCGTACCGTTCCAGAGCGCGAACCATTCGGGATGCGCGTCATGGTATTTGTCATACGGGATCAGGCGGGCGAAACTGTGCACGAAGATCCCGTATTCGATCCCGTGCCCGTATTTCGGGTCGACGTGATGACCGTTCACGCGGCACTTCGCCCCGAAGAGCGGATCGTCCAGGCAGTCGCGGTAGTAGAACTCGCGGTAGTGGAAGATCGGCGTTTGCCGAAATTCCCCGTCGGGCACCTCGAGCTCCGTATACGTCGGGACCTTCTCGCAGCTCGGCGTGAAGAAGCGGCAGCCGACGGATTCGAGAAAGTCGTATACGGCGTAGAGGAGCCCGCGCTCCCCGCCGTCGAGGAACAGCCGCCCGTCCCGGACGAAGCGGCGCAGCTCGTCGTCGTCGTACTCGTCCCGTGTCTCGCCGTACAGCGGCAGGGCAGAGCCGATCACGGCGACGGCGCTCTCCTCGCGTTCGGAGGCACGGTACGCCTTCACCGGAAGCCCGGTCATGAGCTGGAGATAGTACCGGAGCTGCCCGGCGGCGAAGACCTCCCGCGCATCCGCGTCCTGCGATATAATGATGCAGCCGGCGCACCTGCCGTTTTCGATCAGTTTCATATTTTGTTTCCTTTCATTCCCGCCCTGCGGGCGCGGACGCCCCGGCGGATCCGTTTCCATAATATTATAGCGGGAACGGGCGCCGAAGTCAATAGCTTTGCTTCCGATCGGCGCGCCGGCGGACCGCCGGGCGGGAAAGCGGGACAAAGATGGCCGATCCCGCTTGCAAAAGACCGCCGTCGGTGCTATAATGTAGGCAGTCTTCCATCACAGTCCGCATGTGCGGCAGGACAGCAGAAAGGATCGGATACGACATATGCTGCAAATCCGGAATCTGACGAAAACGTACGGGGATACGAAGGCGGTGGACGATCTGTCGCTGCACATCGCCCCCGGCGAGATCTTCGGCTTTATCGGCCACAACGGCGCCGGGAAGACGACGACGCTCAAAAGCGTCGCCGGGATCCTCCGCTTCGACGCAGGCGAGATCCTCGTGGACGGCACGTCCGTCGCCGACGATCCGCTGAATGCGAAGAAGAAGCTCGCGTACATCCCCGACAATCCCGACCTGTACGATTTCATGAGCGGCATCCGCTACCTGAACTTCATCTCTGACGTCTTCGGAATCTCCTCCGAGGAGCGGCTCGCGCGGATCCGCGAATACGGCGACGCCTTCGGTCTGACGGAGAATCTGGCGCAGCCGATCTCCTCCTATTCGCACGGCATGAAGCAGAAGCTGGCGCTCATCTCCGCCTGGATCCACGCCCCGAAGCTGATTTTGCTCGACGAGCCGTTCGTCGGGCTCGACCCGATCGCGTCGCACGTGCTCAAGGAAAAGATGCGCGTCCACTGCGACGGCGGCGGAGCGATCTTCTTCTCCACGCACGTGCTCGAGGTGGCGGAAAAGCTGTGCGACAAGATCGCCATCATCAAACAAGGGCGGCTCGTCCGCTGCGGCACGATGGAGGAGGTGCGCGGCGACGCATCGCTCGAGCACGTGTTCCTCGAACTCGAAGGCGAGAAAGAGACCGGGGGAGGCGCGGCGTCATGATGCTCAGAGCCCTCCTGAAAAAGCAGCTGACGGAGCTCTGCGCGCCGCTCATCATCGACCGCAGAAAAGGCACGGCGCGCACGAAGGGGAAGCTGATCGCGTTCTCGGTCCTTTACGTTTTGTTGTTTTTGTATCTCGCCGCCGTTTTCTTCGGCATGTCGATCGCGCTCTGCGAGCCGCTCGTGGAGCTCGGCGCAGGCTGGCTGTATTTCGCCGTAGTCGGTCTTCTCGCGCTCGCGCTCGGCGTGCTCGGCAGCGTGTTCAATACGTACGCGGGACTGTACAACGCCAAGGACAACGAGCTCCTTCTCTCCATGCCGATCCCGCCGTGGAAGATCCTTTTCGCGCGGATCGCCGCGACGGGACTGCTCGGACTTTTGTATACGGCGCTCGTGCTCGTCCCCGCGATCGTCGCGCGGGTCATGACGGGCGGCTTCTCCGCCGCCGGCATCGTCTTCTCCGTTTTGCTCATCCTCGTGATGGCGTGCCTCGTCACCGTCCTGACCTGTCTTCTCGGATGGATCGTCGCGCTCATCGCCGCCCGGCTGAAGAACAAGAGCTATCTCACCGTGCTGATCGCGCTCGTCTTTCTCGGCGCGTACTTCTATCTGTATTCACAGGCGTACCGCATCGTCGGCTCCATCATGGAGAACGTGGGCGTGATCGGCGACGCCGTCCGCACGTGGATTTGGCCGCTGTACCAGTTCGGTCTGGGCGCCGAGGGGGACGCCGTCGGGTTCCTCCTCTTCACGCTCGTGACCCTCGCGCTTCTCGCCCTGACGTGCTGGATCCTCTCGCGCACCTTCGTGCGGATCGTCACCTCGCACCGCGCCGAGAAGCGCGCGGTATATAAGGAACGCGCCGCCAGGACCAGGGGCGTCCGCACGGCGCTGATCGGGCGGGAATTCTCCCGCTTCACCTCCAGCGCTGCGTACATGCTCAACAGCGGACTCGGTTCCGTATTCCTTCTCGTCCTCGCCGTCCTCGCGCTCTGGAAGCGCGAAGCGGTCGGCGAGGGGATCGCCCTCATCGTCGAGCAGATCCCGGAGCTGGCGGGGGTGATGCCGCTCTTCGGCACGGTCGCCGTCTGCCTCGTCGCCTCGATGAACATGATCACGGCGCCCTCCGTTTCTCTTGAGGGGAAGACTCTGTGGCAGCTCCAGTCGCTGCCGGTCGATACGCGGGACGTTCTGCGCGCCAAGCAGGCGCTGCATATCCTCGTCACCGGCGTGCCGGCGGTGCTGTGTGCGGCCGCCGTGGCTTTCATGCTGGGGACGGATCTTGCGACCGGGTGCCTCATGGCGCTGTGCGTGTTCCTGTTCGTCTGCGCATGCGCCGCCTTCGGGCTGATGCTCAATCTGAAAATGCCGAATCTGACTTGGATGAACGAGACGGTCCCGATCAAGCAGAGCATGCCGGTGGGGATCTGCCTCTTCGCCGGATGGGTCGTCGCGCCGCTCATGGTCGGCGGTTATTTCCTCGGGATATCGCTGTGGAGCGTGACGTTCTACCTGACGGTCCTTTGTGGGGCGGAGGCGGTCGTCGTCGTGCTGCTTGATCTTTGGCTCGACCGCCGCGGGACGAAGATCTTTGCGGATCTGTAAGAGAACGGCCGGGAGGATAAAGATGAAACGTGTGATGCGGGGGATGCTTCTCCTTTTGTGCGCGGGAATGCTCTTTTCCTGCGCCGCTCCCGCGCGCGAATCGGTCGTGATCGTGAAGAAAGCGTTCGACGTCGATACGGCTGCGCCGGAGACGGATACGTTAGCGCCGGAGGCGGATACGACCGCACCGGAAACGGAGACGACCGCGCCGGAGACGGAAACGACCGTACCGGAGACGGATACGATCGCACCGGAAACGGAGACGACCGCACCGGAAACGGAAACGACCGCGCCGGAAACGGAAACGACCGCGCCGGAGACGGAAACGACCGCGCCGAAAACGGAGACGACCGCGCCGGAGACGGAAACGACCGTGCCGGAGGCAGATACGACCGCACCGGAAACGGAAACGACCGCGCCGGAGACGGACGTGCTCGTCCTGGAGACGGATGCGGTCCCGGAGACGGACGAGGTCGTGCGGCAGACCGCGATGACGTACGTGCTCAACAAGAACACGAAGAAATTCCATCGCCCGGACTGCCGGAGCGCCGCGCAGATCAAGGAGAAGAACCGCGCGGAGTTCACCGGAGACCGGGAGGAACTGATCGCGCAGGGCTACTCCCCCTGCAAGATCTGCAATCCGTGACGGCGCTTACGCCGCCGGATCTTCCGATCCGGCGGCTTTTTGCCGCCGATCCGGGTTTCCGCCCGCGCGGACGGCGTGAAAAATCCCGTTTTTTTCCGTCCGTGCGGGCATACTTTACAGCACACTGACGAAATTGCGGAAAACGGGAAAAAACTGTTTCCATTGGGCGTAATTTGTGATATACTATTCAAGTTAGTAGTTTTTTCGCAGAAAAGGATGGGAGTACTGTTTTGGTAAGGAACGATTTGCGCAACGTGGCGATCATCGCGCACGTTGACCACGGCAAGACGACGCTGGTGGACGGGATGCTCAAGCAGGGCGGCGCGTTCCATGAGAATCAGGTCGTCGCCGAACGCGCCATGGATTCCGGCGATATCGAGCGCGAGCGCGGCATCACGATCCTGGCGAAGAACACCGCCGTGCATTATAACGGCGTCAAGATCAATATCGTCGACACGCCCGGCCACGCCGATTTCGGCGGGGAGGTCGAGCGGATCCTCAAGATGGTCAACGGCGTCATCCTGCTCGTGGACGCCGCCGAGGGACCGATGCCGCAGACGCGCTTCGTTCTGCAGCGCGCGATGGAGCTCAACCACCGCATCATCGTCGTCGTCAACAAGATCGACCGCCCCGACGCGCGGATCAGCGAGGTCATCGACGAAACGCTGGAGCTGCTCCTTGATCTGAACGCCACGGACGAGCAGCTCGATTCCCCCATGCTCTTCTGCTGCGGCAGAACGGGCACCGCCTCCCTCGATCCGGAGACGCCGGGCACGGATCTGCGCCCGCTGTTTGAGACGATCCTCGACTATATCCCCGCGCCGGAGGGCGACGCGGACGCGCCGCTGCAGCTGCTCGTCTCCACGATCGACTACAACGATTACGTCGGACGGATCGGGATCGGGCGCATCGAACGCGGTACGATCCGCGTGAACCAGGACGTTTCCATCGTGAATTATCACAATCCGGGGCAGACCGACCGCGCGCGCATCGCCGCTCTGTATCAGATCGACGGGCTCACCCGCGTCCCCGTCGAGGAGGCGAAGATGGGCGATATCGTCTGCTTCTCCGGCGCCGCGGACATCACGATCGGCGATACGCTCTGCGCGCCGGACGTGCCGGAGCCGCTCGAATTCGTCCGCGTCTCCGAGCCGACGATGGAGATGACCTTCTCCGTCAACGACAGCCCGTTCGCCGGACGGGAAGGGAAGTACGTGACCTCCCGCCAGATCCGCGAGCGGCTGTACAAGGAAACGCTGAAGGACGTGTCGCTCCGCGTCAGCGACGGCGACACGACGGATTCCTTCAAGGTCGCCGGACGCGGCGAGATGCACCTTTCGATCCTGATCGAGACGATGCGCCGCGAGAATTACGAGCTCTGCTGCTCCATGCCGCACGTCCTCTTCAAGGAGATCGACGGCGAGCGGTGCGAGCCGATGGAGCGCGTCTCCATCGACGTGCCGGACGATGCGGTCGGCAGCGTCGTGCAGAAGCTCGGCGCCCGCCGGGGCGAGTTGCTCGAGATGGGCAAGGCCGGTTCGCGCACGCGCATCGAATACCTGATCCCCTCCCGTTGTCTCTTCGGCTACCGGAGCGAATTCATGACGGATACGAAGGGCGAGGGCGTCATCAATACGCTCTTTGCCGGATACCAGCCGTACAAGGGCGACGTGACGACGCGCTTCACCGGCTCGCTCATCGCGTCGGAGGACGGCGAGGCGACCTCCTATGGTCTGTACAACGCGCAGGATCGCGGCACGATGTTCATCGGCGTGCAGACGCCGGTGTACGAGGGGATGATCGTCGGCGAGTGCCCGAAGCTCGAGGACATCACGCTGAACGTCTGCAAGAAGAAGCATCTGACCTCCATCCGTTCGAAGGGCGCGGACGAGGCGCTGATCCTGACGCCGCCGAAGATCCTGTCGCTCGAGCAGGCGATCGAGTATATCGCCGAAGACGAGCTGATCGAGGTGACGCCGAAGTCGATCCGTCTCCGCAAGAAGATCCTCAACACGGAAACGCGTCTGAAAACGGAATTTAGAACGAAGAAATAACGCTTGAGCGGTCCCGCGGCTCCTTGCCGCGGGATCTTTTTTTGCCCAAGCGCCCCGGAAACGGAGAAAGAATCCCGGCATTGCCGCGCGGGAATCTTGACATTTTTGTGCACGTATGCTACACTAAATAAAAAACGGACGAACGGAAGGAACACGTATGCTGTACATCGGGATCGATCTCGGCACCTCCGCCGTGAAGCTGCTCCTCGTCGACGAGGACGGCGCCATTCTGCGCACCGCGACGCGCGAATACCCGCTCTCCTTTCCGCGCCCCGGCTGGAGCGAGCAGGATCCGGACGACTGGTGGCGCGCCTGCCTTGACGGGCTCTCTGCGCTGCTCGCGGACGCGGATCCGACCGCCGTTGCCGGCATCGCGTGCGGCGGGCAGATGCACGGGCTCGTCGCGCTCGACGCGGCGGACCGCGTGATCCGTCCGGCGATCCTCTGGAACGACGGGCGCACGGAGGAGGAGGTCCGGTATCTCAACGAGGAGATCGGGCGGGAGACGCTCTCCCGCCGGACGGCGAACATCGCCTTCGCCGGCTTCACCGCGCCGAAGCTGCTCTGGATGCAGCGTCACGAGCCGGAGAATTTCGCGCGGATCGCCCGCGTCATGCTGCCGAAGGACTACGTCGTCTACCGTCTCACCGGCTCCTTCTCGACGGACTGCTCCGACGCCTCCGGAATGCTGCTCCTCGACGTGGCGCACCGCCGCTGGTCGCCGGAGATGCTCGCGCTCTGCGGTCTGACCGAGGCGCAGCTCCCCGCGCTGCATGAAAGCTATGAGACGGTCGGCACGCTCCGGCCGGAGATCGCGTCGGCGCTCGGACTGCCCGCCGGCGTGCGCGTCGCCGCCGGAGCGGGCGACAACGCGGCGGCCGCCGTCGGCACCGGTACGGTCGGGCGCGGCGGATGCAATATCTCGCTCGGCACCTCCGGGACCGTGTTCATCTCCGACCCGGTCTTCCGCGTCGATCCGCACAACGCGCTGCACGCCTTCGCGCACGCGGACGGCGGATATCACCTCATGGGCTGTATGCTCAGCGCCGCCTCCTGCAACAAATGGTTCTGCGGGGACATCCTCGGCACCGCCGATTACGACGCGGAGGCTGCCGCCGTCGCGCCGGACGCGCTCGGACGCGGCGACGTGTATTTTCTTCCGTATCTCATGGGCGAGCGGAGCCCGATCAACGATACCTCCGCCCGCGGCGTCTTCTTCGGCATGACGATGGGGACGACGCGCGCCGACATGATCCAGGCGGTGTACGAAGGCGTCGCGTTCGCGCTCCGCGATTCCGTCGAGGTCGCCCGATCGCTTGGGATCGCGATCCCGAAGAGCCGCGTCTGCGGCGGGGGGAGCCGCTCTCCGCTGTGGCGCACGATCCTCGCCAACGTCCTCGGCATCCCGCTCGAAACGGTGAAGACGGAGCAGGGACCGGGCTACGGCGCGGCGATGCTGGCGATGGTCGCCTGCGGGCGCTTTTCATCCGTCGCGGAAGCCGCCGCCGCGCTCGTCAAAACGGCGCAGACGACGGAGCCGACGCCCGCGCTGACGACGCGGTACGAGGAGCGCTACCGCCGCTTCACGCAGCTCTATCCTGCCGTGAAGCCGCTCTTTGCCCGTTTTGCCGCGGCGTCCGACTGAGCGGCGCGCCGCCGAAAAAGAGATCCGCAGTCTGCCGATCAAGAAAGGAGAATCCCCATGACGTTCACGAATATCCCCGAAGTGCGTCCCGGCATCGTCGCCGTGTCCCGCGACTGCTTCCCGGTCACGCTTTCCGCCTCGCGCCGCGCCGCGATCGTCCGCGCGTACGGAGAAGGGCTCTACGAATGCCCGATCACGGTGGAGAAGGAAGAGGACGCCGTGCGCGCAGCGGCGGACGTGCGTGCCGCCGGATGCAATGCGCTCGTCGTCTATCTCGGCAATTTCGGGCCGGAGACGCCGGAGACGCTCCTCGTCCAGCGCTTCGGCGGACCGTGCATGATCCTCGCCGCCGCCGAGGGGGACGGCGATCTGATCGGCGGCCGCGGCGACGCCTACTGCGGCGTGCTCAACTGCTCCTATAATCTCGGCATGCGCCGCCTGACGGCGTATATCCCGCCGTATCCGGTCGTGACGGCACGGGAAGCCGCCGGGGAGATCCGTGCCTTTTTGCCGGTCGCCCGCGCGCTGCTCGGCGTGCGCGGATTGAAGATTATCACCTTCGGACCGCGTCCGCAGGACTTTTTCGCCTGCAACGCGCCGATCCGCGGTCTGTACGAGCTCGGCGTCGAGATCGAGGAGAATTCCGAGCTCGATCTGCTCGTCTCTTATCGCGCGCACGCGGGCGACGCGCGGATCGGCGAGGTCTGCCGTGATATGGCGGCGGAGCTCGGCGAGAGCGGCGTCGGATATCCGGAGCTGCTCCCGCGCATGGCGCAGTTCGAGCTGACGCTGCTCGACTGGGCGGAGGAGCACCGCGGCGCGCGGGAGTACGTCGCCTTCGCCGACAAGTGCTGGCCGGCGTTCCCGAAGGAGTTCGGATTCGAGCCGTGCTACGTGAATTCCCGCCTCGCGTCCCGCGGCATCCCCGTCGCCTGCGAGGTCGATATCTACGGCGCGCTGTCCGAGTATATCGGCGCGTGCGTCACCGGCGACGCCGTCACGCTGCTCGACATCAACAACTCCGTTCCCGCGGCGCTGTACGACGCGGAGATCCGCGGCAGGTATCCCTACGCGCTGCGCGATACGTTCATGGGTTTCCACTGCGGCAACACGCCGTCCTGCAAGATGTGCGCCGACCGCGCCGTCCGCTATCAGCTCATCCAGAACCGGCTCCTCGAGGACGGCGGTACGCCGGATTTTACGCGCGGGACGCTCGAGGGCGACCTCGCGCCGTCGGAGATCACCTTCTTCCGCCTCCAGTGCGACAGCGAGGGCGTGCTCCGCTCCTATATCGCCGAGGGGGAGATCTTGCCCGTCCGCACGGGCAGTTTCGGCGGGATCGGCGTCTTCGCCGTCCCGGAGATGGCGCGCTTCTACCGCCACGTCCTCATCGAGAAACGGTATCCGCATCACGGCGCCGTCGCGTTCTCGCACAGCGGACGTGCGCTGTACGACGTCTTTCGGTACCTGGGCATCGGCGATATCGCCTATAATCAGCCGAAGAGCCTGCCGTATCCGACCGAAAACCCCTTTTGCTGAAGGGAAAAAGATAAGGAGTTTACCATGAAAATCAGATCCGTCTTCCTCATGTTCGTTTTGTGCGCGGTCGTTCTCTGCGCCGTGTCCTGCGCCGGGACGCCTCCCGCCGGGGACGGCGGGAGCGCGGCCGGAAGCGAAAGCGCGGATACATCCCTGCAGCCCGATCCCGTCGACGAGACCGCCCCGCTCGACATTGTCGTCGACGGCGCGTCAGAGTACGTGATCGTCCGAGGGGAGAAGGCGAGCCCGTCCGAGATCACGGCGGCGTCCGAGCTGCAGAGCTACCTGAAACGGATCAGCGGCGCCGATGTGCCGGTCGTGACGGACGAAGCGGCGCCTGCGGCCCGAGAGATCGTCGTCGGCAAAACGAACCGCGAGGCGGCGGGCGAGTTTGACCGCGCGGAGCTGGGCGACGACGGCTTCGTCATCAAAACCGCCGGGGGAAAACTGTGGCTCGTCGGCGGCGAGAACCGCGGGACGCTGTACTCCGTCTATACGTTCCTTGAAGAGTATCTCGGCTGCCGGTTCTATACGGCGCAGATCGAGAAGGTTCCCGAAATGCAGACCGTATCCGTCGCGCCGATCGCGGAGGACAAGCAGATCCCCGTTTTCAGATTCCGGGATATCGACTGGGTTTCCACCAGGGTCGGGCCGTTTCAGGCAAAGCTGAAGACCAACGGCAGCTACTTTGTCGGGGGCGAGGAATACGGTACGCACTATTCCTTTGCGCCCGGTATGTGCCATACGCTTGCTTCGCTGACCGGCACCTCTCCGGGCGAGCAGCCGTGCCTGACCGATCCCGAGGTGCTGGCGGCCGTGATCGCGCAGGTCCGGCAGCTCCTGGAATCGAGACCGGACGTGAATATTATCGAGATTTCGCAGAACGACAACCAGAATTACTGCACCTGCGACCGGTGCAATCAGGTCTTTGAAGAAGAGGGCGCGCAGTCCGGCGTGATGCTCCGGTTCGTCAACGCGGTGGCGAACGAATTCGCTGAGGAATACCCGAACGTGATCTTCCAGACGTTTGCCTATCAGTATACGCGGACGCCTCCGAAAATCACGAAGCCCGCGCCCAACGTCGCCGTTCGCCTCTGCTCCATCGAGTGCTGCTTTTCCCATCCGCTCGACGAATGCGTCTATAATTTCAGCGACGCGGTCCCGGTGGGCGGCCCGCCGGACGGGGAAAGAGTCTGCCGGTTTGTCGAAGATCTGAAGGCGTGGTCGGAGATCTGCGATCACCTGGTCATCTGGAACTATTCCGCAAATTTCCGGTATTCGATGCTGTTCTATCCCAATTTTCAGGCAATGCTGGCCAATGCCAGACTGTTTGCGGACAATCACGTCGTCGGCGTGTACGAGGAGGGGACCTACTATTCCGACACGGGGGACTTCCCGGAGCTCCGCGCGTATATCATGGCGAAATACCTGTGGGACCCGTATATGAGCGAGGAGGAGTACTGGGGACACATCGACGACTTTCTCGAAGGCGTGTACGGCCCCGGCTGGGAGTATATCCGGAGCTACATCGATTACACGCAAGAGATCACGCGGGACAAATGCTGCAATATCGGCGCGAAATATGCGGAGCTGTATCCTCTGCCTGAGGCGGAGCTGATCCATCCGCTCGATACGTATCCGGCACAGCTGACGGCGGAGATGATCCGCAATTACGAGGCGGAGGACTGGACGGCGTACTGGCATTGGTACGGAACGATCCCCGAGAAAAATCCGTATCTGGCGCACGCCGACGAATGTTTCGCCGAGGCGCTGGCGCTGGCGGAAACGGACGAGCAGCGGGCGATCATCGAAAAGACCTTCCTTCACGTGGATTTCTACCGGTCGTGGTACATGCTGCAGCGCATCAATACCGGCGCCGGGGGGAAGCTTGCGTCGCAGAACGTCTCGGATATGATGAACGCGTATTTCAGGGATCATCCCGACGAATTCACCGCGGAGGAACAGGGGAACTATCGCTTCAAGATTAACATACTCGCCCGCAATCAGGTCCTGTCCGAGCTTGCGGAATTCAATAAGGGACTGTACGAGCGGTTCAAGCAATTCGGTATCATAAGGATCTGCGAATCGAGGGGGAATTTCAACTTCAGCGCGGATCCGGAAACGTATCTCGACTTCACGAAATCCGCGGACGCATGGTGGTGACGCGGCGAACGGACGACGGCGGCGGAATTTCCGCCGTCCGGGGCGGCGGAATTCGCCGAACCCCTTGACAAATCCCGCCTGCGGTATTATAATGATTACGTAAAAAGCTGGGAAGGGAAGGAGTACCGCTCGTGCGCGCCTCCAGAGAGCGGCGGATGCTGGGATCGCCGCGGCGCAAAGGACGGGAAGTCATCCCGGAGCCGCAGCCTGAGGGAGCGGGAACGCTCCGTAGGCGCTGACGTTTTCCCTCGTTACGGGTGAGCGGATATTCGGTCCGCGAAGTGCGTCCGGAAATCGGACGAAATCGGGTGGTACCGCGCGCAAGCGCCCTGATCCTGTCGGATCCGGGCGCTTTTCTTTATTCGGGAGACAGATCGGAGAAAAGGAGACAGAAAACGGAAATGAAAAAAGAACTGCCGAAGACCTACGACCCCGCTTCCTTTGAGGAGCGGATCTACGCGTCCTGGTGCGCCGACGGGCGCTTCACGCCGAAGCCGGCGGCGCCGGGCGCGCCGCATTATTCCATCGTCATGCCGCCGCCGAACATCACGGGGCAGCTGCACATGGGGCACGCGCTCGACAATACGCTCCAGGATATCCTCACGCGCTACAAGCGCATGAGCGGCTTCACCACGCTGTGGCTCCCCGGCACGGATCACGCTTCCATCGCCACGGAGGCGAAGATCGTGGAGGCGATGCGCCGCGAGGGGATCACGAAGGAGCAGCTCGGACGGGAGAAATTCCTCGAGCGCGCGTGGGCGTGGCGGGAGAAGTACGGCGGACGGATCATCGAGCAGCTGAAGAAGCTCGGTTCCTCCTGCGACTGGACGCGCGAGCGCTTCACGATGGACGAGGGCTGTTCCGAGGCCGTGCGCGAGGTGTTCGTGCGGCTGTACAAAAAAGGTCTGATCTACCGCGGCGAGCGCATCATCAACTGGTGCCCGCACTGCAGGACGTCCATCTCCAACGCCGAGGTCTCCTATGAGGAGCAGGACGGTCACTTCTGGCACATCCGCTACCCGTTCGTCGGAGGAGGCGGGTACGTGGAGGTCGCCACGACGCGGCCGGAGACGCTGCTCGGCGATACAGCCGTCGCCGTCAACCCGGCGGACGAGCGCTACCGCGACAAGATCGGTCAGTACGTCGTCCTCCCGCTCGTCGGCCGCCGCATCCCGATCGTCGCGGACGAGCACGCGCAGCTCGACAAGGGGACCGGCTGCGTGAAGATCACGCCGGCGCACGACCCGAACGACTTCGAGGTCGGCCGCCGCTGCCGCCTTCCGATGGAGATCGTTCTGACGCCGGAGGCGAAGATCACGGACAACTATCCGAAGTACGCCGGGATGGACCGCTACGAGGCGCGGCGCGCCATCGTCGCCGATCTGGAGGCGGGCGGTTATCTCGCGGGCGTGGAGGATCTGAAGCACGACGTCGGCGCCTGCTACCGCTGCGGGACGACGATCGAGCCGATGGTCAGCCTCCAGTGGTTCGTGAAGATGGAGCCGCTCGTGCGTCCCGCCATCGACGCCGTGCGCGACGGGCGCATCCGTTTCGTGCCGGAACGCTTCTCGAAAAACTACTTCCACTGGATGGAGAACACGCAGGACTGGTGCATCTCCCGCCAGCTCTGGTGGGGACACCGGATCCCGGCGTATTACTGTGACGCGTGCGGCGAGATGGTCGTCGCCGCCGAAGCGCCGGACAAATGCCCGAAGTGCGGCGGGACGATGACGCAGGATCCGGACACGCTCGACACGTGGTTCTCCTCCGCGCTGTGGCCGTTCTCCACGATGGGCTGGCCGAAGGATACGGAAGATCTGCGCACGTTCTTCCCGACGAACACGCTCGTCACCGGCTACGACATCATCACCTTCTGGGTCTCCCGCATGATCTTCTCCGCGCTCGAGTATACGGGCGAGATCCCGTTCGATACCGTGCTCATCCACGGACTCGTCCGCGACGCGCAGGGACGGAAGATGTCGAAATCGCTCGGCAACGGCATCGACCCGCTCGAGATCATCGACAAATACGGCGCGGACGCGCTCCGCTTCGCTCTGGCGACGGGCAACAGCCCCGGCAACGACATGCGCTTCTCCGACGAGCGGATCGAGGCGGCGCGCAACTTTGCGAACAAGCTCTGGAACGCCGCGCGCTTCGTCATGATGAACCTGACGATCGAGTCCGTCGCGCTCCCGCCCGCAGAACGCCTCGCCGCCGAGGACAAGTGGATCCTCGCCCGGCTGAACGAAACGGTCGCCTCCGTGCGCGCGAATCTCGACAGCTACGAGATCGGCGTGGCGCTCGGCGCGCTGTACGATTTCGTCTGGGACGTGTACTGCGACTGGTACATCGAGCTCTCCAAGTCCTCCGTGGCGATGAAGGGTACCGAGCGTTCCGCCGACGCGCAGAACGTCCTCGCCTACGTCTTGACGAAGATCCTCGTTCTGCTCCACCCGTTCATGCCGTTCATCACCGAAGAGATCTACCTCAATCTCCCCGGCGCGTCCGAGAGCATCATGACGGAGGAGTATCCGACGGTGCGCGAGGATCTGAGCTTCCCGGAGGAGGAGAAGAAGATCGCCCGCGTCATCGACGCGGTGACGGCGATCCGCGGCCGCCGTTCCGAGATGAACGTCCCGCCGTCGCGCCGCGCGAAGCTCTTTATCGTCACGAAGTATCCGGAGTCCTTCGACGCCTCGACGCATCCGTTCTTCGAGCGGCTGGCGTCCGCTTCCGCCGTGTCCGTCGTGGACGGTTACGCGGACGACGGCGCCGTGCGGATCGTCACCGACGCGGCGACGATGTATATCCCGCTTGCCGATATCGTCGATTTCGACGCGGAGCGCAAGCGTCTTACCGCCGAGCTGACGGCGGCGGAGGGCGAGATCGCCCGCGCGGAATCGAAGCTGGCAAACGAGAATTTCGTCTCCCGCGCGCCGGCGAACGTGGTCGAGGCGGAGCGCACGAAGCTCGCCAAATACCGCGCGCAGCGCGAGGGGATCCTCGAGGCGCTCGCGGCGCTGGAAGGGAAATAAATACGGCGGCATCCGCGCCCTGCCGGGCGCGGATGCTCTTTTCCCCTTGACAAAATGCCCCGGTTACGCTATAATGTACACAGCGGAAAACAGTTCCCATTCGGTACGGCGTACACATTCCGTGTACAAAAATCATACATAACGGAGGAACAGATCATGAAGAAATGGAAATGCACCGTGTGCGGTGAGATCGTCGAGTCCGACGTCCGTCCGGACAAGTGCCCGCTCTGCAAGGCGCCGGGCGAGAAGTTCGTCGAGGTGAAGGAAGAAGAGCGCGTCTGGGTGGCGGAGCACGTTGTCGGCGTCGGCAAGAAGGACGTCCCGGAGGACATCGTCGAGGGGCTGCGCTCCAACTTCACGGGCGAGTGCTCCGAGGTCGGCATGTATCTCGCGATGGCGAGAGTCGCCTACCGTGAGGGTTACTCGGAGATCGGCGCGTACTGGGAGAAGGCGGCGTACGAGGAAGCGGAGCACGCGGCGAAGTTCGCGGAGCTTCTCGGCGAGGTCGTCACCGATTCCACGAAGAAGAATCTGGAGATGCGCGTGGAGGCCGAGTGCGGCGCGACCGCCGGCAAGTTCGAGCTGGCGAAGAAGGCGAAGGCGCTCAATCTCGACGCGATCCACGACACCGTCCATGAGATGGCGCGCGACGAGGCCCGCCACGGCAAGGCGTTCGAGGGGCTCTTGAAGAGATACTTCAAGTGAGCGTCCTTTTGATCATTCTGAGGATCCTGCTCATTCTCGTGGGGATCGTGTGTCTCTTGATCTGCGCTTTCCTCGGATATATCATGAATACGAGGCCCGAGGATCTCCCCGGTCGGCGCAGACTGCAGCTCGACAGTATCCGCTGGATCGTGTTCTTTTCTCTGCTCGCGGTCGGGTGCTTCGTCGGCGCGTATTTCCTGTGAGAGATCCCGGCAAAACGAAAGAGGGCGTTCCGCACTGTGCGGAACGCCTTTTCCGTTATTTGTAGAAGAATTCATACTCCGGCAGAGCCTTCCATTCCTCCGTCTCCATGAGAAGCTGACTGATCGTCCGGCAGGCGTCGAGGAACGCCCGCCCTTTTCCGTTGTCCGAGTGAAACGACAGGCTGATGTTCTCCGCCCGGATCGTTTTCTCGCCGCCGTCCGTGCGGACGGTCAGAATCAGCGTCATGGACGGTATGCTCGCCAGAAGCGAGCCCATCGGATTGTACTCGTCGGGGTAGGAATCCGCGTCGAGCGAGGCGAGCAGGGAGCGGATCTCCTCCATCGTCCGGGCGGGGAGCGTGCAGGTCGTGACGTAATCCTCCGGATGCGTCGCGTCCGTCGTCTTCACGAGGCGGCCCGTGGCGCTGTCGTAGGAGCTGATCCCGTTTACGTTCCACGTCAGCGCAAAGGACAGGATCTCATCCGGCGCGCTCCCGGCGCCGGATCCGGCGCCGCGGCATCCGGCGAGGGAGAGAATGACCGCAAGCGCCGATAAGAGTGCGAGTGCTCTTTTCATGCCGTACATCCTCCTGTGCGTGTTCTTGTCCTATTGGACGGCGGCGGGCGCGGATTTGTTCCCGCTTTTTTTAATTTCTCGCTCCGCCGCGTCAGAGTGCCGCCCTCTTGACAAAGCCCACGAAAAAATGTATACTTATACGGTGGAGAGCGGGCGCGTCCGCCCGCTTCCGTTTTTCGCTGATCTGCGGTCTCGGAGGATCCTATGGCGTTATTCAGCCGCTTATCCCGTGGGCGGGATGCCGATATGACACAGGGCGTCATCTGGAAGCATCTTCTGTCCTTTTCCATACCGATGGCGCTCGGGCTCCTGTTCCAGCAGCTGTACAACACGGTCGACGCCGTCGTCGTCGGGCGGTTCGTCGGACAGACGGCGCTCGCCGCCGTCGGCTCCGTCGGCAGCATCCTCAATACGCTCGTCGGCTTCTGCATCGGCCTTTCCGCCGGCGCCGGCGTCGTGATCTCCCAGCGCTACGGCGCGCACGACGAGGAGGGACTGAGCGACGCCGTGCACACGGCGATCTCCGTGACGCTGATCCTCAGCGTCGTCACCGCCGCTCTCGGCACGGCGATCGTGACGCCGATGCTCCATCTGATGGATATGCCGGAGTCCGCCTTCGGTGAGGCGAAGGAGTACGTGACGATCTACTTCCTCGGCATCGGCGGGCTGCTCGTCTACAACATGGGCTCGGGGATCCTGCGCGCCGTCGGCGACGCGCGGCGTCCTCTGTATTTTCTGATCTTCTCCGCGCTGCTCAACATCGCGGGGGACCTTCTCTTCGTCGTCGGTTTCCACCTCGGCGTCGCGGGCGTCGCCTATGCGACGATCCTCTCGCAGCTCTGCTCGGCGGTGCTCGTGATGACGGTGCTGACGCGCACGGACGCGCCGTACGCGATCCGCTGGCGGCGGCTGCGCATCGCGCGCCCGATGCTCCGCTCCATCTTCTCGCTCGGGCTCCCGTCCGGGATCCAGCAGGCGGTCACCTCCTTTTCCAACGTTTTCGTGCAGTCGTATATCAATTACTTCGACACCGCCTGCATGGCGGGCTGGGCGAGCTACAACAAGATCGACGCGTTCATCCTCATCCCGGTGCAGAGCATTTCGCTCGCCGCGGCGACCTTCGTCGGGCAGAACTACGGCGCCGGGGACCTCCGCCGTGCCAACAAGGGCGTGAAGCAGGCTATGCGCATGGCGCTCGCCGTGACGGCGATCCTCGCCGTCGGCGTCGTCCTTGCGCGGCGGCAGCTGCTCGGGCTCTTCTCGGAGGAGAAGGACGTCGTCGAGTACGGGGCGCGGTTCATCCTCCTGATCTCGCCGTTCTATCTGATGATCTGCTTCACGTCGATCTATCCCGGCGCGCTGCGCGGGATCGGCAGCGCGAAGACGCCGGTCGTCATCATGCTTTTCTCTTTCGTTCTCTTCCGGCAGGCGTACCTGTTCGCCAACGCACGCCTGTTCGGCAATGAATTCATACTGACCGCGCTCGCCTATCCGGCAGGATGGGTGGTGTGTGCGGCGCTGCTTGCGATCTTCTATCGGCGCAGTATCCTCTGCCATCCGGAGCGGGCACTGGCGCCGCAGACCCCGTCCGCGGAGGGACCGTCCGCGGAGAAAGGATGAACGGATATGGAAACGCGTACTCTCGGCAAAAGCGGACTCATCGTGTCCCGCATGGGCTTCGGCGGGATCCCGATCCAGCGGATCGGAAAGGAGGACGCCGGGGCGCTCCTCGACGCCGTCCAGGCCGCAGGGGTCAACTATATCGACACCGCGCGCGCCTACACGGTCAGCGAGGAGTGGATCGGCGCGGCGCTGGAGGGGCGGCGGGACCGCTTCGTCCTTGCGACGAAGAGCATGGCGCGGACGCGCGAGGCGATGGCGCGCGATATCGAGACGAGCCTCTCCAATCTGCGCACGGACTATATCGATCTGTATCAGGTGCACAACCCGAACGAGGAACAGCTCGAGGCGGTATGTGCGCCGGGCGGGGCGCTTGAGGCGCTGCGGGAGGCGCGGGACGCCGGACGGATCGGGCATATCGGCGTGACGGCGCACCTGCGCGCCGTGTTCGAGCGCGCGCTCGAACTCGACTGGGTCGAGACGGTGATGTTCCCGTACAATATCGTGGAGACGCAGGGCGCCGATCTGATCGCGCGGTGCCGCGAGCGGGATATCGGCTTCATTGCCATGAAGCCGCTCGCCGGCGGCGCGATCGAGGACGGGCGGCTCGCGCTCCGCTTCGTCTGCGCGGATCCGGACGTCACCGTGGTGATCCCCGGGATGTACAGCGCCGAGGAGGTGGCCGCCAACGCCGCGGCCGTCTCGGACGGCGCGCCGTGGACGGAGGAGGAGGAGAACGCCGCGGCGCGGGTGCGCGAGGTGCTGGGCGGGAATTTCTGCCGCCGGTGCAATTACTGCGCGCCGTGCGCGGCGGGGATCCGGATCCCGAGCGTCTTTCTTTTCGCGGGATATCTGGAGCGGTACGGGCTCGCCGGATGGGCGCGCGAGCGGTACGCGACGCTCTCCGTGAAGGCGTCCGCCTGTATCGGCTGCGGCGCGTGCGAGGAGCGCTGCCCGTATCATCTGCCGATCCGGGAGATGATGGCGCGCGCGGCGGCGGAATTCGGCCAGTGACGGACAGGGCGGCGGAGGCGTCTCCGCCGCTTTCTGTTGTCCCAAAGAAAAAACGCCGGAAAGCTATTGCAATGCGCGCGGAAATTTAGTACAATAATGTCGCTTGGAACCGCATTCTGAAGGCAAAGGAAACGGAAGTCATGAAGGTCGTTTTGCAGAATCTGACGAAGATATTCCCGGGACGCAGCAAAAAACCGGACGACGTGGTCGTGGCGGTGAAGGATTTCACCTACGAGATCCCGGACGGCGCGCTCGTCGCGCTGCTCGGACCGTCCGGCTGCGGCAAGAGCACGACGCTCAATCTCATAAGCGGGCTCCTCGATCCGACGAAGGGTAGGATCTTTTTCGGCGACGAGGACGTCACCGACGTCCCGGCGGAGAAGCGCGGCGTCGGGCTCGTCTTCCAGAATTACGCGCTGTATCCGCACCTCGACGTGTTCCACAATATCATTTTCCCGCTCCAGAACCTGCGCGGTGAGGCAAAGCTGACGCGGGAACAGATGGCGGAACGCGCCAAGCGGACGGCGCGCCTCGTGCAGATCGAAAATCTGATGGAGCGCCGCCCGGCGGAGCTTTCCGGCGGGCAGCAGCAGCGCGTGGCGATCGCGCGCGCGCTCGTGAAGGAGCCGCGGATTTTGCTCCTCGACGAGCCGCTTTCCAATCTGGACGCGCGGCTGCGTCTCCAGACGCGCGAGGAGATCCGCCGCATCCAGAAGGAGACGGGGATCACGACGATCTTCGTCACGCACGATCAGGACGAGGCGATGAGCATCTCCGACCGGATCGTCGTGATGAAGGAGGGGACCGTCCAGCAGATCGGACTGCCGCAGGAGGTGTACGACGATCCGGCCAATCAGTTCGTCGCCCAGTTCCTCGGGACGCCGCCGATCAACGTCTTCCGCGGAGCGGTGCGCGGCGGGCGGCTGTATATCGGGGAGGACGACGTGCTCGCCGTGCCCGGCGTGCCGGACGGCGAGGTTTCCGTCGGCGTCCGCCCGGAGGGCTTCGTTCTGCGGCCGGACGGACCGCTCGTCTGCCGGCTCGGCCGGGTGGAGGTCATGGGACGGGACGTCAGCGTCGTGTCCGCGCACGACGCCGCGGCCGCTCCGACGATCCGCTCCATCATCAGCGCGGAGAATCTGCCGGACATCGGCGGCGCCGAGGTGCGCTTCGCCCTGAAGCCCGCGAAGGTCAGGATCTTCTCTCCGGAAACGGGGGAGAGGATCCGGGGAACGGAACTCTGACGGAGGCGGGCGATGGAAAACAACGGAAAAGCATGGCTGTACCTGCTCCCGGCGCTCGTGCTCCTCGGTGTGTTCATGATCTATCCGCTGATCGACGTCTGCGTCTATTCCGTGGAGGAGGGATACAACTCCGCCTCCCAGACGTACTTCGGCGTCGGGACGTACAACTATTCGTATATCCTGCACGACCCGTACTTTCTGCAGGCGCTGAAGAACACGCTGATCCTCGTCGTCATCACCGTACCGGTGTCCACCGGACTGGCGCTCTTCATTTCGTTCGGGCTCACCTCGATCCGGAAGCTGCGCGATCTCTTCCAGACGATCTATTTTCTGCCGTACGTGACGAACACGCTGGCGGTCGGGCTCGTGTTCATGATCCTCTTCAAGAAGACGGCGTATACGGACGGCATGGTGAACCTGCTTCTGTCGTGGTTCGGCGGTCCGAGTGTCGATTTCATCGACGGACCGTACTGGGCGAAGATGTTCGTCCTCTGCTTTTACACTGTCTGGATCGTGCTCCCTTTCAAGATCCTCATCCTGACGAGCGCCCTTTCTTCCGTAAACGAGGTATACTACAGCGCCGCGAAGGTGGACGGGACGCCGAAGGGGCGGGTATTCTGGCGGATCACGCTGCCGATGATCTCCCCGATGATCTTTTATCTCGTCATTACCGGCTTCATCGGCGCCTTCAAGGCGTACAGCGACGCCGTCGCGCTTTTCGGGACGAATCTGAACGCGGCGGAAATGAACACGATCGTCGGATATATCTACGACATGCTCTACGGGGACAGCGGGGGATATCCTTCCTACGCCTCCGCGGCGGCAATCGTGCTCTTCGTCATCGTGCTGACGATCACCTGCATCAATCTCTCCGTCAGCAAAAAGCACGTCTATTACTGAGGACGGGAAAGGAGAGCGAACTATGACCGATACGAAAAAGCCGCTCGGCGCGCTGATCGGGCGGGGGATCGTTTATCTGCTCCTCGGCGTGTGGGCGCTGACGGTGCTGTTCCCGTTCTACTGGATGCTGCTCACCTCCGTCAAGAGCTACGGCTCGTACAATGCGGAATACGTTCCAAAATTCTACGCGTCCTCGCCGACGCTGCAGAATTACTTCGACGCCTTCACCGCCGTGCCGCTTGCCCGCTATTTTGCGAACACGGTGCTCTTTACCGTGTTGACGACCGCGCTCATGCTGGCGGTCATCGTGCCGGCGGCGTTCGCCTTCTCGCGCCTCAGCTTCCGCGGGAAGGACCTGCTCTTTACGGCGATTCTGTCGCTGATGATGATCCCGAACGAGCTCGTCATCATCACGAATTTCGTGACGGTGACGAATCTGAACCTGCGCAACACCTTCACCGGGCTGATCCTGCCGTCCGTGACGTCCGTTTTCTATATCTATCTGCTCAAGGAGAATTTCGCGCAGATCCCGGACGAGCTGTACTACGCCGCGAAGGTGGACGGCACCTCCGACTGGAAGTACCTGTGGAAGGTGATGCTCCCGATCTGCCGGCCGACCGTCGTGACCGTCACGGTGCTCAAGGTCATCGAATGCTGGAACAGCTACGTGTGGCCGCGGCTGATCACGGACGATCCCTCCTACTACCTCGTGTCCGGCGGGATCCAGGAGATCCGGGAGAACGGCTTCGGGCGGGAGAACATCCCCGCCATGATGGCGGCGGTCGTCGTCATTTCCGTGCCGCTCATCGTGCTGTTCCTCGTCTTCCGGCGCAAGATCATGGAAGGCGTGGCGAGAGGGGGCACGAAGGGATGAGCGGTCTGAAACGGCGGCTCGCGCCGGTCCTTCTGCTTGCGGCGCTTCTTCTGCCGATGCTCGCTTCCTGTCACGGCGCGCGGGCACTGGAGGCGTTCGAGATCCCCGAGACGTTCGATACCTCGCGAACGTATGAGATCACCTTCTGGGCGAAGAACGACACGAACAAGCACCAGACGAGGGTCTACGAGCAGGCGATCGCGGAGTTCGAGGCGCTGTATCCGAACGTCACCGTGCATCTGCGGCTGTATATGGACTACGGCAGGATCTACAACGACGTCATCACGAACATCGCCACGCAGACGACGCCGAACGTCTGCATCACGTACCCGGATCACATCGCCACATACAAAACGGGGACGAACGTCGTCGTCCCGCTCGACGGGCTGTTCGACGACGAAAAATACGGTCTCGGCGGCAGCGAGGTGCGCTTCGCCTCGCCGACGCGGTCGGAGATCGTGCCGCAGTTTCTGGACGAATGCGTGATCGGCGAAGAACACTGGGCGATCCCGTTCATGCGCTCGACGGAGGCGTGCTACGTCAACAAGACGTACGTCGAGGCGCTCGGCTATACGCTGCCGGACGTCCTCACCTGGGATTTCGTCTGGGAGGTCTCCGAGGCGGCGATGGCGCAGGATGAGGAGGGGACGTTCCTCGTCAACGGACAGAAGGTGATGATCCCCTTCATCTACAAGTCGACGGACAACATGATGATCCAGCGGCTGCGCCAGAGCGGCTCCGGCTACTCCACCGCGGACGGGGAGATATTGCTCTTCGGCGACGACACGAAGGAATTTTTGTACACCGTCGCGGAGCACGCGGCGACGCGCTCTTTCTCCACCTTCAAGATCTCCAGTTATCCCGGGAATTTCCTGAACGCGGGGCAGTGCCTCTTCGCCGTGGACTCTACGGCGGGCGCTTCCTGGATGGGGTCGGACGCGCCGCTGACCGACATCAGCCCGGAGAACATCGTACCGTTCGAGACGGCGGTGCGGATGATCCCGCAGCTTGATCCGGAGCATCCGCAGATGATCTCGCAGGGACCGTCCGTCTGCATCTTCAACAAGCGCGATCCGCAGACCGTCCTCGCCTCGTGGCTGTTCGCGCAGTACCTCTTGACCGACGCGGTGCAGATCGCCTATGCGGAGACGGAAGGGTACGTGCCGGTCACGACGCGCGCCCGGGAGACGGAGGAGTATAAGGACTACCTTGCGCGCGCCGGGGAGGACGATACCGACCATTACGCGGTCAAGATCCTCGCCTCCGAACTGCTCCTCGCGCATACGGCGGATACGTTCGTGACGCCGGTCTTCAACGGTTCCGCCTCGCTCAGGGACGCGGCAGGACAGCTCATCGAGAAGGTGACGAATTCCGTGCGCCGCCGGGAGACGGTGGACGACGCGTATATGGAGAAGCTGTTCACCGACGTGGCGGCGCTGTACCGGCTGCGCGTCGGGAATCAGGGCGGCTCGGCGACGGCGTCGGAGAAGGAGGAACTCGGTCCGCTTCCGGTCCCGGCCGTCGTTCTTCTCTCGGTGCTCGGCGTCACCTGGATCGTCATCGCGTCGTACGCGGCGCGGGAGTTTGTAAAAAAACGGAGAAAATCCGCCTCCGTCTCTTGACACGGATGCGAATTTATGTATAATTATTTGTGACAGTCCGACGCCGCCGCGGCGGCCGCCGGACCGGATCAGTTTTCCAATTCATAAAAGGAGTTTTGTCATGAAAAAAGCATTGGCAGTGGTGTTCGTCCTCGTGCTCGCTCTGGCGCTCGCCGCCTGCGGCAACGACGCGAACAAGAAATCGGAAGGCGTGATGACGTATGCGGAGTACGATGCCGCCGCGCTCGACACGCAGGTCACCATCGAAGCGTACGTCCAGGCGAAGCAGTCCTGGTGGGACGACAAGGCGACGGTGTACGCGCAGGATCCGGACGGCGCGTATTTCCTGTACAACATGAAGTGCTCCGAGGCGGATTACGCGAAGCTGACGCCCGGCACGAAGATCAAGGTCACCGGCTATAAGTCCGAGTGGTCCGGCGAGGTCGAGATCATCGACGCGACGTTCGAGATCGAATCGGGAACGTGGAAGGCGGCCGCCAAAGACGTGACCTCCCTGCTCGGCAAGGAGGAGCTCGTCAAGAGCCAGAACCAGTTCGTCTGTTTCAAGGGCATGACCGTCGCCGCCTCCAAGGATGCGGACGGCAACGACGCGGCGTTTTTGTACAACTGGGACGGCTCCGGTCAGGAGGGCAACGATCTGTACTTCAACGTCACTCTGAACGGCGAGACGTACACCTTCACCGTGGAGTCCTATCTGTGCGACAGCTCGACCGACGTGTATAAGGCGGTCAAGGAGCTGAAGATCGGCGACGTGATCGACCTCGAGGGCTTCCTCTACTGGTACAACGGCGTGAACCCGCACATCACCTCCGTCAAGGCGGCGAAGTGATCCATCAAAATCAAAGGGCAGACGGGATTTTCCCGCCTGCCCTTTTCCTTGCTTCTCAGAACAGCTCCGTGAGCTTTTCGAGGAACGCCTCCTCGCCCCAGGTGTTGATCTTGAAGAACATCGCCTGACTGCCGCCGGAGGTGATGGCGGACAGCCGGATCGGCGCGTCCGCCTCTGCCTGAAAGAGCGTGACGCTGAGGCTGACGCGGTTGCTCCCGAGATAACTGTACCGCTCGAAGACGCGCACGCTGCACCGCGCGCCGCCGTCCTCAAAATCGCTCGCGTCCTCAAGCGAAGCGGAGACGCTCCCCTCAAGGATCCCGTTCTCGATGCGCGTCAGGATGTCCGTGAAATCACCCCGGACGGTGTGCTCCCATTTTGCCATAGTGTGCCTCCTTATTTGTCCGTATCCCGATCGTATTCGGCGGTGCCCGCGCGGTCAAAGCCGAGAAAGCGCGTGCCCTGCACGTGCAGCCGTCCGCGGTCGCCCTCGGCGAGAAGCCCGTATTCCTCGCCGGACACGGACAGCTCCGTTCGTGTCCCGTCCTTCGTCTCGAAGGTGACGTAGTACCACGTGTGCGCCATGACGCTCATGCCGTGCGCGCCGGTCACGTCTCCGCCGACGGGCGACGTATGCGAGGAGACGTCCGTGCGCTTGGCGGCGACGCGCGCCTCGACGGTCAGCCGCGGCGAGCGGTTGTTTTTGTGCCACTCGAGCAGACCGCGGAGGAAAAAGACGATCACGACGGCGAAAACGAGCACGAACAATACGCCGAACAGCACGGGAATGGCGGAGGAGAAGAAACCGCCCCATCCGCCCGTGGGGAACTGAGATCGGATCATCGTCCGCACCTCCTTTCCGTATGCGCCGCAATAGCTTCCGAGGGTATTATAGCAGACTTGGAGAGGATTTGCAAGGGCGGAGCACGGATTTTGTTTTTTGCGGCGGATCCGGCGCGGGATTTTTTTACTTCTTTTCAGATCTTTTCAAAAAAAGCGTGACCGATTCCGCCGCGCTGCGCTTACAGGGGTGAAGGCCTTCGGAAATGATTCTTAAGGAAAGGAGAAAAACGACGTGGAAGACGGAGAGATCGTGGAATTGTTCCGGCGCCGGGAGGAAGCCGCCGTCGGGCACGCGGCACAGAAGTACGGCGCGCGTCTCAGGGCGATCGCCTACGGCATCACGGGAGACGGGCAGACCGCCGAGGAATGCGAGAACGACACGTACCTTGAGGCGTGGGAATCGATCCCGCCGCACGACCCGACGGGATATCTGTTCGCCTATCTTGCGCGGATCACCCGCCATCTGGCGCTGAACGCGTGCCGCCGCCGCAGCGCGCAGAAGCGCCGCGCGGAGTTCACGGAGCTGACGGCGGAGATGGAGGAGTGCATCCCCGCGCCGGACGACACGGCGGGCCGCCTCGAAGCACAGGAGCTCGGCCGGGCGATCGACCGGTATCTGAGGACGCTCAGCGAGGAAAAACAGATCATCTTCGTGCGGCGGTACTGGTATCTCGATCCCGTCGAAGCGATCGCCCGCCGCCTCGGCGTCGGTCAGAGCAAGGTCAAGATGACGCTGCTCCGGTGCCGGGAGGGGCTGCGGGAATACCTGATGAAGGAGGGCTACGATCTATGAGAGGACAGGAAATGCTGGACGCGGTCGGATACGTGGGGGAGGATCTGATCCTCAAAGCGGAGACCGCGCACAAAGAAAAGAAGAGGATCCCGCTCCGGCGGGCGCTCGTGTTCGCGGCGGCGGCGCTCTTGCTGCTCGGCGCGGCGGCGGCGACCGCCGGCGTGATCCGGAACCGGATGAACGTGCGGCTGGATCCGGACGGAGTGAACGAGATGGGGTTCAATGCGGAGAACGGATACCTCGTCTTGTCGGAGGAGGCGCGGCAGGGACTCCTCGCCGCCCGGGAACCGGATCGGCCCATGTGCCATATGTACTTCGATACGATCGCCGAGTGGCAGGCGTTTTTCGGACTGCCGTACGTGGGAGCGCCGGGTCTCGACCCGAACGAGGCGGTGACTGCGGAAAGGAATGATCCGGACAAGCTGATCAACGTGCTCGCGCCCGTGGTGGATACGGAGGACGGGCCGAAGTTCGGACTGATGGTCACTACAATACCGGGCGGGCCTGAGATCGCCGTGCCGCTGAGCGCGGAATGCGCCGCCGAAGGCGGAGTGGGCATACAGGCCGCAAATCATACGGAGACCGAGCAGACCGTCGAGGAGTATACGAGCCCGTCGGGCATCCCGTACGTCATCGTCCGTATCGCATCCGAGTGGGGCGACCGGTGCGGCTATGATCTGTACTACGGATACGGGCCGGCCATATACCGCGGTATCGGACGCCACGCCATTGTCCTTTCCCAGGCCGAAACGTTTGTTGAGGAGCTGAAGGCGTTTGCGGATTCGCTGGTGGTATATATGCCGGAATGAGGCGGGGGCGCTGACGAAGAACAAGGAAAGAGCAGGGGGATCCGGTCGGATCCCCCTGTTTGTCGGGAAGGCGGCAGGATTTGTTCTCGGTCGCGCGGATCCGTCTTTCGCCGTCCATGCGAAAGACGGACGCTCCCCCCGGTCGTTGCTCTTTGCGGCGGGACTTGGAACCTTGGCTTTGCGGCACGTGCGGCGGAGGCATTCGACGGCGTACCGCAAAGCCCTATGCCGCGCCTTGCGGCGCACCAGAGGTCCGGCGTCGATATGTCAGTATGAACAGAAGAAGCAGAGTGCCGACAGGCACTCTGCTTCTTCTGTTGGTGCAGCGAGTGCATTTATACGAAATGCGGTTTATATTCTATGCAGACGGTTGGTTTCTCCTCCATTGTATCACGACGCTTTTAAATAACGGAAAGCTGAAACTTCCGCCGGAGGAACAGAAAAAGTCCCTTATGACACTTATATATCCACAGTGATTTAACAAGGCGGGGAGTCTAACTTCCCGCCTTATTTTTGCGTTGTCAATTATATATGTATAATTTGGCTTGGTGCTATTTATTATATACTCGCCTAATGTATAAGTTTTTTTGCTTAGGAAGGCAAATGTTCGGTTGAAAATCAACTCGCTTTTCTCTCGACAAGCGAGTTAATTCTAACAAGCGTTTATTGAATTCTATTATACTCGACGATATAATGTATATGTCACGTGATAAACATCATAATTATCAGGAGGTATCCTTATGGAACTTAAACTTGGCGCAGCAATAAAGAAACTTCGTACTGAGCGGGGTATCACGCAAGAAGAACTTGCGAACAGAATGTGCGTATCTTTTCAAGCAGTCTCTAAATGGGAAACAAACGCAACAACGCCAGACATCGCAATTCTCCCTCAGCTCGCTTTGTTTTTTGGTGTCAGCATAGATACGCTGTTTTCGATGAATCGAGACGATTATATCGAACGAATCAGCAAAATGATTCGTGATGAGTATTCAATAGCTCCCGAAAACTTTTTGTGGGCAGAAAGATATCTTAAAGGCATGCTGAGCGAAGAAAACCAGAACAACAATGCACGTATTCTTCTCGTAGAGTTGTATGAACATCGTGAAAACAGAGATTTACTGGCTTGCGGTCGGCTCTGCGAAGAAGGATTGTTGATCGAGCCCTCAAACATTGCTTTGATTGGAAAACTGACAAGAATCAGAGAAAAGCGAGACGAATCGGATCGTTTAATCGAGTTTTTTGAAGCTCTGTATTCAAAAAATAAACAGAACGATATTCTCGTAGAAACATTGATCGATATTTATATCAAGCACGGTCGTTGCGATGATGCTGCTTCTCTGATGCTGTCATCTAAAAAAAGACCAATATTTGAGCTTTATCAAGGGGATATTGAACTTGCTTTGGGACGCAAAGACAAGGCGATTGCGCTTTGGCATTCCGCAGCGAATGAAAACCACCGCGACTGCGAATTACTTTTCAAGATAGCAGAAAGATTCGATAACATTCATGACATCGATGCTGCACTGCAGTTATATCAGCAGTCATACGAGGCAGCTCCTGTTCCAAAAGAATTGGA
>JAEEGL011640571.1_pt1 | contig 54403 bp, 45 predicted proteins | sample 9134231 | NCBI WGS metagenome assembly JAEEGL01 (sample SAMN16246548, study PRJNA631951) | gut metagenome | biome: gut microbiome; feature: rumen; material: fiber-attached | host: Bos | place: Iran: Karaj | collected 2018-10
CACTTGGTCGAGAATACTCTTCACCACCTCGTTCAAGCTTTCCGTATTCATCACAGGACGCTTGAGCAACTCACTCCACTTTGACTTATCTGGATAATTAATTAAAATCATATACTCTCTGATTTAAACAATCATTTTCTCTATAGGAATAACAAGTATGCCCTGTGCACCCAACTCTTTCAGTTTGCCAATAATTTCCCAGAATCGTTTCTGGTCAAGTACCGTATGTACCGAGCACCATCCTTCTTCTGCCAACGGCATCACAGTAGGACTCTTAATACCAGGTAACACAGCAATAATCTCATCCAACTTGTCTTTAGGGGCATTCATCAGCACATATTTCTTATCTTCTGCCGCTCTCACTGCATCAATGCGGAACAATAGTTCTTCGAGGACTTCACGCTTGTCGGCACTGATATTACGATTACCTATCAGCAGCGCTTCACTCTGCATCACCACCTCTACTTCTTTCAGGTGGTTGCTCACCAAAGTAGAACCAGAACTAACGATGTCGAAAATCGCATCAGCCAGACCTATACCCGGGCTGATCTCTACTGAGCCTGTTATCACGTGAATATCGGCTTTCACTCCTTTATCTGCCAAAAACTTTTTTAAGATGACAGGATAGCTGGTGGCAATCTTCTTTCCCTCAAACCACTGGACACCTTGGTAGTCAACGTTCTTTGGAACAGCTAATGACAAACGGCACTTGCTGAAGCCCAGACGTTTTACAATCTCAGCATCCTCATCACGTTCCATAAACTCGTTCTCACCCACGATGCCAATGTCAGCTACACCGCTTGCTACTGTTTGGGGTATATCATCGTCACGCAGGAAGAGCACCTCCAGAGGGAAGTTGCTTGCCTGCACCAGCAATGTTCTCTTCATTAAATTCAACTTGATGTCTGATTCAGCCAGGAATGACATCGTCTCGTCATACAGACGACCTTTAGATTGTACTGCTATTCTTAACATGCTACTTGATAATTAAAAAAGGCTCACCGTTTTCATTATTCGGTAAGCCTTCATATTTATGTTTCCAGATATCCACATACAATACCATTCTGCCCACCGAAATTACTCGCTAGGATGATGGTGATGATGTGAACCTGTATAATTCATACAATTTGTTTTTTGTTTACGTTGCAAATTTACACGATTTAAAACAAACTGCCAAACATTTTCTTCTTTTTATTATGTTTTCTAACCAAATCTATCTATATTCGCAGGAAATAATATACAATCGACCATGAAAAAGCATTTTCTACTCTCATTATTGGTTTGTTTGCTATTGGGCAATACTGCCTTCTCGCAAGTAAATGAATTACCTCGTTCTACTCCAGAACAAGAAGGTGTACCTTCACAGATTATATCTGCCCTACTCGATTCTTTGTTTAGTATTCCTAAAACCGATATACACAGTGTGATGATGCTCCGCCACGGAAAGGTGATAGCAGAAGTATATCCGGAACCTTTCAAGGCAGAATACCAACACACACAATATTCCTGTTCAAAGACTTTTGTCAGTGCAGCAGTTGGTTTAGCTGTCGATGCCAACCTCCTACGAGTATCCGATCGTGTGGCAACTTTTTTCCCAGATAAGTTGCCAGCTGAGGTATCACCAGAACTGGCTTCAATGACTGTTCACGATTTGCTCATTATGGCATCAGGCATTGACCCAGACGGCAACCTTCGTGCAGAAAACTCCTATTGGATAAAGCCTTTACTTGCCAAACCTGTAAAAGTACCAGGCAAACTGTTCAAATATGATTCCCTTTGCACCTACCTTCTTAGTGCCATCGTGCAACAGGTCACAAGCAAAACAGTATTTGCCTATCTGCAAGAAAAGATTTTCAAGGACTTACATATAGAGAAAGTGTCATGGGAAGAGAGTCCTGAAGGCATCACCACTGGTGGTTGGGGCTTGTTTATCCAACCAGAAAGCCTTGCTAAGATGGGACAGCTTTTGTTACAGAAGGGCAAGTGGAACGGTAAGCAACTGATTTCTGAAGCATGGGTAAATCAGATGATGCATACTCACATCGACACGGGAGATGGAAGAGGTTATGGCTACCAGATGTGGGAAGCCTCCAAAGATGGTGCTTTCCGTGCAGACGGGCGCTTCGGACAATATATAGTTGTGATGCCCAAACAGGATATGGTGGTGGTGATTACCCAATGCAGCAACTCACCCAACCCATGGGTAGTATCACGAGTGCTGGCTCCTGCCGTACAGTCTGGCAGCATCAATCTTGGCAAAGATTATGCATCATTGCAAAAGAAACTGCAAAGCTATAGCTACCCTACTGTTTCGGGCAAGGCTAAAAGTAATTTGGCTAACCGACTTACAGGAAAGACGTTCAAATTGGAGGACAACCAATTCGGTTGGCAAGACATTAGTTTCAAACAAGGCGACAAGCAAATGACGATTGTCATTACTGATCAGCAGGGTAAACGTGCAGAAATCTCAGCTGGTTATAAGTGTTGGAATACTATATGGACTGCATCCAGACCTCCTTACTCGATGAATGCCCAACAGAAGTTCAAGGGTATTGAAGGCGATTTTGCCGTAGCTGCCAGCTATGGATGGGTATCCAACAACACTTTACACCTCAACTTGCAATATGTCAATTGGATCAGTGCGTTGAACCTCACCCTCACTTTCCAAGGCGACACTGTTCAAATTACTGTCCATAAGAATTATGAACCAGATGTTCCTCTGTTCAGTGGAGCAGTATAAATAAAAAATGTTATTTGAGGGGCAAAGGACCGCATTTCATCTACTACGGGAGGATCGATGCTTTACTACGGGAAGATCGATGCTCTTCCCGTAGTAAAGGGAAAAAGGGTTCTTATCATCAGAAATTATCAAATCGAGCAGAAACTTTCTTCAAGTAATCAATGATGGGAAGACGTTGTGGACAGATGCCTTCACACTGACCACATTCGATGCAATCACTTGCACGGCCAAACTCTTTGGTTAAATCTGCATATTTGGTATAATAGATGGTCCATCCCTTGTGCTCCATATCCTCACGCATCAAGTCGTTGTAGAGTGAGAAGTATTTTGGAATAGGAATCTGCTGGGGACAACCTTCAGTGCAATAAGAACAAGCCGTACATGGGATAGCGATCTGGCCATTGATAATGTCAGCTACTTTTGCACACATTGCGACTTCTTCTTCTGTAAGTGGCTTGAAATCTTCCATATACGACACATTATCTTGCATCTGTTCCAACGTACTCATACCCGAAAGCACCATCATCACATTGGGCAAGGAGGCAGCAAAACGTATTGCCCAACTGGATATAGACATCTGTGGATCAGCAGCACGGAACAAAGCTTCTGCCTCTGCCGGCACCTTGGCCAATGTACCACCTTTCACAGGTTCCATCACTACTACTGGCTTTCCATGCTTCACACATACTTCATAACATTTGCGACTTTGCACCCAATCACTATCCCAGTCCAAATAGTTCACTTGCAATTGCACAAACTCCATCTCAGGATGTGCAGTCAGCACCTCGTCAAGCAAATCTGCGTTGTCGTGGAAAGAAAAGCCCATATGCTTCACCAATCCCTGTGCTTTCTTGTCTACCAACCAATTAAAGCAGTCAAGTTGATTGTACTTAGCATAGTTAGTCTTCTCGATATCGTGAATCAGGTAATAGTCAAAATAGCCTGCTCCTGTCTTCTCCAGCTGCGCATTGAAAATCTTGTCACGATCTTCCTTCGTGTTGATGAAACCATGATGCAACTTAGTTGCCAACGTATAGGTGTTACGAGGATGGCGTTCCACCAATGCAGTCTTGGTGGCATTCTCACTGGAAAAGCCCACATACATCCAGGCTGTATCAAAGTAGGTGAATCCCTTCTCAATGAAAAGGTCCACCATCTGCTTCATTTGTTCAATATCTACCGATGTTGCCACCTTGGGATCTGTCAACGGCAGGCGCATTAATCCAAATCCAAACTTTTTCATATTTACGTAACTATAGTTTTATTATTAGTCTTCCAAAATAGTAAGTATTATCTCTCCCGCGTGCAGGGGAGATAATAGTTTACTTGCATTTTTGCAAAGATATAAAAAAGCTGTGAAAAAGCAAATATCAGTCTATGCTAATCAATTCATATTTCTGTGAACCTAATCCGATTTGAGCTGCATAGTCAACGGTGTGTGTACCATGCTGACGCTTAATACATTCTTAGAAAGGCTTAGCATCATTATCGGCAATGCTTACATGATTGAATGCTTAGAAAGCATATTGAGTAGTGAACATTAATCGGTGATTTGTTACAGCATGGGTATCAGACACCTTACCTTTAGCTGTGTTGCTGCCATACCAAGCAGTTGTAGTATTGTATTCCAAACCCAGTTTCAGGTGTGACCATGTACGACTAATACCAATTACACCAGTCAGCGTCTGGTCAATGTTTGTTCCCATGCCTGTAAGTTCACCAACAGCTTTTGATGCTCCCAGATTCTTTGCATAACCACCAAAAATATTGAGTCGCCAGTTGCTTCCATATGCTATATTCAGCCAGCTATGTGAGATACGAAGAGGAGAATACTCCTTTTTGCCAGTCTTATTATCTATGTTACTGACACCATAGCCACCCAAAGTATTAAGCATTGTCATATTACTGGTCAAGAAGCTTTTGGCAGCAATCAGAAAGTTATCTTTCTTATACTTTATATGGGCTTCTGCACTTAATGTTGTAAATCGTTCATTTACTTTATAACCTAAATCCGTTTTGTTACGCATTTTTAGGGAAAGTAGCTCAGCGCCTATACCAAATGTAAGATACTGATTATGATAATCTAAGCCCAAGAACAGTTCTGGGATTCCGCTTTTACGCAAATATTCAGAAGAAGCGCCATTAGGTCCTACAGATTTGTTCTGTGCCTGCCATGCAGCAGACGCTGTAATCATTAATCCCTGATTGTCATAGCGGAATCTTATTTGTGGCGCACGATCATCAGGGTTATAGGGCGCTCCTGAATTGATATCCAAAATTTCTGGAGTAACATTTCCATAAAGAGGATGCCATGTTTGGCCTAACAGCAATGAAGTAGTCCCCAATCGAGGTTGAAATATGCATGACGCAGACGTATCAGACCAATATTATTTCCATTACCACGAAAATCCATCTCTACAGTTGCTGATGTTTTAGCGCCAAATAGTTCTGGGCCTGTTACATTGACTCCCAAGCGGGTTCTCATGTTGTACATATTAAGGTCAGCCCCAGCATTTAAATCTTTGCCTTCAGCATCATATACTTTATCTAAAGGAAACAGATAGAAGGAACCCTCCTCGCTGGTCTGGCTTTGACGACTACTTAAGAAGATATCATTACGCACTGACCCATAAAAATCATAAGAAAAGCCCTTCTTTTGTGCAGACATTGTCTGCGGGACAAGCATAGCTATCACTATGCATGCCAGCAAATTTTGCATATATTTCATTTTAATCATTTATTATTCTGATCGGTGAGAATAAATTGATAAAGTGCATACATACGAGCACCTATTTCATCACGTACACGATGGTATTCGCTATCGATAAATTCTGGAGTTCCCGTAGCATGAGAAGGATCATCAAAACCAATATGCATGTGGTTCTTGACCTCACCTTGGAACACAGGACAGGTCTCATAGGCATTGTCACAAACGGTAATTACATAATCCCATTTCTCATTCAGGTATTCACGCACATCATGAGGCTTGTTCATGCTGATATCAATGCCCAATTCTGCCATTACTTCAACTGCTTTGGGGTTGATGGCCTTAGCTGGCTGAACACCACCTGAATATATTTCAATATTTTTGTCGTATGATTTTAAAAAACCATGTGACATTTGGCTACGACAGGTATTACCTGTGCAGAGGACCAACACTTTAACAGGATGTTTCAAGGCGTTCTTGGTTTGAGCTTGAAGATTACTAAATGCTGCCATTACAAATAGCAGACAAAAGAATAAATACTTTTTCATTGTTTTCTAAGTTTTATTTTGGATCAACAATTTCTGTAAAACGATGAGTAGGATTGGGGCGGCCTGGCATCAGATACTTCCATGCAAGTACTTCCTCTGTAAGGTTATCAGCCAAGAGAACAGTTATTTCCTCTCTAACAATACGATCTAACTCATCAGGAGTCATCTCTACACGGGCATTGACAATGAGCTTAGCCTGCTGGCTGCTACCTGCTGTATGACGAATAGAAAGTTTGCCATCGCCAGCAAGATTGCCGATGGTGTACTTGGCCCCATTCTCTACTATAATCTTCACATGACCGATACCAGCCTTCTTATCTAAGAAACGATTGTTGAAAGCAGTAAGCAGATTCTTGGCAAATGCATCCCAATCAGTTTCTTCACCCTTCAACAACAAAGTACCATTGAGCCATCCAAGAACTGCTTCACCATGAGCGTAGATGTCATAATCAATGTCAAGCAAACGTCTGCCAGAGTCATTACGTGACAACATATCAGAAAGCCAGTCATCAACACCGTCACCTGTCAGCGAGCTTACTTTGCGAACACAAGTTCCAACCATTTTTGATGCTACAAGAGCCTGTAAAGCATCCATTTCAGCTTTGGGATAAGCATCTGTTTTGGTGATCAGAATAACATCACCTTCTTCCAACTGCTTATGATAGATATAGGCAGCATCTTGATGTAATCCGCCATTATCTCCTTTAATAATATGAAGCAGTCGAGCAGGATCGGCTAAAACCGTAAATGGGGCAACCTCTATATCTGCCTGATAGAATTTCTTCAACGGCTGAATAATAGTAGCGGAAAGGTCTGCACAACTTCCCACCGGTTCAGCTATAATCACATCAGGAGCAGACTTCAATCGCAGTTGCTTGATAGCATCAGCAAAACCCGGAAAATTGCAACAGAAACAACTGCCACTCACTTCAGCTACATCTAATCCTTCATTCTGCAATAAAGCGCTGTCAACAAGTTCAGACGCCTGGTCATTGGTAATCAGTGCTACTTTCTTATCTTGTTGCATTAATCGTTTTGCAGCTTCCCACAACAAAGAGGTCTTTCCTGCACCTAAGAAGCCTCCCACAAGTAATAGTTTTGTTTTCATATACTTATAATTTAATTTTTCATATCAAACCAGGCATTTATCAGCAAGACCCGTGCAATCATCGCCCTGCTTGCACTGCTTCAGGAAGTCAATCCTTATTTTCCTGTATTTTCATCGAAGGTTCCAACACATAGAGGAAGAACCATGTTGCCAGCACTCCACCTAAAATAGGACCTAATATATATACAAAGAAGGCACCTCCTGATGCATCAGGGAAAGCAGCACTTCCCCATCCTCCTACCCATGCTACCATGCGTGGGCCAAAATCTCTGGCAGGATTAAAGCAAGCTTGTGTCAATGGAGCAATAAGTGTGATACATATTGAAACTGTCAGACCTATAAATAATGGAGCGATATTACTATCTGGACGTCCCACATTACAATCTTCTGTAAAACAGAAAATAAACAGCACCAAAACGAATGTGCCGACCATCTCTGCAGCTATAGCCAAGGGCATACTAACAGTAGCTACAGAAGCATCGCCTGGATTCGGATAATACTCACCAAACATACGGGCCGTATCAACCGAAGCAGCAGTACCACGCTCTATGCCATGCGCTAATTCATAGGCTTGGATGGAAGGATTGAATAGCAGCAAAAGCAGACCTCCCGCAAGGAAAGCTCCAACGAACTGTGCCAACAAATACCCAGGAAGTTTGCCTGCTTCCATACGCTTTCCTACGACCATAGCCACAGAAACAGCAGGATTGAGATGAGCCGGACAAAGATGTCGGGTTACATATATAGCTAATGTTACCGCTAATCCCCAAACAATTGCAATCTGGAAAATACTTCCATATTCACCAAATAACACAGCTACGGCAACTGAACCACAGCCAAAGAGGGTCAAGATGAAAGTTCCTAACGCCTCGCCTATCAATTCTCTCATAATAAATCTATTTAACATGTATTACTGCAAAGATAGAGATTTCATTAATTGGTTGTTAGATATAAAACTTAATAACGAAAGAACAATATCAAAGGCGAATATTCGTTGTTTGGCAAACAAAGAACAAAAAAAAGACTGCAACACGATTTTTGCAGCCTTTTTGCGTATAAAAGAAAAAACTCAACAACAACTTGTTCCATCAGCCTTTTCAGCCAAGTCGCTGAAGAAGGCTCCAAAAAGATTCTTTGCCAACGCCCAATTAGGACGATTAATACAATATTTTACCTTGGGAGCCTCTATCTCACCCTGTATTAGTCCTGCATCCTTCAACTCTTTTAGATGCTGCGAGACAGTAGCCTTAGCAATAGGGAGTTCCTCGTTAATGGCACCAAAATAGCATTGTTTGCGTTTGGCTAAGAAATGAAGAATGGCTATGCGTGTAGGATGTCCCATCGCCTTAGCGAAGCGTGCCAGTTTTTCTTCCCTGGCATGCTCCTGCTCAGGCGTTAATGTAGGGTTGTAAAAAAATTTTCTTTTTTCTTCTTCCATATTATCAATTCAATAATACTGCGAAGATAATACATTCTATGGATATTTCAAAATTACTTAATCTTGTAGGCTTGCAGGGCTGAACCATGACGCACATACAACACACCGTTATTAATCACCAGGTGCGCCCAATAAGGACCCTCACCTTTGGTGATGCGGAACTCACTGACCACATTAAACTCATTGCCTGGCTGCTGCAAGCCAACAAAGCCACGACGTTCATCGTAGATGTAGAGCATACCATCAGCTGCTACGGTTGAGCCTTTGCCCTTTCCACCTTTCCAAGCGGTATTAAAGATGGTGTTGCCTGTCTTTACATCTACACCCACCCAGTTGCCATTATTGTTGTTGATCCAGTTGGAACCATAGATGATGCCATTCAGTAATACATAACCACCATGATGAGTGCTGAGGTCATTGTTCTTCCATGCACGAGTAACACTCTTCATATCATCAGCGAGCTTCAACGCCGTGGCATTGATGCCATATCCTTGGGCGAAGACTAACACCCCACTTGCCTCATCAAACACAGGGCCGTTAGGAGCGATATTCTCCCATGAAGACTGAGGATACCAGTCCTTGAAAGTCCACTGAATCTCACCATTGTCTGGATTAACACCATAGTAATAATTGCATGTACCACCAATGATCTGACGCTTGCCTTTATAAGTGATAATGGTGGGTTGAACATAATTGCGGGCTTCGTTCAAAGACTTTGATTTCCATATCTCTTTACCCGTTTCTTTGTCAAGTGCCACAATAGTGGTCTGGCTGCCGCCAGGAGAATAAATCACCTTGTTGTCAAATACCAACGGACATTCAGCAGTTCCCCAGTTACCTGTCTTGGTGCTATAGGTAGAGCCTCCATCAACTCGCCATATAATCTTTCCATCAGTCACATTGATACAAGCCACCTCGCCCATACCGCTGATTACATATGCCTTACCGTTGTCAATGGTAGGTGTTGTACGAGTTTCAGGAAAGCTCTGGTTGAATGCTTTACCATAAACGGTGGTATAGAGCTTCTTGCCGTCCAAGCTGAAAGCCATGAAGGTTTCCTGCTTCTCATCCTCAGTCATGCCAGTGATGAAAAGGCGGTCGCCTACAATTACAGGGCTGGAATAGCCTTTACCAATTGTCAAGTCTTCCCATAACATTTGTGGTCCCTCAGCTGGCCATTGTTTCATCAATCCCTTCTCTGCTGGATAGATTCCATCGCGATTAGGGCCACGGAAGCCCTGGAAATTGTTCTGAGCCTGCAGGCTCAAGGAAGTCATGCTGGTTATCACCAATGCTCCTACTAAAAAAATCTTTGTGTTCATCATTTCTAAAAAGTTTTATTAATAATAATTTATTCTTTAATCTTATATGCCTGTATAGCAGAACCATGTCGCACATAAAGCACACCGTTATGGATAACCAAATGTGCCCAATAGGGGCCTTCACCCTTAGTGATACGGAACTCACTTACTACATTAAACACTGATCCTGGCTGAACTAAACCCACAAAGCCACGACGTTCATCATAGGTGTAAAGCATGCCGTCTGCGCTGATAATGGATCCTTTGCCCTTGCCACCACTCCATGTAGTATTATAGATAGTCTTACCTGTATTCCAATCCACCGCACACCAGTTGCCACTGGTATTATTGAGCCAGTTGGAACCATAAATCACACCATCCACCAATACATAGCCGCCATGATGAGTATCGAGGTCATCGTTCTTCCATACGAGGGAAACACCCGTTAGTGAATCATTTAGCTTCACCATATAGGCATTGCAGTTGTATCCCTGTGAGAAGAAAATCATGCCATCTTGAAACAAGGCACTGTTTGGCGCTATATTCTCAGGGATATATCCTCCCTGCATAGGTCTTCCAGCATCTGGACGCCCCCAATCACGGAATTCCCATTCAATGGTACCATCGTCAGGATTGACACCAAACACCACATACTGAGTAGATGCCACCAGCTGACGTTTGCCCTTCCATTGGATCATGGTAGGTGACACATAAGCCCTGCCATCATTCAGCGACTTAGACTTCCATATTTCCTTACCCGTCTCTTTATCTAACGCTACGATGGTAGTTTTACTGCCTCCTGGGGTATAGATCACTTTGTTATCATAAACCATAGGACATTCTGCTGTTCCCCAGTTGCCTGTCTTGCTGGCATAAAGTTCACGACCATCTACCTTCCATAGGATTTTCCCATCGGCACAGTTGATGCAGACAATCTCTCCCATACCACTGATAACATATGCTTTACCGCCATCAATGGTTGGCGTAGTGCGCGTTTCGGGATATGTCTGATTAAAAGGCAGTCCATAAACCACCGTATAGAGCAGCTTGCCATCCAAGGTAAAGGCATGGAATGTTTCTTGTTTCTCATCTTCGGTCATACCCGTAATATAGAGACGGTCGTCCACAATTACAGGACTGGAATAGCCTTTTCCTATCTCCAAATTCTCCCATAGCATCTGTGGGCCTTCGGCAGGCCATTGTTTCATAAGGTCTTTTTCTTCAGAATAGATTCCATCACGATTAGCTCCACGGAACCCATGCAAAGAAGGAACTTGTGCAGATGCAATTAATCCTAAACAGCATACAGCTAAACTAAGTAAAGTCTTTTTCATACCACGTTCGATTATTGTTTAATCTTTATATATAATTCTATTAGCTTTTTAGCCATTATCTCATCACGATACTTTTCTTGTGCCAACAACAATGCTTGATTTCTACATTGCCGGAACAGGAGGCTATCTGTCAACAATTTCTCCAGAGCATCAGCCAATGCCTTAGGTTCGTTAGGTTCATACAACAGACCTGCATCGCCAACAATCTCTTCGAAGGAACCTGTGGCAGGTTCAACAACAGGACGACCTGCAGCGAATGCTTCAAGTAGATAAAGTCCCACCCCTTCCTGGAAACGAAGAGGTACGGACAACACACTGATTTGCTTGTAGAAATCAGCATGATGCTCCCAAGAATAGTCTTCTTCAATAATCACATCACTCTTATAAGGCAGTAAAGTCTTCTTAACCTTTGCCATGAAACTTTTGTCCGGACTCATATATCCTCCTCCGATACGCAGTTTTAACCTTGGAACAGCATTCTTTTTCTTCAATAGTACGAATGCATCAGCCAAGATATCTAACCCATCCAGTTCATTCATGCGGTAGAAAAAACCAATGGTTGGGTCAGCAGGCCATTCATCTGTATAATACTGTTTCACATTGATACCAGGATAGATCACTTCCACTTTCCTCAAAGATGGCAGTTTATCTTTTACCACCTGACGATAGTATTCGCTGGTAGTAATAAAGCTGTCAATATAAGATGCATTGTCTATCACACTCTGCCAAGCTTTGCTGATATATTCAGGTTTTAATCCATCAATCCAGACTTCCTCATCCTGTAGCGAGCATACAATGGGGATATTCACAGCTTGTTTCATAGCCTTGGCGATCCCTATCAACAAGGATGAAGAAAGTTGGATAACATCTGGATGCTCCACATCTTTTACCCATGCTATCAGCTGTATCACATGCTCCTTAAAAGTCTTTCCTTCTCCTTCCATCATACTAAGTGTCATACTTTCCATACCTGCTGACGAAGTGGTGCCAGACATAACCGAAACCAAATCAAGTATCCTATCAGAACCCAACAAGCACTTTAACCAACCTGGCATCTTATGATTTTCAAAGAATTTCTGCCCAACATAATAAGTGGTTGCAGGGAAAAACAAGGGAGCATTACCCTGCAGACCTCCTATGTGCTTGAGTGGAAGGTATAACGGAATCATCACCACATCATGACCTGCCCTTTGCAAGGCCTGCGCCTGCAAGTTGTCACGGAAGCAATTACCACAATAATAGCCGTCACCTGATCCGGGTGTGATAAACAATATCTTCATCTTATTGATACTTATCCTTTACTTCCTTTATTACCAACCTTTTCACAAACGCCCAAACGCATCCAGCAAGCAACAGCATGAGCAACAGACTCAACAACCAGATGCTAACGGAGACATTGGCAAAACCGGTTCCTATACTCAGCAATGCGCCTGTAACACCCACAACGATAGCAAAGACTGGCACTATCACATTCTCCTTAAACAGAAGCTGGCTTATTGTTTTTGGACGATAACCAATCATGGCATACATACGGATATCCGGACTTCTCGCCGTCAGGTTCTTCCTAATGACAATCAAGAAACTCAAGATACCTAACAACAACCCAATGCCACCCAATGAGAGGAAGATGGTAAGATAAGTATCAGTCACTTGATAGAATTGCTTCAACCTCTCATTGGTAGTGTTTACCCTCACTCCATATTCATTCAAGGCAGTAGCTATGAGCTGTGCTGTTTGCTTCACATTTGTCTTGTTAACCCGTACCAAAGCTACTTGACTACCTGTCAATTCTGGCCAAATCTTGGCAAACAAACCCTTATCCATCACCACATTTCCCTGCAACACGGTGTTGGGCAGTGTTCCTGCTATCAAAAGTTTTACCTCGTTGTCGTGAGCGTCTGTATAATACAAAGTATCTCCCATGCTCTTCATCAATCCCCAGGTCAACACGGTTTCATCCACCAATACAGGATAGGCCGAAACATCATTCTTTAATCGTTGAAGATCGTACCCGGCATAATAGTCAACGGAGAAAGATTGGGTAAACTGTTCCATATCAACACCCAAGACTGTAGGAGTACTCACTTTATTCAAATTAAGACAAGAAGCATCATCGGCACTATAGCGTAAAAATTGGAGGATATGAGCATCAGCTGGTAGTTCTGTCAGCGACAACTGTTTCTTTCCCTCTGGTGTATTGATGTCATAATAAACTGGTACAGAAGTCTCCATCAACAAAGCATACCCTCCTGTACCCTGCCCAAGCTGACTGCTATCAGCAAAACTCCTTCGATTTAAACCAACGGCAAAGACAATAAACACGCCTAAGACCAAAGGCAAGAATGAAGCTACAGCTTGCTTACGAACAGCATACAAGGAACTCCAGACAAGTTGTTTCCTTTCTGTTACCTGTGGAGAAAGTCCTCGAACAACAAGCAAATAAAAGCCAGCCACTGTCGCCAAAGCAATCCACATACAACCAGTTATAACAAATAGGATTATTGACTGATAGAAAATATTGATAAGCAATACGAGTAAGGTCAGTATGCCCAGAAAAACTAACCACACGAACAGCTTTCTTTTAGAGGTATTATTTTGATCTACTATTGGTTTATCTGCAATAGCCTTACCAATAGTCCATCTCAGTAAGCCTAATGAAAGTGCCACACTCACAAGGGTTCCAATACAAAGTGTCAGCATATTGGCATAAACGCCAAAGCCGTCAGTCTGGGTCGCACCTTGCCACACATTTCCCAATAAATACATGATGACAGCAGTGTAAAGCAATCCGAATAATACTCCTATCAGGGATGCAATCAATACGATTGGCAATGCTTCTCGCCAAAGCAATGAGGTTATTCGATGAGACGAATAGCCTAACGACTTCAGTAAGTTTATTTCCGCAGTTCGTTTAGCATACATTTCTGATAAAGGACTATACATCAGCAATAAGGCAGATACAATAATAAAGAAACCCAAAGCCAGGAAAAGACCGGAAAAATCTACTCCGTTCATGGCACCAAACAAACCAGACTCACGAGGATGAACCACTTGTACGCCAAACATGGAAGCATGCAGACCGGAGAGGTCTGGATTAAGGTCATCAACACGCAAAGCAGTGGCTGTACCAAATACGGTTTCCCAATCTCCAGCCACTGTCTTATAAGGAACCAAGGCCTTAGGCGTAGAACGGTAATCTGTCCAGTACTGTTCATCCTCATCAGTAATCAATTTCATGTCAATTGGCAAGTCGCTATCCCAATCTGTGCATCGCTCCACATCAGACAAGCCTGGGAAATCAGCACTCAAATGTCCGTCATCCACAAAATCCTGTAAAGGAATGACTGCGGCAACTCTCAACAAGACTGAATCTGTTTCCAGTTTCTTCAAACCTTTCATTTTATAATAGGTGACATTCACCCTATCACCCACTTTCGCATGAAGACGATGGGCTGCATAGTCTGACAGCAGTATCTTATCATCCGCTAAATCATATTCACCATATCTGTCTAATGCCGTAACAAATGAATAAGGAATGGAAATATCATTTAGGGAAATGAAATTGGCCAAGTAAGAATACAAACGGTTGGGGCGCTGGTTCTGTCCACTCAATTTGCTGACCAGTTCCTGTTGCATGAAGACCCTGTCTGTGGTTATCTCCCTAACAGAGCCTACCGTTTCTACATGGACACCAGCCAAATCATTATTCCATAAATCATTGATTTCTTCATACGAAATCATCTGCTCAGCAAGGATCATATTGACTTTGTGATCAACACCAAGCAGTGCTGCCAGTACAGTACGATTAACGAACACATTCAACGGCAACACCTGTTCATTCTTCAGACTGATATTTCCTCCCTCGGATGCAGAAATTACTCCCTCACAACCCAACCGGATGCTGGTGGTATAGCTTTGTGTAACGAATAATGAGCCAGAGGGAACCATACCATTATTGGCTAATCGCAAGACAATGTCATCCTTTGAGTTCTCCAACTCTTTTGACAAAGGGACATTGATCTTTGAAGTTCCTTCTTCAACTGTTATTCCAGATGCAAGTTGGTCTATGCCCCATACGGTTACGGGTATCAAGCGGCCATGATCAGCAATGAAACCATCAGTCATAATTACCCCTTGACAGCCAGATTGAAAAACAGGCAGTTGAAGTATAGTCTCGTCTATATAACCAGTACGGCTATAGATAATTGACTCTGTTTTACCCAACCGATCTGTCACTCTCTTGACCAAAGTCATTCTCACAGAATCCCCTACCATCAGACTGCCCACGATGGATGCCACCGTCATGAGCGATGCCAATGCAACAAACACATAATAGCGTTTGTAAAACCGAAGGTTACTGTTTATGACCTGCCAATTCTTCATTGTAGGATTCCGTCTTTTAATAACAACTCCCTATCTGCCACTGACGAGGTCTCATTCGAATGTGTCACCATCACAATGGTAGTATGCAACGTTCTGTTGATTTCTGCTAACAGTTGGGCTACATCACGGGCATTCTCACGATCTAATTGTCCTGTGGGCTCATCTGCCAGAAGTAATGCCGGCTTCATAACCAATGCCCTGCACACTGCCACCCTGCTTGCTTCGCCACCAGACAAAGTGGAAGGATATTGCTGAGACAAATGCTCTATATGCGTCAACCGCATCAGTTCTACGGCATAAGCCAGCTGGTCCTCAGAACTTTGTTCTTGAAAAGCCAGTGTTGGTAACAGGATATTCTGTGAAACAGTTAATTGTGGCATCAAACGATGGTCCTGAAACACAAAACCAATCTTCTCATTACGAACTGTGGCCAAATCTATTTCACTATTCGTAAGAACAGTTCCATCTAAAACATATGTACCACTATCAGGCAAAAGCAAGGTACCCAGTATATTCAAGAGGGTAGTCTTTCCAACACCTGACTGTCCCTTTATGGCCAAAAATTCGCCCTTATCAAGATGCAGATTCAAGCCTCTGAGTACTTGATTGATGCGATTATCACCATCTTGGAAAGTTTTCACAATGTCTTTCAGTTCTATCATATAAAACCATATTATAAGTTAGTTACCACTCCCTACACCAAAGCAAAGCAAAGTTCCCCTAGTAGTCAATATCAGGAAATGATCTTTAACAATGGCAGGAGAAGCTACTATATCTTCACCTGAATCATATTCCCACAAGAGCGTACCATCGTCTTTATCAAATATATTCACAATACCTGTTTTGGTACACACAATCACCTTATCCTTACAAATAACAGGAGAGCTCTCCCCTACATTTCCCTTCAACATCTGGCGCCATTTGACTTCTCCACTTTTTCTGTCTATAGATGACAGGTAGCGTCCACCTGTATTAACAAAAATCCTTTTTTCATCTATCGCCGGCACTGATACATTATCGCCATCATCATCGGTAGCCTCTACCAGTTTCCTGTGGTTGACGATACCGTCTCCTCTCAACTGTAACTCATAAATATTGCCGGAATAGTCACCTACATAAGCAAAATTACCAGAGATAGCTGGAGAACAAGGGATGTAGTTATCTAATTGCAGAGAATCAGTCTGCAAACCGGTTTCACAATTAATAACCCTTATCCATTGGTCGCATCCTCCAAAGATAACGAACTTATTCCACAACGCAACGGCACCGTTCAGATAATAGCCCGACTCAAACTGGCTAAGCAAATGACCATCGCGTTCATCAACGCAATAGAGATAGTTATCATAACTGCCGAATACGATAGCATTGTTACCTGCAAAATTCACATGATTGGGTGAGGCGGATATCTGCCCTAATGTTTCGAAGCTCCAAAGAGTATCTTGTTTGGTAAGAGAAATGGTTTGCAATTTTCCTTCGATGGTACCGATATATAATACGGAATCACGAATCATAGGAGTTGCCTCCACCAAAGTCTTCAAATCATAGAAAAAGACTTCCTCGCCTTGCAAATCTACTCCAAACACCTTACCCCTACGGTCACACCAATAGGTCACGCCATTGAGCACGACAGGCGAACTGACTGTACGGCTTTTTGCTTGAAATGTCCATAACAAAGAAGGCTTCTCCGGCAATGAGGTACGAGTATAACCGCTCAATTGTTCGTCACCACGGAATAAAGTCCAATCGAGTGTACCACCGCTTTCAGACTGTCCAATGCATGCAGACAATCCAGCAATCAACAATAATATGTAAAATAACTTTTTCAAATCTTAATCATCTATGAATAAAGCCCCCGTAGGACAAAGCTTAGCCAAATCCTCAGAAACATGTTCCTTACTTTCATCTGGTAGGACAACCTGCATACCAAATCCTCGTCCCTTGAAAGTGAATCCATCTTGTGAATTATATACACACAAGCCACAGCGGATACATTTGGCTGGTTCAAACCACAATCTTCCTGTAATATGCTGCTTAATCTTGAACGGCAAACTGGAAGAAACACCAAAACGAGGTGACTTGATACCCTCATCTGTGGCATATCCCCTCAGCTTGCACTCATGACGAGCCGAGCAGGCACAATGGATACAGCGTGACTTAACACTAATACTTGCTTTCAGCCACTCCTGCTCATGTGGCGAGAAGCGTCCCACCTTGGAGTTGAACCTATTCTTATCCTTCACTTCTGCATCATTAGGATTTCCTGTAACAGGCAAATCATCCATAGCGGACAGCTCACGCATGATCGCTTTTATCTCTACATGTTTGTCAACTGTTCCTCGGCGACAAATCTTCTCACAAGGGCCCTTACATTCATCACAGGCTATTTCAGGCAGTTTAAACACAGCAGCCATGAGTTTGCGAGCCTCTTCATACTGGCCTTTATCATAATGGTAAAGTACACCTTCCACATTCAGGTTATAAGGACAGGCAATCACACAAGGAGCCTCACAGTCAGCACGATGATCGCTCAATAGCAATTCGAGCGACATCTTGCGCATCTCATGTATCTCATCGTTGTCTGTCTCTATTTCCATGCCATCCATTACCAATGATGAGCAAGAAGGCAGCAACTGTCCATTGTTTAAATTCTTCACAATACACACCATACATGAGGGCTTATGTTCTTTACCTGGCACATAGCACATGTGAGGTATCTTAACACCAGCTTTCTTAGCGACCTCCAGAATCGTCTCACCCTCGTGAGCCTCAACTTTTATTTTATTAATCGTCAATTCTATCATATCAATCTGTTTTCAGCGGCACCTTCTTGATTGCCTGATAACAACACTCGTCAATACACAACCCGCATTGCACACATCTCTTTACGTCAATTTCATGTTTCTTATAAGGAGTATATTCTATAGCATCACTCGGACATGCTTTTGCGCATTTGGTACAACCTACACAATCGTCAGTCACCACATACTTAACCATATCCTTGCAGGTACCAGTTCTGCAGATTCCCTGTAAGTGTTCCTCATACTCATCCCGAAAATATTTCAAGGTTGACAATACGGGATTAGGCGCCGTCTTACCTAAGCCACACATAGCACCTTTGGTAATGCTAACAGCAAGTTGCTCCAGCATATCGATATCCTCTTTTTTCCCCTTACCAGAGCAAAGTCTGTCAAGTATATCCAGCATTCTCCTGATTCCCACGCGACAGAAAGTACACTTTCCACAAGACTCATCACATGTGAAGGTAGTAAAGTACCTCGCCACATCTACCATGCAACTGTCCTCGCCCAAAACCACCAGACCACCAGAACCCATAATAGCGCCCAGTCGCTTCAATGCCTCATAATCCACTTGAGTGTCACAAAGGCTGGCTGGGATACAACCTCCAGAAGGGCCACCAGTCTGCACTGCCTTCAGTTTGGCATTGCCTTCCATACCTCCACCGATTTCATCAATAATCTGGTTCAATGTGGTTCCCATAGGCACTTCAATCAAGCCGCCATGATTAACTTTCCCCACCAGAGCGAACACCTTTGTGCCTTTACTGCTTTCTGTTCCCGTTTCAGCATATGCCCTAGCTCCATGGTTAATGACATAGCTCACTTGACTCAAAGTCTCAACATTATTAATTAAGGTTGGACATCCATAAAGGCCTGATATAGCTGGATAAGGAGGACGGAGACTGGGAAATCCGCGTTTACCTTCAATCGACCCGATGAGAGCTGTTTCCTCACCACAGACAAAAGCGCCAGCTCCCTCAAATATACGGATATCGAAATCGAATCCAGAGCCCATAATGTCTTTACCTACAAGATTCCTCTCACGGCACATCTCCAATGCCTTTCGGGTACGGATCACAGCCTGAGGATACTCAGCACGAATGTAGAATATACCATGATGGGCACCTACCGCATATCCAGCAATGACCATTCCCTCTATTACGCGCAGAGGATAAGACTCCAGCAGGATACGATCCATAAATGCGCCTGGATCACCCTCATCGCCATTACAGATAATATATTTTTCAGGATTAGTCTGTTGAGCCACCATATCCCATTTTCGTCCAGAGGGGAAACCACCGCCTCCACGACCTCGCAATCCACTATTCAAGATTTCATCTATAATATCTTTCTGTGTCATTTCCTTCAGTGCTTTCTCCAGCGCCTTGAAGCCACCTCTGTGCAGATACTCATCTATATCAAGAGGTGACATAAGACCGTAACCTTCAGTTGAAACACGTTTTTGACCAGCGAAGAAATTATTAATAGTTCGCGTGCGATGTTCATCTGCTGTCCACACGCTACTGTTCCATATCTCATCCGTCTGAAAATGGTCAATGTGGCGGAACAGTTTGTTCCTTAGCCTTAACAGACGGTTTTGGGGTTCAAAATGATGTAGTAAGATTTCCCTGACATCTTCAGGATTGACATTAGGATAACGTTTGATGGTTCCATCTGGCAAAGCCAAGTCAATCAAGGGCACCTGATTACATGCACCTACACAGCTGACCGGCTTAATTCGCACATTAATGCCTAATTCCTTCTTAGCTTCCATTACAGCCTTATAGATATCGGCTGTTCCACTCGCCTGACAGCAGTTCTCCATACCCAGACGTATCTCACCTTGTACTTCAGTTTCATCACCTCCATTAGCTTCTTTTTCCTTCTGATCAGCATAAGCCTTAAAGGCATCTATTACTTCCATCACCCTTCCAGGCTGCACATGCCCATATATTTTCTGGTCAATCTGTACGACAGGAGCCAAAGCACAACAACCCAGACAGGCAACTTTCTCAATAGAGAACTCGCCATCATCAGTCGTTATACGATCTTCTTTCATTTTCAGCTCACGACGCATGGAATCATAAACATTATCAGCCCCCTTCACATGGCAAGCCGTACCGACACATACCTTGATGACATGTTTACCGTAAGGCATCAGACGGAACTGAGAATAGAAGGTTGAAACGCTCATCAATTGTGCACGGTCTATCTCTGTACGTTCATACACCCTCTCCAGTACATCACTTCGCAGATAGTTAAATTCCGCCTGCAATGCCTGGAGCAACGGAATGATGATGTCACGTGTAGTTCCGATGCGGTCGATGATCGCATCTGTACGGGCTATCAACACTCGTTTCTCTTCAGCAGCTTTCTTTATACAATCCTTATCGCACATAATTACTTTTCTTGAACGCAATACAAGCTGTTATTTGTCCTGACCACTATCCTTCCATCAGTAAATGCAGGTGTAGCAAAGGTCTTCTCACCCGTATCAAACTGGCTGATGAGAGTAAGTTTGCCATCATTACTGAAGACATACATCTTACCATCGGTATCAAACTGATATATTTTTCCTTCTACCAACATTGGAGATGAATAGAACTGAGTTGCCATATCTTGCTCAGCCACTAATTCACCAGTCTGTGCACTGAAGGCGGCCAACACGCCATAGCTGGTAGCAATATACAGATAATCTTTGGTTGCAATCGGGCTGGCAACTTCAGGCAGATAGTCATTGGCTTCCCAGAGTTGGGTACCATCAGCTCCATTGATGGCAACAATCTTAGCATACTCACTGGCTGCAAAGATAATACCATTCGCACTGCATGGACTTGCCCCTACCTCACCGCTCATGCAATCCACCTTCCAAATCTGTTCTCCATTACTCGGATTATAAGCAGTCACTGCAGGATTACCCATCACAATCAGTTGAGCTTTATTATCAACATAAGCGATGGACGGTGAACTCCATGTAGCTTTCTCTGAACGGTTTTTTGACCACACCTGATTCCCATTTGCCAAACTTAACGCAATCAGCTTTGGAGCAGAGTCATTGTCATATTGGATGATCAACAGATTGCCATAAATCAATAATGATGACGCGAAGCCATAATGATTATCTGGAACACCTATGTTCTTAGCCCACAATCTATTCCCATCCATATCTGCACAAATAACGTCACCTGTAGCAAAAATAGCGCATACCTGTTTGCCATTAGTTGCCACTGTAGATGCAGCCAAACCCGTATCATCATTGACTCGAGGCATTGTAGAAGGAGAGCCTGCTATACCTGTAGCAGCCAACTTCCATCGCTGTTCACCTGTAAACAAGTCATAGCAATAAAGTTCACGAGCACTTTCATCCGCTCCGCTAAAGAAGATATTTCTGCCATTGATGACAGGAGAATTGTAGCCCTTTCTAGGGACATCTACCCTCCATGCTATATTGGTACCATCAGATGGATTCCATTTGACAGGTATTCCTCTTGCGGAAGATAACCCATTATAACCATTTCCACGGAAACCATTATGCGTTACTTTAGGAAGTTCCACCTCTTCAGTTGAAACGGCTGATTCTATTGGTGCTGCCTGAGCACTTGGTTCATCTACAGTAGTCGAAGATTCATCCGTAGCAGCATCAGTTCCCAACACAGCAGCATATTCATCGGCTTCAGATTCATAGGAAATCTCCTCAGAATCTACTATAGCATCAGCCACAACATCTTCATTTCCAGAAGTAAGCTTATCTTTCAAAGATATATAATAAGGTGATGAGAGGAAACCTAAGACTATAGCAGTTAAAGCCAAACCAGCAACTCCCCATGTCACATACTTACGAGCCTTAGATTTAATGAGCCAGTCATCTACCTCATCAATTTCCTTATCGGGAATATTCATGGCATTGGCATAATAATAGCGCAGACAAACCACCAGGATACCCAACATGCCCAGCAGGATGTAGATGCCAGACTTCAAGTGGCTTTCCTGAACAAAATATGCCTTACGAGCCAACAAATCAAGTTGACGGATCTGTTCTTGCAGCTCAACATTCTCTGAATTAGAATCATTGAGTTCCTTCAAGGTTTCCATCACCGTTGTCTGCAACGGTGTAGTACCCCTCACTTGGAAATAGTTTGTTATCAACATCACACTTAATGCCAATGCAAATATGGCTGTGACGATAGCTATGTTCCTAAAAATATTCTTCATATTAATATTAAGAATTATATTCCATATTCATTTTCCTATTCTGAGGACAATAGTCGAAACATTTACCACAGGCAATACAATTGCTATAGACAATCTCATATTCCTTACGAGTGCGTTTCAACGAAAGATTGATAAGTTTCAAACCTATCACCAAGCCTATTAGCACCCCCGCAATCGTGCTATATACTGTAAAATCATCCTGCACCTTTTGATAGGAGGCTGTCAATTCTTCAATAGTCCTACCCTGACTGTAGAAAGCTTCCAGTTCGGGAGTGAGTTCACCATCGGGATCTGCTTCATGAGCTATTACCATGTGATAGAGTCTTACTTCACGATGTGCTTGACTCAGATTCTCGCTGCCCAATCTCATCAATACAGCACCAGCAACCATCAACAAAGGCAAAATTACGAAGTAACCCAAGATACGCTTTACACCTTCTGAATGACTTTCCTCTACCTTCTTATTATAGGGGGCACGGATAGAATCCACAGGGCATGAATTGTGGCAAAGTTCGCAAGAAATACATGGTTTCTTGGTAATCTTTATTTTCCAGATCGACACTGATGAGAAAATGCTCAGCAAGGCACCATAAGGACATAGAAATCGGCAGAAAGGGCGTCCTGTAAACACAGACATAATCAACAAGATGGCACCGAAGATGATTAAGCCCCAGTCTCCTCCCAGTCGGAATATGCCAATAAACGGGTCAAACTGACAGATAATAAATCTTGTCCTGGTCAAAGCATAAAGCAAGGCGAATACAAGATATATCCAAGGGATTATACTCAATGCACCAGATACGGCCCTTGACAAACGGTAGTTTTTAACATTTACCAAATCCTGCAAAGCTCCAAACGGGCACACACCTGCACAGAAAACCCTACCAAACAAATAAGCCGAAACTATAGGTATGATGAAAAACAGAAACACCACTATCGGCAAACGATAGCTGTCTTCTACAAACGCATAGGCGACATTTTGGATTGAACCAATGCTACACACACATCCGCCACGGAAGAAGCCGAAGTATGCTACAGATACTATAGATGTCCAGAAAACAGGTCCACGAGTATGCTTCTTATATAATGCCCAAGTCACAATCCCAAGCAGAAGCAGAAGCATCAAGACATCCAGCGTGTCCCACAACGCTTCGTTTGGCACAGCGTATGAGTATTCTGGATACTGATATCCAGACTCGAAATCTGGTCGTGGGAACCTACTGACTATTGCTAACAACATTTCCTTCATGCCTTATCCTTCATTTTATATGCCTGTTCATAAGGGACCCGACTTATAGCCCCTGAAGCACAGACAGTGGAGATTTTACATTCATTACAATTCAAGCATAAGTCTTGCTTGACCTGAAGGAATAAAGAGCCATTGCCAAAAGAGCCACAACCCTTCACACATTTGCCACAGCCATTGCAGAGGTCATAGTCTATGGTATATTCGAAATAAGGCTCCTCCACAAACTTACGCTGAATGGCACCAGTGGGGCAAATCATATTCTCAGCAGCGGTGTTCAGCTCTTTAGCATTGGTACGGTAATAACCTCCGCAAAGATCACAATATCCACATACCTTATTGGCATGAAAACACCTTACAGCTGAAACCGGCATCACGCAATCCGTCTCACAACGTCCACATTGCGTACATTTCTCATGGTCAATCTGCCAATACAAATCGGCAGTGCCTTCACTCTTCACTTTAGTAGCGGTAGCTCCTCCCACAGCAACTATACTTCCACCTGCAAGTACTGTACCCAAGCGACGGAAAAAATCTCGACGCTTGATTGGGCTATTGCTCAGTTGTTCATTCTTTTCCATGGCTATCCTCAAATCTTAACTCCTACCCTAAGTGGGCAATCTATTCCACATAAAGCACAAGCGGTGGCAGAAGGCGACTGGGCTGAAGCTATCGCCAACTGTTCGTCATATTGATAAGTGGCAATGCCTTTTTTCCCAGCAACCACCACTTTGTCATCATCTATAATCCTCACTTCATAAGCGTCATGTCCTCCTCCTAATGCTTTTTGGTCAAGTAAGATGCTTCTGAATTCCCCACTAGGACTATAACAACTAATGCGAGGCACACCTTTTTCTGAAGTAAGGATCTCACCCGTTGGAGAACTCGTTACATATACAGGATTACAGCAACCGCTAAACCTGCCAGCAGCCAGTCCTGCTTCACCAAATGAAGCTAAGTATTCACCATCAGAAGAATAACTTTCAACCAAATGTCTGCCAGGGTTTGAACAATAGACGGTTTCTCCTATATGTGTGATAGAGAAAGAATAACTGGGTACGACAAATCCTTTCGGGCTGTTAATGAATCTGGCAAGTGTACCATCGGCGTGGTATTGACAGATATTCTTATTTGCTGCATCAGTCACAAACACATGATTGCCAAAGACAGTCAACGAGCAATAATCGGAATTATCACTGCAAGCCTCCCACTCTCTTACCAGAACACCATCAGCCAAATAAACCTCAATACGAGTCGGGAACAATACATATATCTCGTCATTATAAACCGAAACATCCCTTACCTCAGATCCTATGGCGAAATTATTTATCAGGTCTCCGTCAGCAGTATATATATTTAAATTATTGGGAGTTACGACAATCAGATATTCTCCCATCACCTCAAACGCCTCAATCTCGTCATCTGCTTTAAAGGATGATAATTTACGGTAAGATGACTTGAAATCACTTCGATTATCATTATCCGCTGTACTCAGACCGCCTGTATGATAAAAAACATCATCTGGCTTTGAAAACATCTTCCACAAAAGGCTGCCAGTTCCACCTGCTATTACAGTTCCAGCTACAACCGAACCGCAAAACTGCAAAAACCCCTTACGTGATAATTTTTTCTTGTCTTCTTGATTAGATTCCATAATATATCTATTTCTCGTTTATACAACCTTTATACACTTCACATGGTGAGCATCACGTACAATCAACATACCATCAGCGTATGCCATGGGTCCCCATGCATCAATACCATCTTCCATAACCACCTGTCTCTTTATCAGTTTCATGCTCCGCTGTTCAATTTCATAAACAAAGAGTTCTCCCCCCTCGTTAAACGCAAAGAGATACTGGTTTATCACAATAAAAGGTCCCAAACCAAATTTCTCATCGGCTGCAGAACGCCACACTGGACTATGTAAATCCGTTGGCGCATACATCACCAGTTTTTCTCTATTGCCTCCTGCGTCCTTTGGCAAAATAGAAATAATCATGCCATTATACAATATAGGTGTCTGCTGCTCCGCAGATAAACCCTTGTCACTTTTGTATTGTTCTAAGACGGTAGCTATCCACTTATTTCCCGAACGGTCCACTTGAAGCAATGCCCCTCCTGTTCCGTAGCCTGCCACTAAAAAGATCTTGTTAGATGACAGACGTAATGGAGATGGAGCTACGACTGAAGGCTGCCATTTATTAGCACTCCACAACAAAGCACCTCTATCGACATCCTCTGCTGAGACGCCACATACGCCACCTACACCCACATAAACATAAGTCTGCTTACCTCCCAGTTCCATTGGCATCACTGAAGAATGGCTCATCTTATACTTTACTGCATTAGGAGTAGTCCAGCGAATCTCGCCATTCTTCACATCAACACCAGCCAACAAGACTTCTTCACCTGCAGGAGCTACAACTAACATTCCATTATCAACCAGTGGGCATTGACCTGTGTACCAGAAAGGGACTTCCGTAGCGAACTCTTTCTTCATATCAAGAGTCCACTTCATGTCTCCAGTATCTGGATCACAACACATCACGTGTCCTTCTGGCCCAATTGTAATCACATATCCATCACCAACAGCCGGAATTGTCCTTGAGAATCCATGGTTACGTTTGATGCGCAATCGATACCAGCGTCTCCAGAGTTCCTTCCCAGTTTCTAACGAGAAGCATCTCAGCATATCGGACATCAGGGTTTCATCATAATCCATCACATAAACCTTGCCTTTGAAAATAACTGGGGCAGCATGGCCTTCACCTGTCTCAAAGGACCACATTTCCTGGAAATCCTGAGAAACATTAATATGATCTGAGGTCTTGATGATATTGTCACGATTGGCACCTCTGAAACCTATCCATTGGCCTTTCAGATTACTAACCGCATCTCCTGTGTTTTCATCATACTTCATAAAAAACTCACCTACAACTACATCATCTGCCTTTCGGGCACTACCTTCAGGACGGTTGTCCGCTCCTGGTGCCTGAAGACTGAAATTCCCAGCAGGGGTATAGACATGCCAGCCAATCAATACAATCGTATAAATGACCGTCACCCCAGCGGTAATCAATGTAAGTCTTCTCTTACTATCCATTCTCCGTATCCGTTTATTTTACTTGATAGGCCATCAGGCTTTCTCCATGACGTACATACATTACACCATTGTAGATGACAGGATGCGCCCAATGCTGTTCCTCGCCCATGGTAACCTTCTCTCTACTCACAATATCCAGTTTAGTTTCATTTGGGTTAACGAGTAACAACTCACCAGTACTTGTATAGAGATACAACATACCGTCTGCTAATACTGGGACTGCTTGCGCTATACGCCCAACCCACAGCTGATTACCAGTGTTCCAATCCAGACAAGCAAACTGATGCCGGCTCTCATTATATCCATAAACCTGATTGTTCAATTTCACAATGCCAGAATATCCGTTCTCTATACTTTTGTTTTCCCAAACCTTAGATACACTCTTACCGCTGTTATCCAGTTTCAGCATCAGCGAACCTGTGTTGTTTCCACTCGTACACATAATCATTCCGTCACTGTATAAAGGAGAGTTAGCATGAGTGTCCCAACGGTCTGCATAAGGGTATGACCAAAGCAATGTCCCATTCGTAGGATTGATGCCCAACACACTCTTAGCAGTCATGGTAATGATCTGAGGGATATTTACATCATCCACAAAAATAGGAGAACAATAAGCAGCTATATCACCGTTTGCCGGCGTACTCCAAATCAGTTCACCTGTCAGCTTATTCAGAGCCACGATATTATGCTGTTTACCTCCAACAGTAGCAATCACCTTGTTACCTATTATCAGAGGAACCTCATTCATGGCGAAGTTGATCATCTTACCCCCAAGTTCGTTCACCAAATCTTTCTTCCACAACAACTCTAAAGTTCCTTCAATTAGACAATAAAGAACGCCAAAACCACTTTCAATGAAAACCAGGCCCTCATCTACAGTCACAGCGCCTCTTGCACCGCTATAGTTGCCTTTCCATTCTTTGCCATAGTTCACCTGTCTCAACAGATTTCCATTCAGGTCGAACACATGCAGCCATCCCTGTTGTCCATCTCTCATGCCATTGACGTATATTTTATCATTAGCTATAGACACAGAAGAATAACCTTCACCTAACTGGTCGTAATGCCAAAGCATCTTCAGTCCGCCATCAGGCCACTTCTTCATTAATCCAGTTTCATGATAAACGCCATCACGTTTTTCCCCTCGCCACTGAATGTTTTTTTGAGCCAAAGCCGAAGAACACACAAGTGCCAATGCAGCCATTATTAGTCCTAAAGTTTTCATACCACTTATTATCTTTTTATAATCTATGTTTTTTTATTTGTTTCAGTGCATTCAGAAGAAAAGCAACATTATATAAGTCTTCTGAATACCATAACCTGGCAAAATATAAACCGATGGGCTCACGTTTATACAAATTACCATGCCGATAAGTCTGAAATAGGAAATTAAAACCTTCCTCTATCACATCACTGGGAACCTCTCCGTAAGGAGCTAACGCTGCCAAAGTTCGTGCTGTCAGTGTTACCTTAGATGTTATGCCCTTGGCACCTCCCCACCCTCCATCTGGGTTCTGTACTGACAACAAATATGCAACTCCTTTCTGCGCAAGTTTCTTCACCCGGTCATTGTCCGACGAACTGAAATAATCCACAGCAGTAGCGGTACCATATACAGGTGAATGCTCATCTGTAGCCTGTTGGTCACCAAACCATAACGGAATCCATGCACCTTCTTGGGTTTGCGTTTTTTCCATGAATGACACCAAGCGCTGAGTGCTTCTCTTACATCTTAAATACAAATCCGTAGGTAACTGATTCTTCCATATCTCAAAAGCAAAGTATGTGTGTGCAGTCAAATCAGGACTACTTTGGTCAAAAGGCAGTTTCGTCCATCCTTTACAAAAGGTAGGAATCCCCCCATCATGATTCTGCAAATCCAACAGCCATTTTATACCATTACCTATTTCATCACTATAAGTTCCGCCTGTCAATACATGCAAGGCGATTAATGCTCCTGGTGTATCATCTGCATCAGGAACAGAGCCTGACAGGTCTGTCCATCCCCACCCGCCAGGTTGAGCTCCAGTAAAAGGATGCACCTCTTTCAAAGCATTGGCTTTCAGTTTTTGAATAAAATAATCCCTCTCTGGTATGTCTTCATCCAAAGCCCGTAAACTTAACGATGTCACCCAACAGGCCAAATCTGTATCAATCGGCCAGGCACCATCTTCTCGGATCGTGTCCACCAAGAATTTGGCTGCTTTTTGTGTCACCTCATGCTCATTAAAACCTGCCCCACTCATACACATACCCACGAAAGCTGTTAACGGAGCTGCCTCCAAAAAACCTCCGTCATCGGGTTGCAACTTCTCCAAAACTTTTAGGCAACGGGGAATAAATTTATCCATCACGAAGGAATAAAAATTCCTTTTCCCTTTCTTATATCTTAAAATGCCAACTGCAATCAATGCAGGGATGGCATAACTTACCACAGGTAACTGCAAAAAGCGGAACAGTTTCTGAGGCAACACAGCCAGTTCAAAAGGCAAGGGGGGAATCTTGTTCCACTGAGAAATCAAGCCTGCCAGTCCACACATAGAAAGAATAGGAACAGAGAAAGTCAGGTCTGTGCCATAGTAATTCAGCACCCCCTTTATCAGTTGGTCTTCACTATCTCCCCCCAACTTATCCTGTAGATAATTCCTGACCTTTTGCGGTGGCGTATCTACTGCATACAACGCAGCGTAAGAGAGTAGCGTAGCAGTCATATTGGCAGGGCTCTCCTCACTATCTCCCCATGCACCTTCTTCGGTCATGGTATTCTTTAGCCATGATGCCCCTTTAACTATATATGAACTATATTTCTCCCTATCAATCAAATAAAGCGCAAAAACAGAAACAGATGTAGAGATGGCGCTTGAAGACAAGTGTCCACGCCACATCTCACCAGGTTTTCTTGCATTTATCAACCTGCCTTTAACTTCTGTAATCATTTCATCTATTTGCTCTATTCTCATAAAGAACCCAATGCCAATAGTCCATAAAATACATATTCCATATCACTCCGGTCATCAAATAAGGTTGCCGAGAATCCCCCGTTTTCGCTAAAATGAGCTTCAATAAAATCCAAAGGCTCATATTTAGGTCTGATACCGTAATTTTTCAAAGCAAAAAGCGATGTGGCGGTTGACAACAAATCTGGAATAGGAGCCAATGCATCAGCTTTGAAACCTCCGTTTTCTTCCTGCATATCCTTCAACGCAACAGCCTCAACGTGATCATAAACTGCCAATTGTGCCTTTATCATCAAGGCTGCCGCTGTAGCATTAGCAGAGGCTGTCTCACAATCTTTCAGATTAGCATATCCTCCGCCCTTTACTTTATAGTCTTGCAAATCTATCAGTGTCTGTTTCTTGCCAATCAACCTGACATTGTAATCCTCCAACATCGAGAGCCATAGGAACTGCGTATAAGGTGAATGTCTGTCCCCTTGGGGGAAATCACAGAAGGAGTCAAGCGTACGTACATTGTTAACACTCCATACATTCAGCAACATTCCCACCATTCCGTCAGACACCAGCCTTTGCAGCTTCTTGCATTTCATCCAAGATATATAGTGTATCAGATCAAGACTTTCTGCATCAAAACCACTCAGAAACGTCCTCATCTTGTCAGCATCAAGCCTGATACCCTGCATGTATGCTACAAGCCATCCGAAAGCTGTATAATACAAATCTTCCTTACCACCTTTGCCAACAAAAGCACCACATTCTGTTTGCTGAGACAACACGAAGGCAAGAAGTTTGCTTCTTGCATCTTGCGTAAGACGTTTGTTAGCCTTTCGCAAAGCATTCATCATCTTAGTAGAAATGCTGGTCTTCATAACACTAATCTATCTTAAAATCCGTTCTGTAATCCTAAACAAAAGTCGTTTCAGTTCTACCTGCTTCACGTTATATAAAGCCGCTAAAGCTTGCTGATGATAATCTTCGGCCAAATTCCTCGCCTTTTCCAAGGCATTATTTAGAATGGCCTGGTTTTGTGGATCACGGAAAAATTCCTTAATATTGCAGGCTGCAAACAATCTTTGCAAAAAAACTGCGTCATGATTATTTTGCTCACAAACGATTGCCAATACAGCTGACGGACGAATCTCCAATGGTTCATCATTGTCAAAATCTTCGATGTCATCCAGCAATTGGTAAGTTATACCCAATGCTGTAGAATAAGTCTGAAATACTTTCCGTAATTGTTCATCGTCACCAGCACAAATCAATCCTAACAGTAGGGATACCTCAAAAGCAGGCACCGTCTTGTTTCTGAATATATCTAACACAAAGTCGAGAGTGAACGAATGCGGATTCTTGCTCCAGTCAAGTTCCATACCTTGTCCTCTGCAAAGGGAAACATGAGCTTCAGCCACAGCTGACAGCAACGCTTTGGACTCGCAGGTGGAGAGTATTCGGTATCCCTGGCCTAACAGATAGTCGCCCACATTGATTGCTACAGGTACGCCGCAAGTGGCATGAACAGTAGGTTTTCCATATCGTTCACTATCATTATCCTGTATATCATCATGTACCAAAGAAGCCTTGTGAAAGCATTCCACCGCAATAGCGGCGCGTTTCACTTCTTCTGAAGGTATATCTTCATTTGTCAAAGAAGAGAATACAGCAGCAACAAGATAAGGCCTCCAGCGCTTTCCATCACCACTAAGCCAATCGAGTGCTGTAGTAGAGCTATGGCTTTCACTATCAGTGAAATACTGCTTCAAGGAGTCACGTTCGAACCATGATTTTGATAGTTGACGTAATTCGTCATAGTCCATAAAGTAAGCGTCTGTGTCAGAACGCAGTCCCATCAGTTGCATCACGTAGCCATAATCCACCTGCGTGTCTTTGCATCCATCATAATTCAATGGGATGGCTATTCCGGGCACTGCATTGCGTATCAGTAAAGGAAACGCCTTCTCCAGGGAATTGAGACAACTCACTCCTATCACAGCATCCACTACCCCATTCTGAATAAGACCCACAACAGAAGTAAAACCTTCAGCCACGATACTCATCATACCCAGCTCATCAGCCTTTTCCTGCAAATCAGGTATAGGACAATTGCCACACCTGTGGCAGAGCAAACCCAGTTCGTCCATTTCAGCCTGACACTTAGCAGAGTTACTCAAACATTTTGGCAATAGCAGGATACGCCTTTCAAACGGAATGGAAGCAATGGTATCTTTCCATATCTGGTTATGGATTTCCACCATCATCCACCCCCGATAAGCAGGATTGAGTTCATATTGTGAAATCAACTCATCAGCAACCGCCTCCAGGTCCTTCATAGAAAGGGGAGGGACAACTGACAACGAGCCGACCAACTCGCTGATAAGTGTCCTTATCTCTGTTCTTTCCTTGAAGGATAGTGGTGCTATCTGTTTACTTTCATTTTCCATATATAATTATCCATAAGCTCCGAAACCAAAGAAATATCTTTTCTTAAGGAACTTGTAAAATACATTCTGTTCGGGAATCAAATCATCTTTCATATCATGACCTGCCACACTATTCATCGCTTCATATTCCTGCATCACCGTGCCTCTTGAGGTGGTATCCAGTGCTCCTTGCTGCTGAAGGAATTCCACCATACGCTGAGGATGCTCCATAATGATGCAACCTCTGCTTCCTTCTGCCGTTACCTTTCTGAAGTCAGCAAGAAACTGGGAGTTATTGAAAATATCTGTCAGATTGGAAGCATCCTCATTCAACCATTCCTTTGCCATTTGCATGGGTGGACAGAACTCCACTGCCCCACTGGGTGAGATATGATGGCTCATACCAGTTGCTGCAGGGCACATAGCCCTGCCTTGATCATCCCAATATGTATCAATGATGAAAAGCGGGGCGTTTTTTCGTTGTTCGACAATGAACGAACGTAATGAGTATATTTGATCCTTAGTAAGGCAATTATCAGGATTTGGCTGTGCGCCTACTGGTCTGTAAATGTAATACCATAGATACATGGCACCCTCTGCTGCCATATCTTCAACATATTTCCTCGTCACCAAATCATTGTAATTGCTTTTACAGATACTTGCCGCAGCTCCGAATATCAACCCTGCCTTCCTGCAAGCCCTCACTCCTCTCAGCGTACGCTCATAAACATCGTCACGTTGTCTTCTTCTGTCACTCTCCTCCTTCAATCCTTCAATACTAATAAGAGGAGTTACATTACCCAACTTACGCAATTGTTGAGCAATTTCATCTGTCAGCAACGTACCATTGGTAAAGAGTTGGAAATAACAGTCGCTATGCTTGGCTATGACATCAAACAATCCTTTATACATCAAAGGCTCTCCTCCCAATAGGCCGAAGAAATAAGAGCCATTCTTCTTGCATTCTGTTATGATGCCGTCAAGTTGTTTATTCGTCAGTTGTTGGCGTCCTCCTTGCGAAACCCAACAGCCAGAGCATCCCAGGTTGCATGTTTCTGTCAAAGATATCATGACAAAAGCCGGGAAAAAAGGTTTTCCTTTTGCCTGACGTTTTTCAAAAGCTGCCATATTCCAGATGTTTCTCCATCCGAAATTATAGCAAAACTTCCACAATAAGCGTGGCGAGGTTACAGTAAACACCCTGAAAGCCGCCTTAAAAGTCGCTATGTAATCATGAAGCGTCATTTCTTCTCCTTATTAATAATAAAGGCACTTGCTCTTCTATGAGCCAGCCGTTCGCGCAATGCTTGATTATACAATGCTTTAGTATCAACCCGTATAGCAAGTTCGCCATTTTCTTCCGATCCTCCGTTAATAGGAGATTGGTCATATTTGGGGAAAATGATGGCAGTCTTCGGACAAGTCCTTGCACAAGCAGGACAATTGTTCTTGCAGTTTTCCGGATGTAAGACTTTTACCTGTTTTCCTTCAAGCGTATAAACACCAAAGAGACAAAAGTCGTGACATTTGCGACAATTGACACATCGCTCTGAGTCAATCACAGGGAACCAAGCATCTTCTCCAGTTTCCGGTTCCATTCCTTCAAGCAGATTGATAAACTTCTCGTCGGCTTCAACACCCCCTGCATCTACGCCTATTTCTGTCAAAATAGCAGAAACACTATGTTGGCGAATATCATATATAGCATCTGCTTCATAGTTCCTATATTTCAATAAATTTCTAACGGCTCGTTCGTGGCAGGCTACAATCGCAGATCCAGCCACCTCAGCCAGTCTTTTGGAATTTTGTTCCACCAAACGGCACAAATCTTCCTCTATGTTTACCTCAAACCCTCGCTTGACCAAAGCAGTTGCAAGCTCAGCCACCTGCTTCTTATCAATGAACTTTCTCGAAGCACATGCACATATGGTAATCTTCGTCTCCATCTATTTTACTATCCATGCTTTAAACTCTGCCGCACGGTTTTTGCTGACATATATTCGTTCAGGAACCTCCACTCCAACATTTACCAATAAACGGCTATCAAACCAAATGGTGATGTTGGTAATGGAAGATTTAGAAATGATAAACTGTTTGTTGGCACGTGTAAACTCGTTGGGATTCAACTGCGACATCAGTTGGTCGAGGGTAGTGGTGCATGGGTAATGCTGACCATTCTTCATATAGACCTCAGTATTTTTATTGGTACTATAGAAGCAGGCCACTTCATTCACTTCTATTGGCAATAACTTATCACGATTAGGTATCAGCAACCTTGATTTATAATTCTTATCCATAGTAAGCTGTTTCAGCAACTGAAGATACTGATCAGCGTCCTGCTTACTCAATTTACTGTATTTCTGCAATGCCTGCCTCAACTCCTGCTCTTTAATGGGCTTGAGAAGATAGTCGATGCTATTCACCTTGAAGGCATCAATAGCATACTGGTCATATGCAGTAGTAAATATAATAGGTATTTCCACCTCCATCTGCTGGAAGATGGCAAACGACGAACCATCGCTCAAATGTATGTCCATAAAAATCAGGTCTGGACTTTCGTTGCCTTGCAACCAGCGTACCGTTTGCTGCACACTCTCTGTATTGCCCACCACCTTAATGGCAGGGTCTATCTCGTTCAGCATCTCCACTAAGTTTTCGGCAGCTGCGGTTTCGTCTTCTACAATTAATACTTTCATCTTTCCTATCACTTAGAAATCACAAAACTATTCAACCATTCCTAATGGCAAACTCACCTTATAAGTTGTGCCATCATTCTCAACATTGATGCGTTGACCCAGCATCATCTCAAAGCGGGCATCCAGATTCTTCAAACCTGTACCATTGGTAGTAGGGGGCATTAGTTTAGGATATACAGGATTGCTCACAGTCAACATATCGTTATCATCCAAGCGGATGCAGATGTTCATGACATGTTCACTGTCAATCATATTGTGCGTAGTGGCATTCTCCAACAACGGCAATAATGAAAGCACAGGCAACTGCAAATCACGCTTATTTTCAGGCACATCTACTTTTATAACAAGCTTAGTGCCATAGCGAACCTGCATCACATGTCCAAAAGCTTCCACAAAATTCAACTCATCATCCAACTTCACCAGGCTACGGCTCTCGCTTTGTAAGATGTAGCGGAAAATGTCAGACAACTCATTAATGTAATTTAAGGTGTTCTCATCGTTCTTCTTCCTCACGAGTGACGAGATGCCATTCAGTGAGTTGAAGAAGAAGTGAGGATTTATTTGGTTTGTGAGTGCGTTGCATCGGCTTTCCAGATTCTCTATCTGCAGCCTTTCTATTTCTTTTTCTTTCTTTAATTGATAGTCAAATAATACGTTTATATAGCTGATAAACGCTGTAATGAGCCATATCACGATAAACTGGAAGAACAAGATACTGAAGAAATGGTCATAACTGACTGTAAGTTGGGTTACACCATAATAAATGCCGAAGCCAACCAAGGTGAGCAACAAGTTCACCCAAGCATGTTTGGTGAAATGGATGCTGGTAATATGTTTGTAGTCATACTTGAGAATAAGCCAAATGAGCAACCAAATGTATGCCAATCTGCAAAAAAAGAAGATAAAGAAAGGAGTAGTTTCTTCAGGCTTCACAAACATATCGAGATCGCACAACAACCAGGCGTTATTGGGATATGCCACAAAAAACGCAGCTATCATTGCCACTAACCAAGGTTTCTTCCTTATTAATGATATGTCTTTATCAAATGTTCCCATACCTAAATCTAATATATGTCATTGCAAAGAAACAAAAAAAACATAAACAATAAAACACCCCCTACTTTAAAACGAAAATCGTAGAATAAAGACGAAAAAGAATGTCAAGTTCTTCTGTATAAAAAATTAACGTATAGCCTATCAACACAAAGCAGATGGATAAATAGAATTAAAGAGGCGGCTTACTACTAGTAAACGGATGGCTTACTAGAAGTAAACGGGTGGCTTACTTCTACTAAGTGGTTTACTCTTCATGTTTTGTGAGGAAATTCTTGCAAATATGTAGAATTATTACGAATTTTGACAACTAAAAAACTTAAGTACCCTATGAAAGATTACTTGTATTACCTGTTTGACGAGAAACTTAACGGAGATGATTTGTCTGCCGTAAAAGAACAGATTTGCACAACAGGTGCAAAAGTAATCGATTTGTCACCAACAAAAAAGGAAATTAACAAAAGGCTTAAGGAACTGAATGGGCCCAAGAAATACGCTTTACTGATAGGCAACACTGTAGAGGCTCAACAGGCGGCCAAAGAAGCAAGCGTGCATTTCTGCGGATGGTTAGACGGAAGTACGGATGGAGCATCTTTTCAATCATTGCCCTACCGACAACTATTGAAAGACATCAGGCTATTGCCTTTGTTAAGTCATCCATATCCCTATCATAACTATGGATGGTTGGGCAACACCGTGAAGAAATACACCCGATGGGTACATTTCAAACAAATCAAGGGCTTTTCGCACAAGCCCAATCACAGTCAGCAACTACATGTCTGCAAAAATTGCGGAGAGACCTATGAAGGCAACTTCTGCCCTACATGCGGACAAACCCACAAGACACCTCGCTTTGACATCAAAGATTTATTTAAAAATATACTATCGGAAGCCATTAATATTGAACATGGTTTTTTGCGCAACTTCCTGGAGTTATTCTGGCGACCAGGCTATATGGTGCGTGACTATTTGATTGGTAAACGAAAAGACTATCACAAACCATTTCAAACTATTTTTGTGTTAGCTACCATTTATTTAGTAGCTGCCCATCTGTTGGATCCTGCCTCATTTGTGAAAAAAGAGGAGGTAAAACTGCAAGATATCCCCACCATCAGTCAAAAGTTGGCTGCAGATTCAGCGAATTCCGACATTATACCCAAGCTCTTTGAGATCAACAAATTGGCAAGAGAGGCATTAGACATCAAACGTGAACAGAACACAATCAAGGCATTAGCAGCTGCTGACAGCATCATGAAGATACAACGCTCAAGAGGATTATTCATGAGCAAAGAAGACAGTATCTTGATTATGAAGCAAGTGATGGCGGGTATGAGTAAGGCCGACAGCATGAAACTATCGGAAGTGATGAGAGAGAACATAAAAGATGCTACTGGCATAGTGGGGTTCTTTACAAAACTTTCAGTAAGCAACATGGAGGTGATAGAGAAATTTCAAGAGAAATACTATCATGAGGGCACATTTCTATATGCTATGGTAGATATGATCAAAGATCTCTTTGACATGAACAAAGCAGTAGCTATCATTCTAATGATACCAGTTATGGTTTTTTGTGCCAGAAGAAGTTTCCGAACCACCCTGGTAAGCATGAGAACCAACTTAGCGGAATATATCCTGTTGTTCACGTTCATAGGATCGCAACTCTTATGGTTACAACTCATCACACTCTTATTTACCCAAACGTCAGACTTTGCCCATAGTTTCGATACGGGAGCTGGCATTATGTTCCTAACATGGGACTTGAAACAGTTTTTCAACCTCTCATGGGGCAACGCTTTCAAGCGCACCATTTTATATATGGGTGGCTATTCTATTTTGCTGGCAATGCTGCTGGTTCCAGCCATCACAGCCATAGGAAGTGTGGTGATGTGGTTCCTCTATCAAATTACCTGAGAAAAAGATTAGAAAAAACTTGGCAGTTTAGATTAATTGTTGTAATTTTGCAGCCGATTATTCCGCATCGGGTTCGATTAAGCGATTGGCAAAGGAGGCCAACCACCCGTCGGAGCTAACTTTTACAATTATATATAAATGTACGCAATTGTAGAAATCAAAGGTCTGCAGTATAGAGTAGAAGCAGGCAAGAAGATGTTCGTTAATCTGCTGCACGATGTTGAGAATGGTGACGCAGTAGAATTTGACAGAGTATTATTGGTTGACAACGAAGGTGCTATCACCGTGGGTACTCCAGTGGTAGAAGGTGCAAAAGTTGTAGCTGAGGTAAAATCAAAGATGGTAAAGGGCGACAAGGTACTGGTCTTCCATAAGAAGAGAAGAAAAGGGTTGCGCAAGTTAAACGGTCACCGTGAGCAGTTTACCGAGATCGTGATTAAAGAAGTTATTGCATAAACATTAAAAAGTAGAAAAGATATGGCACATAAAAAAGGTGTTAGTAGTTCTAAGAACGGACGCGAATCACATAGCAAACGATTAGGCGTTAAGTTGTTCGGTGGCCAGGCTTGCAAGGCTGGTAACATCATCGTTCGTCAGAGAGGTACTCAGTTCCATCCTGGTAAGAATATCGGTATGGGTAGCGACCACACTCTGTACGCATTGGTTGACGGAACAGTTCAGTTCCAGGTTAAGCGTGAAGACAAGCGCTTTGTAAACGTTATCCCAGCTGAAGTAGTAGCAGAGGCATAACAACGAAGTGGTTTATGAATAAACGGAAGGGATGCGATTGGAAAAGTTGCATCCCTTTCTTATAAAAGAACAAACAATTAACAACAAGTATAGGCTATGCTTACCATTAAACAAATCACTGAAAATACCGAAAAGGTGATCAAAGGCTTGGAGAAAAAGCACTTCAACAATGCCAAGGAAACCATTGAGAAGGTTTTGGAGAAAAACGATGTGCGCAGAAAAACGCAGACCGTACTGGACAACAACTTAGCTGAGGCAAATAAACTCTCAAAGAGTATTGGTATGCTGATGAAGGAAGGCAAGAAAGACGAAGCAGAAGCTGCTAAAGCTCGTGTGGCTGAGTTGAAGGAAACCAACAAGACCTTGCAAGCAGAAATGGACCAAGCTGCCGACGACTTGAAACAGCTGCTCTACACCATTCCTAACATTCCTTACGACCTGGTGCCTGAAGGTGCTGCAGCAGAGGACAACCTGGTAGTAAAGAGCAACCTGAAGGAGTGTACTGATGGTGACACCGTAGGCAACTGGAACGTTAACCCATCATTGGGCATCAGCAACCCACTACCTCATTGGGAACTGGCAAAGAAGTACGACTTGATAGACTTTGATCTGGGTGTGAAAATCACTGGCGCTGGTTTCCCGGTATATAAAGGTAAAGGTGCTCGTTTGCAACGTGCCCTCATTAACTTCTTCTTGGATGAAGCAGGCAAGAGCGGATATCGTGAAATCCAACCTCCTACGGTGGTGAATGAGGATTCTGGTTACGGCACAGGTCAGTTACCTGATAAGGAAGGTCAGATGTATCACTGCCAAGTGGATAACTTCTACTTGATTCCAACAGCAGAAGTCCCAGTTACTAACATTTATCGTGATGTGATTCTGGAAGAGAAAGATCTGCCAATTAAGAATTGTGCTTATACCGAGTGTTTCCGTCGTGAGGCTGGCTCTTATGGAAAAGACGTTCGTGGTCTGAACCGTCTGCATGAATTTTCTAAAGTGGAATTAGTGCGAATCGACAAGCCAGAACACTCACAACAGAGTCATCAGGAAATGCTGGAGCATGTGGAAGGCCTATTGAAAAAGTTGGAACTCCCCTATCGTATTCTACGCCTCTGTGGTGGTGATATGAGCTTCACTGCTGCCATCTGCTATGACTTTGAAGTATATTCAGAAGCACAACAGCGTTGGTTGGAGGTAAGTTCAGTATCAAACTTCGATACTTACCAAGCTAATCGCTTAAAGTGTCGCTATCGCACAGCTGACAAGAAAGTAGAACTTTGCCACACACTCAATGGCTCGGCTTTGGCATTGCCTCGCATCGTAGCTGCTTTACTGGAGAACAATCAAACTGATAAAGGCATTCGTATGCCAAAGGCATTGGTTCCTTACACTGGGTTTGAGTACATCGATTAAGGGTACACCTTATATATATTATAGTGCACCTCGCTGTTTTTTTACAGTCAGGTGCACTATTTTTTAAGGGTTTTCTTTAATATGTCAATTATTAGCACTATCTTTGCACCATTCTTTCAAAAAGAAAGTAAACCGTAATTATAACGACCAATTTATAAACAGAATGAACAAAATCGTTAACAAGGAGCAATACTCCGAAAAGGTATTTAAGATTGTTGTTGAAGCACCTCTTATCGCACAGTCTCGTAAGGCTGGCCATTTTGTGATTATCAGAATCGGTGAGAAAGGTGAACGTATTCCACTGACTATTGCAGAGGCTGACACTAAAGCAGGTACTATCACACTGGTTGTACAGAAAGTAGGACTCTCGTCATCAAAACTTTGTGATCTACAAGTTGGAGAGTACATCACAGATATCGTAGGTCCGTTAGGTCAGCCCACACATATTGAGAATTTTGGTACTGTAGTATGTGCTGGTGGTGGTGTAGGTGTGGCTCCTATGTTGCCCATTGTACAGGCACTGAAAGCAGCTGGAAACAGAGTCATCACCATATTGGCTGGTCGTAGCAAAGACCTTATTATCATGGAGAAAGAGATGAGAGCTAGTTCTGACGAAGTGATTATCATGACTGATGATGGTTCTTATGGCAACAAAGGATTGGTTACCGAAGGCATTGAGGGCGTAATCAAGCGGGAGAAGGTGGACAAGTGCTTTGCCATTGGTCCTGCCATTATGATGAAATTTGTGTGCCTGCTGACAAAGAAATATGAGATACCTACCGATGTATCACTCAATACTATTATGGTAGATGGTACTGGTATGTGTGGTGCTTGTCGTGTAACTATCGATGGACAAACCAAGTTCGTATGCGTGGATGGCCCTGAGTTTGATGGTCATAAGGTAGATTTTGACGAAATGATGAAGCGCATGGGTGCTTACAAACCTGAAGAGCGCGCCGAATTAGAAAAATACGAAGCTGCTCGCCAGCAGAGGGAAAAAGCAGACGAAAAGAGTCGTGATGCTGCTTGGCGTGTTGAACTGAGAGCAAGCATGAAACCGAAAGAGCGTATGGCTATCCCTCGCGTAAAGATGAACGAGTTGGATCCAACTTATCGTGCTCATTCTAGAAAAGAAGAGGTGAATCAAGGTCTTACCAAGGAGCAAGCATTGGTAGAGGCTAAGCGTTGCTTAGACTGTCCTAATCCTGGTTGTGTGGAGGGTTGCCCTGTTAACATCAATATTCCTCGTTTCGTTAAGAATATCGAACGTGGCAACTTCCTTGAAGCAGCCAAGACCTTGCGTGAAACAAGTGCCCTGCCTGCTGTTTGCGGTAGAGTATGTCCACAGGAGAAACAGTGTGAATCTCACTGTATCCATCTAAAAACCAAAGGTGAGGCTGTTGCTATTGGTTATCTGGAGCGCTTTGCTGCTGACTATGAACGCGAGAGCGGACAACTGGCTGTTCCTGAGGTGGCAGAGAAGAACGACATCAAGATTGCAGTAGTAGGTTCAGGCCCTTCAGGTCTCTCATTTGCTGGTGATATGGCAAAGTTGGGTTATGATGTAACCGTATTCGAAGCTTTGCACGAGATTGGTGGTGTGCTGAAATATGGTATTCCTGAGTTCCGTCTGCCAAACAAGATTGTGGATGTGGAGATTGAGAATTTGGGCAAAATGGGTGTAAAGTTCGTAAAAGACTGCATCATAGGTAAAACCATCAGTACCAAGCAATTGGAAGCAGAAGGTTTCAAAGGAATCTATGTAGCCAGTGGTGCTGGTCTGCCAAACTTTATGCATATCCCAGGTGAGAACCTGATCAATGTTTTGTCTTCTAACGAATTTTTGACTCGTGTAAATCTGATGGATGCTGCCAGTGAAGACACTGACACCCCTGTACCATTCGGCAAAAATGTAATTGTAGTAGGTGGTGGTAACACGGCTATGGACTCTGTACGTACAGCACTGCGTTTAGGTGCCGACAGTGCAACCATCGTATATCGCCGTTCAGAAAACGAGATGCCTGCACGTAAAGAGGAAGTGAAACATGCAAAGGAAGAAGGTGTACAATTCCTTACCCTGCACAACCCATTGGAATACATTGCTGACGAGCAAGGAAAGGTGAAGCAAGTTGTTCTTCAGAAGATGCAGTTGGGTGAACCAGATGCATCTGGAAGAAGAAGTCCGGAGCCCATCCCTGGTGCTACAGAAACGTTGGACGCAGATTTGGTTATCGTAGCAGTAGGTGTATCACCTAACCCAATAGTTCCTCGTTCAGTGGAAGGTTTGGAATTGGGAAGGAAAGGTACCATTGTGGTGAACGACGATATGCAGTCATCTATCCCTACCCTGTTTGCAGGTGGCGATATCGTTCGTGGAGGTGCTACTGTGATTCTCGCCATGGGTGATGGTAGAAAAGCTGCAGCTGCAATGCATAAGAGTTTTCAAAAATAGAAAAACTTAAAGCGTATATTAATAAGTGTTTAAAAATGGCGCACTGAGACACTCAGTGTGCCATTTTTTGTAAAAATATTCCGAAAGTCATATTTTTTTTATACCTTTGTATTCTGTTAGAAGTAGAATAGTTATTTTATGGCAAAAACAGAAAGAGTATTATTTATTACGCAAGAAATTGCTCCATTCGTTTCTGCGTCACACATGGCCGATGTGTGCCGTAATCTTCCACAGACTGTTCAGGAAAACGGTCGTGAAATTAGGGTATTTATGCCTAAATGGGGTACAGTGAACGAACGTAGGAATCAATTGCATGAAGTAATCCGTCTTTCTGGCATTAATATTATTATTGATGACACAGACCATCAACTTATCATCAAGGTAGCTTCTATTCAGTCTGCTCGAATCCAAGTATATTTCATAGACAACGATGATTATTTCCAGAACAGACAGCAACTGACAGATGAGGAAGGTAACGAATATGAAGACAATGACGAACGTACTATCTTCTATGATAGAGGTGCTTTGGAAACGGTGAAGAAGTTGCGTTGGAGGTCAGACATTATTCACTGCCATGGTTGTTTTACAGCCTTGGTGCCACTATACATTAAGAAAAACTATTGCGACGAGCCTTCTTTCATGGACTCAAAAATCGTATATTCTTTGTATGGCAACGAATTCAGCAAAGATTTTCCTGACAACTTCACTTCAAAGGTAATGATCAAGGGAGTAGAGAAAGAAGATTTAGGTACGATGAGTGACCCTGTGAACTTTATCCAGTTGAGCAAATTGGCTATTGATCATGCTGATGCCATCGTTCAGCAAACTCCAGATGTGGACCCAGAACTGATAGCTTATGCTAAACAAAGTGGCAAACCTTTCCTACCCTATCAAGAGGAGAATATGATGCAATCGATAAGTGACTTCTACGATACTATCTGATATCTTTAATTTAATTGAGAGATATATTTGACAAACGATAAGGAACGAAATATATGAAATTGAATTTTCCAGGTTTTGCGTTGCTGACGCTCCTGTTATTCTTTAGTTGCGACGATACGACAGATAAGATAGGATGGGAAATCATGCCATCGAAAGATATGGTGGCAACCTATACCACTCATTTTGATGTGATGTCTGAAACTGTAAAGGCAGATTCAGTGTATGCACGTTCTCAAACTGCCTATCTCGGCAGATTTTCCGATCCAGAATTTGGATACTATGATGCCAGCTTCATCACCGAGATGACAACTGCAGAGAATTATCAGTTCCCTGAGGTTTACAAATACGATGAAGCAACCAAGACTGCCACAGGCAAGATGGTGGAAGATGAGTGCGAGATGATTTTTCTGAGAATATCCTATAACAAGAACACAAATAGCGTAAAAGGATTCTTTGGCGATTCTGTTACTGCTTGCCGTGTGAGTGCCTATGAGTTGAACGAACAATGGCTGGCTGACAGAAAGTCGAATGGTAGGTTTTATCGTTATACAAATATCGACGTTGACAAGTATTATGACAAAGAAAATTTGGTAGGTTCTACGGCTTATACTGCACACGATTATTCTTCTTCCTCTTCCACATTGAAAGAGAATTACATCGATATCAAGATGGACAAGGAACGTGGTAACAAGATATTGAAGCTGAACAGAGAACATCCTGAATATTTCAAAGACAGCGAGTCATTTATTAACAACGTTATTCCTGGCTATTACCTGACAACTGATTATGGTGACGGCACGATTCTTTACGTGAACCGAGTTATCCTTTACATGGGCTTCAACTTCTATGAAACAGACTCGTTGGGTGTTGCTTTAAAGAAAAAAGTGACAGATGAGAAAGGCATAGCTGGATCTGACTCCACCTATTTTGCAGTTGAATACATCTTTAGTTCTACACCAGAAGTAATACAAGCTAATAAAATAACAAATTCCGACAAATTGCAGGAGAAGATTGATGACCCCGACAACACTTATATCAAGTCACCAGCAGGTGTATTCACAGCATTGACTATACCATATGATGAGATCTATCAAACATTGGGAAAAGATACGCTTAACTCTGTAAAATTATCGCTGACGAACTATCCTGATGTCAGTCCTTATGAGATTAGCATGGAACAACCATCAAGAGTGATGCTTATCAGGAAGAAAGATTTGAAAGATTTTTTTGAGACCAACTCATTGCCTGACAACAATACAACGTTCTATGTAGATCATAATGCTACAGAAAGTAACAAATATGTGTTTAACAATATTGCCAATCTGATAACTATCACCATAAGGGAAAAGAATAAGGAGAAAGCAGAAGCTGGTGCTTCATGGGATGATGCAAGGGAAGCTAAATGGGTTGAAGAAAACAAGGTACTTGTAGTGCCTATTGTAGTAGATACTTACACTACAGCTGCCAGCTATTATTCATCTGCTACTACTACAGTAGTGGGCACTTCTCACGACCTGAAGCCTTCGTATGCAAGACTAGTGGGTGGTAAAGGTAAAACCGATGGTAAGTTAAATAATCCTATCCAACTGGAAGTGACTTTTACCAGGTTCGGTAATAACTGATAAACATTTATTCATATAAAAGAAGAGGCTGCCCTTAAGGACAACCTCTTTCTTTATATATTCACTACTTACTTTTTAGCAGGAACTTTCTTTGCAGCTGGCTTCTTTGCTGCAGGCTTCTTATCAGCAACCTTGGCAGCTTTTTTAGCAGGAGCCTTTGTCTTCTGCGCCTTATCATCCTCTAGTTTCTCCTTAGCTTTCTGCAACTCTTTGTTCAGCTTAGCTATCTCGGTATCCTGATTCTTGATGGTGGTGAGCAGTGCATTTAGCTCTTCATTTTCAATATCTGTTGGATAGAGAGATTCTACACGCTTGCAGAAGTCACCCAGGATATTCATATAGTTGGTAAACGCATCGTAAGGTGAGTCATAAATACCACGGTCAATGCCTACTCCACTGTTCTTGGTAGTCATATCACGGAAATTAGTACTTGACTGCAGATAGTCGAAGTCCATCTTAATTCTGCGATCATTGCACAGCAACACCCTATCAGCCACATCATAAAGCTTATTATAGGCCTCACGCTGCATCACGTTACCTAACCAGCAGCTGGTATCACGTTCTTCATCAATCCAAGTAATTGGATATGGCACATCAATAGGAGAAACAGATTTAAGTTTCGTCATTACCTCCAAAGGAGTAGAGAAGGTAATGCCCATCTCCTTAGCCTGTGCAGGCAAAGCCTTAATGAACTGCAAGATATTGGATGACAATGGTTGAGCAATACCCAAAGCACCAAGTTCCATAAACAAGTTGATTACCTGCTCTTCCTGTGGAAGATCATCGATCTTCTTCATGAATGAATCAGCAAATAACGGATACTCATTCCACTCTGTATTAGAGAAACGCAGAGAGATATCATCTGACAACTTGTAATCACGTAAGAGCAGTTTCAACTTAGAATTCATGTTGCAATGATATACATAATGTGGACTCTTCCAACCCAGCACATGCTTAGCACCTTCTGTCAGCATACCCTTGAAGCCCATGTCTGCTGCAATGGCACCAATTTCATCATTATACAACATATCGGTATTTACCAGCACTTTAGGAGTAACACCAAACAGCGCATTCATTTTCTCCACCTGACGACCTACCTGGTTTTTGAACACCTTTTCGTTAGTGAGTGCAGCCAAACCGTGAGAATATGGTTCTGCCAAGAACTCGCAGCAACCCGTATCATTCAGTTTCTTCAACAAGTCGATAACGGATGGTGCATGAATTTCCAACTGTTCACATGCAATACCAGAAATAGAGATAGCTACCTTAAATGCCCCTTTATTTTCCTTTACCATATCAATCAAGGTGTTCAGAGCTGGTATATAAGACCTCTCAGCTACATCGCCAATGCGGGTAGCATTAGCATAATCATCGTAATAGTAATGATTGATACCGATATCAAAGAAACGATAGCGCTTCAACAGTACCGGCTGATGTATTTCAAAAAAAAGACAGATTGTTCTCATATCTATAATAATTATCGTTTAGAAATTCCTAATTACATCATCATAGATGCGGCGTACTTTCAAACCCACATCTTCCCAAGTAATGCCATCTACCTCTACCTTTCCCTCGTCGTGCAGATACTGATACATAGCAGGGTAAGTACAAATGGAATACATGGCATCAGCCAATGCGTGGATATCCCAATAGTCCACCTTGATACACTTATCCAGAATCTCAGCACAACCCGATTGCTTGGAAATGATCGAAGGCACACTGCACTGCATAGCCTCCAATGGAGAAATACCAAATGGCTCTGATACAGAAGGCATCACATACACGTCACTGGCCTTGAGGCACTCATATACCTGCTTACCTTTCATGAAACCAGGGAAGTGGAATCTGTCGGCAATGCCGCGCTCAGCCACCAGACGAATCATCTTTTCCATCATATCACCATTACCAGCCATACAGAAGCGAATGTTCTTGGTACGTTGCAGCACCAAACTTGCAGCTTCAACGAAATATTCAGGTCCTTTCTGCATGGTCAGACGACCTAAGAAAGTAACCACTTTCTCGTTAGGTTTTTTCTCTGGGATAATATCCAGAATTTCCTGTGGCAATGGAGTAACGGCATTATGCACCGTTGACACTTTGCGAGGATCCTGGTAATACTTGTTGATGACAGTCTGTCGCGTCAACTCACTCACACACATGATGTGGTCCGCATGATCCATACCGTTTTTCTCAATAGCATAAACAGTTGGGTTCACGTTACCACGACTACGGTCAAAATCAGTAGCATGCACATGGATCACCAATGGCTTGCCAGACACCTGCTTAGCATGTATGCCTGCAGGATAAGTGAGCCAGTCATGTGAGTGGATGATTTCAAAGTCTTGTTGACGAGCTACAACACCAGCCACAATAGAGTAATTGTTGATTTCCTCATGCAAGTTATCTGGATAGCGACCTGAGAACTCCATACAGCCTAAGTCATTGGTATGCATATAGTTGAAATCAGCATAAATATGGTCACGCAAATCGAAGTAAAGCTGTGGGTCCATGTACCCCCCTACTCTGCTCTTCACCTGATCCCAGTTGACATCACGCCAAACAATAGGCACACTGTTCATACCGATAATGCGCAAGAAGCTCTGGTCTTCATCACCCCACGGCTTGGGTATACAGAACGTTATCTCTAAGTCACGCTGTCTGGACATACCCTTGGTAAGTCCATAGCTGGCAGTACCTAGACCGCCTAAGATATGAGGGGGAAACTCCCAACCAAACATTAAAACTTTCATCTCTATTCCTCCTCGTATTACATATTAAACTTATTCAATAACTTCAAAATTCTCAGCATCTCTGCCACATTCATAGCAAATGATACAGCACCACGTCCGATGAATGGCGGATTACCATCATACAGCTCTGACAACGTACCGATGCAATGCGTCTGCATCTCGTCTTCCATACCGATAAGCTGACGTTCCACAAATGATACACCACTCATCCTGAAGATGCGCAAGTAAGCTTCCAAATAGAATCCCATCAGCCAAGGCCATGCTGTACCTTGATGGTAAGCAAAATCGCGCTGTGTCTGTGGACCTACATAATACGGATTATAACCACCGCTCTTTGGACTCAGTGTACGAATACCCTTCGCCGTCAGCAACTCCTTGGTACAGATATCCAGCACCTGCTTCTTCTGTTGTGAGTTCAATGGAGAATAGTCGAATGCCACAGTGAAAATCATGTTCGGACGCACACTCCAGTCCATCATATAGCCATCCACATAATCAAACAGATAGCCATATTCGTTGCGGAATACATCTACAAACGACTTGCCTGTCACTTCTGCCTGTTCATCGAGTTCATCAGCAAAAGCTGCATTACCACCTTCACGTTCCATATCGGCTATAAAACGTAAAGCGTTATACCACAAAGCATTTACCTCAACGATATAGCCCGTACGAGGGATGACTGGCTTGCCGTTAGATGAAGAATTCATCCAAGTGACGGCTCTTTCTGTACCATTGGCAAACAACAAACCATTGTCATGCAGGAACAGATTGTTATGCTTGCGTTCCAAGATGAACTTGATGATATCCACCAACAGCGAGCCATATTTCTTGCGGCAATGTGCCTTAGAAGTTTCCTTCGCATATTGCTGCAAAGACCAAACTGCCCACAACAGGATATCAGGATGATCCATCTCGTAAATCTTATACGTTACAGGCTCACCATTGATAAATTGCCTCAAAGCCTTCTCAGCGGTCTTCATCACATCCTCAAACTGGTTTTGCTCATTGACAGCCAATGTCAAACCTGGCAGAGAGATGAAGAGGTCGCGCGCACGGCACTTGAACCAAGGATAGCCAGCTAGGATATAATGTTCTTTCCCATGTACGTTATGGAACTGATGAGCCGCATTTTTCAAACTATGATAATAAGTATCACGAGGCGTACGGTCGTCCACCTCAAACTGGAAGGTTGACTTCATCGTTCTAGTATTCTTGAAAGGGGAAGTACCAGCTGAAAACACTATGCTCTCGCCTTTCTTGATCTCCACCTCAAAGTAGCCAGGAACATACAAGTCTTCGTTGAAGTCATATCCACGCTCTTGCTCTTTTGGATACTCAATACCTCTGTACCAATCAGGCTGGAAATGAAACTCATTCTTCTTGTTCAGCTGCATGTACAGTTCAGGATAACCAGGATACATACAGGTCTTGATACCATTCTCAATCTCCTGGTAATCACGATTGGCCTGATAATTCTCGTGGGTATATTCACGAACGCTTCTAAATGCCAAGAATGGGCGGAAGCGCAATGTCGTTGCCGAATGTGCATCCACTAATGTATAGCGCAACAGCACTCGGTCTTCGTGGTGTACAAAAACGATTTCCTTACGCAGAATGACACCACCCACTCTGTAGGTTGTAGCAGGAATTTTGTCACAGTCAAACTCACGGATATACTTATGTCCATTCGGACTGAAGTTATTGCCATTATACTTATGCAAACCCAGGTTGAATTCTGCTCCATGCTGAATCACTGTCTCATCCAATGAAGACAGTAGCACATGGTTTTCGTCATCTAAGTTTGGCACGGGTATAACCAACAAGCCGTGATATTTTCGTGTATTGCATCCCACTATCGTCGTACAATGATACGAGCCCGACTTATTCGTTCTGAGGATTTCACGTGGCAACGCTTCCTCAAGGTTGTTCATCAAGGCTTTATCAAAACGCAAATAGCTCATAGCATTACATTTAAAGGTTATCAAAAGGTTATGGGATAAAAAGCATCCTAAGATGCTTCTCATCCGTTATCTTCCCAAAATTACGAATTTAGGACATCTTTGCAAACAAAAACACCAAAATTTTGATGTAAAGGGCGAAAAAAACTATAATCTAGCTAATAAAACCTTACTGAGAGAGTTGCTGTATCAACATTGAAAGGTTGGCAGTGAACATCCTGACCGCAATGGCAAGCAGAATAATGCCAAAGAATTTACGGATGACGTAGATGCCAGACTTGCCGAAAAAGCGCTCCACCTTATCAGCCATATGCAACACCACATACACCCAAATCATGTTCAAAATCATAGCAATCAGGATATTGATATCCCATGCCTCAGCCCTTAATGCCAAGATGGTAGTAAAGGTAGCGGAACCTGCCAACAGAGGGAACACAAGAGGCACTAAAGTAGCATCCTTAGTAGGACCAGTATTCTTGAAAATTTCAATATCCAGAATCATCTCCAATGCCATGAAGAACAGGATGAAAGCACCTGCTACTGCAAACGACTGGATATCCACGCTGAAAAGTTGCAGGATCAAGTGACCTACATAGAAAAAGCCCAACATGAAGAGAGTAGCCAATACCGTGGCTTTGGTAGCATTCACCTTCATGCCTTTTGCCCTCAAGTCAAGGATGATGGGCAATGAGCCGATGATATCGATCACAATCAACAGTGAGATAAAACACCTCACAACTTCCAGAATATCAAACTTTGACAACATTTCCAGCATATATTATCTCCTCTATATTTAGAATTTGAGACTGCAAAAATAGTGAATATTTATGAATTTATATCACAATAAGTAGAAAAATCTTTTACTCAAATTCTTATTCCCACTCAATAGTCGAAGGTGGCTTTGACGAGATGTCATAACAAACCCTATTAACACCTTTCACCTTATTAATGATATCATTCGATACCTTTGCCAGGAAATCGTAGGGAAGATGTGCCCAATCGGCCGTCATAGCATCCATGCTAGTCACAGCACGCAAAGCTACAGGGTTCTCGTAGGTACGTTCATCTCCCATCACACCCACACTCTTTACCGGACTCAGTAATACAGTACCAGCTTGCCATACCTTATCATATAAAGTTATTCCATCCTCACACAAATAGTTGTGTAGAGCCTCGATGTAGATATCGTCAGCATCTTGCAGAACTCTTACCTTCTCAGGTGTTACCTCACCCAAAATCCTAACAGCCAAACCAGGACCTGGGAATGGATGACGCTTCACCAGTCGTTCGGGCATACCCAACTGGCGACCTACCCTTCGCACCTCATCTTTGAACAGCCATTTCAATGGTTCGCACAACTGCAAGTGCATTTCCTCTGGCAAACCGCCTACATTATGATGACTCTTGATCACTTTTCCTGTGATGTTCAGACTTTCTATACGGTCGGGATAGATAGTACCCTGCGCCAACCACTTAGCATCTTTTATTTTACTCGCCTCTGAATCAAACACTTCAATAAAGTCCCTGCCTATAATCTTGCGTTTTACTTCTGGGTCTGTTGCTCCCTTCAAGTCGGCAAAGAACTTAGCACTGGCATCCACACCAATCACATTCAGACCCAAACCCTTGTACGCCTCCATCACCTTATTGAATTCGTTCTTACGCAACATACCATGATCCACAAAGATGCATGTCAGATTCTTACCAATGGCATGATTCAGCAAAGTAGCACACACACTAGAGTCCACACCTCCACTCAAACCAAGAATCACTCGGTCGTTGCCCAGCTGTTCTTTCAATTCCTTGACAGTAGTCTCCACAAACGAAGCAGCACTCCATTCCTGCTTGCTACCACAAATATCTACCACAAAGTTCTTCAGCAACTGGAATCCTTGCAATGAGTGATGCACCTCAGGATGATACTGCACAGCCCAAATGCGTTTGTCGAGATTGGCATAGGCAGCATTCTTCACCTGTTCTGTCGATGCAATAGCGTGAAAGCCCTCAGGCAACTGAGTGATGGTATCCCCATGACTCATCCACACCTGTGAATCTTTCTCGAAGCCTTTGAACAAAGGATTATCGGCGTCAAAGTATTGCAAGTGAGCACGTCCGTACTCACGACTACCAGCAGGTTCCACCTTTCCCCCATAAGTATAGGCCATCAGTTGGGCGCCATAGCAGATGCCCAGTACAGGATATTTTCCAACAAACTCAGAGAGGTCCACCTTAAACGCATCCTTGTCATACACAGAGAAAGGCGATCCACTCAGGATTACACCTAATATATTATTATCATCTTTAGGAAACTTGTTGTATGGCAGAATTTCGCAGAATGTATCCATTTCACGTATCCTACGGCCTATCAACTGGGTAGTCTGCGATCCAAAGTCAAGAATAACAATTTTCTGTTGCATCACTTAGTGGTATTTGTTTAATTAAATATGGTGCAAAATTAATAAAAAACCTCATACCACTGCAAAAGAGAAAAAAAATAATTCCTCACGAGGAATAAAAATTCTCTCGTGAGGAATATAAAGAGTCACATGGTTTAGTCTTACTCCTTTTGCAGTTCGTCAATGCTGTAAATGGCATCGTTTAGTTTCTCCTGCCAAATCTGATTCTTCTTCGGCAAGAAAACATCAATCTGACTAATGGCATCCTTCATAGCGTTATAGCGCTTGAAGAAAATGGACAAGCCAATGACCAAACCTAGTACCACACCAAAAATGATGATATACACAAACATCTCAAAGTCAAACGGGAAGAAAGCTGGATTCTTGTAAGCCTCCCAAATAATCAGGCCTGTCCACAAAGCCGTAAAAGGCATAGAAAAAAACAACCATTTCACATTGCGTTTCTTCAGCTTGACCAATTGCTTGCCCACTGCCAGCAGATCGTCGTTGGGTCTTACCTGACGCTTCATCGACATATTCATGATTACTTGGAATATCACAGACGAGAGCACATAGATAGCAGTGATGATACAGAACATCCACGAGAAACCACACAGCTCCCTGAACACCCATATTACGAGCGGCACCTCCAAAATACCCAAAACTACTATCCTCCACCCCACTTTATGAATGTTATCCACCTTCTCCTGCACCACCTTGCGGATTATGTTGTCATTCACAATTTCCTGGTCGTTCAGTTTATCTTTCAACAGATTGATCTGTTGACGCATTTCTCCTAATTCGTTATAGCTTTCCATAATACAAAATTTTAATCGTTAGACATCTTTTTCAATTGTTCCTTGATGCGAAACAGACGAACGGAAACATTCTTCACCGAAATGCCGGTGATGGCGGCAATCTCTTCGTAGCTAAGGTTTTCCAGCCACAGCAGAACGATGGCCCTGTCGAAGAAGCCCAGTTTGTTGATGCGGTGGTACAGCATCTTAATCTGACGCGTATCGTCATCTCGGTCTTCATACAGATTCACATCCATGTCCAGCGGTAGCGCATTGCGTTTCTTCTTCCGCTCCGATGAGATGCAAGTATTGAGGCTTACACGATAAATCCATGTCTTGATGTCACTATCGCCCCTGAAAGAATCCAGTCCTTTCCACAGGTTGATCAGCACCTCTTGAAACAGGTCGTTCACCTCCTCCTGATCTTTCGAGAACATATAGCACACCGTAAATATGGTGCTCTTATGCTCTCTCACCATCTCAGCAAATTTAGTTTCTAATGCTTCCATAATCCGTTTTTCAATCAGTTTTTTGCTCGTTAGACGCAGGCAACTACAGAAAAACTACATCGATTTAGAAAAAAATGAAGAGGGTATCAAAAAGACTTCATACCCTCTTCTTTTTACTACACTCTTAGCTCAAGAGCATTTTTTATTTGTTCTTCAGCAAGTCACGAATTTCAGTAAGCAGCACTTCTTCATTGCTTGGTGCAGGTGGTTCAGGAGCAGGAGCAGGTTCTTCTTCCTTCTTCTTGGTCAGCTTGTTCATACCCTTAATCATCAAGAAGATACAGAATGCTACGATCAGGAAATCCACAATATTCTGGATAAACTGACCATAAGCCATCACTGAAGCACCAGCCTCCTTAGCAGCTGCCAAGGTGTCAAACTTTTCGCTTCCACTGAGATTAACAAACAGGTTCGTGAAATCCACACCACCTGTAACCTTGCTGATAAGAGGCATCAGCACATCGTTCACCAAAGAGGTGACAATCTTGCCAAAAGCACCGCCGATGATCACACCAACAGCCATGTCCATCACGTTGCCCTTCATGGCAAATTCCTTAAATTCTTTAACAAACCCCATAATTTAATGTTTTTTATTAATTAATACACTTCAATGATGCAAATATATGAAAACATTTTTGTAATTTTGCACCGCTAAAGGGAATATTTTTCACCTTTCACCAAAAAAAAGTAATATGTAATAATACAATAAACCTTTTAAATTATTTTTAAAATGACAAAAGTTGCAATTAACGGTTTTGGCCGTATCGGTCGCCTCGCTTTCCGTCAGATGTTCGAGGCTGAAGGTTATGAAGTAGTAGCTATCAACGACTTGACAAGTCCTAAGATGCTCGCTCACCTG